>ENA-OWPA01000347-OWPA01000347.1-bioreactor-metagenome-genome-assembly--contig:-NODE-347-length-70008-cov-21.258126_pt1 | contig 70008 bp, 90 predicted proteins | sample MGYA00238139_ERZ651803 | MGnify/ENA primary metagenome ERZ651803 (study PRJEB26909, sample SAMN07631231) | bioreactor metagenome | isolation source: Switchgrass digestor | place: USA: Dartmouth...
ATCTCAGTAGTTAAGTCCTGCTGCGTTGTGGGTGTGTACTGCGGTTTTTTGCTGTGGGAAGCCCACTTCACTGCCAGACCACCCTCATACTCATAATTGAAAAAAATAACCGAAAATTATATTCCACAGATCTGCATAGTTTTAATTAACTAAATGCAGGTGTGGAAAATGGAAACATACTATTTATGGCCAATTTTGACAGTCCTTACAATTTTAGGTCTCTCTTACCGTAACAGATCATCACTGGATTCTGAAAAGTTTGCTGAAATAGCTCTTCTCTCAATTCTAACAGTGCAGGTTGGACTGGGTTCACTATGGGCCTTCCTTGGGCATGCTTTTATGCCGGATGTGATTGCAACGTATATCGGATGGCCCACTGGAATTCCATTCCAGCTTGAAGTTGCCTTTGCGAACCTATCATTTGGTGTAATGGGCCTGCTATCCTGGAAGTTTCGTGGAGAATTCTGGATGGCAACCATAATCGGTTTCAGCGTATTTTACCTTGGCGCTGCCTATGGGCACATCATGGACGCTTTAATTAACCTTAACTATTCTCCAGGCAATATCGGAGCACCACTCTACATTGATATAGTCATCCCACTGCTGCTGATTCTGCTTCTGGTTTACCATAGAAAATTTTCCCGGAAAAGTCAGGGTTAATTTTAATCCTTTAATTATTTTCAGGAAAGTGGTGATGGTAGTTCCTGTTTTTTTATCTCTCAAGATCTATGACCATTCAAGGCACCTGGACTTCTCTCCCACAGGGCAGACATGGACATTGACTATCTTTATTATATCAATATCCTCTATGACTCTCCTTTCAACATCATGGGCTATTCTGTGGGCATCCCGGAGCATCATATCACCATCAACCTCAATGTGCAGATCAACTGAGGCGTAGGGTCCAAAGTGGTTTATACGGACCTCATGCAGCCCCTTAACGCCATCCACAGACATGGCTGATTTTTCTATGTCCTCCATGATCTCGGGGGATGGGACCGCCCCCAGTATGTTGTTAACGTTCTCACGTCCAACATCAAAGGCTGTTTTGAGAACAAGGACCGCTATGATCACAGCAACGAGGGGGTCAAGGAATCTCAATCCCAGGTGTGAACCCGCGACCCCTAACATTATTGCGATGCATGAGAATATATCCACCTTCTGATGCTGGGCATCTGCAACAATCGCGGGACTGTTTATCCTTTCGCCAATACGCCTGATGTAGGTGGTCATTGCAATGTTTGCGATTATCCCAAAACCAGCCATCAGGGCCGCAGTGTAGTCTGGTGGCGCCAGTTCCAGGAAGAGCTTACGGTAGGCCTCAGAGAGTATCTCATAGGATATTATACCAAGAAAGACCACAACAACAAGCCCGACAAGGGCCTCAGCCCGTCCATGACCATAGGGGTGCTGCCTGTCAGGTGGGCGCTGCCCTATCCTGAAGCCTATATATGTTATCACAGATGTCAGTACATCAGAAAGTGTATGGGCTGCCTCAGCAACAAGCGCAACACTCCCTGAGGATATGCCGACCAGGAAATTGAGGGATGTCAGCAGTACGTTGCCACCTATACCAGCAAAGGCGGCGCGTTTTCCAAGACGTATTCTCTCAGATTCCTCCAAATTAAACACCACAGACAGTTTTAAGTCGTTCCATAGCCTCCTCGATAAGCTCATAGGATGTTGCATAGGACATCCTGATGTAACCTTTCCCTTCATTCCCAAAGGCGGATCCCGGGACAACTGCAACTCCAGCTTCAAGTGAAAGCTTTGTGAATTCTTCTGAGTCCCCAGCATACGGGAACATGTAGAACGCCCCGCCGGGCAGGACACATTCAAGGCCCATATCAGTGAGGGAACGGAACATAAGGTCCCTCCTTCTTCTAAACTCATCCACCATATCCTTAACACAGTTCTGAGGCCCCCTGATGGCTGCAAGGGCTGCGTACTGGGATATTGAAGGGGCACAGGCGGTGTTGTACTGGTGGACCTTCAGGAGCTCCTCAATTATATCCTCACAGCCGGCAACGTAACCGATCCTGAGACCAGTCATTGCATAGGTCTTTGAAAACCCATTGACTATGAGGGCGTTATCTGTAAACTGCGCCGGACTGTAGTGTTTTCCATCATAGATTATCTTCTCATAGATCTCATCCGATATTATTATCAGGTCATTGTCCTCGGCGATCTCAGCAATCCCCTTCACATCATCCTTTCCCATGACGCTCCCGGTTGGGTTCGATGGGGAATTCATTATTATGACCCGGGTATCCTGGGTGATGAGTGATTCAACCCTTTCAGGGCTCATCGAGAACCCTTCATCCATACTGAGGGGCACGGGTATGCTCACTGCCCCGGAAAGCCGGACACAGGCATCATAGGATAGAAAACCAGGGTCAGGTATGAGGGCATGGTCACCAATGTCAAGGAGGGCCTGGGTGCACATGAATATGGCCTCACTGGCACCCACAGTCACTATTATTGATTCTGGTTCAGCATGAACCCTGTTTTCGCTTTTAAGTTTATCTGCTATGGCTTCCCTCAGCTCCTCCATCCCCATGTTGGAGGTGTAATGGGTCAGGCCCTCGTCAACAGCATCCTTAACAGCCTCCCTGACATGATCAGGGACACTGAAATCTGGTTCACCTATGCCAAGGTTTATTGTATCCTCATCTGCAACCTCAAATATTTTCCTTATCTCAGAAAGCTGTATATCCTTTACACGGGAGGCAAATTTCCTCATGATCATCGCCTTTATTTATTTTTGATCTCAGAAGATTCTCTCAATGCCTGAGTGAGGGGCAGCTATCCATGCAACCGTAGCAGCCTGATTCTTCACACCATGGTGTTAATCTGTCATCCTTCATCTTAATGTATTCTTCCATCAGGAAGTCCTCCCTCAGACCCACACTGATATTGTGCCAGGGCAACCTCGCACAAGGGTCTCTCGGTCCGGCATGAGCCTCCCATTCCCTTACCGGAACCCCTGATAGGGATGCCCTTTCTATGAGCTCCCCTATTTCAGGGCCACCCGTGGACAGGACATGCTGTATGAGACCACCCCGCGGACTTCCCATCCTTACAGGAAGCCCCCTGACCAGTCTGCCAAGGAACCTTATCCTCTGCTTCATCTCACGTGCATCATAGCCCTCCCACTGAAGGGGTGTGTGTGGTTTCGGTATGAGTGGGTTTACACTGAAGCTCACCCGCCCCCTCCTGATCTCTGACAGATCCCTCATGAGCCGGGCCATTTCTTCAAGGTCCTCCCGGCTCTCGCCGGGCGCTCCTATCAGGAAGTACATCTTAACACGCAGCCCCATTTCAAGGGCCTTCCTGGTCTTCTCAAAGACCATGCTATCAGTGATGGGCTTGTTCAGTCTGTCTCTAAGCTTCATGGTTGATTCTGGTGCCATTGTTATTGTCTTAAGACCTCCCCTGATGAGGGCCTCCATGAGTTCAGGTGTAACAGATTCTATCCTCAGGGACGGCATGGAAACCATCAGGCCCATATCAACGAGTTCGTTGCAGAGTTCATCTATGCGGGAGTAGTCTGAGGCCGCTGCACCTATGAGGGACACCTTACTGTAACCTGTGGCCTCACAGCCCCTCTCTGAGATGTCAATGAGTTTCCTGAGGGATGTTTCACGCTTAGGCCGGTAGAGGTAACCTGACATGCAGAACCTGCAGCCCCTTGAACAGCCCCTTGAAACTCCCAGGAGGAACGACCTCCCTAGGGATGGTGTCAGGGACCTGTCATCTGTTACAGGGACTATCTGCCTTACAGGGTGGCATGCCTCATCCATGTTCTCAACTATAACCCTCTCCGCAGGACTGTCAGGGACATACACCCCCCTTATATCCCTGAACTCATCTATCTCTCTCCGGGGGTCATCGAGTTCAAGGCACCTGTCCATAACCATGTCGAGGACGGGTTCTGCTTCACCTATTATGAAGAGGTCGATGAAATCTGAGAGGGGGAGGGGGTTGGAGGTGATGCAGGGGCCACCTGCTATAACCAGGGGACCTGTGCGTTCATCTCTTCTGGGTTCCAGGCCACCATCCCTGAACATGGCCGGGATCCTGAAGTAGTCTTCCTCATAGTGGATGGTGAAGCTCACAACATCGAAGTCCCTGAGGGGGCTACCTGATTCAAAGCTGCGTCTGTGGGGGTGTATGATCCTTTCACACCAGGTGTCCTCCCTTGAGTTGAGAAAGTGGTAAATAATATGATAACCAAGTGATGACATGGCAGTGGAGTATGGGCTGGGGTAGCATGAGGCAACCCTCAAATCAACCCTTCTCGGGTTCTTGATGATGACATTGTATTCCCGGAGTTCCATGAGATTATATTTAGGTTCATGGCACTTAAACTGCTCCATGGGGCAATACCATGTGAGGTTGAAGGTTCATTAATCTCCGCTGTCTAGCATGATTTATAAATTCAGCTGATCTAACTGTTATTGACTTTTAAAGATGATACGATGAAGAGGAAGTATTCACTGGTTGCAGTTGGCGGCACCTTTGACAGGTTTCATAAGGGCCACAGGAGACTCCTTGATGAGGCATTCCGTGTTGGAGAGACTGTCATGATTGGCGTGACCTCTGATGAATTTGCAGCTGCAAAGGGAGAGGGTATTGAACCCTGCAGTGTCCGCATGAAGAACCTTGAGGAGTACCTGAGAGATAAGGATGCCGATTATCATGTAATGAGACTTGATGATCCCTATGGGACTACAGTAACAGATGAGGCCTTTGAAGCGATAGTTGTGAGCAGGGAGACAGAACCCGTTGCCCGTGAGATCAATGCAATAAGGAGGAATAGGGGGTTCAGGGAACTGGACATCATAACAATCGACATGGTGAATGCTGACGATGGAATACCAATATCCTCCACCAGGATAAGGAGGGGTGAGATAGACCCCATGGGCCACATAATAAAGAGGATACGCGGGGCCCTTAGAAGGAGAAGGGAGTGACCGGTCACGGTGAAGTTTTAGATGGGATGTTACTTTGTGTGGTATGATGACCTGGCTCATATTCAGGTAAAGGAGCAAATGGATTCGGTGGTGTTTTACATGAAGGTCAATGTTGGTTCAGGGAATCCTGTTAAGGTGAGGGCAACAGAGAACGTCCTCGGGTTGATATACGGTGACGTTGAGGTCAGGGGTGTTGAGGTCGAATCAGGGGTCCCTGATCAGCCAGTGGGGCTGGAGGAAACCGTTCGGGGGGCGGTGAACCGTGCCAGAAGGGCCTTCAGGGACTGTGAACTCAGTGTTGGTATCGAGTCAGGACTCCACAGGGTCCCTGAGACGATCACAGGCTTTGTTGATCTGCAATGGTGTGCCATCTATGATGGTGAACACATAACCCTGGGCGTCAGCGCCGGCTTTGAGTACCCTCCCATGGTGGTTGAGGAGGTCCTCGCCGGAAGGGAGGTGGGTGATGTAATGGATGAACTCACAGGTGTGGATGAGCTGGGCAGGAAAAGGGGTGCGGTGAGTTTCCTTTCAGGCGGACTCCTTGATAGGACCGGTAACACAGAGCAGTGCGTTTTAATGGCCATGATACCCCGTATGAATCCGTCTCTCTATGGTCTGAAATAGGTGGTGTTGGAACTGTACATGGATGAGAGGCTGAAGATTTTTATTCTGATGCTCCTGATATTCTTCAATGGCATCATGAGGGCTGATAAATTTGCAGTGGTACTTGGCATGTACCATGAGGAATCTATCTTTTTTGAGGACACTGAACATACAGGAAGATGGCAGGAAGATATACAGTATGGATCTGTAACTGTCTGGGGGGTTAGATTATTTTGAGGCAGTATATGCGGACATTCCTGCTGGTTGCAGTGATCTTTGTCTTTGGGTTTTCCATAAGGATGCTCAACGCAGGATATGATGACCCTCTTTACACTGATGATGATGGACTCCAGTACTTTCAGGAGAGTGATTCATACTATAACTACAGGCTCACAGAGAATCTGGCGATTAGGGGAATCCCTGGGGACGCTGTGATTGGAGGTAAAATCTGGGACCTGCATTCCTATTATCCGCCAGGGGTGCCTCTGGATTATCCTGCAGGAATCCTCCTCCTCGCCGTCATCCTGCATGCTATCACAGGTGTCATTGCACCGGTGAGCCTCAGGGCTGTCTGTCTGATCATGCCACCTCTGCTGGCTCCACTTGCAGGTGTGATATGCTTTTTCACTGTAAAAAGGTTTCAGGGGGACATTCCTGCATTCATAGCAGGTTTGCTTCTGGTATCCGCACCATTTTATCTCGTAAAAACTGTCTATGGATTATACGATACCGATATGCTCATCCTTACGTTGTCTATGGCGGTATTGTTCCTTTTCATCGAAGCTGATGCCAGGGAGGTGAACAGGGTTCCTCTATCAGCCATCGGCGGCTTTATCCTCTTTTTGTTTTCCATCACATGGAGCGGATGGCAGGTGATGTTCTATGTGACGCTGGTAACATTCATCATTTTAATCCTGACTTCAGGGTCCAGGAAACCCCTAAGGAATATTCTGGAAACATTCCTACCGGCCTTCATGGTTCTGTTTATCCTTTTAACCCTCTTCAACCATCTTGAACTAATTAAACTGATCATGACTCCATTGCATATACATGATTTAGTGGATAAATCCATCTGGTACCCGTGGCCGGATTCATATACAACTGTTGCCGAGCTTCAGCCAGCATACATGGATAAGGTTCTGGGGCACATCTCACCAGCACTCACTGTACTGGGAGCTGCTGGAATACCTGCATATTATATGCTTTACCGGAGAAAGGGGTCAGTGGGCCTTCCAGTAATCTTTATATCAGTCTGGATCGCTACCGGTGCACTGATGCTTCTCGAGGGTATCAGGTTTGTAATGATACTCATAGCACCCCTCTCAGTATCTGCGGGGATCTTCACAGGGATTCTTTTGGACTGCTCACGTAAATTCAGGTTCCGATGGATTAAAGGGGTTTTATTTATTCTTATTATCTTTACAGTATCAGCACAGCTTGCAATATCCGGTAACATGGTCGCAGATTTAAAGCCGGGTTACAATGATTATTTTGAGGAATCTGCCCACTGGATAGCTGAAAACACTCCCAGTGATGCAGTTATAATAACTGAATGGAGTTATGGTCACTTCTATGCGTCTGAAGCTGACAGACCAGTCGTCTATGATGGGCGCCTGGCCTATATTGAGACATTACCCGCCAGGGGAGTGTGGTATGGATCATCAATGGATCCAGAGATACCAACAACGGCGAGGGACTACTGGATAAACCTTTCCCTTTCATCTGAGAACAGAACCCTCTCTTTAAACATACTGAGGATGCTGGCAAATTCTGGGGATGATGCCTACATCCTCCTTAAAAATCAAACCGGCAGTGAGGTCCAGGCATACAGGATAATGAATGAGATCCTTGGACTGAATAGGGAGAGTGCCATGGACGTCCTTATGCACAGGTATGGGTTTTCAGAGTCAGAGGCCCTGCGGATACTGAACATGACACATCCCATGACTTCAAGAAAAATCGTTGTGGTGGTCCCTGAAAAGATGATAGGTTTGATAGCCTCTAAAGGGGATTCAGGTGATATGCCGGCAGGAACTTACTCATTGATCCGGCTTAAGGATGATGTGATTGAAGAGGAAATAATCAATTCTTCTGGAAACGTTACAGTTCTTGAAACAACTGATGGCTCATACAGGATTAATAGAAAATACAGGAAGTCTCTGCTTTTAGAACTCATCATGGGGGTTAACGATGAGAACTTCTCACTTGTCTACAGGAATAAGCAGATAAAGGTTTACATTATAAACAGCTAAGAAAAATTAGATCTAAAAAATTAACTAAAAAAATTTAGAGTTTGTTAATCGTGGTGTCACGGGCTGTGTTGATTACTTCGCTTATGTTTCCTGCTATGGAGCCGGAAATGTTGAAAATGTAGGAGCCTACGGCTATAACTATTACCAGGAGGGCTCCTACGATTAATATCATTTCAGCGCTTATCTGTGCCTCTTCCTCGATTAACAATTTAATCTACTCTTAGATATTTACGTTGGTATTTACGTTGGTCCTTACTTCGTTTATGTCCTCAGATGCGTTGAGGTTTGATTTGCTGAAGTATGCCCTGTAGATCAGTAGTGCGACTATTGCGATTACTATTACACCACCGAAGAGCAGTATGTATTCAGCTGCACCCTGTCCTGCTTCATCTTTTAAGAACTTCATATTATACACCTCCATCAATATTCACCAGTTCTGGCTTGCTACATTAATATGTGTCTATCCACTTATAAATTTAGCGGATAACACGCTGGTTATACTCCTCTGTTCACATCAATATCAACATATTTAAAGGGTTTTGTTCATAATATCACAAAGGTGATGTGATGCCACGGAAGTACAACATCGACAGGGTGATACTCGAAGTTCTGCAGGAGGGGGACCTCAGCAGGGTTGAACTGGGGGAGCGGATAAGATCTGAAATTGGCTTTGCTGTCACTGATAAAACAATAAATGAGGCCATATTCAAGCTGCTCAAGGCCAGCAGGATAACAGTCACTGGCTACGACCTTGGCGTATACGATGGTGTTGAGAGGGTTCAGTCCCTGAAACCTGATGGAATAGTATTTGGCCTTGTTCAGAGGGATCCAGTTGAGATGAACCTCCTTATAAGGAAACTTGAATCTGAGAATCTCCATGAATCAGAATCAGCTCTTAACAAACTCAGGAAGATATTCATGACAAAAACAGGGGAGCTGGGAGTTGATGCTGAGGGCATATTCAGCACGATAGTGAATGAGATACTATCCCTGGACCAGGATCAGAAAAGGATCATAACCCAGAAACTCGCCTATGCCCTGAGTGATGAGGATGATGCCCCTGAACAGCTGAGGCACCTCATAACATACTTTGAAATAAGGGCAGGGAACTTTTAATTACTCGTTTCTAGTTCAACCGGTTTTCACGTTCTCCCGCACACTGTTGAGGTCACCTGCCACATTAAGGGGATTCGTTGTTTTCAGGTACTGACTGTAAATCAGTAGAGTTGCTATCGCAATCACAATAACACCACCAAAAAGAAGTATATACTCCGCGGCTCCTTGGCCGCATTCATCCAAAACTATCATCAATGAAATCCACCCATATGATTTATGAATTACCTTATGGAAAGCCGATTATATAAAACTTCACTTTAAAAAACCTTTTATAAATGAATGCAGAAATAGATAACTGGACTTGTAATTACTAGTTACTCTTGGGAGCGGGAGGCATTAAATGATATATTTGATTATCACAATCGCTGGAATCGTCATGATATTTGCTGGCCTTTACTTCATGTCCCTTGGTTTTGCAACACCCCCTGATATCTTCATGTTCTTTCTGGGACTCATTCTCTTTGTACCTGGCCTCATAATAACCCTTCTATTCGCTGGAAAGGTAGATCTAAAATCATTAAAAGCGGAATCTGAGCCTAAAAAAGACAAAAAGAGGATAAAAAAGGCTGGAGCTCCTGTTAAGGCTGAAGGCCCCGGTAAGCCCCAGAGGCCCCGCGGGGTCTCTGGAATAGTTAAGGGCGGAGAAAAAACTGAAGCTCCGAAACCACTCAAATCCACGGGAAAGGTAACCCAGAGGAAACCCGGGCCAGTGAAACCTGTAAGAACTGAAACATCTGAAGATGAAATAAAATCACGGGCTATTAAACCCACCAGGGTCACAGAGACATCTGATGAAAGTTTGGGGGCTGAAGGATCAGAACCATCCGCAGCTTCCAGGATTAAACCTTCAGAACTCTCTAAGGAAATCCTGGGCGGGGAATTGCCAGAAAAACCTGAAAAGGTGCCCTCTCCTGAAACTCCTGGGGAGGCTGAGAAACCTCCCCGAAAGCCAGCTCCCATAAGGCCCATGAGACCCGCTCCAAAGAAGGAGGTCCCGGAAGAGGAGGAGGCTCCCACATCCAGGGAAGAGCCTAAAAGGAAGTTTCTCAGGTTACCGAAGATTAGAAGGGCCAGGAAACCCGAGGAAACCAGAGAGCCGCCCGCGGTAAAGCCTGCCAGAAAAAAAACTCCAGCACCTGCAAAGACAGCACCTTCCAGGAAACCAGCAGACAACAGCTACGTTACAGAGAGGCTCCAGAGACTCAAACAGGAGTACATTGAAAACGTTGATGACGTCGAAGATCTCCTTGAGGATCGCCTTGACTCATTCAAGGGCGCAATAAACAGAATAAGGGCCGAAACACGTGAGCCAAGTATAATATGGTCATTTGATGCTTCAGACGTTCAGGATGCCATGAGGGAGACAATTACAGCAGCAGAGGAAAGAGTTGTACTCATGTATCCATGGATACGGAATATAGATGTCTCTGTTCTCAAGAAGTTCATGGATACCGAGAGCCGCCTCATAATACAGGAGGCCAGCCTGGATGATGAGGCCTCGGTGGAGCTAATAAAGGTCCTGATGGATAACAACGTCCAGATAAGAACAATGCCACATATACACACAGTTGCAGCGGTTGCAGATGATAAAAATGGTCTTATAATATCAACGGATCCCATATATGAAAGCTTTGAGGTTGGTGTCATCTACAAGGATAAAAAATCGATCTCTGAGATCAAAAAACTCTTTGAGGAGGCATGGGAACTTTCCAATGAAATCAATCTGGAGGGAGTTTAATGAGAATTCAGTGGTTTGGACATTCAGCATTTGAGATAACATCCTCTGATACAAGGATACTTCTGGATCCCTTCATAAGTAACAACCCTGTCTGCAGCACAGCAGTTGAGGAGTTCGAACCAGACGTGATATGCGTCACCCATGGACACGCAGACCATCTCGGCGATGCAATGGAGATCGCTGAGAGGACAGGCGCACTCCTGATAGCGAACCATGAACTATCTGTTTTTTTCTCAAGGCAGGGCCTTGAAAGTACCGGGATGAACATCGGTGGAAAAATTTCCATTGATGGTATAGGGATAAGGATGGTTGATGCAAAGCATTCATCAGATATAGACTTTACAGAGGAGGTGACATCTGGAGGCAGTGCCTGTGGCTTTATAATTGAGACCCGTGAGGGTAAGGTGTATCATGCCGGTGATACCGGTCTTTTTGCAGATATGAGGGATGTTATAGGTGAGATTTACAGGCCTGATATTGCACTCTTACCGATAGGCGACAGATACACCATGGGGCCTGAGGATGCAGCAGTGGCAGCCGGCTGGATAAAACCTGAAAAGGTTCTCCCGATGCACTACAATACGTTTCCCGTCATTGAACAGAACCCCGAAATATTTGCTGAACTTGTTGAAAGGACATCCCCCGGTACAGAGGTCGTCATCCTCGATGTCGGAGGATTCTATGAATACTGATTAATCAAGGAAAGAGTGATAGGATGGCAAATTTTTTCACAAACTTCCTGGATAAACTGCTTGGAAGGAACAAGAAACTTAAGATTGGACTCTATGGTCACCCAAATTCAGGTAAAACAACCCTGGCCAACAGAATGTGTGAGGACTGGCTTGGAAAACCACTGGGTTTAACATCAGAGATACCCCACGAGACAAGGACTGTTTACAAGAAGGAGAAGGTAACCATAAAAAAGGATGGCGCCGAACTTGACTTTGATATCATCGACACCCCGGGGATAGCCACCAAGGTTGACTACAAGAACTTCCTGGAGTTTGGATTATCAGAACCCGAGGCCAAGGAAAGGGCAAAGGAGGCCACAAAGGGCATAATCGAGGCCATAAAATGGCTGGACGATGTCACAGGGGTTCTACTTGTAATGGACTCATCACAGGATCCCCTGACACAGGCGAACATAACCATAATAGGGAACCTGGAGGCAAGGAAGATACCCTTCCTGATAGTTGCCAATAAGATAGACCTTCCTGATTCCTCACCTGAGAGGATCGTATCGGTCTTTCCCCAGCACACAGTCGTCCCCATATCCGCACTGCACGGTGAGAAAACAGAGGACCTTTACATGGAAATGGTTAAAAAATTCAGATGAGGAGTTAAAATGGATGGCTTAAAAATGGATTTCCTTTCATCAAAGGCTCTTGAAGATAAAAGCAGCATGGAAAAGATCTCAATGATCATAGACCGTGTAAAGGATGGGGACATACTGGTACTTGAGGGCAGCCTCTCTCCATCAGAGGAGGCAGAACTCATAGAGACGACCATGAGGGAGATCGACGTTGAGAACTTTGTCGGTATAGACATATACACACTTGAAAAGGATGAGAAGGCATTCATGGGTCTTTCAAAGAGGAGGACGGTGGGGCTCACCATAATAGGGCCTGCCAATGTTATGAAGACGGTCAAGAGGAAGTCCAACTTCCTTTCAATGATTGCCGAGATCGGTGATTCCGGTGCATCAGTGCATTAAGTGTGGTGCCAGGTTCAGCTCCTCAGAGGAGCTCATGAATGGCTGTCCGAAGTGCGGAAGCAGGTACTTCAGGTATGTGGCTGAGAGGAAAGATCCCGAACCCAGAGGGGAGCCCATTGAGACCATAATGGTTAAAAAGAATGGAATATATGAGGTTAACCTCACATCACTCCTTGAGGATGACTCGATAATTGTCTCAGATGAGGAGGGTAAGTACTTCATTGATCTGAACTTCCTGCTTAAAAAGAATCTTAAGAGGAAGGTTAAGTAGTATTAAGCTTTACCTGGATTAACAGACTATTACCATTCTATAGAGGCCCCAAAGAATCTAAAAAGAACTATCCATATCTAAAGTGATTCCAAAGAATTCTCAGTCCAGAATGTCTCGTTATAGGAGTGAACAGTTTGGATAAACTAAAAACTTTTATTATTATCCTGATAATATTCTCTATCGGTTTCTTTTCAAGGATCGAGACAGCAGAACTCAAAGGCATGAACACTGCAGATAGGGCTTACTTCACTGATGAAAACGGCCTACCCTACATGTACGAACCTGACTCCTACTATAACTACCGTCTTACCGCCAACATATTAGACCATGGACACCCGGGGGATAAAATAATAAACGGCACCCCATGGGACCTCCACAGTAATTATCCTCCAGGTAATAGAGTGAATTACCCTCCGTTAATATTATGGATTTCCTTGTTATTTCACAATTTTATTAATCTTTTCATACCTTTCAGCCTCATTGAAACCTGTTTCTGGCTGCCTGCAATCATAGGACCATTAGCGGGGATTGTCATGTTCTTCATGGTTAGGAGGTATGCTGGTGACCTTCCAGGGCTTTTAAGCGGCGTATTATTAGTTCTGGCGCCAGTCTACTTCTCCCGGACTGTGCCAGGGTTCTTTGATACTGACATGTTTAATATAATCTTCCCCCTACTTGTCATTTTCTTTCTTTTAAAGGCTACCGAAACGAAAAACAACTATATGTTTCCCCTTCTTTTATCATCTTTCTCACTCGCCCTCCTTTCACTTTCATGGAATGGTTGGGCATACATTTTCTACATAATAATAATATCGAGCATATTGTATATGACATTATGCAAGCTTAAAGGAAAGGCAGTGATGGGCTTTTCCAGGAAAATTGCAGTTTTTGTTATAATTTCATTGCTTATTATAGGATTAGCTGGACGCTTAGGGTATGCTTTAATTTTTCCAACTTTTTTCAAATTCACATTTAAATCATTAAGTGCTGGTGGTTGGCCAGGAATCTTCGAATCAATATCTGAATTAAGTGCTCCAACCTTTGATGAATTTTTATCATTGCCTGGGCCGGTAAATATGGGTATTGGCTTATTTGGGTTCGTGATCATTGGGAGTATCATGTTAAGGGATGAAATCAAGAGGGTTCATCTTCCAGATTTTAGCTGGTATCCTTTCATCTTAATTGGCATATGGCTTATAATAGGTCTTGCAGCGTATTCTTTAAGTACACGTTTTGCCTTATTAGTCATACCTCCACTTATAATATTCCTTGGATTACTTATGGGAGTTATGGCTTCTTATCTTAAAGGTTCACCATCCATGCGATTACGTAGATCCGGGAACGTTTTCATATTATCTCTGGTGGTAATGTTATCCACAATTTCATTTATACAGGCATACGAGATACAATTTGTGCCCATTGTCGACGATGATTTTGTAGCAGCCTCCTATTGGATCAAAAACGAAACTTCTATGGATACCGTCGTAATTACAGAATGGGGTTATGGACATCCGCTTGCAACATTTTCACAAAGGCCGGTGCTCATGGATGGTGGGATGAACCCAAGCACTCCCAGAAGTTATTGGGTTTATCATGCATTCGCAACTAATAACGAGAGCTTATCTATTGGCATCTTTAGCATGCTATCCACGAGTGGTAACAAGGCTGTAGAACTACTCAACAACAGAACCGGGAATACAAGCCTGACAGTAACCATACTGGATGATATACTTGGCGTTAACAGGATATATGCAGAAAAAACACTTCAAGAAAAGTATGGGATTGATCCAGGATTCACTGGGGAGCTTCTCTCATATACCCACCCGACCAATAAACCGTTCATAATATTGACAAAGGATGACATGATAAAATGGGGGCACTGGTACATATATTATGGATTCTGGGACTTTAACAGGTCCAGGGGCTATGATTACATTTATTATGTAGGTTCATCAAATGATACTGGCCAGATAAGATACTACTCCAATGATGTTAAATTTGACCTGACCAGCGGGGCCTCATGGGAGAACAGGAAACCATACACCACTATAATAAAATATAGAAACTTTAAGAGGGTAATAGAGGGTGACGGTAAAAGCGATTTCTCAATAATAGTGCTCCTGGACAAAAACCAGGCCATCGTAGTAGATAAAAGATTCCAGGATTCGCTCTTTGTAAAACTTGTAATCCTTAAAGAAGAAACAGAACATATTAAACCAATATACAAGAATAATTCCACCATAATATGGACCGTGAGGTGAAGCTACAGTAGCATTTATCATTCCCTAACTGCAATGATTTGCTAAGCTAACACACAGCTTTCTGAATGATTTAGTTACCAGACACAGACTCTTTCTTATAGTCCGAGTTCCTTCCATGATTTTGAGTTAAACTTTGTATAATATCTCACTAATTTCAGTCATCCTCAACTATATCCCCCTTCCCGGGTGGAAGGTTCCTTATGAAGTCCTCGAGGGGGAATAGATTTTCATCATCGACCCTTGACTTTATGGCCTTTGCAAGGGCCTCCTTTTTTGTGTAACCTGGCTTCACGGTAACAAACTTTTCTGTCATTCTTTTAACGGCAGAGGGAGGACCGCTCATGATCCTCTCACCCTCATAGTCAACCACCCCGATGGCTATCTTGAGGGGAACACCCCTCAGATAGTTCCTGGACCCCCTTATGATGAAGGCACCACGTGCAACGAACTCTCCGGATCTGGGTGTCTTTGAGACCTGCTCAGGGTGGACCCAGTAGACGTCCAGTGATGTGAATCCGCGGGTCCAGGCACTTGAGAATGAAGCCGCGAAAACTGCGGCCTCCTGTATGGTTGTCTCCGGGACATCCCTCCCCTCAGTCTTTATAACAACGGATGGGGCTCCGTGGATGTCTGAGTGGAGGTATATATCCCGGGGTTCCATATGTTTTTTCACAACCATCTCATTGGTTCCGGCGTCTCTTCCACCGATCACCAGGAAACCATCAGAGGATACGAACCAGCGGAACTTCTCAAACCAGCGCAGTTTTCTTTTAACCCTCCTCCGGGGAACCATGATGTTCCTGAGGGCATCATCCCTCTTTTTCTCAATCCTTTCAATTTCCTTCTCGGTCTTCTCAATGGCGGTCATAACACCCTTTATCTTTCTCTTGGCCTTCTTGGCCTTCTCATAGTACACCTCTGCATTCTCGGGGACTCCAAGCTTTGAATCAATCCTTACTGGCTCACCATCAAGGAATATTGTTATGTTCCCCATCCTGTCGATTTCGGTGATGTTACTGGCCTCTGGAAGACCCCTTTTACGTGCGTCAGCTATTATATTTTTGATTTCATCCCATGAGTATTTTTCACGGGCTCTCCTTATGGTGGCAAGCACTTCCTCCACCAGGGAATAGTTCGCATAGAGGAGGTCACCCCTCCTTGTTGAGACCTCTATTGTTTTTTTGAATTTTTCAAGGGTCTCCCTCTGAATCCGGAGCCTCTTCCTGAACCTATCAACTTCCCTTTCCCACTCCTCCTCATGGGCCCTCCTTATCTCCTCCCTGAAGATGGAGCTGAAGAACTCGTCTGCAGCGTCATTGAAGCTTTCAAAGTATCTTCTCTCCCTTCCACTGTATACCCTGAGTTCGATGGGGAGGACGTCTTCACCATCTCCTATGATGTGGGGCTTCAGATCAAGTTCCCTGAGGGGTTTGAAGGTTTCATATATTGCAGCATCAATTTTCCTTATATCATCAGGGGTGAGATTGCTGCATGGAGTGTTCTTGTCAAGGCCCGCCCTGAGGACTATCTCCTCGGCATAGAGGCCCCCGAACCCGTTCCTTGCAAGTGTCCTTATGAGGTCAGCCCCGGAGTTCATCAGTATGTCCTCAAGTTCTGAGGGGTCGTGGTCCAGGGGGTTGATGCCCCTTGATGGAGGGTACTCATAGATTTCACGGGACGCTATCCTCCGGTCACTCCAGGTCTTCCTTTTCAGGGGGAGTATTATCTCCCTCTGCTGGTTCAGGAGTATTATGTTGCCCTTTGCAAAGAGTTCAACCATGAGGGTGTACTCCTGATCCTTCTCAACGGTTATCTCGACTATCCGGTCGAAGCCGTGCTGTCTGACCTCCCTCACCACGCCTCCCTTGAGGTGCTTTCTGAGTAGCATGGGGAATGATGGGGGGACCTTGGGGTTCTGTGGGGGGTAGTTTGTCCGGTGGATCCTCACACCGGCCTGCATAACCACGTCAACCCTCCCCTCACCTGGCACATGGAACCTTATGATCACGGTATCCCTCAGGGGCTGGTAGGCCTTATCGACCCTGGCACCCCTCAGCATCTCATTCAGTTCACTGGTAACTGCGAAAACATCAACGTTTGACATTGTCTTCATATATAACACCTCATGGGAAAAGGAGTGGTCTGTAAAACATCAGGTCTGCATTCCTCTATATCTCCAGTGGTTTAAGTATGTTCACATTTCCCCTCTTGAAGATCTTCAATCTGTTTAAGTATATTAACCATGGACCAATAATATCATCTGTATGGTTTGATTTAAACCGGATACAGAATAATTATCTGGAGGTTTTGAAATGGATATTGAGGCCAAAATGACAGCTCTCCACGTTCCTGCAGGTATAGTGGCTGCAGTAGTGTCATTCTATCTTTCTAATGGTTCAATAGCGGTTTTTGGGAAAAATCAGGCCCTAGGAACCTTCGCGGGTCTTGTGATACTTCTCATTGTTGGAAATATTGCTGAAAGGCTATTCGGGAAGGATGAAGTCGGAGGATTTAAGGGGTGGCTCTGGAGCGGTATAGTCCCATTTTTCTTCATATGGTTTGTTGTATGGGCCATACTCATCACCTCAACAACAATAACCCCATAAATGCATCCTGAAGGCTAAAGGTGAGAAATTTTAGAACTTCAGTTCAATGACAGTAACTGCTCACCTCTTAAGCCCAGAATACCCAGGCAAATACGAATATAATTGCGAGAACGAATATGAGGGGTGCTATCAGCCGGCTGACTGCAACAATTGAGCTTATGGTTGATACGAGTTCAGTGGAGTTGGTGGGTCCAAGGGTGTGGAGCCCCTTTATTCTAACGACCCTGCAACCGGCGCTAACCTCTTCAAGGTCGTCCAGGGCATCTGAAACCGTCATGACGATCTCATTTTTGATTTCATCTCTTTTTTGTTTACCCACAGGGTTGTGACCCCCTGAGAGGGTGTTTACAAAGTGGGTGTCGGTTGTCATGACCTCTGCCTCATGCACATCCAGCTTCATGATCTCCTCTCTGATTTCATCCCTGAAACCCATCACCATGTTGTTCGAGTCAAGGAGGATGTAGGCTGTTCTCTGGTCCCCGGCTTCAACCACCATGGCCATGATTCCACTCTCACCCACACCATCCTCCTTTGAGAACTTACCTGTCCTCCGGGCGCATCCGACCCGCAGACTGTGGTAATCTGATGGACATTCAACCAGCTCAACGGCATCAAGGAGGTCAAACATTTCAGGGTTACCTGCAAGTATCCGGCCTGTTTCCCCCTGGAAGGAGTTATGGCAGTCCACCACCACCACGTTTTCTGAGCCGCATTTACTCCTTGCAAGGTTCATCATGGAGAGCCCAACACCGAATTCTATATCATCAAAGCCCTCCGGGGCCAGTGTTGCAAGCATAAGCATACCCTCCCCAAAGAACTGTACACCGATACTGGCACTGTTTCTTGTGTAGCGCCTGAACTCACTGGCAGTTTCATGGTATTCCATATCATCTAGGGCCTCCCTCACAGCAGCCTCCACCTTTTCAAGTTCCTTAATCGATACAGGGTTGAAGTCATGGGTTGAGGGGCCATGGGCAACCATGGTGAATTCACTGAATCTGCCTGAGAGTATGGTGGGCATGTTAGCCCCGCCAATTGTACCTATGGGGCCGGGGTGCACTGAGGGGCTTATCAGGATGGCCTTCACATCGGACCCCCTTCTGAAGGCCAAAACTCCTGCGAGGGTATCAACTGGTTCACCGATCTCACTGAAGATGTTCTCAAGTTCAGGGGAGTCCTCGGTTATATGGGAGAGAAAGAGGCTGAGAAATTCCAGGGACCCCACACCAAGGTTTCTTCGCATTGGAGACTCAACCACCATGACGAAGGAGTAGATGGCGAGTATCAGTATGACTGAGGCCACCAGCATCTTCAGGAAGAATCCTATGACACTGAAGTAACCAACGTTGGTTGTGAGGCTCAGAACCGCGACAACCACGTTCATGCTCACAATCAGGAGGGGCTGGACAGATGATATCAGCGTGGAACTGGTGAAACTTATGTTTGAGGTTCCCCAGATCACCAGAAGACGGAATCCGAATATAACTGCAGAGGCAATTATTATTGAGTCCAGTATGAGGTCACTTTTCAGGATGGATGACGCCAGGCATCCCCCCAGGTAGATAATTGAGAAGATGAGCATTGAGAAGAATGCAAGGAACATGGACTGTTTCATCTTCATCTTCCTGCCGCCCAGTGAATTGACCCAGGGCTGGGTGATTGCACCCGCCATGATGGATGTGAATCCAAGGACAAGGACTCCGTTTGCACCTCCATACAGGATGTCATGGAGGTGGCTTGACCCCGGGACCATGTCTATGAGAAACCCGATGGCACCCACAATGAAACTGATGAATATCATTGAGAGGAGGGATATCTCGGTTTCAGGGAGTGTCATGATGTACTTTGAAAGGTCAGTCACATTCTTCGTACTTGACATGTTCTACCTCATACTGATCTCTCTGGCAATCAGCCAGGCTAATACTGGAGAAAGATATTTAAAAATCTGATCCCTATTAAATTTATTCGATGGCACGAACTCATGATTAAGTGCCAAAAATCTGATCCATCTTGTAATATTCGATGGCACGAACTCGTGATTCGGTGTCCTTGTGCATGGTGCACAGCCTTATCTACTGAGGGCAGGAGATGTTTTTCATGGAGATTAAACTTGAAACACCACTTTCTGAGGAGGTAACTGAACTCCGTGTGGGTGACGTGGTCTACATAAATGGGAGGATATTCACAGCCCGTGACAGGGCCCATAAGAGGATCCTTGAGAGGGGAGCTCCCTTTGATATTGAGGGTTCTGTGATATTCCATGCGGGACCGATAATAAGGTTCGATGGGGAACCGGATCCAGCAAAGGAATCCATCAGGGACCCGAAGGCAGAACTTGTTGTGGTGGGGCCCACAACCAGCGGCAGGATGAACCCCTTCCAGCCGGAGGTCCTGGGTCTTGGCGTGAGGGCAGTTATAGGCAAGGGGGGGATGGATGATCGAACAGGATCCGCCCTTAGAAGGTACGGGGCAGTTTACCTTGCCGCTGTCGGGGGCTGCGCAGCCCTCTATGGCTCAGCCGTGAAGGGTATAAGGGCGGTTCACTGGCTTGACCTGGGGGTGCCTGAGGCGATCTGGGAGCTCGAGGTGGAGGAATTCGGACCCCTCATAGTTGCCATGGACTCCACTGGGCGCAGCCTCTATAATACAGAGGAGGCCAGCCATGACCTTGAGGTCCAGAAACTCCTCGATTAGTAGCGGAATCATGGCCCATCCACTGATCATCCTCAGAGGCATCTTATGTGGAAGAGGCAGGTGGATTGATGTTTGACTTCAGCCTCTCAGAGGGCATTGAACTTTCCGGTCTCGTGGACACCCATGTGCACACGGCCCCTGATGTGAAGGAGAGGATAATGAACGACCTGGAACTTGCACACGCTGCACTTGATGAGGGCATGGAGGCCGTTGTGATAAAGAGCCACACTGAACCCACCGCTGGAAGGGCTAGACTCGCATCGGAGGTCACTGGCATGAGGGTTATTGGAGGGGTTACCCTCAACACTCCAGTGGGTGGTCTCAACCCCGATGCTGTGGAGGCCGCAGCTTTAATGGGTGGAAAATTTGTCTGGCTACCCACGACATCCGCGGGCCGGGCTGGAGGTGACCTCGATGCTGTACTCTCAGCCGTCGCCGAGCATGAGATGGTCCTTGGTACAGGTCACCTTAAACCAGATGAGATATTCAGCGTAATTGACCTCGCAGCCGAGCACGGGGTCAGGAGGATCATCATAAACCATCCCCTCACCGGAGTTGTCGGGGCCACCCCCGAGGAGCAGAGGGAGATGTCAAGGAGGGCCTACCTTGAGCACTGCCTTGTGGCCTGCATGCCACGCCATGACGGCCTTGACTTTGAATCAATAGCCGGGGCTGTAAGGTATGTTGGGGTGCGAAGGTGCATACTGGCAACTGACTTTGGCCAGGGCCACAACCCATCACCCATTCTGGGGATGAAACATTTCATATACCTCATGAGGCAGCATGGATTCAGTGACCGGGACCTGAGGATAATGTGCCGGGAGAACCCCCTCAGGCTCATATCATAACTATTCCGTTTAGGTGAGGGGGTCTGTGTGATCTTCCTTCAGACTCATATCATAGCTCTCCTTTAATGAGCCAGAGAGGGGACCGGGCCTGCAAATAATGTGATTCATAGACTGCCAGCACAGTCAGAGCCATGAATCTAGAACATGCAAAATTATATATTGTGAATTGGATCAAGGGTGAACAACTTGTTCTTCAGATAACTGTGCGAGTGATATAATGTCTGCTGAGAAGATAGATAGGGAACTTAAGAAGAGGATAAATCAATTTAAAAAACTTCTAAAGAATGAAGAGGAACGTGAGAGCTTCTATAACAGTATATGTGGCTCTGAAATTCTCGTAAGGATCGAAATATTTCTGCCATCAGCTAACCCTGAAAGGTACTATGATGGACTCTTCCTTTACCTCAACGATGAGGGCAAAATCGTAAGTGCAGAGTACTACTACAATGAGGGGGGTGAGGGGGCCATCACGAAGCTTGAGGGAGACTCCCTGGAGGTTGTCAGGGATCTCTTTGAGGATGAACTCTCACTGGAAATAGAGTGAAGAATTCTACTTTTAAGAAAATTTATTTATAATAACTTCAATAATTATTATGATTAAATTTTTTAACTGGAGGATTCAATACCATGCGAAGTTTTGAGAAACTAACTTCCCTCAAGGAATACATTCCCATCAAGAAGAAGGAGGGTGGGGAAAAAAATATAGGCCTCCTCGTTGATGGCCCGAACATGCTCAGAAAGGAATTCAGCCTTAACCTGGATCTTGTAAGGCAGATAATGTCAGAATATGGTAATATGCGTGTTGGAAAGGTCCTTCTCAACCAGTACGCATCAGATAAACTCATAGAGGCAATTGTTAACCAGGGCTTTACACCAATTGTTGTGGCAGGGGACACCGATGTTTACATGGCTGTTGAGGCCATGGAACTGATATACAACCCTAATATTGATATAATAGCCCTCATGACACGTGACGCTGATTTTCTACCAATAATAAACAAGGCAAAGGAGAACGGGAAGGACACCATCGTGATAGGTGCAGAACCAGGCTTCAGTGCCGCACTCCAGAATTCCGCAGACCACGCCATAATACTCAAACCAGAGAACAGCAGGCCAAGGAAAAAAAGGGCTACTCCGGAAGAAGACTGAAACAGGTGAATCCATGCTTGAAGACCCCGTCAATGAGGTTAAACGCAGAGAACACGCCCTCCGAATTATAGGGGAGAAGATGAAGAAGCATGGCAGGGATGGAATCTATGACCTCACAGGCCTTTCAGGAGGTTTCCCCCTTGAAGAAGAGGACCTGGACCTCATTGAGACCTATGTTGGTCCTGCCATATTTGAGGAGAAACTTCAGGAAGCTGGAAGAGAGCACATGGGAGGGGAGATGATTGCAGCATTCAACAGGACAAGTAGCGCCATCCTTGCAGCTGTACTGGCACTCACAGAACCCGGCTCCACAGTTTTTCACTACCTCCCTGAGCTACCATCACACCCATCAGTCCCGGGAAGCACTGAACTGGCATCTGCTGGCTACCAGGAAACAGAGGACTTCACAGAGAAGCCCCCGGCCGATACGAGCCTCGTAGTTGTAACCGGGTCAACAATGGATCACAGGGTTGTTGAGGAATCTGATCTTGTCAGAGTCATTGAAATGGCCCATGATGCCGGTATCCCGGTCCTCGTGGATGATGCATCCGGTGCGAGGTTGAGGACGGTCCTCTACGGCCAGAGGAGGGCCTGTGACCTGGGTGCAGACCTTGCAGTTACAAGCACGGATAAACTGATGCATGGCCCCAGGGGTGGGCTGATGGCAGGAAGGGCAGAACTTATTGAGAGGGTTAAGTCAAAGGCCTACCAGTTCGGACTTGAGGCCCAGCCCCCACTGGTCGCTGCAATGGTCCGGGCCCTTGAGGAATTCGAGCCATCAGAAATCGAGGATGCCATTAAAAGGAAGGAGGAGTTCCTCAGGGACTTCAGGGGACCTGGGGTTGAGGAGACACCCACGGGTTTCATTATAAAGTCATCATCACTTGAGGACCTCCAGGGTTCAGGATATGGTGAGGATGAAATTTCAACAGCCCTATCAATGATACTCCTATCAGAGCACGGGATAGTGACAATACCGGCTGTTGGAATGCCAGGAGCCTCAAAGACCCTTAGATTTGATCTGGCAGCCCGGGACGCCGGAAGGATTGAAATCTCATTCCTCAGAGAGGCGATCTACGATGCACTAAAGCTGCTTTCAGGGTTCATCAGTGATGATGAGAAAATGCGCAGACTGATTTTTGGATGATCAGGCTCTGAACAGCACACAATGAGCTGCTTTTAAGTGTGACAGGGAGGTATCTGAGTGATAGTTATCGATGGATCAGAGGGTGAGGGTGGAGGAGCTGTTGTGAGGGTCTCCACTGCACTTGCGGCGGTGACCTCCAGGAGTGTAAGGGTATACAATATCAGGGCCAGGAGGCCGAGGAGTGGATTATCACACCAGCACCTCACAGCAGTGAGGGCCGTTGCCAGGATAAGTAACGGGACACTGAGGGGTGATGAGCTCGGGTCAATGGAACTTGAATTCTCCCCCGGCAGGGTGACTGGCGGGACATTTAACTTCGATGTTAAAACGGCCGGAAGCACGGGTCTGGTCCTGCAGGCCATCATGGTCGCTGCTGCAGCCTCCGAAGGTGAAATTGATGTAACGGTCTCAGGGGGAACCGATGTCCTGTGGGCACCAACCTGTGACTACCTGAGGGAGGTAACGATCCCGGTCCTGGAGATGATGGGGTACAGTGCCAGGATTGAAATCATCAGGAGGGGTTATTACCCTGAGGGTGGGGGCAGGGTTCATGCAATCATTGAACCATCTGAACTCAGACCCATCACCCTTGAGGAGTCAGAGATCCATGCTGTGAGGGGCATATCCCATTCCAGGAACCTTCCGGTTCACGTGGCAGAGAGACAGGCTGAATCAGCCATGAAGATCCTCCGGGGGGCAGGTCTCGATGTTGATATAATGGTCGAGGATGCATCAGGTCCGGTGGGGAGGGGTTCAGGCATAACACTCTGGGCTGAGGGTAACACACGGCTCGGAGCAGTATCCCTTGGAAAACCGGGTAAGAGGGCTGAAAAAGTCGGTTCAGAGGCTGCAAGGGAACTTTTAGGCTTCATAGAATCAGGGAGCCCCCTCGATAGATACATGGGCGACCAGATAATCCCCTACATGGCCCTCACTGGAGATTCGAGGGTTAGAACCTGTGAGCTCACACTCCACGCCGAGACCAACATACTCCTTTCAGAAAAAATAACCGGTAGAAGGTTCCGGGTTGAGGGTGAACGTGGAGGCCCGGCAACCATAGAGGCCCTTTAATTTTTTTATCTGACAGTAAAAACAAATTTAAGGAACAGACCCTCAAAGGGTCAGATTATCTGTGTATACACTCCCCTGAGATGACCTTGCGCAGTGTGCCGTCATCAAGTTCAAGGATGAGTGCACCCTCACTGTTTATACCAACAGCATCTCCATGGACGATTTCACCCAGCTGTTTTCTTATCTCAACACGTCTCCCGATTGTCTTTGAGAGTTTCCTCCATTCCGTCAGGATTTCATCCATCTTCCCCTCCTTGAAGGAGTTATATGCCTCCTCGAAGTTCCTCAGGAATCTTGCTATGAGTTCACTGGACTTTATGTCCCTTTTCAGTTCATTTTTAATCGAGGTTGCCCCCTCCCTGAGGTCATCAGGGAAGTGGCTGATATCAACGTTGGTGTCTATCCCAACACCGACAACCACGTACTCAAGGGTGTTGAACCTGGCATGGGCCTCTGTGAGTATCCCGCACACCTTTTTATCCCCTATAAGTATGTCGTTGGGCCATTTTATTCCAACGTCGAGGCCGCATTCATCCCTGAGGGTTCTGGCCACTGCAACGCCGGCCACGAGTGTTAGGAGGGGTGCCCTTGATGGGTGCACTTCGGGTCTCAGGATGATCGACATCCATATCCCTCCCTGGGGGGATATCCAGGGCTTACCCCTTCTTCCCCTCCCACGGGACTGGGTCTTTGCAATGACGACGGTGCCTTCAGTGGCGCCATCCTCAGCCATCCTCTTTGCGACGTTGTTTGTTGAGTCTACCTCATCAAAGCATTTTATTTCATGGCCTATGTATTCTGTATCCACCTCAACCTCACATGGGTCATAATCTTCAACCATACCATCACCCCCTCCTTGAATGCATGTAGGTTCCTATCGCCGCGGATATGGCGGCAACCTTCTTTGATGGGAGAAATGTTGACTGGAGACGTTCAACCATCTCCTGGTCCTCCTTAACGATTTTTCGCATCTCGGCGTCTATACCCCTTCTGTATTCGTCAACGAAGTGTGTATGGAGTTCGCCTCGCCTGAATGCCTCGTTCCTCATTATGGCCTTGTGGAAGGGTATGGTGGTTTTAACCCCCAGTATTATGTACTCACTGAGGGCTCTCTTCATCCGGTTTATGGCCTCCTGGCGGTCCATACCCCAGACTATGAGTTTTGATATCATGGAATCATAGAATGGGGGTATCTCATAGTTCATGTAAACGCCGCTGTCAACCCTCACACCTATACCCCCGGGGGATCTGTAACCTGTGATCTTACCGGGGTTTGGCGCGAAATCTGCAAGGGGGTTCTCTGCGTTTATACGGCACTCGATGGCATGCCCCCTGATGTTTATATCCTTCTGGGTGAAGCGAAGTTCCTCTCCGGAGGCGACCCTTATCTGTTCCTTGACAAGGTCGACTCCTGTGATAACCTCTGTTATGGGATGTTCCACCTGTATCCTGGTGTTCATCTCAAGGAAGTAGAAGTCCCCGTTGGAGTAAAGGAACTCAACTGTACCTGCGTTTTCATAGCCTATATATTCAGCGGCCTTAACTGCAGCGGATCCCATCCTCTCCCTGAGTTCCGGTGTCATTATGGGGGACGGTGCCTCCTCTATCAGTTTCTGGTGCCTCCTCTGTATCGAGCACTCCCTGTCTGCAAGGTGTATCACGTTGCCTGATTCATCTGCCATGACCTGGAATTCGATGTGCCGTGGCCTTTCAAGGTACTTCTCGATGTACACGGTGGGGTCCCCGAAGGCTGATGCAGCCACCGACTGGGTGGACTCCATGGCCCTTATGAGTTCATCCTCCTCGTAGACAGCCCGCATACCGATCCCGCCCCCGCCTGCAGATGCCTTTATAATGACGGGGTAACCTATGGAATCAGCTATCCTGGCGGCTTCATCAGGGTCACTGACGCCCTGATCGGTACCGGGGATCACGGGTACACCGGCCTTCTTCATGAGCTTCTTTGAGGTTATTTTATCCCCCATGGCCTCTATAACTGAGCCCTTGGGACCTATGAGTTTGATTCCCTGTTTTTCACATTCCTCTCCGAGGCGGGGGTTCTCTGCGAGGAAACCGTAGCCCGGGTGGATGGCTTCGGCGCCTGCCTTCTCGGCCACCTCCAGTATCCTGTCGATCCTGAGGTAGCTCTGTGATGGGGCTGGTTTTCCTATCTCATATGCCTCATCGGCGTATCTTGTGAAAAGGGCGTTTTTGTCTGCTTCAGAGTAAACAGCCACGCTCTTTATTCCAAGTTCCCTGCAGGCACGCATAACTCTTATTGCTATTTCACCACGGTTTGCAACAAGGATTTTACTGAACATCTAACTGCACCTTGAAGTTTTAACAGATATATAGTATATTGAATGAACCTCTTTTTAAGCATACCACTTGAGTTACAGTAACTGCCATGTGGATGACATGGGGACTTACAGTAACCGGGTTTGCATTGATAGTAGATAGGAGAGAGAAGGAGGTATCTTGGGGGATATGGATGAGCCCTGAGATGCTGCTTGAGAGGTAACATGATAAGGAGAAAGAGACATCTTGAGATGCTGCTTGAGAAGGTTCCAGCCCACCCGGACCCTGACCCGGGCCTTGAACAGTACCTCACCCCTCCAGGGATCGCTGCAGAGGTCCTCTGGGCAGCCAGGGCAATGGGTGATATAGAGGGAAAGACGGTGGCTGATCTTGGGTGCGGTACAGGTATCCTGGGTATTGGAGCAGCCCTGCTGGGCGCAGAGATGGTCTACTGCATTGACATTGATTCAGGGGCCCTTGAGGCAGGACGTTCTGCTGCCGGGGAACTGGGTCTTGGTAACATCCGGTTCATTGAGGCGGACATCCGCCATCATGATGCCTTACCCGGGATGGTTGACACGGTGGTTCAGAATCCCCCATTCGGTTCCCAGGAGAGGGCAGAGAGGGGTGCTGATAGGGTCTTCATGGATGCAGCGGCAGCCACTGGCCGGACTGTTTACTCCTTCCACATGGCTGGTTCCGAGGACTTTGTCAGGAACTACTACCGGAAGCTTGGGGGTACCGTCACCCACAGATTCAGGGTTGAGTTCCCTATACCCCGGACCTACAGCTTCCACAGGATGGAGGTTGCCTCCGTAGGGGTGGTCATCCTGAGGGTTGTGTTCTGATGTTCTCTGGCCTCACCAGCGGAAAGTTTAAATATGGATACCATACAATTTTTAGTACCTATTGCAATCTGCGGTGGATCCGCTCACATTGTATGCCCTGATACGATGTGGTCTGTGCTTTTACTTGCCCAGTCTGCATTGTGGAAATATTTATAAATAGATCCGGACAGATATTAATAGATGAATAGAGTAGATTTGTCCATATTTATCCCGGATTCACTGACGGCTGAGACAGGGGATCTCAAAATAAAGACCTACAAGGTGGGTCTCATCGCACGGGCCGCTTCGATATTCGGGGTTAAGCGTATAGTGATCTATCACGATGATGCAGATGGAGAGGCAAGGTTTATTAGGGATATCCTGACTTATATGGATACACCTCAATACCTTCGCAGGAAGGTTTTCCCGATAATGAGGGAGTTGAAACATGTGGGGATACTCCCACCTCTGAGAACTCCCCATCACCCAACCGGAAAACCCGTTACTGGTGAATACAGGCAGGGACTGACAGTTAAAAGGGTAAAGAAAGGAACTCTTGTGGATATTGGCGCAGATAAACTTGCACTGTGCAGGGAAAAACTGACAGTAAATAGGATAATGAGTTTCAGGGTTGTCAGGTTGGGTAAGGAAATACTGATAGAGCCCGATGAACCAGAAGATAGATACTGGGGATACGAGGTACTGGATACCCGGAGAAACCTCGCAGAGAGCCTTAAAACAGTAGGTGCCGATGTTGTCGTGGCAACATCCAGGAATGCTTCGCCCATTACTTCTATTCTGGATGAAGTAAAAACGAGGATGAGGGGGGCCCGCGAGGCGGCCATCCTCTTTGGCGGTCCTTACAAGGGATTACCAGAGATCGACGCGGATATATGGGTTAACACCCTTCCAGGTCAGTGTACTGAAACTGTAAGGACTGAAGAGGCTGTTTTAGCTACTCTTTCAGTATTTAACATGCTAACTCAGATTGATGAAAAAGATGAATGATGTAAGGAGGTAAAGTTAAATGGCTAGACATCATCAACCAAGAAAAGGATCAGTTGCATTCAGTCCAAGGAAAAGGGCGGCAAGGGAAACCCCGAGGGTCAAGTCCTGGCCCCAGGTGGATGAGCCCGGACTCCTCGCCCTCGCAGGTTACAAGGCAGGGATGACACATGTCATGATGGTTGATAACCAGAAAAATTCCCCCACAGAGGGGATGGAGGTCTCAACTCCCGTCACAATCCTTGAGGTTCCACCCCTGACAGTGATGGCTGTGAGGACCTACGAAAAGACCAGCAGGGGTCTCAAGACCCTAGGTGAGGTCCTCGCAACAGAGACAAAGGATGACCTCAGGAGGAAACTCACCCCACCTGCAGATGACTACGACCAGGAAGCAGCCATTGAGAAGATAAGATCAAACATGGAGTACGTTGCAGATGTGAGGGTCATAGTCCACACAAACCCACGACTTGCAAGTGTTCCCAAAAAGAAACCCGAGGTATTCGAGTGCGGACTGGGCGGCAAGACCCCCGAGGAGAAATTTGAATATGCACTTGAGATCCTTGGAAAGGATGTCAGGGCGTCAGAGATATTCTCTGAGGGCGCCTTTGTTGATGCGATAGCCGTGACCAAGGGTAAGGGATTCCAGGGTCCTGTCAAGAGATGGGGTATAAGGATACAGTACGGTAAGGCTGCAAGGAGCAGTAAGGGAAGACACATAGGTTCACTGGGTCCATGGACACCATCAAGGACCATGTGGACCGTCCCACAGGCAGGTCAGATGGGCTACCACAGGAGGACCGAGTACAACAAACAGATACTCAAGATTGGTGACGCCAGCGAGGCTGACCTTGTAAACCCTGATGGTGGCTTTGTAAGATACGGGTTAGTCAGGAACGATTACGTCATGATTAAGGGGTCAGTTCCAGGCCCAACAAAGAGGCTAGTGGTTCTCAGGAAGGCCATAAGGGCTGCAGGTAAACAGGAAGAAGCACCCCAGATAAACTACATCAGCACAGCATCAAAACAAGGAGTATAAGAGTGGTTCAAAATGAAGATTAAGGTTTATTCCCTAGAAGGTGAAGCCATAGATGAGATGGAACTTCCTGAAATTTTCAACGAAGAATTCAGACCCGACGTCATAAAGAGGGCTGTCCTGTCCGCACAGACAGCAAGGGTACAGCCATGGGGTCCAGATCCAATGGCAGGTAAGAGGACCTCTGCACAGTCCTATGGTGCCGGACGCGGCGTTGCAATGGTTCCACGTATAAAGAATGGTTCAAGGGCCGCCTTTGTTCCACAGGCAGTGGGCGGTAGAAGGGCTCACCCCCCAAGGCCCCAGAAGAACTACCATGAAAGGATAAACAGGAAGGAGAGGCGACTTGCAATAAGGTCCGCAGTTGCAGCGACAGCCAGGAAGGACCTTGTGGAGGCAAGGGGTCACAGGATAGAGAACGTACCCCAGCTGCCACTGGTGGTCGACGACGAACTCTCCATGATTAAAAGGACCGCCGATACAAGGGAAGTCTTCAGGAAACTTGGAATCATGGACGACATTGTAAGGGCGAAGGAAGGCAAAAAGATACGAGCAGGAAAGGGAAAGATGAGGGGTAGAAAGTACAGGACACCCAGGGGTCCCCTCATAGTCGTTGGAGACGATAAGGGGATAACAAGGGGTGCGAGGAACCACCCGGGCGTTGACGTGGTAAGGGTGGAAAACCTCAACGCAGAGCTACTGGCCCCTGGAACACATCCTGGAAGACTGACCGTCTTTACAAGATCAGCAATAGAAAAACTTGATGAACTATTCCAGTAAAGAAGGAGTGACGGTGTATATTATGGATCCATATGCTGTTATTATGAAGCCACATGTCACAGAGAAGAGCATGAACCTTATAGATCAGAACAATGAACTGGCATTTGTGGTTATGAGGAAAAGCACAAAGAAGGATGTGAGGAGGGCCTTTGAGGAGCTCTTCGCAGTTAAGGTTGAGAGGGTCAACACACAGGTAACTCCCAGGGGCCAGAAGATAGCCTACATAAAACTGGCCAAGGAACACAGTGCAGAGGACATAGCGGTTAAACTGGGAGTATTCTAAAAATAACCAGGAGGATATTCGGATGGGAAAAAGGTTAATATCACAGAGGAGAGGAAGGGGAACTCCCACCTACAGAAGTGCATCTCACCGTTTCAAGGGCAAAATAAAATACCGCGCCTATGACTCCATTGAGAGTGAGGGCTCCCTCAAGGGGAAGGTAGTTGATATAATGCACGACCCTGGAAGGACAGCCCCCGTTGCCCGTGTTAAATTTGAAAACGGTGAGGAACGCCTGATACTCGCACCTGAAGCTTTAATGCTCAACGAAGAGGTTGAATGCGGAGTGAAGGCAAGGGTTAAACCAGGAAACTCACTTCCACTTAGTGAGATTCCAGAGGGGACACCCATATACAACATCGAAAACAGACCAGGGGACGGAGGAAAACTCGTAAGGTCCTCTGGAACATACGCTTCTCTAATCACCCATGACGCTGACAAGGCAGTTATTGAACTCCCATCAGGTGAACTGAAGGCACTCAACCCCCAGTGCAGGGCCACCGTTGGCGTTGTTGCTGGAGGAGGTCGAAGGGAGAAACCATTCCTCAAGGCCGGTAAGAAGTACCATGCCCTCAGGGCAAAGGGTAAGAAGTCCGTCACAGTCAGGGGTGTTGCAATGAACGCAGTTGATCACCCGCACGGTGGTGGAAACAGACAGCATCCTGGAAGGCCAACAACCGTCTCAAGGCATGCTCCTCCAGGACGAAAGGTTGGTTCAATAGCTGCCAGAAGAACAGGGAAAAGGAGATAAATAAGGAGGTGACCTATTGGCACGTAAAGAGTTTAGGTATCGCGGCTACACCTTGGAAGAACTGCAGGAGATGCCACTTGACGATGTAATCAAGTTGTTCCCATCAAGGCAGAGAAGATCCCTCAAAAGGGGATTCCTACCAAGGCAGAAGAAGGTACTCGAAAAGATAAGGAAGATAAAGAAAGAGGGAAAGACTGAGGGAAGGCCACCGGTCATCAGGACACACTGCAGGGACATGATAGTGCTTCCTGAGATGGTTGGAATGACCTTCGGTATCCACAATGGTAAGGAATTTGTGGAGGTCAAGATCCAGCCAGAAATGATCGGCTGCTACTTCGGTGAATTTGCACCCACAAGGAAGAAGGTTGAGCACGGAGATCCCGGTATGGGAGCTACAAGATCCTCAATGTTCGTGCCTCTTAAATAAGGAGACTAGACAATGGCTAAGGTTAAATACGCTTATAAAGAGGAAGACAGGTCAGGAACAGCCAGGGCATCAGCGACTCACCTCAAGATATCACCAAAGCACGCAGTGGAGATCTGCAGGGAGATCAGGGGAATGGAACTCGAAAAGGCCAAGAAATACCTTGAAGAGGTCATCAGGATGGAGAGGCCAGTCGCCTTCAAGAGATACAACAGGAAGGTCGGCCACAGGAGGGGTCTCAATGGCTGGGCCAGCGGTCGTTACCCTGTGAAGGCAGCAGGTCAGATACTTAAGGTCCTTGAGAACGCAGAGGCCAATGCAGAGTACAAGGGACTCGACACAGAGAAACTCAGGATAATCCACATATCCAGTCACCGGGGGCCAGTTATAAGGGGCTGGATTCCAAGGGCCTTTGGAAGGGCCACACCATTCAACACACCAACAACACACGTTCAGATAGTTCTGGGGGAGGCATAAATTTTGATAGAAAAAGATTTTGTCGTTGAAGGTCTCAGAAGGACAAGGATAGACGAATACCTTGAAAAGGAACTTGAAAGGGCAGGATACGGTGGCATGGATGTCCAGGTCACACCAATGGGTACGATGGTTGTGGTCTACGCTGAGAGGCCGGGTATGGTCATCGGACGTGGCGGTAAGACAGTGAGGGCCATAACACAGAAACTCAAAAACAAGTTCGACCTTGAGAACCCCCAGGTTGAGGTCAAGGAGGTTGATGTCCCTGAACTCAACCCCAAGATAATGGCCCACAAGATAGCTGCAATGCTCCAGAGGGGTATGCACTTCAGGAGAGTCGCATACACCACAATGAGGAGGATCATGGCTGCAGGTGCCCAGGGTGTTGAGGTCACCATTTCAGGTAAGATAAGGGGTGCCCGTTCAGCCACAGCAAAGTTCACCGATGGTTATATAAAGAAATGCGGTGAACCATCAGTCAAGCATGTAAGGGAAGGATTTGCCACTGTACAGCTCAAACCCGGTGTTCTTGGGGTATACGTACGTATAATGCCTCCTGATGTTGTTCTACCTGACAAAGTTGAAATAGAGGCTCCAAGGGTCACTGAAACTCCTGCAGAGGAAGCCTCAGAGGCCTCAGAGGTTGTTGAAGATCTCGAGGAGGTTGAGGACCTGGAAGAGATCGAGGACCTTGAGGAGGTTGAGGATCTCGAGGAGGTTGAGGACCTGGAAGACACTGAGGCAGAGAAGAAGGACGCAGATGGTGAAGAATCTGAAAAATAATATATATGGACAGATTCATATCAGTGAATAATAGAAAGGGATTGAAATGGCGATACTTAGGAGCGAAGAGATAAGGGAAATGGATGGGGAGGAACTCCAGAAGAAACTGGATGAACTCAAGGCAGAATACGCCCGATACATTTCCAAGAGCGCTGCTGCCGGGATCCATGAGAACCCCGGTAAGATGAGGGAAATCCGAAGAACAATAGCCCGTGTTCTCACCATCATGAATGAAAAATAGAAGGAGAAATAAATGAAAATCTGCGATGTATGTGGTCTTCCGGAAGAACTTTGCGTCTGTGAGGAAATAGCACGCGAAGTTCAGACACTAAAGGTCTACACAGTGAGGCGAAGATTCGGTAAAGTGATGACCATCATTGAGGGCATCGATGAACACGATATAGACATAAAGGAGCTCACTAAGATACTGAAGGCAAGATGTGCCTGTGGAGGCACAGCCAAGAAAGGCCAGATAGAACTTCAGGGGGATCATAAGAAGAAGGTCAAGGAAGTTCTGGCAGATATGGGCTTTTCATCAGATACGATTGAGATAAGGTAGGGGTTACCTTGATAACCCCCAGGAATATTTTCAGGCATGAGCTTATTGGCCTTTCTGTGAGAATAGCCAGGAGTGTTCACAGGGACATTCAGGGAATATCGGGAAGAGTCGTGGATGAAACCAGGAATACCCTTAGAATCGAAATGGATGACGGCCGGGAAATAACGGTTCCAAAGGGAATAGCCGTCTTCCATTTCAGAACACCGCAGGGTGAACTTGTTGAGATTGATGGTAGAGCTCTGGTGGCTCGTCCTGAGGAGAGAATAAAGAAGAAATTTAGAAAACCATAGTGGTGATAGAATGGTCGGCATTGATGTTCCAGAACCTAAATCTAAATGTAGTGATCCTAACTGTCCTTTCCACGGTGACCTCCCCCTCAGGGGTCAGATACTGGAAGGAACCGTAGTCAGTGACAAGGCAGAAAGGACAGTGACTGTTGAAAGGAGTTTCTACAAATTTATACGCAAATATGAACGATACGAAAAGAGGAAATCCAAGATAAAGGCCCACAAACCTGACTGCATAGATGTCAGGGTAGGGGACACAGTGAAAATTGCTGAATGCAGACCCCTCAGCAAGACCAAGAACTTCGTTGTTGTCGAGGTGAAGGGGGAAGAGTAAAATGAAGGCAATAGCATCCAAGGTTACCAGGGCATTACCTGTAGGGGCCAGACTCCAGTGCGTCGACAACACAGGTGCAAGGGAAGTCGAGATAATCTCAGTCAGGGGATACAAGGGTGTTCGAAGAAGACTTGCAGCAGCAGGTGTTGGCGACATGGTTGTTGTCTCCGTAAAGAAGGGAACAGTTGACATGAGGAGAGAGGTCCTCAACGCCGTTATTGTAAGGCAGAAAAAGGAATACAGAAGGCCCGATGGATTGAGGGTGAAATTCGAGGATAACGCTGCAGTTATAGTGAGTCCTGAGGGAGTCCTCAAGGGTTCAGAGATAAGGGGTCCTGTTGCAAAGGAAGCTGCTGACAGGTGGCCCAGTGTGGGAAGCGCAGCAAGCATAATAGTGTAAGGGTGATAGAATGTCAAAACAGCCCAGAAAGCAGAGGAAGTACATTTATGAAGCACCATTACACGCTCGTCGAAAGATGATGAGCGCAAATCTCAGCAGGGAACTCAGGGAAGAGTATGGGAGAAGGTCCCTGCCCCTAAGGAAGGGAGACAAGGTTGAGATTCTCAGGGGTGACTTCAGGGGACATGAAGGTAAGGTTGAGAAGGTGGACCTCAAGAGGTACAGGGTTTACGTTGAGGGGGCCACAATACAGAAAGTTGATGGGACAACAGTCTACTTCCCGCTACACCCATCAAACCTGAGAATAGTTGACCTCAACCTTGACGATGAGAAAAGAATTAAAATCTTAGAACGGAAGGGATAAAAATGGCAATAATGGCATCAAGAAAACATCTTAAACGATTCAAATCACCGGTTCACTGGCCAATTCATCCCAAGGAATACAAATGGACAGTTAAACCATCTCCAGGTCCCCACGCTATTGAGAACTCACTGCCTCTCATGATCATTGTGAGGGACATCCTGAAGGTTGCAGACAATGCAAGGGAAGCCAGGAAGATAATAAACAGTGGAGAGGTCCTGGTGGATGGAAGACCAAGGAAGAACTACAAGTTCCCGGTCGGATTCATGGACGTTGTCAGCATACCCAGGACAGGAGACGTCTACAGGGTGCTCCCTGATGAAAGGGGAAGGCTGGTTCTCCACCCCATAGATGAGGAAAACGCAGGCTTCAAACTCTGCAAGATAGTGAACAAGACAACCATTAAGGGAGGCAGGACCCAGCTCAACCTCCATGACGGCCGTAACTACCTCTCAGATGATGAATTCAGGGTGGGAGACGTTGTAAAGCTCTCAATACCCGAACAGGAAATCCTTGAGAGGATACCATTTGAGAAGGACAGCCTCGGCCTTGTGACAGGCGGACGGCACACCGGTGAAATAGGCAAGATCAAGAAGATAAACATAACAAGGTCTTCAATGCCAAACACAGCCGTCATCGAGACCGGTGCAGGCAAGACATTCCTGACACTCAAGGACTACGTTTTCGTCATAGGAAAGGACGAGTCAGTGATCTCACTTCCAGGAGGGAAATAGATGAACCCGATGGAGGAAGTAAGGATATTCAAGGTCACCCTTAACATAGGTGTTGGTGAAGGCGGTGAAAAGCTTGCAAGGGCCGAGAGGCTTCTTGAGGAGATGAGCGGCCAGAAACCAGTGAGGACACACTCAAAGGTCACCAACCCTGAATTCGGTATAAGGAAGAAACAGCCCATCGCATGCAAGGTCACCCTCCGCGGTGAAAGGGCCGAGAAGGTACTCAAAATGTTCCTTGAGGGAATAGGTAACAGGTTAAAGGCCAGCCAGTTTGATGAGTATGGTAACGTTTCGATGGGTATAGATGAACACATAGACATACCTGGAATGAAATACGACCCTGAGATAGGGATCTTTGGTATGAACCTTTCTGTCACCTTTGAGAAGCCAGGTCACAGGATAAACAGGCGAAGGATACAGCGCAGGAAGGTTCCTCAGAAGCACAGGGTCAGCCGCGAAGAGGCAATCGAATTCATGAAGGAAAAATTCCAGGTTAAAATAGTCTGAAGGTGATTGTATTGCCAAGGAAATATGGAAAGGCATCAAGGAAATGCTCAAGATGCGGGGATCACTCTGCCCTTGTCAGGAGATACGGGTTAATGCTCTGCAGGCAGTGCTTCAGGGAACTCGCACCTAAAATAGGGTTTAAAAAGTACAACTAAAAGAGGTGTTTACTGTGACTCTTATGGATCCTCTTGCAAACGCCCTGACCAACATAAGAAACAATGAGATAAGGGGTAATGTCAAGTGCAGGATAACCCCCGCCTCAAAACTTATAGGGCGAGTGTTAAGGACAATGCAGAAGGAAGGCTATATCGGTGAATTCGAATACGTTGACGACGGCAGGGCCGGGAAATTCATAGTTGAACTTGAGGGAAACATAAACCACTGTGGAGTTATAAAACCCAGGCACGCAGTTAAGAAGGACGAATTCGAGAAATTTGAGAAGAGATACTTGCCAGCTAAGAACTTCGGGATAATAATCGTATCAACCCCTGAGGGAATAATGACCCATAAAGAGGCCAAGGACAGGGGTATTGGTGGTAGACTGCTGGCATATGTCTACTAGGTGATAACATGGTTCTAGCAGCTCTAATCCGGGAAGAGATACCCATCCCTGATGGTGTGGATGTCACCATCGATGGTGGCGTCACCGTTAAGGGCCCCAAGGGGGAACTTTCCCGAAAATTCAACCATTCAGAGATATCGATGGCTGTTGAAGATGACAAGGTGGTTCTCGAGGTTAAATTCCCTAAAAAGAAGGATAAGGCCATGATAGGGACCGTCAGGGCCCACATAAGCAACATGATAACAGGTGTTACCGAGGGCTTCAGATACCGCATGAAGATAGTTTATGCTCACTTTCCAATGAGTGTGAAGGTGGCAGGGGATAAGGTTGTCATTGAGAACTTCCTCGGTGAACGCCACCCCAGGACCGCAAGGATCGTTGGTGACACAAAGGTCCAGGTCAAGGGCGATGAGGTTGAGATAACAGGTATCAACAAGGAGCACGTGGGACAGACCATGGCCAACATCGAACAGGCCACCAAAATCAAGGGAAGGGACCCAAGGGTTTTCCAGGACGGCATATACCTTGTGAGCAAGGAATAGGGACGGTGATTCGATGAGGAAAAAATTTAAAAGACAGGAATACGCCCGATACAAGAAATTAGGGGAAAAATGGAGGAGACCAAGGGGCAGAACAAGCAAAATGAGGAGGTATGAAAAGGGTAAACCCGCTATGCCTGCAATAGGCTACAGGAAACCCAGTGAAGTTAGGGGTCTCCACCCATCAGGATACGAGGATGTCCTGGTTTCCAACATGAGGGAACTTGAGGCACTGGACCCTGAAAAACAGGCTGCAAGAATAGCTTCAGCTGTGGGGGCCAGGAAAAAAACCCTGATGCTTGAGAAGGCAAGGGAACTCGGCATCAAGGTTCTCAACCCGTAGGGAGGACTGGAAGGGGCATATTTTCCAGTCCAGCGAAAAAACTTTTTAAGGGGATACCTGAAATTTTTCGGGTTTATCAGCAAATGCTGAATACAAGGAGGTTTCTTGAATGAATCTTACTACTCAGAAGAGATTAGCTGCAGACATACTCAAGGTAGGGGTTAACAGGATATGGATAGACCCTGAAAGGATCGATGAGGTTTCAAGGGCAATAACAAGGGACGGTGTGAAGCAGCTAATAAAGGATGGCGCAATAAAGGCCAAACCCAAGAAGGGTATAAGCAGCTACAGGTCAAAGAAGATAGCCCAGCAGAAGAAGAAGGGACGAAGAAGGGGACCTGGAAGTATAAAGGGTGCGAAGGGTGCCAGAAGACCCAAGAAGGATGAGTGGATGACCACCATAAGGGCACTGAGAAAGGACCTCAAGGAGATGAGGGACAACCGCGAAATAAACAAGAGCACCTACCGTAAACTGTACAAGATGGCCAAGGGCGGAGCCTTTAAGAGCAAATCTTACATGAAGACCTATGCCCGGGACCACGACATGCTCAGGTAGGAGGGATTTGATTGGCACATGGACCAAGATACAAGCTGGCATTTAGAAGAAGAAGGGAAGGTAAAACTGATTACCGGGCCCGCTACAAAATGGTAGAAACAGGTAAATCAAGGCTCGTCGTCAGGATAACGACATATCACGTTATTGCACAGATAATCAACGTGGGCATGAACGGAGACGAAACACTTGTCTCAGCCCACTCAAAACAGCTCCAGAAAATGGGATGGCTTGGAGGTACAAGCAACACAGCAGCAGCCTACCTCACAGGTTACCTGTGCGGTAAAAGGGCTCTGAAGGAGGGTATAGAGGAGGCTGTCCTTGACATAGGACTGAGACCAGCCATCAGGGGCTCAAAGGTATTCGCTGCACTCAAGGGGGCTGTTGACGCAGGACTCAATGTACCCCACGGTGAATCAGTGCTGCCCGATGAATCAAGAATCAGGGGAGAACACATAATGGAGTACGCAGAATCCCTTGATGAGGAAGAACTCCGGAAGAGGTTTTCAAAGTACCTTGAAAGGGGTCTTTCCCCTGTGGATCTGCCGGAACACTTTGATGAAATCAAAAAGAGAATAGATGAAGAGGTATGATTATGAACTTCAACATGGAGGAATGGGAGCCAAGGACCCAGCTGGGACGCCTTGTAAAGGAGGGTGTCATAACAAGCATCGATGAGATCTTTGAAGAGGGACACCCCATAATGGAACTTGAGATAATCGATGCACTGCTTCCTGACCTTGAGGAGGAAGTTATCGACGTCAACCTTGTCCAGAGGATGCACAAGTCAGGGAGAAAGGTTAACTTCAGGGTCATTGTTGCAGTTGGTAACAAGGACGGTTACGTCGGACTCGGGCAGGGTAAGGCAAGGGAGGTCGGTCCCGCCATCAGGAAGGCAGTTGACGATGCAAAGTTCAACATAATAAAGGTCAGAAGAGGATGCGGTGACTGGGGATGTGTCTGTGGAAGGGAACACACCGTACCCTTCAAGGTCTCCGGTAAGAGCGGCAGTGTCCGCGTGACCCTCATACCCGCACCTGGTGGTGTTGGACTCGCAATAGGTGACGTGGGCAAGACCATAATGAGACTTGCAGGTATAGACGATGTATGGTCACATACACGTGGACAGACACAGACCACAGTTAACTTCGCCAGGGCAACCTTCGACGCCCTCAAACAGCTGAGCAAAGTAAAGGCAAGCGAGAAGGACCTTAAGAACCTCGGTGTTTGCAGTACCTGAAGGTGATTCTAGATGTTCGCAGTAGTAAGGGTAAGGGGATCAGCAGGTGTTCGAAGGGACATAGCTGACACCATGGAAATGTTAAGGCTCAACAGGATAAACCACGCCGTCCTGGTTGAGGACACACCCAGCTACCTTGGCATGCTCCAGAAGGCCAAGGACTACATAACCTGGGGTGAAGTCGACCAGGAAACCCTGACAGCCATGATAAGGAAGAGGGGAAGACTCATCGGGGGAGACAGGATAACCGATGAGTACATAAATGAGAAAACCGCTTACGGTTCCGTCGATGAGTTTGCTGCAGCCGTCTTCAGCGGCGAGGTTAAACTTGAGGAAGCAGGAATAAAACCTGTATTCAGACTGCACCCCCCAAGAAAGGGATACGAAGGCATAAAAAAGGCCTTCAATGAGGGCGGAAGCCTTGGATATCGCGGCGAAAAGATAAATGACCTTTTGAAAAGGATGATCTAGGAGGAATCACTCATGATCAGAAAAAGACGAAAGATCACAAGGATGAGGGGCTCACGCACCGTCGGTGGAGGATGCTCCAAGAAGAGGAGGGGAGCAGGTCACCGCGGTGGTAGAGGACAGGCCGGTGGGCACAAACACCACTGGACATGGATAGTCAAGTACGACCCAAAACACTTCGGGAAATACGGCTTCAAGAGGCCCCAGAAACTCATAAAGAGGCTGGAAACAGTTAACCTGGCCTACCTGGATGAAATGATACCAGAACTCCTTGAGAGGGGAGTTGCATCCGAGGAGGACGGAATGGTGGTGCTGGATGTCCGCGACCTTGGATTTGAAAAGGTCCTCGGAAGCGGAAGGATCACAAGGCCCGTCCATCTCAAGGCATACGAGTTCTCCAGGAGCGCCACCGAGAAGATCGAAGAGGCCGGAGGAAAGGCTGAAGTCATAGAGTGAAACCAGCTGACAAGGAGTGGAGCAGTTGAAGGAAAAATTTGAACCCCTATTCTCAGTCCTGCCCCAGGTAAAGTCACCTGGTTACAGGGTTCCCTTCAGGGAGAAACTCAAATGGACGGGCATAATCCTTGTCCTTTATTTCTTCCTGGCCCAGATACCCCTTTATGGTTTGAGTGCAAATGCAGTGGACCAGTTTGCCCAGCTCAGGGCTGTGCTCGCAGGAAACTTTGGTTCAATACTCACCCTGGGTATAGGTCCAATAGTATCAGCATCAATCATACTCCAGCTCCTGGTAGGGGGTAAGATCCTTAAACTTGACCTTTCGAGGCATGAGGATAAGGCGTTTTTCCAGGGACTGCAGAAGCTCCTTGCCATTGTATTCACATTCTTCGAGGCCCTGATATTCGTACTCACAGGGTCACTGGCACCATCAGCTCCACAGTTTGTCTGGGTCCTCATACTCCAGCTCACCATCGGAGGGATACTGATAATATTCCTTGATGAGGTGGTTTCCAAGTGGGGATTCGGTAGCGGTGTCGGACTATTCATCGCAGCGGGAGTATCCCAGGAGATAATCGTGGGTGCATTCAACCCGCTCTCAGCACCCACCCAGCCAGGGGTGCCTGCAGGTAGAATAACAGGTTTCCTCTACCTCCTATTCACAGGGCAGTCACCGGACTTCCAGTACTATGTGCTCCCTGTACTGGCCCTCATAGCTGTGTTCCTTGTGGTTGTATACGCGGAGAGTATGCGTGTTGAGATACCCATATCCATGGGTGGGGGTAAGAGGCTCTCAAGGGGTGCTGTTGGAAAGTATCCCCTCAGGTTCATATACGCAAGTAACATGCCGGTTATACTCACAAGCGCCCTCCTCCTCAACGTCCAGCTCCTTGCCAATGTCTTCCAGAAACTGGGATACCCCATACTGGGTACCGTCAGCAATGGACAGGCAGTTGATGGGCTGGCATATCTCCTGACAGCCCCCAGGTCCATCGACGCCCTCATACTCGACCCCTTCAGGGTCGTCTTCTATGCGGTTGTATTCATCGGACTCTGTGTCCTCTTTGCCTGGCTCTGGGTTGAGATAAGTAACATCGGCCCGAGGCATGTTGCGAGGCAGCTGTACCAGATGGGTATGCAGATACCTGGCTTCAGGAGCAGCAGGGGCCAGTTTGAGAAGATACTTAAACGCTACATACCCACCATAACCATACTTGGTGGAGCATTTGTGGGGCTCCTTGCATTCGTGGCTGACCTCACAGGTTCACTCGGTGGAGGAACAGGTGTACTTCTCACCGTGGGTATAGTTTACAGACTCTATGAGGAGATAGCCCAGGAACAGCTCATGGACATGCACCCGATACTTCGAAGCTTCCTGGGTGATTAGAACTAAATCGGAAGTGGTACCATGAAGGTTGTTGTAGTTGCGGGAATACCTGGTTCAGGAAGCACAACGGTCCTTGAGAACACCCTTAAGGAGCTTGACTATCTCAATGTGAACTACGGGGACGTCATGCTTGAAATAGCGGTTGAGAAGGGCCTCGTTGAAAACAGGGATCAGATGAGGACACTCCCACCTGAGGTTCAGAAGGATATACAGAGGGCTGCTGCGAAAAGTATAAGAGAAAGGTCACTGGAGAATAATATAATCGTCGACACACACTGCACCATAAAGACGCCCGCTGGTTTTCTGCCAGGTCTTCCAGTATGGGTACTTGAGGAACTGGAACCTGACATGTTTGTGCTTGTTGAAGCCGATGCAGAGGAGATCTTCACAAGGAGAATAAGTGACAAAACAAGGGACAGGGATGTGGAGTCCCTGCAGGAGATTGACCTGCATCAGCAGATGAACAGGGCCGCTGCGATGGCCTATGCAACACTCACAGGCGCAACGGTTAAAATAGTTAAGAACCATAACAACCAGCTTGAGTCTGCAGTCAGTGAGATGAAAAGCGTTCTGGAGTAAGGTAAAGAGGAAAATAAAATGGTGCTTGAAATTGTTTACGGGGCGCTGAATGCTGTTTTCGGCCCATTCATTGCAATGGACCCGAATCCACAGAACCCCATCTTAACGGTTTTCCTGATATCGGCCATCGTGGCCTTCGTAATAACCCTGGCCAACAAGCTCCTTGTGGACCAGGAGAGGCTGGAGGAACTCAAGGTTGAGATGCAGGAATTCCAGCAGGAAATGATGGAGGCAAGGAAGAAGAATGACATGGCTGCACTGGAGGAGATCCAGAAGAAACAGATGGAGTTCATGGATAAGCAGCGCGAAATGATGACCATGTCATTCAAGCCGATGATAGTCACATTCATACCAATAATCCTTGTCTTCTACTGGATGGGACAGGAGCCACACATAGTCAATACACTGGTCATATTACCCCAGATTGCATACTACGTCCTCCTTGTCCCCCTGTGGCACATGTTCTATGGCATGCCACCAAACGCCCCATCCTATGCCATAGGATGGCTCGGATGGTACATATTATGCTCCTTTGCCATGTCCCAGATATTCAGGAAATTCATGGGACTTAAAGGTGGAATGTAAGGTTATGGAGAGATAAAAATGCCAGAGTTAAGATACAGATCCAGATCATATAAGAGAATCTTCAAGAAAACACCTGGAGGAAGGACAGTTACCCATTACCGCAGAAAGAAACCTTCAAAGCATGTATGTGCTGGCTGCGGAAAGCCACTCCACGGTGTTCCAAGAGGAAGACCCTACGAGATAAGAAAACTCTCAAAATCCAAGAAGAGGCCCAACCGACCATACGGTGGTTACTACTGCTCAAGCTGCGCACGCAAAGTCTTTAAAAAAGAGGCAAGGTCATAATGATCATAACCATCGGTGGTCTGGCAGGAACCGGCACAACAACAGTCGCCAGGATACTCTCTGAGAGGATGGGTATCCCCTGCGTATCTGCTGGAGATGTCTTCAGGCAGATGGCTGCTGAGAGGGAACTTGACATCCTTGAATTCAGCAGGATTGCAGAGGAAAACCCTGAAATTGACATTGAAATTGACAGGAGACAGGCCAGACTTGCAGATGAACACGAGGACCTCATACTTGAGGGCAGACTCTCTGCCCACTTCGCAAGGGCCGACCTCAAGGTGCTCCTCATAGCACCCTTCGATGTCAGGGCCCAGCGCATAGGTGTCCGGGAATCAAAGGACATAGAGACGGTCAGAGAGGAGATCCGGATACGTGAGAGGAGCGAGGCCCAGAGGTACAGGGAGATTCATGGAATAGATGTGGATGACCTTGAGGTATATGACATTGTGATAAACACCAGCCGTTTTGACGCCGAGGGCGTGGCTGACATCATACTAAAAGTTACTGAGGTGATTTAATGGCAGCAATAGAAGTTGGAAGAGTATGTGTAAAAACCGCAGGAAGAGAAGCCGGTGAAAAATGCGTGATACTCGATATCATCGACAAAAACTTCGTTGAAGTTGTGGGTGTTAACGTTAAAAATAGAAGGTGCAACGTGAGCCACCTTGAACCAACTGAGAATAAGATAGAACTCAAGTCAGATGATATTGAGGAGATAAAGAAGGAACTTGAATCCCTGGAATAAACCCACCTCTTTTTTTGCAGGTATCCCTCATGGCAAACTTCATTGAACTAAAGGAGGCCACCACAAACCCTGAATACGGGTGCCCACCGGCTGAGCGGGACATTGAGACCCATATATCCATGGGTGTTGTGAACCTTGATAAACCCTCAGGTCCAACATCCCATCAGGTGGATTCATGGGTCAGGGACATGCTCCACGTGGAGAAGGTGGGACACGGCGGCACACTCGACCCGAAGGTTACTGGTGTGCTCCCCCTGGGAATAGACAGGGCCACCAGGGTCATGCAGCTCCTCCTGGAGGCTCCAAAGGAGTACGTTTGCCTCATGAGGGTCCACAGGGAGGTGGATGAGGAAAGAATAAGGGAGGTCCTGGAGGAATTTCAGGGGAAGATATTCCAGATACCCCCACTCAAATCCGCAGTTAAAAGGGATCTCCGCGTCAGAACCATCTACCGTGTGGATATACTGGAGGTGGATGGTCAGGATGTCCTCTTCAGGATAGCCTGTGAGGCGGGGACCTATGTGAGAAAGTACTGCCACGATGTTGGCGAGGCCCTTGGTGCAGGCGCCCACATGGCTGAACTCAGACGCACAGCCGTGGGACCCTTCACAGAGGAGGGCCTTGTGACACTCCATGACCTCAAGGACGCATACCAGTTCTGGGTTGAGGATGGAGATGAGACCTTCCTGAGGGAGTGCATCCTCCCAATGGAGTTTGCAGTGGGTCACCTCCCCCGTGTGGTTATCCTGGACTCTGCGGTTGATGCAATATGCCATGGCGCTGATCTTGCACGTGGCGGTATAGCAGGACTGGATGATAACATAGCCCGGGGGGGCACCGTCGCCATAATGACCCTCAAGGGCGAACTGGTGGGTGTTGGCGAGGCATCCATGTCTGCACTGGATATTGCAGCGGCAGATGGCGGTCTTGTTATTGAAACCCGCAAGGTCTTCATGGAACCGGGAACCTACCCGAGGATGTGGCGCTAGAAACCGACGGCAGCAATACTTAAATAGATGTCATAATATACAGTTATATGATACATCCTGTGCCGGGATAGCCTAGCCAGGTAAGGCGCAAGACTGGAAATCTTGTGGAGCTTTGCTCCTCCTGGGTTCAAATCCCAGTCCCGGCGTCGGTTAAAGCAACCCTGTTGCACCTACGACTCTTATGAAGAATTCGCAAACCCCCGTCCCGCGAATTCACTCTTACTGGAGGTTAATGAATGGAAGAAGAATTCAAACATATGGTTCGTATTGCCAGAAAGGACATTGATGGTAATAAGACCATGGAAAATGCCCTTACAAGTATAAAGGGCGTTGGTAAGGCTCTTTCAAGGGCAATAATCATGTCAGCAGGATACGATCTCAATCAGAGAATAGGCTACCTTTCCGATGAGGAAATAGAGAGGCTTGAAGAGGCCATAAAGAACCCTGCCAAGTATAACATCCCATCATGGATGATCAACAGGCGTAACGATTACGAGACAGGCGAGGACAAGCACCTCATAGAATCTGACCTCGAAATGTGCCTCAGAGAGGACCTCAACAGGATGAGGAAAACAAGGAGCTACAAGGGAAGGAGACACGAACTTGGACTACCTGTCAGGGGACAGAGGACAAAGTCAACATTCAGGAAAGGCTCCTCAGTTGGTGTGAGAAGGAAGAAGAGATAGTTAAGGAGATGTTAAAATGGGACACCCACGTAAGGCAAGGAAAAAGTATGATACTCCACCTCACCCATGGAACGCTGAAAGAATAAAGGAAGAAAACAGGCTCGTGGCAAAATACGGCCTCAAGAACAAGAAGGAAGTCTGGAAAGCAGAGACAATGGTGAGGAGATACAGGAGGGACGCAAGGTACCTCCTTGGTATGGCCAGTGAACACACCGGGAAGGAGAGGGAACAGCTCCTGGGCCACCTCGTCAGGACAGGAATACTCAACGAGGGCGCCAAACTCGAGGACGTCCTGGACCTCACAGTGGAGGACGTGCTCAGGAGAAGACTCCAGACACTGGTCCACAAGAGGGGACTTGCAAGGACCGTGAAGGAGGCCAGGCAGATGGTCATCCACGGCCACATAGCCCTTGACGGAAGGAAGATCGACGCCCCGGGATACATAGTTAAAAGGGGAGAAGAGGATAAGATTGGGTTCTACCCATCATCCCCAATGAAAAAACAGATAGAAGCAGCCCAGGACGCTGAATAATTTCAGGGAGAGATAAAATGGCTGAGAAGGAAAAATGGGGAATTGCAAATATTTACTCATCATTCAACAACACCATAATCACCATCACAGACATAACCGGTGCAGAGACCATAACACAGTGGTCCGGTGGTAAGGTTGTGAGGGCGGACCGTCAGGAGTCCTCACCCTTCGCTGCAATGGAGGCAGCAACAAGGGCAGCTGATGATGCAAAGGAGAAGGGCATCGTCGGTCTGCACATAAAGGTCAGGGCTCCTGGTGGAAACGGTCCAAGGACACCTGGACCAGGTGCACAGGCAGCCATAAGGGCACTGGCAAGGGCTGGAATGAGGATAGGTAAAATTGAGGATGTAACTCCCATACCTCACGATGGAACAGGTAGACCTGGAGGTAAGAGGGGAAGAAGGGTCTAAAATGGATATTGCTCTTAAGGAAAAAACTGATACCGAAATGGTCTTTGTGGTCAGTGGCGTCACGGTTCCATTCATAAACGCCATAAGGAGGATCTGCATGATGGAGGTCCCCAAACTGGCAATTGAGTACGTCAACATGTACCGGAACGACGCCAAGATGTTCGATGAGGTACTGGCCCACAGGCTGGGACTTGTACCCCTTGCAGCTGACCCTGAATTTGCTGAATCCCTTAAAATGCCTGAGGAGTGCGATTGTGAGGAGTACTGCTCAGAGTGCAGTGTATCCCTCACCCTCAGGAAGGAGGGCCCGGGTGTTGTTTACTCAGGTGACCTTGTCTCAGAGACACCCGCAGTTAAACCGGTTTACCCTGACATCCCCCTTGTGAAGCTTGAAGATGATGACGAGCTTGAACTGGAGGCTGTCGCACAGCTGGGTGTGGGAATGGAACATGCGAAATGGGAGCCCACAACAGCATGCGCATACAAGTACTACCCGAAGATAGAGTTCACTGAAGACTGTGACGAGTGCCTTGAATGCATCGAGGCATGTCCGAGGGATGTTCTTGGAGAGGAGTCAGGTAAGCCAATGGTTATTGACGTTGAGAACTGTTCAATGTGCAAGAGCTGTGTCAGGGCATGTGATAAGAGGGCCATAGATGTGGGATACGAGGAAGGCAAGTTCATATTCAGGATAGAGACCGACGGATCAGTTGACCCAAAGGATGTTCTCCTTAAGGCCTGTGACATCCTCAGGGACAAGGCAGAGCGGGTAATAACATTTTGTGAAGGAGGCTAACCATGGTAAGGAAGATTACCAAGACGAATCCCAATCTTATAAAACTCATACGTAATCTCAGGAAAAAATCATCCCAGGAGGGCGCAGCAATCTGGAAGGATGTTGCAAGGAGACTCGAGAGGCCCACAAGGAACAGGGCCGCAGTCAATATTTCAAAGATAAACAGGCACTCAGATGAGGATGAAACAGTTCTCGTGCCTGGAAAGGTCCTTGGAAGCGGAAACCTTGACCACAGGGTCCAGGTTGTTGCCCTGTCATTCTCACAGACAGCAAGGGATAAGATCGAGAGGGCCGGCGGAGAGTGCCTGACACTCGGAAAAATTGTTGAAGAGACCCCGGCCATTAAGAACATAAAGATAATAGAATAGGTGTTGCTCATGATCATCAATGGAGAAGGACATATCCTTGGAAGACTGGCAAGTGTCGTCAGCAAGAAGCTCCTTGAGGGGGAGGAAGTGATTGTCTTAAATGCCGAGAAAATCCTGATCACAGGTTCAAAGGAATGGGCATACAGCAAGTACAAGCAGAGGATCGACAGGGCCAGCATATCCAACCCCCGGAGGATGGGTCCCAAGTACCCCAGAAGGCCCGATGACATATTCAGAAGGACAGTCAGGGGCATGTTACCCTACAAGAAATCAAAGGGAAGAGAAGCCTTCAAGGGCCTGAAGGCCTATGTGGGTATTCCCCGCGAATTCAAGGACGAGGAAATGATTGAAATACCCGATGCAAAGGCAGGAAACATAAAGAAGGGCATGGAACTTGGAGAGATCTCAGAACTTCTGGGTGCTAAATTCTAGATAGGGAGTGTAATCATGAAGAAGGTTATTCACACAAGCGGCAAAAGGAAAACCGCCATTGCAAGGGGGACCATCAGGGAAGGTAAGGGTAGAGTGAGGATCAACAGGGTCCCTGTTGAACTCTACACACCTGAACTTGCAAGGCTCAAGATCATGGAACCACTGAAGCTTGCCGGCGACATTGTAAATGATGTTGACATAAACGTCAGGGTCGTTGGTGGAGGCATCGTTGGACAGGCAGAGGCTGCAAGGATGGTCATCGCCAGGGGACTCGTGGACTGGACCAGCGACATGGACCTCAAGGAGAAGTTTGTACAGTACGACAGAACAATGCTGGTGGGAGACCCCAGACGTTCAGAGCCCAAGAAGTACGGTGGCCGCGGCGCCCGTGCAAGGAGACAGAAGAGTTACAGGTAGATCAATCGATAACTTTATATATTTTTATTTTATAAACTAAAGAGTAGAATGATTCAGTATGATTCCAGTAAGATGTTTAAGCTGCGGAAAACCGGTATCAGCCTATTTCAATGAGTATCAGAAGAGAGTGGCTGATGGAGAGGACCCCAAGGACGTGCTTGATGACCTGGGCCTCAAGAGGTACTGCTGCAGACGAATGTTAATTTCACATGTTGAGACATGGTAGGGGACCGTAGGGTAGCTTGGTCCATCCTCCCAGCCATTGAAGAAGTTTCCGGACTTTTCAACTGGAACGGGGATGGTCAGCACCGGAACGCTGGAGACCCGAGTTCAAATCTCGGCGGTCCCATCAAACCAAAAAAATCCAAGAACCTCTATTTTAAGTTTTTCTTGGAGGCATATGCATATGGCGTCAAAAAAACTCACACGTTTTGAAAGGGCTAGGCTGATAGGTGCCAGGGCACTCCAGATATCGATGGGCGCAAGGCCACTCGTTGAGATCAGGGAGTCACTGGACCCTGTTGACATAGCCAGAAAGGAACTTGAAAAGAAGGTTATGCCACTGGATGTTAGAAGAGACAAATAAACTCTAATAAACCACTATTTTTCAGTCTAGAGTTTATTATGAGGTGTTTTAATGGAAAGTATTATTGAAGATGTTAGAGTAAGGAAAATTCTTGACAGCAGGGGAAACCCGACGGTTGAGGTTGATGTTATAACCTGGAACGGCTTTGGAAGGGCTGCAGCCCCCAGCGGTGCAAGCACAGGTTCCAGGGAGGTTGCAGCCTTCCCATCAGGGGGGGTTGATGAGATAATAACAGAGGTCGAGGATATAATCTCCTCAGAACTCATAGGAATGGATGCAGTGGACCTCCAGGACATAGACCTCGTCCTAAAGGAGATCGACGGGACCGAAAATCTCTCATCTCTGGGAGGTAACACCGTGGTGGCTGTTTCAATGGCAACCGCAAAGGCAGCAGCATCATCCTACAACATGCCCCTCTACAGGTTCCTCGGCGGAAACCTTGCAACATCCATACCCTACCCCCTGGGTAACATGATAAATGGGGGGGCCCACGCAGGAAAAAACGCCCCTGACATACAGGAGTTCCTGGTTGTGCCTGTGGGTGCTGAGGACATAACCGAGGCGGTTTTCGCAAATGCAGCCGTCCATAAGAGGATAAGGGAGCTCATCCAGAAGAAGGACCCGTCCTTTGCAGGAGGTAAGGGTGATGAGGGCGGATGGGTGCCCAGCCTCTCAAACGGGGACGCCCTGGAGATACAGACCACTGCCTGTGAGGAGGTAACAGATGAACTCGGTGTTGAGGTGAGACCATCACTGGACCTTGCAGCGAGCGAATTCTGGGACCCTGAGATTGAGAAGTACGTCTACAGGCAGGAGAACGTCCAGAAGGACACAGGCGAACAGATAGAATTTGTTAAGGAGATAATTGAAACCTATGACATGTACTATGTCGAGGACCCCCTCCATGAGGGAGACCTTGAGGGTTTCGCCGAGCTGACATCCCTGGTTGGTGACCGCTGCATGATCTGTGGTGACGATATCTTCGTGACCAACAGGGAGATACTCAGGGAGGGTATAGAGATGGGTGCAGCCAACGCCATAATCATCAAGCCCAACCAGATAGGCACCCTCACAGACACCTACCTCACCGTCAAACTGGCCCTCGAGAACAGGTACACCCCTGTGGTTTCACACAGGTCAGGTGAGACAACAGATGATACCATAGCCCACCTTGCGGTGGCCTTCGGAGCACCCCTCATAAAGACAGGTGCAATAGGCGGTGAGAGGATAGCCAAACTCAACGAACTCATACGCATACAGGAAGAGATTCCATATTCAAGGATGGCTGATCTGCCATTTTAAATATTGAAACTTATTTGAGGTGATAGATTGTCAGAACTACTAATACCACTGGACAAATACCTTGCAGCAGGACTGCACATTGGAACACAGCAGAAAACAGCTGATATGGAGAAGTACATTTACCGTGTGAGATCAGACGGACTCTACGTCCTCGATATAAGGAAGACAAATGACAGGGTAATCGCGGCTTCAAAGTTCCTCTCAAAGTATGAACCCGATGACATCCTCGCTGTTTCAACAAGACAGTATGGACAGGAACCTGTGAGGAAATTCGGTGAAGTTACAGGTGCAAGGACCATACCTGGAAGGTTCATACCCGGTACACTCACAAATCCTAACTATGCGAAGTTCATTGAACCGGAGGTCCTGGTGGCCACAGATCCAAGATCAGATTCACAGGCAATCATCGAGGCCAAACAGATAGGCATACCTGTGGTTGCCCTCTGTGACACTGAAAACCTCCTTGGAAATGTTGATATAGCAATACCCGTCAACAACAAGGGACGTAAGGCCATAGCCCTTGTCTACTGGTTACTGGCAAGGCAGTTCCTCCGGGAGAAGGGCATCCTCAAGGAGGATGAGGACCTGGACATACCTCCAACAGAGTTCGAACTGAAGATCTAGAAGTGGTCATATGATAAGGAGACCTGCAGTGGCGGGAGCTTTCTATGAACGGGACCCCGCGGCCCTCAGAAGGCGCATTGAATGGTGTTTCGAGCATGAGCTCGGACCCGGCACCCTTCCGGCAGTGGGGTCCATGAGGAGGATAAAGGGGGTGATCGCCCCCCACGCAGGTTACATGTATTCAGGACCCGTGGCAGCACACGCCTACCATGAGCTGGTATCCGATGGAATCCCCGGGACCCTGGTGATAATCTGCCCCAACCACACAGGGATGGGGTCAGGTGTATCGCTTATGCAGCAGGGTGCATGGGAGACACCCCTCGGTACAGTGGAGATAGACTCAGAGCTTGCAGAAGCCATTGTGAGAGAATCAGGGATCATAGACCTGGATGAGACAGCACACCTCGCCGAGCACAGCTGTGAGGTGCATGTACCCTTCATCCAGTACTTCACAGATAACTTCAGGATAGTTCCAGTTACCATGTGGATGCAGGGCCATGAGACAGCCGCCGATGTTGGACATGCGGTCGCATCAGCCATCAGGGAAACCGGAAGGGATGCGGCTGTCATCGCAAGCACAGACTTCACACACTACAGTCCACAGGACATTGCTGAAGCCACCGACAGAAGGATCATTGACAGGATAACAGCAATGGATGATACCGGCATGTACGGTGTTATCAGTGAACTCAACGCAACCATGTGCGGTTATGGGCCGGTAGCGGCTACCATCATAGCCTCAAGGATTCTTGGAGCCACAGAATGCGACCTACTGAGATATGCAACAAGTGGAGATGTTACCGGTGACCGCAGCTCGGTGGTGGGCTACGCCTCACTTGTCCTGAGATAAGGGTGAAACATTGAAGTCGTCGGCATCCGCACCTGCCAAGGCCATTCTTTTTGGTGAACACGCAGTGGTCTACAGCAAGCCGGCAATAGCAGCCGCCATAGACCGCAGGGTGACTGTAACCGTAAGTGAATCCAGCAGCACCCATGTAACCATCCCCTCCCTGGGTATACGCCACAGTTCAGAGAGACCATCCGGTGGCATCCTGGACTACATCGGGAGGTGCCTCGAGCTTTACCATGACGCATCACCCCTTGACATCAGGGTGGAGATGGAGATACCCGCCGGTTCAGGCCTAGGTTCATCGGCTGCACTCACCGTTGCACTGATAGGTGCCCTCGACAGGTACCATGGAAGGGATCATGGACCCGGGGAGACAGCAGCCAGGGCCCACAGGGTGGAGGTTGATGTACAGGGAGCCGCCAGCCCCCTTGACACAGCCATCAGCACCTATGGGGGCCTTGTATACCTTGACAGCCAGAGGAGGGTGAGGCAGTTTGAGGCCGACCTGGGGGACCTTGTAATAGCACACCTTGACTATTCAGGGGAAACAGCCAGGATGGTTGCCGGCGTAGCTGAAAGGTTCAGGAGATTCCCGGATATCATGGGGAGGATAATGGACACAGTTGAGTCCATAACCAATACAGCATACAGGGAACTTCTAAGGAACAACACAGAACCCCTGGGGGAGCTCATGAACCTCAACCAGGGGCTGCTGGACTCCATGGGCGTTTCCACACGTGAACTTTCAATGATGGTCTATGAGGCAAGGAACGCCGGGGCAGCAGGTTCAAAGATCACAGGAGCCGGCGGCGGCGGGAGCATAATAGCCCACTGCCCGGGATGTGTGGATGATGTTGTCACGGCCCTTAACAGGAACTGGAAAGCCATGAGGGCAGAGTTTTCGGTTAAGGGACTCATCTAATATTCACAGGGTGCATATGTAATGATCATTCTCAAGCTTGGTGGAAGTGTAATTACCAGGAAGGACTCTGAGGAACCTGCAATAGACAGGGATAACCTTGAAAGGATAGCCTCAGAGATAGGGAACGCTTCGCCATCATCATTGATGATAGTGCACGGCGCAGGGTCCTTTGGCCACCCATTTGCAGGTGAGTACAGGATAGGCTCGGAGATAGAGAATGAGGAGGACCTCAGGCGCCGGAGGTTTGGATTTGCACTGACCCAGAACTGGGTTAAAAAGCTTAACAGCCATGTATGCGACGCACTCCTTGCTGAGGGAATTCCAGCAGTTTCAATGCAGCCATCAGCTTTCATAAGGGCCCATGCTGGCCGCATAAGCCACGCGGATATCTCACTGATCAGATCCTACCTTGAGGAGGGTATGGTACCGGTGGTCTACGGTGACGTTGTACTTGACTCAGACAGGAGGTTGAAATTTTCTGTCATATCAGGAGACCAGCTGATAAACCACTTCTCCCTGAGGCTGATGCCGGAGAGGGTCATACTCGGGACAGATGTGGACGGGGTATACACCAGGAACCCTAAGAAGCACCCCGATGCAAGGCTCCTTGATGTTATAGGATCACTCGATGACCTTGAATCCCTTGACGGGACACTTAACACTGATGTGACGGGTGGAATGGTCGGTAAGATAAGGGAACTCCTTCTGCTTGCAGAGAAGGGTGTGGAATCTGAAATAATTAATGCTGCAGTGCCCGGAAATATTGAGAGGGCCCTCCTGGGAGAGGAGGTACGGGGCACAAGAATCACAGGGAAACATTGAGGACATTCACGATTATCAATCAACATTCAAAGGAATTTATAGGGTGATGGAAAATTTTTAAGGGCGTTAAAATATGATTTCGGATAGGAAACTGGAGCATCTGATCCTGTGCGCCAGCTGTGATGTTGAGTACAGGAAGAAGACAGGCTTCGAGGATATTGAGATAGTTCACAGAGCCATACCTGAAATAAACAAGGAAAAGATAGATATAAGCCTTGATTTTCTCGGCAGGGAATTATCATCTCCTGTAATGATAAGTGCAATCACAGGCGGCCACCCGGCCTCCATGAAGATAAACAGGGAACTTGCCAGGGCGGCAGAGAAACTTGGAATAGCACTTGGACTTGGAAGTCAGAGGGCCGGGGTGGAGCACCCTGAACTTGAGGGGACCTACACCATCGCAAGGGAGGAGGCACCCTCAGCAATGCTCATAGGTAACATTGGAAGTTCACATATCGAATACGCTGAAAGGGCCGTGGAGATGATAGATGCAGACGCCCTGGCAGTGCACCTCAACCCACTCCAGGAGTCCATACAGCCCGGAGGAGACGTTGACTCATCAGGGGCCCTCGAGTCCATATCAGCAATAGTTGAGTCAGTGGACGTCCCGGTAATGGTGAAGGAGACAGGGGCAGGTATATGCTCAGAGGATGCCATTGAACTTGAATCCTGTGGTGTATCAGCCATAGATGTTGCAGGTGCAGGCGGCACCAGCTGGGCTGCCGTGGAAACATACCGGGCGGATGACAGGTACCTCGGAGAACTCTTCTGGGACTGGGGCATACCAACCGCTGCAAGCACCGTGGAGGTCGTGGAATCTGTCAGCATCCCGGTAATAGCATCAGGGGGTATCAGGAGCGGGATCGACGCCGCCAAGGCAATATCCCTCGGTGCAGAAATGGTGGGGATTGCACTCCCGGTCCTTGAAGCAGCGGGGCATGGCTACAGGGAAGTTATTAAGGTAATTGAGGGATTCAATGAGGCCCTCAGGACTGCAATGTACCTGGCAGGTGCAGAGACACTTGACGATCTTAAAAAATCACCAGTCATAATAACAGGCCATACAGGAGAATGGCTGAACCAAAGGGGCTTTGAAACTAAAAAATACGCCAGGAGGTCATAATTTGAGCGTAGAAGTAATTGCGATCGGCGGATACGAGGAAGTTGGTAAGAACATGTCCGCCGTTAAGGTAGGAGATGACGTTGTAATATTTGATATGGGGATTCACCTTGACAGGGTTCACATACATGAGGACACAGATATAGCAAGGATGCACAGCCTCGACCTCATTGAGAGGGGGGTCATCCCCGACGATACCCTCATGAAGGACGTTGACGGGAAGGTCAGGGCCATAGTATTCACCCATGGGCACCTTGACCATATAGGGGCAGTTGCAAAACTCGCCCACAGGTACCAGGCGCCCATAATAGCAACACCCTACACCATAGCACTCATAGAGAGAACAATAAAGGCTGAGAGGAAGTTCAACGTCCTCAACACACTCCAGGTACTGAACGCCGGGGAGAAGTGTCAGATATCACCGGGTATAACCCTGGAGTTCATCCAGTCAACCCACAGCATACCCCAGTCAGTGATAGCAGCCCTGCACACACCGGAGGGCATAATAGTCTATGCACTGGACTTCAAATTCGACGACCACCAGAAGATATCCCCACCACCAGACTACCACCGTCTCAGGGAACTTGGAAGGAAGGGCGTCCTCGCCATGATAGTCGAGACAACAAGGGCCAATGAGAAGCAGGAGGTCAAGACCCACTCAGAGAAGGTTGCAAGGATAGTCCTGGAGGACATAATGAAGAACCCCCTGGAGGAGAAGACCGGGATGATCGTGACAACCTTCTCATCCCACATGGAACGTATACAGGCCATAAGTGACATAGCATCAAAGAGCGACAGGCAGATGCTTCTCCTGGGAAGGTCAATGGAGCGCTACTGTGGACTCGCAGAGGCAATGGGGATCCTGAAACTCCCTGAGAATGCGAGCATATATGGAAGTCCCAAGGCAGTTAACAGGGCCCTTGCACGTGCAGAGGCAAAGCGCGAGGACTACCTCCTCATAACCACGGGACATCAGGGGGAACCCGACGCACTGCTCCCAAGGATAGCCAATGCAAAGACCCAGTTCAGGATACAGAGGGGTGATAATGTTGTGATATCAGCCCCGGTCATCCCGAACCCCATGAACGTTGCCAACAGGAACCTGATGGAGAGGCGTCTGGCATCAAGCGGTGCCAGGATCTACACCAACGCCCATGTGTCAGGGCATGCTGGAAGGGAGGACCACAGGGACTTCATAAGAATGCTGAACCCCATGCACATAATACCTGCCCACGGTGACCTGAGCATGCTCTCGGCCTACGCAGAGATAGCAGAGGAGGAGGGCTACAAGCTGGGTAACGATATACATATCCTAAGGAATGGACAGGCACAGGTCTTTAATGGAGGTATCCGATGATGGAAGTAATGGATATTCTAAGGAAGTACTCTGAAATGGCTGATGAGAGGATAAGGGAGTCCATCAGTGACATAACACCCGAGACGCTACTCAGAGCATCAGAACACCTCATCACAGCAGGCGGTAAGAAGATAAGGCCATCACTGGCCCTCTTAAGCTCTGAGGCTGTTGGCGGAGACCCCGGGGATGCTGCGGGTGTTGCAGCGGCAATAGAACTGATCCACACATTCTCACTCATCCACGATGATATAATGGATGACGATGAGATCAGGAGAGGCGAACCTGCCGTCCATGTCCTCTGGGGGGAACCCATGGCCATACTCGCCGGTGATGTTCTCTTCTCAAAGGCCTTCGAGGCGGTTATCAGGAACGGTGACTCTGAAATGGTGAAGGAAGCTCTTGCAGTTGTCGTTGACTCCTGCGTCAAGATATGTGAGGGCCAGGCCCTTGACATGGGATTCGAGGAGAGGCTGGACGTCACAGAGGAGGAATACATGGAGATGATCTACAAGAAGACAGCAGCCCTCATCGCAGCAGCAACAAAGGCCGGGGCGATAATGGGTGGTGGTTCACCCCAGGAGATCGCCGCCCTCGAGGACTATGGCAGATGCATTGGTCTCGCATTCCAGATACACGACGACTACCTCGACGTGGTCAGTGACGAGGAATCCCTTGGCAAACCAGTGGGCAGTGACATAGCAGAGGGAAAGATGACCCTCATGGTTGTGAAGGCACTTGAGAGGGCATCAGAGAAGGACAGGGAGAGGCTGATATCCATCCTGGGCTCCGGGGACGAGAAACTTGTGGCAGAGGCCATAGAGATATTTGAACGATACGGGGCAACAGAATATGCCCATGCTGTGGCCCTGGACCATGTGAGGATGGCAAAGGAACGCCTCGAGGTACTTGAGGAATCGGATGCAAGGGAAGCCCTCGCCATGATAGCCGACTTCGTCCTTGAAAGGGAACACTAGGTGGTGCCAGTGGAGGACCTTGTCTACAGGTACGCACTCCTGAACGCTGTGAAACACAGGGGAAGGGCAAACCCGGGGGCCGTCATGGGGGCCGTCATGAGCAACGAACCTGAACTCAGGAAGATGGCGCCCCAGGTTAAGGAAGCAGTTGAGGCCGCTGTTGAGAGGGTTAACAGTTTAAGCCCCGAGGAGCAGCAGCAGGAGATGGAGAGGCTGGGCCTTGAGATCACCGAGAGGAAACAGAAGAAGCGGAAGGGTCTAAGGGAACTGGCCGGGGTGAAGGGTGAGGTGGTCCTCAGGTTCGCCCCCAACCCCAGCGGACCCCTCCACATAGGCCATGCAAGGGCCGCGATCCTCAACCATGAATATGCAAGGAAATATGACGGCAGGCTCATCCTCAGGATAGAGGACACGGACCCCCGCAGGGTTGACCCGGAGGCCTACGATATGATTCCAGCCGACCTTGAGTGGCTGGGCGTTGAATGGGATGAGACAGTTATCCAGAGCGACCGCATGGAAACCTACTATGAGTACACAGAGAAACTCATAGAGAGGGGTGGTGCGTATGTATGCACATGCAGGCCGGAGGAGTTCAGGGAACTCAAGAACAGGGGAGAGGCCTGTCACTGCAGGTCCCTTGGTTTCAGGGAGAACCTCCAGCGATGGAGGGAAATGTTCGAGATGAAGGAGGGCTCAGCCGTTGTGAGGGTTAAAACGGACCTGAACCACCCAAACCCTGCCATAAGAGACTGGGTCTCAATGAGGATCGTTGAGGCAGAGCACCCACGCACCGGTACACGCTACAGGGTCTACCCCATGATGAACTTCTCAGTGGCGGTTGATGACCACCTCCTTGGCGTGACACACGTCCTGAGGGGTAAGGACCACCTGGCAAACAGCGAGAAGCAGGAGTACCTCTACAGGCACCTTGGCTGGGAGCCCCCCGAATTCATACACTACGGGCGCCTGAAGATGGACGACGTTGCACTCAGCACCTCGGGGGCCCGTGAGGGCATCCTCAGGGGTGAGTATTCTGGATGGGACGACCCACGCCTCGGAACCCTGAGGGCCATTGCAAGGAGGGGTATACGACCGGAGGCCATAAGAAAGTTAATGGTTGAAATCGGCGTAAAGATAGCAGATTCCACAATGAGCTGGAAGAAGATCTACGGCCTCAACAGGAGCATCCTCGAAGAGGAGGCCAGGAGGTACTTCTTTGCTGCAGATCCTGTTAAACTTGAAGTGGTGGGTTTACCCGGACCTGTCAGGGTTGAAAGGCCCCTACACCCGGACCACCCTGAAATCGGGAACAGGGTACTTGAACTGAGGGGTGAGGTGTACCTGCCGGGCGATGACCTTGGGGAAGGACCGCTGCGCCTCATAGACGCGGTTAACGTGATCTACTCTGGGGGTGAACTGAGGTACCACAGTGAGGGCATCGAGGAGGCCCGTGAACTCGGCGCTTCAATGATACACTGGGTCCCTGCAGAGTCCGCCCTTGAGGCCGAGGTCATCATGCCGGACGCCTCCAGGGTGAGGGGAGTCATCGAGGCTGACGCATCAGAACTGGAGGTTGATGATGTTGTGCAGCTTGAGAGGTTCGGCTTCGCCCGCCTGGATTCTGCAGGCCCAGGAATGGTCTTCTACTATGCCCACAAATGATTTTTCTGTTTTCTGGGGTTTATAATTCCTTTTTTAACAGGGTATCCCTGAGAAAGAATTTTTTGTTTTCCAGCAGTGATCCGGCTTCTTCACAGGCTGGGGATTCAGCACAGCAATTTTTATTAACTCCAGTGGACTACATGATAATATCATTCTTCTCGTGTTGAATTAACTTCTGGAGGATAAATCATGGTGACTGTAAACGAGAACTACCTGCTACTTAAAAGCAGCTACATATTCTCCGAGATAAACAGGAGAGTTGAGGAATTCCAGAGAAAAAATCCTGACGCTGACATAATCAGGATGGGTATAGGTGATGTGACAAGGCCCCTCCCGGAGGCAGTTGTTGAGGCCTTCCACAGGGCCGTTGATGAGATGGCAGAGGAGGAGACATTCAGGGGCTACGGACCGGAACAGGGATACCCCTTCCTCAGGGAGGCCATAGCAGAGAACGACTACGCTTCAAGGGGAGTTGATATCACAGCAGATGAGATCTTCATAAGCGACGGTGCCAAGTGCGACACAGGAAACATCCAGGAGATCTTTGGACTCGACAACGTTGTCGCTGTCACAGACCCTGTCTACCCTGTTTACGTTGAGAGCAACGTCATGGCAGGACGTGCCGGCCCGGCAGACGACGATGGAAGATACAGTGGACTTGTCTACCTCCCATGTACAGAGGAGAACAGCTTCATACCCTCCCTCCCAGAGGAGAGGGTGGACCTCATCTACCTCTGCTACCCCAACAACCCCACAGGAACAACACTGACAGAGAAACAGCTTGCTGAGTGGGTGGACTATGCAAGGGACAGTGGCAGCTTGATACTCTTCGATGCAGCCTACGAGGCCTACATCCAGGAGGATGGGATACCCCACAGCATCTACGAAGTCGAAGGTGCAAGGGAAGTCGCGATTGAGTTCAGGAGCTTCTCAAAGAACGCGGGCTTCACAGGTACAAGGTGTGCCTTCACGGTTGTACCTGAAGAACTTGAGGTCCCTGACAGCAGCGGAAGGATGCACTCTGTGAGGGAACTCTGGAACAGGCGCCAGACAACAAAGTTCAACGGAGTCTCCTACCCGGTCCAGAGGGCGGCCGAGGCTGTCTACACACCTGAGGGGCAGCGGGAGATAAGGGAATCCATTGATTACTACATGGAAAACGCCAGGATAATAAGGGAAAGCCTTGAAAGGGCAGGTTTAAGGTACTATGGTGGTGTAAACGCACCATACATCTGGATAAGGACGCCCGAGGGAATGGACTCCTGGCAGTTCTTTGACACCCTCCTCAATGATGCTGAGGTCGTTGGGACACCGGGCTCAGGTTTCGGACCAAGTGGTGAGGGTTACTTCCGTCTCACAGCCTTCAACTCCTTCAGGAACACTGTGAAGGCCATGGAGAGGATATCAGAGCTGAGCTTCTAGATGATACTGATTGTTGATGGTAGAGCAGTCACCATCACGGAAAAATAAATAATTAATTTTTTAATTCATGGCTGAGTTTATTGCCATATATGCGACACTGGTACCCATGTCGAGGTCCCTCTGGACTGTTGATGGGCTCTTTGTCCTCGTCCACCTTGACCAGTCACTCCTACCGTTGAGGTAGCCCTGCTTCATCAGTGTGTAGAGGTCCCCTGACACATACTTTATTCTGGGTGCAAGGTACAGCGCCTGCCTCTCATAGCCTGTATGGAGTGATGATGACTCCCCGCTCACACAGTGGGGGGCGCTGAAGGTGTCTGTTATGTAGTGGCTTGCAACCCCGAAACAGTAACTCGCATACCTGTAGTTCCTGTTCCTGTAGGCACTCCTTCCACGGTCGAGCCATTTCTTCGCCTCGGTGAAGCTCCTGGGGAAGCTGTGTCTCACTGTATCATGGAACTTCTCATCAGGGTCGTTGGACCCGTCGACCATGGCGTTGAGGTTTAACCTGGGTTTCTTGTGGGAGGGTAGCTTCTCGTATATGGCCTCTGCTGTGTCGTAGTGGGTCACAGTCTTCCAGGCAAATGAGGCGGGTGTAAGGAGCATCATAAGAACAAGGATTAAGGACACACCCCTTATCTTCATGGTGAAACCTCCATTTAGTGGGTGGTACCTTTACATGTATAAATTTATTGTTGAGAATGGTGTTACTGATATAAAAAAGAAAAAGAGTGGGGGTTTATTTTCCTGCTCCGCCCCTGAGGAATCCGAAGGCCACAAGACCAGCGGCAACAAGGACACCCACGATACCGTAGACATACCATGAGGAGTCACCGCCACTGGCGCCTGATGTAGCATTCTTAACCTCATAGGCCTTTGAAGGGGTTGATGCAGGCTCCTCTGACACTGAGGATGCAGCGCCCACCTCTGCGGGTGAAGCCGCAGTATCCACACCCGGTGAATAACCTGAGTGTCCGCCGCTGATACCACCAGCTGAACCTGAAGGAACACCACCGGTTGAACCTCCCTGGGTTCCTCCGTTGTTAACTGGTGTTCCACCGTTGTTCACAGGTATAAGGTCCTCGAGGGTCCTGTTGGATGGGATACTGAAAATATACTGAAGGGCATTCATGGAGCCAGTTCCACCTGCAAGGAGTATGCCAAGTTCCTCCTTGTTTATAAGACGTTCCGCGGCTGTACTGACAACCGGTGCTGATACCAGGTTTGGTGAGGAGTAATCATGCTTGTAGAGTCGGATGTACTCTTCGTAGGAGTTGGATCCTGATGCAAACCTTGGGCTCTGCCATGTGATAACTGCAACCCTTCCAGTGTTTGTCTTTTCATCCCATATTATGATGTAGCCCACCATTCCATTCATACCGCCGCCTGTTGTTTCCAGTGTTGTCTCATCACTTGTCAGCCTCTGGTTGGCGTAGGTTCCCTGTCCCGCTGAAACACCGAGGAGCATGAAGAGTATGTCGTCCTTACAGTTATCGAGTGTTGTGACATAGATGTACTTCTCGTTTTCCCCCTTGGGGTAAGTGTTGAAGATGTAGTCGGCTATGAGGTAACCTGGTGAGCTTCCACCACAGACGTGGTTGTGGAAGAGCCAACCCATCAGCACGTCAAAGGGTGGATCGTATGGTAGGACCTCTTCTATTCTGTAATTGGATGAATTCTGAACAACAAGTGTTCCGCTTGTGATGTTGTAGTACATTGATTTGATTATCTTCTGTGTCCCGTTGATCAGACAGAAGTCGAATTTCAGCTGACCCCAGAGCGGTGCATGTACTGGTAGAAGTGTTTTCCTGCTGAGTCTTGATCCGAGGATGTCATAGATTCCATCCCAGATTGGACTGGTCTCCTGGTTGTTTAACCTGACGTAGCCTGCTGATGTGAGGACAAATAGCTGATAGTCATCCCTTTCAAGATTTATACCCATGGCCTGGAAGAGCTCTACAGCCTTCTCTGCCGCAAGGCGGCCGATGTTCTTGAGGTCCCCGTATGTTAGATTACCGGTACTGTAGCTGCTGTTAGATGGGGTTGCATTGATAAGGTTTGTCTGGTTGAGGATGTAGTTGAGGTCAAGTCCAGCTGCGGCGATGGTCGTGTTACCCTTTGTGGGCTCATATCCCATGAGGTAGTTTACCTGGTCCTGTGTGAGGTTGTCGAATGCGTAGAGGATCTTCACAAGGGCTTCTGGACTTGTTGTTAGTTTTTTAACTGCCCATGCGTTGAATTTAAGTTCTGATACTGCTGTTGCACCGGTTTCCTGTTTGTATTTGCTGATGAGGTCCTGAAGGTTGTAGGCCATTATGATAAGTGTCCCTATTTTTGTCTTTGAGTTCCATCGAATGAAACCCACAATGTTGGTGTCTTCAGTTGTGTTGAACCCCACATATGCCCTTTTACCGGGTGTCGCATCCATGGCATATATGAAGACGTCATCGTCTGAACCGCCGGGCACACCTATGACCTGGTAGCTCACACCCTCCAGTGGTAGGCCGAATTCATTTGTAGCAGGGTAGTATTTGAGTAGTGTTTCTATCATTGCGTAGCCGCTGATTGTTCCCATGCAGACGTGGCCGTGGAATGCTGCTTCCCTGAGGATGTCTGCTGAGAGTCCTATGGCCCAGGCGTTGGCCAGGCTTGCTATGGGGAATGTGTCGTTTCCAAGTTTTTTCTGCAGTGCCTGGTACTGTGTGAGGGTCATGTTCTGTGAGACCGTTCCAATGTAGATGGGTGTCATGCTGGCGTTTTTGAAGTAGGCGAGTATGAGGTCGTTACCTTTCCTTACTATGAATGCGAAGTCCAGTGGATCGAGTCTGGTTTTTCGGAGCATCAGGAGGTTTCCTTTACCATAGCTCACTATACCGCGGGCCTGGTTGAGTATACCCTCCAGGGCGTCCTCTGTTGTCTGGTTTTTGTAGTATGCTGTTCCTGCTGTTGTTATGACCAGGACTTCCCCGGTTCTGGTGAAGTTGAGGATCTGGTCTGCCTTCTTTGTTATTTCCCTTCCCAGTTTGTAGGCGTCTGTGGCGTTCATGGTGAGTGAGAGATGGGCTGCGTATACTGTGCCGTAGTCTGTTAGCTGGAAGGTGTGTGAGAGTTCCCTGTATCCTGGGGCGCGGATTTTTACTGTGAATTTTGTGGTGTTTGTGATGTTCTGGTAGTTGAATTTGATTTTGGTCATGTTGGCTGCCGGGTCAAATGTTCTGGTGAAGTTTATCTTTGTCCCGTTTTCGTCTGTCAGTTCCTGGATGTCGGGGTTTATATTGCCATTATCGTCGGCGTATTCATATTTGACGTCAACCCCCACCTCACAGTTTGTATCAGCTGCACTCACAGAACCTGTAAGTGCCACAGCAACGAGAAGAACCATGAAAACCATGAAACACTGTCTTCCCATACCTTTTCACCTCCTTTTAATTTTATCATTAAAAATAATGATTTTACTAACATATAAGTTTTAATTATTACTATTGGGGTGATGATCGGGAGTATTGTAATACTCAACCCTTTAAAAGGAGAACTGTGTGGAATTATCCTGAGATGCTCAGAACGAAATTTAGAAGAACCACATAATTTATCAATTAACTGGAAACATGGCAAAAAAGAAAAAAAGGAGGGATTACTTTTTCCTCTCGATCTTGATTGCGATTGGAGGTTCAATTCCCTTCTTACGGATCACCCACACTGTGGCTCCGAGTACAAGGAGGATTATCAGCCATGCGGGTATCACTATGACCGTGTCGGTGGTCTCAAGGGTCTTTGTCTGATGGAAACGTCCATACTTTATCTCTGTCCGGGCGCTGTATGGTCCGAATTCAAGCCATCCCGGCTTCCAGGTCTCAACCAGTGTGTAGCTGTCCTCAGGGTAGACGACACCATCGATGGGCACCCTCTGTTTACCGGTTATCCCTGTGAGTTCAATGGCCCCTGTCATGTTGGCCTGGACTGTACCTGTATTTTTGAGTTTGTAGGTGAACCTGCCGGGCATGAAGCTCAGAAGTACGGTGGGTGCCTTGTGGTCCTCCAGTTTGAGTGACTCGATGATGGGCCCGGGGAGACCCACATATATGGGTACCACCAGTTCGACTCCCTGGACTATCTGTATCTGTCCTGTGGCTGCATTCTGGACCGGCACTCCCCTTATAACCAGGGCCCCTGCGGCGTCGAGGTAGTTTATCTTTCCAGGTGCGTTGACTGTGAATTTTATCTTCCTTGACTCCCCCGGTTTTAGCCTGAAGGTCGTGTTACCCTCGATGGTGATCCACTGGGCTATACCCCTGTCAGAGTACACCAGGTTCACACTGTCCATGAGGAGCCTCTTCTTGGTCACGTTGACGCTTACCTCCTCCTTGCCAATGTTCCTCACTGTAACCTCTCCGCTCACTGAATCTCCGGGTTTGAGGTTGTATCTGAAGTCTGCTGGTGATGCCCAGAGGCCTGTAGCCACTGCAGGTGCCACGTATCCGAGGACGAATATGATCATTAAGAGGGCTGTTAAATGTCTGACTTTCATGGTTCATCCACCTTTAAAATGAGTTTAAATTTTGAGGTATTAAAAGATTTTTAAAAATAGGAAAAAAAGTTGGGTTTAGAATTGGAGTTTATGGTGCAGGTGAGTTATGCTTCACTGCTGTGTATGTGTTTGTTATTGTGTATGTGCCGTCCTCTGTGAATGGGGGTACAAAGAGTCTGAGTGTTGTTGTCCATGTTGTCGGGGTACCTGCTCCCTGGGATGCCTTGTTCATGTTGTCATATATCTTAAGGGAGCTGGTTGTGATGTTCTGGTAGTTACCTGTGACATTACTGAAAATATTGAACCCTGTTATTGGTATTGTATCTGTAGCAGTTGGGCTTGTGAATGCTGATGCGTCTGCCTTGACGTAGAGGTCTATCTTGACGTTACCTGTGTTACTTACTGTGAAAGCAGGGCTTGTTCCTTCACTTCCTGCGGCAATGCTCCCGAAGTTAACATTCGGTACAACTATTGAGATGGCCTCTGGCACTGTAACTGTAACTGTCTGGCTTGCTGTTGCCGCGTAGGATGGTGAGCTGTATGCACCTATTGCCACCACAAACACAAGGGCAACCATAAGCGGGATTACTCCCATTAACTTTTCCCTCATATTGATCACCTGTATTTCAGATAAAAATTAATTGTCACAGCATGTTATATAAATCTTTTCATTTTTCGTGACACCAGAAACATATATTTGAAGTATATGTGACTGAGTTCACAAAAACAGGTTTTCGATGGCAGCGGTTTGGTCAGGTTGCTGTGTAGATGAGTGTTGTCTGATAGGTACCGGGGTCAGTGTAGGGGGGTACCGTGATGTAAAGGCTCATGGTTACACTCCTTGATCCAGGGAGAAAGAACCCTCCGGTGTATGTCATTATGGTCTGATCGGAGGTCGTGAAGGACCTCTTGCTAAGGCTGGGGGTGCTGAATTTGAGGCTGGATAGGGGTATCCTGAGTGAACTGTCAGCCGTGTTCACAAGGTTCCCATCGGCCCTGACAGAAAGGGTATCCTGCCAGGCAAAGAAGTATGTCACAGTCGCTGTTACAGCGTTGGGGTAGCTCCTTTCGATGCCATCAGGGTAGACAGTCCCCAGGTTGATGCTTGAGGGCTCCACCTCTATTGATGCTGACAATGAGAGTGGCTGAACCCCACCCCCGCCTTTAACAGTTTTATTCACTGCAGAGGAATTGTTACCTGTTTCATTTGCAGCCGCGGCTGTGAAGATTCCCCCCACGATTAGAAACAATAAAATCACGGAAATAACTGTCGTCCTCATGAAATCCCAACCTTCATATAATATTGCAAGAACACCTTTTTATATAATTTTCGATAGGTCGGGATGTCTTCCTTATTCCTGGACTAGAGGGTGCGGATGATCATCCTCCTCTTCGTGTGTCTCCTGAAGTCGAGGGATGTTGATACCCTGCTGAGGTACCTCCTGCTGATCCTGGCTGCCTCTCTGATTTCATCGTCACGGGGTCTGCGGGCGTCGAGGCTGTTACCATGGGCAACATACCCTGTTATCCTGTAGGGAACATCCCATACTGACAGGAACTCTGCAATCCCCTCAATCTCATCAAGGTCAACAAAGCCAGGCACGAGGACCGTTGAGACCTCAATCCTCTCTGAACCTGAGAACTCCTCTATGCATTCAAGGACCTCCCTGTTGGACTCCCCGGTCAGCTGGATGTGTTTCTCCTCGTCGAGGGCCTTGAGGTCAACGTGGACCTCATGGAAGGTGCTCCTCCTTAGAACATCCCTGCGGGTGCCGTTGGTTGATATTGTCACATGGAAGTCTCCTGCGAGGATTTCGGTCAGTTCAGGAAGGTCCTCCTGGAGTGTGGGTTCACCCCCTGCTATGAGGACCCTCTCTACCCCGGTTTCATCACGGATCCTCTGGATTAGATCTGCTATCCTGTCTGGGGAGTGGTTCATACATCCTGATGGTTTGAAAAAGCAGTACCTGCACCTGAAGTTGCATGTTGGTGTCAGGACGGTTATGATGTCGCTTACAGATATGTGTGAGAGCTGGATGTGTTTCACCTCTGGATGGCATGTTTTTATATCTGTGGTATGTGTTATGGCCCGGTGTGTTTCACCTCGAAATGCCACTATATCCTTCGTATGGTATATATGTGGCGGTCAATTTTGGCATGTTTTCAACCATATCTGCCAGCGGACCACCTCAGAGCAGGATCACCATTAACGTTGATGATGAATACATTGATGAGGGGTATATGATTTCTACAGATCCATTCTTTCCTCTTTGAACACCCTCAGAGACCTTGAAAGTGCTGTTGATTCTGCCATAGATGCTCCTATAAGGATCGCTAGTAGTATTTCATCACCACCCGCGTCCAGGCGTTTTGCAGCCTTAATATGTGTTTTAAGACAGTGTTCAGATCCAAGGGCTGCTGCAGCTCCAACCCCTATAAGCTCCTTTGTAACCAGTGGGAGCGCATCATTAGATAGAATCTTCTCCATTTTGTCATAATATGCTTCCAGGATCTCTGGCTCGTCCTCCAGGACTTTAAATATCTCTGGTATAAAACCAAAAAATTCCTCGATCTTTTCCAATATTTTCTCCATCCCTTAACCCCCTACACACATTATATTGGTGGATAGTAGAATATAAAATCAGGTCTTGTGGAGATGCTGCTTCAGACCAGGCCCCCATCCTGTTGTTTGCAACAGCCGTCAAAAAACCATATCCGGGGCTCTAAGATTACTAAAAAAATTCTGTCTGACCTATGAGGGCCCTAAACCCTGTGGCGTAGAAGAATAGGCCCTAAATTTTTTCATGGCTGGGGCTGCATACCATGATATGATCATTTCTTGATCATTCCAGACCCTACTTGAAGAGGAGGGTAGGGTTTCACTGTTTTACCTTCGTCATAGATCTATATAACGAATAAAACATGTGAAGGCAAGCAAGAAGAAAATTTTGATATTCAGTTCCTTCTTGGCAACCTAATATCCTTCTATGTTCCCCTTTCGAGTATGCCTAGTGTAGGGGTTGATCCATTTCTTTCAGGTCATCCCGCAAAGAAGTAGAAGCTGAATAAAAACTTAAAAGGGGCTGCTATCTGAGGCTAAAAATGCCCTGAACCTCTTTATTTTGGTGTTGATTTGTTGGTTTGTTGTTGGGTTTAACGCTCCTCAAATATATGGCATAGAAAGGAGAAGTACACCTATTAGGGACATTATAACAAAAAGTGTTTCGAGCACACCTTTTTCCTCGCCTCTAAACACCTTCTTCGACAGAAAATAGATTAGCAAAAACATATTTCCCAGTAAAAGACACGTTAACAATATAATAGGTAGTTCAGGCCTAGTATGCAGTAAAGCCAACCTACTACACGTAACAGTAAAACCAACAAAATTGTAAAACACGATAACGACCCCAAAAAAATAAAAAAGCTTAGATGTATGCTGCATCCTCCCACCTCAAACTACCATCAGGATTCTTCGGTATTTCAATATAGTGTATACAATGATCCTCACCAACATAACTTCTCAACTCATAACCATAAATCCAGGTACGATGAATCGAAATATACTTCCAATATTCTTGGGGAAGATAATGATCTCTAAATGTAAGTATGCCATCACCTATCCGCATACACCATCCAATTGGTTGAAATATTTCACCACCATACCTTACTAACACATATGCCAAAACCTGGATCAAACAGTGAGCAGTATCTTCTGAGATGTATGTTTGGTGTTCTATGATGAATTTTTTGATATCGTCTGTGATGTTTAGGAGGCTTGTGTAGGCTATTATTGTTGCATATGCTGCCATGTTGAGTCCTATAAATCCCTCCACAAGAGCATAATTGAGGATATCCTGGAATGTAAATCCACATAGACTTCAACATTATCATGAGTTGTGATATTTTTTATAGGTTTTTTCTAAGATTTTCCAGTTTTTTTGGGCGTGGGGGGCTGCTTTTCTTTTATGCAAGGCCAAAGAAGCCTATAATTACAAGCAAGCCTCCAAGTGCTCTGACAGTTTCATTTTCAGTTTTTCCCAACTCATCCTTGCCTAATAGGTAAATTAAGAGAAACATGTTCACTATGTAAATGGAATAGACAATTAATTTGCTGATAATATAGGGGAAACGGAGACTAACCACAACCAATGCAGCAGTAAAATAAGAAAGGAAATAACTAAAATAAAAAATGTACTTTACCATCATATCATCCTCCTAATCAGATATACACTGCTTCATCCCATCTTAAAGTACCATCTGGGTTCTTTGGGATTTCAATGTAGTGTATGCAATGGTCTTCGCCAACATAAATTTTAAGTTCATAACCATGCCGCCAAGTTCTATGGTAAGAAACATATTTCCAATATTCAGTTGGAAGATAATTCGTTCTTACATTCACAATTAAATCACCTTCTGCTAATAGTAGAGAAGCAATCGAAAAAATACCACTTGCCAAGGTGACACCTTCACTACTAAGCTCTTTTAAACTCCATATAAAAAGAATCCCATCTATAATGTCCCCTCCAATGCATGTTTGGTGTTCTATGATGAATTTTTTGATATCGTCTGTGATGTTTAGGAGGCCTGTGTAGGCTATTATTGTTGCATATGCTGCCATGTTGAGTCCTATGAGGCTGGCCCTACATAATCGAAAAAGAGGGTTTAGGATGGAAAGGTACATGGAGGTTACAAAGCCCAATATAAGCCTTCTTAGTACTATCATCTAAACCTTCAAGGTTTACAGTGCTGTTGCCATCCAGGAAAAGGACGAGCCTACTACAAAGGTTATGGCCATTAACCATCGTATTTCATCCTCTCTTTCCTTCAATTTGAATTGGAGCCAGAATAGAAGAGAAAAAATGAACAAGCCTAAAAGGTCTGCTATTGGAATCAAACCATTAAAATGTTTAATTCCAATGGAAAATAAAATAATATCGAGACAAAGAAGGGAATAAAGTATATCGAGCAAAGATTCATAATCCAAGAAAAGACACCTCCTATATCATCCACTTAGACTACCCCATTAGGGTTCGTTTGAGAATTTTAGCCCCATATAGTTGCCGCGGATCGTAAAATACGCCAAAAACTGAAAAAGCTTAGATGTATACTGCATCCTCCCACCTCAAACTACCATCAGGATTCTTCGGTATTTCAATATAGTGTATACAATGATCCTCACCAACA
>ENA-OWPA01000350-OWPA01000350.1-bioreactor-metagenome-genome-assembly--contig:-NODE-350-length-69471-cov-15.859354_pt1 | contig 69471 bp, 79 predicted proteins | sample MGYA00238139_ERZ651803 | MGnify/ENA primary metagenome ERZ651803 (study PRJEB26909, sample SAMN07631231) | bioreactor metagenome | isolation source: Switchgrass digestor | place: USA: Dartmouth...
CTCAGTGCCGAAGATACTTGGCTGGCAACGGCCCGGGAAAATAGGTCTCTGCCAGAATTATATCAAAGCCCTGTGTTTATCAACACAGGGCTTTGTCGTTTGTGGAGAAATTGTCTGCTTTAACACGTATATATAAAAGAAAAAAGGAAGCCCCCTTTTGTTAGCTTTTCTTCAGCAAAAGGGGTTCAATCCACACGCTGACTGTAATTCAATTAACTAAAATTATGCTGATGAATATTTAAAATTTCACTAATATGTGATGATAACAGTTTGTGTACTGCCGTCCCACTTTACATCTGCGCCAAAACTTTCAGCAACTGCGCGTACCGGTACCAGAGTCCTGTTATTTATGATTTGTGGAGGTACATCAAGCGTAATTTTCGTGCCGTTTTTTGTCATTGTCTTATCACCGGCTTTCATAACAACAGTGATTGATCCATTTGAAGCGGTCACGGTTTTTGTCTTCTGATCCCATTCTACAGTAGCACCCATTGCTTCGAATATCGCTCTGAGAGGTACAAGTGTACGACCGTTCAGAATTATTGGCGGCTGATCAAACCGGATCTTCTTTCCGTTAAGTAAAACTTTAATTGCCGGCTTAACGTCAGGCGAACTAACTTTTAGAGTATAGTCCGCATTGCTGTGAAAGAATGAGCCGGGAGAAATAACACGAATGTAATAAATTCCTTTATCAACTTTTATTTCAGTTGATCTGCCTGTTGTATCAGTCCCTTTAGAGACCAGCCCAATTAGTTCTTTGCCGCTGCCGTCTGTCAATGTGACTTTCCAGTAAATACTGCTGCTTTCAATGTTTCCGTGCCTGAAATCCAAACTTATTCTGCCGCTGTATGGCATGGAAAACCTGTAATAATCAATATCAGAGTATATCCTGATATTACCTGTAACCGGACTATTTATTTCATTAATATTTGTTGCTTCTTCTAAAGAATCATTATGTTCTATTTCAAACTCGCCGTTATTTTCTGTGTAGTTTACGGTAAGTTTATAGTCAGTATTGCTATGAGCAAAACTAAATCCGCCGGAGGCAACACGAATATAATAGGTTCCTTTGTCAAGATATGCATTAATCGACTTGCCGGCTGTATTTGTGCCACTGGATTCAAAGTAAAGGACTTCATTTTCAATACTGTCAAAAACGGTAATCTTCCAAAAAATACTGTTGTCCTCAAGATTGCTGTGACTGAAACTTAGGTATACTTTGCCGGGATCATGCAATGTGATAACATAGAAATCTATATCATTATATGTTCTGTTATTGCCAGTTATTGTTTTATTCACTTCAGAAATCAAAGTTGCATTTTCTCTGTCGTCGTTATGCTCTATTTCATACTCGCCATTGTTTTCGGTATAATTTACTGTAAGCTTGTATTCCGCATCGCTATGCGAAAAACTGTACCCGCCTGAGGTGACGCGAATATAATAGGTACCCTTGTCAAAATAGGCATTTATTGATTTGCCGGCTGTATCCCTTCCGCCTGATTCGAAGTACAGCATTTCATTTTCCTGACTGTCAAATATGGTTATTTTCCAGAAGATGCTGCTGCTTTCGATGTTACTGTGATCAAAATCCAGTTTCACTTTGCCGGGTGACGGCAGTTCGAACTTATAGTACTTTACTGTATCGTATGTCTGCAAACTGTCAGTTACTGTACTGTTAACCGGAATTAACGAAGCTTCATCAATAGTCAATGCGCACACTTGTAATGGAGCAAGCGTAAATAATGCAGCCAGTAAAAGTATGAATGCAGAAAATACTTTTTTTAGTTTCATTATTATACTCCTCCCTTTCAAATCTGATATTAAAAAACAATTTTTCGACAATATGTATTATAGCAAAATTAGCATCAAATAACATAATTGCAATTATAAGCTTAGATATGCAAAAAAAATTTCATGCAGCCTGATTACAGGTAAGTGTGTTCCTGCGGATACTTTATAACATATCAGAGTATATTCAGAGCACTGTTCCTGGCCTGATTAGAAGGGATGTCGCGTGAACGTCCAGAAATTTGAAGGACTGTCCCTAAAAAAGATTACTGTTCACAGGAATTAACTTGTGTTATATTATATTTTGTCAATTTCTAATAATATACTGTGATATGGGACAAAGTTTGTACATCGGAATTGATATCAGAAGTGACGGAGAGGAGGTTAGCCTGCCGGACAGGCAGGATAAAATCTAATGGATAAAAAAATCAGAGTGGGCATAGTCGGCTATGGTAATCTCGGCAAAGGTGCAGAGATGGCTCTCAGGCAGAATCCGGATTTTCAACTGGAAGCAGTTTTTACAAGAAGGGCCGTGGACAAAATAGGCTCATCTGTTAAGACGGTACATATATCCGAGATTGAAAAATACAAGGGGCTAATTGATGTAATGATCCTGTGCGGTGGCTCTGCACAGGATCTGCCTGAACAGGCACCCAGGATTGCATCCATGTTCAATACCGTAGACAGTTTCGATACCCATGCAAGAATACCTGAATACTACAGTAAACTGGATGCTGCAGCCAGGAAGGCAGGAACGATAGCCCTTATGTCAATCGGATGGGATCCTGGACTTTTTTCAATGATCCGTATGCTGACAGGCGCAGTACTTCCTGAAGGCAGAGATTATACTTTCTGGGGCAGGGGCGTAAGTCAGGGACATTCGGATGCCATAAGAAGGATACCTGGTGTAAGAAACGCGATACAGTACACTGTTCCAATTGAAAGCGCGCTTACTAAGGTCAGGGCAGGCCAGAACCCGGATCTGAGCCCAAGAGAAAAGCATGAAAGGGTATGCTATGTAGTGGCTGAACCAGGCGCTGACAAAGAAAAAATTGCAGAGAGTATAAAAAGCATGCCGAACTATTTTGCCGATTACAACACAACGGTTAACTTTATTACTGAAGAAGAATTAAAAGCAAACCACAGCAAAATGCCGCACGGGGGCTTTGTTATCAGGACAGGCAGGACAGGCAGCGGAACACCTCAGAAAATAGAATTCAGCCTTGAACTTGGAAGCAATCCTGAGTTCACCGGCAGTGTGCTGACAGCATTCGCCAGGGCGGCATACAGACTTGCAGCCGAAGGACAGACAGGGGCACGTACAGTTTTTGACATACCACTGGCCTATCTGTCGCCAAAGACCGGCGAAGAGTTAAGGAAAGAACTGCTTTGATCAGACTCTTAGATTACTCTTTATAAACACTATGCAATTCATATTCAGAACGTTAATTTGCTGATAGTTGAGTAATAATAATTGTTGTTATAGAATAATTATGTATATTAATGTATATAGAAACAAACATGAGGTGAGGTATGGATATATTCGATTTAGTCCCAATAGTCTCAGTTGTTTCCATCGTGGTTATTGCTGTAACCGCAATACTGGCAAAGTATAAGCTTAAAGTGGAACAGATAAAAGCCGATGCTATGGTACGGGCTGAAGAAGTCAGGTGCAGAAACCAGCTGGAACTTGAGAAAATGCTGCGTGAAGGCCATAATGCAACAGCAGATTTGCGTGCCGGTACAAATGAACCGGAACACCTGGATGAGGAATATGGCAGACGGAAGAGCAGGATACATGAATAGCAGAATGCATGTGATTTTATGGGATAAATTTTGATATCCGGAGCTATACAGAGCTGCTTAAAAAATCCATGGCATTTTTGGCGAAAAAGTTAATAAAGTACTTGCATAGTTGCTTTTATTGTAGTAAAATATCTCTTGCTGTGACATGGCATACGATGAAGTGGGAGATTGCTATTCGTTGAAATAGGTAACTTCCATGGAGAATGTCCGATTCATGAAACCGGGCGACAAGTCACTGTACATTTTGCAAGAACACGAAAAGTGTGTCTGTTTGTAAAGTACAGCCCAGGTTTTGCGAGCCTTTTGGCCGAATGCAGCCTGGGTTTTTAAAATAGTAAAACAGGAAACACCCGGCATAGTGTACAGAATAAAATGCTTGTTGTACGTAACAGTCAGAGGGGATAAAAGGCCGCAGGTACAGGAGGGCCGGACTAAAACAGGACCGACAGCATCGTACCGGAACAGCAATGGTTTCAGATATGAAAGGCTGATCCCCGAACATAATTAAGGAGGTTATTGTATGGCAAACAATCAGAAAATCAGAATCAGGCTGAAAGCATTCGATCATCAGATTCTTGACCAGTCAGCCGAAAAAATCGTCGATACTGCAAAAAGGACCGGAGCACAGGTATCAGGACCAGTTCCGCTGCCGACAGAGAAAGAGATCATCACGATATTGAGAGCTCCCCATAAATATAAGGATTCACGTGAGCAGTTCGAAATGAGGACTCACAAGAGGCTTATAGATATACTGATGCCAACTCCGAAAACTGTCGACGCTCTTATGAGACTTGATTTGCCGGCAGGTGTGGATATCGAGATAAAGCTTTAAGCTTTTTATCAGAGTGATCATGTTCATGAAATGTCATGAACCAATGATAATTAGGAGGTAATAGGATGAACAAGTTTATTCTTGGCAAGAAATTAGGAATGACACAGATATTTGATGATAACGGTGTGGCAATACCCGTAACTGTTATTCAGGCAGGACCCTGTGCAGTCGTGCAGAAGAAAACCGTTGAAAATGACGGATATACGGCTGTAAAGCTCGGGTTCGAAGAAGTTTCGGAGAAAAAGCTGAACAAGCCGGAAAAAGGGATGTTCACAAAAATCAAAGTCACTCCGAGAAGGCATCTTAAAGAATTCAGGACCGATGATGTTGATAAATATGAAGTCGGTCAGGAAATCAAGGTCACTGACATGTTCAACACCGGTGACAGGATAGATGTAAGCGGCATATCCAAAGGTAAAGGCTTCCAGGGCGTCATCAAGAGGTTTGGATCTTCAAGAGGCCCTGAAACACACGGCTCGATGTATCACAGAAGGGTCGGTTCCATGGGTGCCGGTACCAGCCCGGGAAGAGTTTTCAAGGGCAAACACCAGCCGGGGCACATGGGAAAGGATAAAGTAACAGTTCAGAATCTCGATGTAGTGAGAGTTGACGGCGAGAGGAACCTGCTTCTTGTTAAAGGCGCTGTTCCTGGTCCGAAAGGCGGTCTCGTCGTAGTGCGTGAAGCTGTTAAATCCGGCAAGTAATACAGATGGGAGGAGGAAGCGATTATGCCAAAGGTTGATTTATACAACATGAAAGGCGAGACAGTCGGCGAAATTGAACTCAGTGACAATATATTCGGTATAGATGTCAATGAAAATGCAATGCATCTCGCAGTACAAAATCAATTAGCAAACAGAAGGCAGGGCACACAGTCCACCAAGACCAAAAGTGAGGTCAGCGGCGGCGGCAGGAAGCCCTACAGACAAAAAGGTACAGGCAGAGCACGTCATGGAAGTATCCGTTCTGCTCAGTGGACAAAGGGTGGTATCGTTCTTGGACCGAAACCGAGAAGCTATTCCTACACACTGCCTAAGAAAATTAAGAGACTGGCACTGAAGTCTGCGCTCACATCAAAGGTCAATGAAAACGAAATCATGGTACTTGATCAGCTGAACTTTGATGCGATCAAAACAAAGCAGATGGTCGGTGTCCTCAATGCACTTAAAGTTGATACAAGCGCACTGATAGTTCTTGACAGCAAGAATGAAACTGTTGAGAAGTCTGCCAGGAACATACCCGGTGTTAAGACAGCACTGGTAAATACTATTAATGTTTTTGACATCCTCAAATATGACAAGTTCATAATAACGAAGGATGCAGTCGAAAAAGTCGAGGAGGTGTATGCATAATGAGAGCACCGGAAGATATCATTCTGAGGCCTTTCATAACCGAGAAGAGCAACCTTGAAGTGGCGGCCGGAAAGTACACCTTCATCGTAGATGCCAATGCTACAAAGACTGAAATAAGGCAAGCTGCTGAAAAACTTTTCCAGGTAAAAGTACTCGAGGTCAACACTGTAAATTATCAGGGAAAGATCAAGAGGATGGGTGTTCACATCGGATCAAGGCCTGACTGGAAGAAAGCTGTTATTAAGATCGACCTTGACCCCAAGCCTGAAAAATATCTGGCAAAAGGCGGCAAGGAAGTAGTCAGCACAAAGAAGTACAAAACAAGCATTGAAGAGTATGGTGTGACACAGTAAAGGGAACACAGTTATCACGTTTTTAGATTAAGGAGTGAGAAGAAATGGCAGTAAAAAAGTATAGTCCTACTTCTCCCGCCAGAAGGTTCATGACAGTCTCAACATTTGAAGAAGTCACAAAGAAGGAACCTGAAAAGTCACTGGTAACGACTTTGAGGAAAAGCGGCGGAAGGAATGTTTATGGAAGAATAACGGTACGTCACATTGGTGGCGGTGCTAAGCAAAAATACAGGATCATAGATTTCAAGAGAGACAAGGATGGCATAAATGCCAAGGTAGCAGCAATCGAGTATGATCCAAACAGGACTGCAAATATTGCACTTCTCTACTATGTAGACGGAGAAAAGAGATATATCCTGGCGCCTGTCGGGCTGAAAGTCGGTGATACAGTCGAATCAGGCCCGGATGCAGATATAAAGCCTGGTAATGCACTCCCGCTGGCAAACATACCTGTCGGTACTCTGATTCACAATATAGAGCTGAAACCTGGCAAGGGCGGACAGCTTGTAAGAGCAGCAGGAAATGCAGCACAGCTCATGGCAAAAGAAGGAGAATATGCACAGGTAAGGCTTCCATCCGGTGAAGTCAGGATGATAAGCATGCTGTGCAAGGCAACCGTCGGACAGGTAAGCAATATTGAGCATGAAAACATCTCTATAGGCAAAGCCGGCAGGAAGAGATGGATGGGTGTAAGGCCAACCGTCCGCGGTGTAGTTATGAATCCGGTTGACCATCCTCATGGTGGTGGTGAAGGTAAGTCACCTATAGGAAGACCGAGTCCTGTTACACCTTGGGGCAAACCTACACTTGGTTACAAGACCAGAAAGAAAAACAAGAAATCCGATAAATTTATAATCAAGAGAAGGAACCAGAAATAATACACTGCGGAAATCCGAAGTTGGAAAGGAGGACTAACACCGAATGAGCAGATCATTAAAGAAAGGACCGTTTGTCGAACTGGGGCTCCTGAAGAAAATTGAGGAGATGAACAAGGCAAACGACAAGAAGGTCATCAAAACATGGTCCAGAGCATCAACAATATATCCTCAGATGGTAGGACATACTATAGCAGTACATGACGGCAGAAAGCATGTACCGGTTTATATAACTGAAGAGATGGTAGGGCATAAGCTTGGAGAATTTGCGCCGACCAGAACATTCAAAGGACATGGACATCACACGGAGAAATCAACTGCACTTAAATAGTAACTGTTAGCCGGCAGCGGCAGGTGATATTCTGTGAAAAAGTACGGGAGCAGTGAGGCCGGGAGAGTTGATACCGGACAGAGCTGACGAAGGCTGCCGGAACAGTTTTAAGTGCACATTATCAAGCTTAATGCCGAAAGGAGGAATTCCAGTTGGAAAAGAAGGTTTTATCAAAAGAAGAACTTTTGAAGGATAAAGATCAGATCCTGGAAAGATACAACAAAACCACTGTACAGAATAAAAAACCTGCGCTGCTTACCAAGAAGGAGAGAAAGGTTCTCGGAATCGGTAAGGATGAGGGCAGAGCACAGCTCAGGTATGCCAGGATCTCTTCAAGGAAAGTCAAGATAGTCCTGGATCTTATCAAGAACAAGGGCATAGATGAAGCATACGCTATTTTGAGATACACACCGAAAGCAGCATCTGAAATCCTTTACAAGCTCTTGAAATCAGCAGAGGCCAATGCATCAAACAATAACGATCTCAACAGAGATGCACTGTATGTAGCAGAAGCTTATGCAACACAGGGGCCTACTCTGAAGAGGATAATGCCGAGAGCACGCGGCAGTGCGAACAGGATAAGAAAAAGAACCAGCCATATAACAGTAGTACTGAAGGAAAGATAAAAGCCAGACTATTGATCAAGTACGTTAAGAAGGAGGTTTGATGATGGGCCAGAAGGTAAATCCGCATGGATTGAGAATTGGTATAATCAAGGATTGGGATACCAAATGGTACGCCAACGACAAAAACTTCAGCGAATTTCTTGTTGAAGATAACAAAATAAGAAAGTTTATAAAGAATAAGTTATATTCCTCAGGCGTTGCGAGAATCGAAATTGAAAGGGCTGCAAATAAAATAAAAGTCAATGTCCACACAGCTAAGCCGGGTCTGGTGATAGGCAAAGGCGGAGCAGGTATCGAGGAGCTGCGTAAGGAAGTTGAGGCCCTTACAGGAAAGAGTGTCCTGATTAATATTACAGAGATCAAAACACCGGAGACAAATGCTCAGTTGGTTGCAGAAAGCATAGCTTCACAGCTGGAAAAGAGAATATCTTTCAGGAGAGCTATGAAGCAGGCAATGTCAAGAGCAATGAAGCTTGGTGCAAAAGGTATAAAGACTTCTGTATCAGGCAGGCTCGGCGGTGCAGAAATAGCGAGAACGGAGCATTATCACGAAGGAACAATACCGCTGCAGACATTAAGAGCGGACATTGATTATGGTTTTGCTGAAGCCAGCACAACTTACGGTAAAATCGGAGTCAAGACATGGATATATAAAGGTGAAGTGCTTCCGGCTGTTAAGAAGGAGATAAAAGCAGAAGGGGGCGATCGGTAATGTTGATGCCTAAAAGAGTAAAACACAGAAGAGTACACAGGGGCAGAATGACCGGTGTTGCGTCCAGAGGAAATTTCCTGTCCAACGGAGATTACGGTCTGCAGGCTCTTGAACCCGCATGGGTTACAAGTAATCAGATAGAAGCAGCCAGAATTGCAATGACCCGTTTCATAAAGAGAGGCGGTCAGGTTTGGATAAAGATATTCCCGGATAAACCAGTCACGAAGAAACCGGCAGAGACCCGTATGGGAAGCGGTAAGGGATCACCGGAATACTGGGTAGCTGTTGTAAAACCGGGAAGAGTATTATTTGAGATTGCGGGAGTGCCGGAGGAAACGGCCAGAGAAGCTATGAGGCTTGCCATGCACAAACTCCCTATGAAGGCTAAGTTCATAGCCCGCGAAAAAGAAATGGGTGGTGAAACGAATGAAAGCCAGTGAAATAAGAAATATGACACAGGAAGAACTGCAGAGAGAACTTACCGAACTTAAATCAGAGCTTTTCAAACTTCGTTTCCAGCTTGTTACAAATCAACTGGAAAATCCTATGAAGCTCAAGGATGTTAAAAAATCGATTGCCCGGATTAAAACCGTAATTAGGGAAAGAGAAATAAAAGGAATGCAGGCATGATGAAAGGAGGAATCCTGATTGGCTGAAAGAGCGTTGAGAAAAACAAGGGTAGGCAAGGTAGTCAGCGATAAAATGGACAAGACGATCGTTGTTGCTGTTGAAAACAGTGTTAAGCATCCCTTATATAAGAAGATCATTAAGCGGACTTACAAGCTGAAAGCTCATGATGAAAACAACGAATGCAAAGTTGGCGACACAGTTAAGGTAATGGAAACAAGGCCGCTCAGTAAGGAAAAAAGATGGAGACTCGTTGAGATCATAGAGAAGGCTCGTTGATCGCAGAATTTCAATAGAAACTGGAAGGAGGTACTGGTATGATACAGGTCCAGTCCATGCTGAAATCAGCAGACAACACAGGAGCCAAGGAATTGATGTGCATTAAGATACTCGGCGGTTCCTGGAGGAAATATGCCAATATAGGCGATGTCATTGTTGCATCGGTTAAAAATGCAACACCCGGCGGAGTTGTAAAAAAAGGTGAAGTTGTCAAATGTGTCATAGTACGTTCCAAAAAAGGCGTCAGAAGGCCTGATGGATCATATATCAAGTTTGACGAGAATGCAGCAGTTATTATAAAGGAAGATAAGAACCCCAGAGGAACACGTATATTTGGTCCTGTTGCGAGGGAACTGAGAGAAAAGGAATATATGAAGATACTTTCACTCGCACCGGAAGTTCTTTAAGGGAGGAGGCGGCGTAAAGTGGTAAACAAGGTACATGTTAGAACCGGAGACACTGTTTATGTTCTCTCGGGCAAAGATAAAGGCAAAAAGGGCAAAGTGCTCGCTGTGAATCCCGATAAAATGACGGTAATCGTTGAAGGCGTAAATATGTTAACAAAACATAAAAAGCCCAGGGGAATGTACCAGCAGGGCGGAATAATACATCAGGAATCACCGATAAGCAGTTCAAAGGTCATGCTTGTGTGCAGCAGGTGCAAAAGCCCTACAAAGATAAAGAAAGTCGTTCATGAGAACGGTCAGAAAGACCGCGTATGCAAGAAATGCGGCGAGGTAATAGATACTCAGAAAGAAGCAAAAGAAGAATAATCACTCTTCTTGAAAGGAGGTTAAGGTCTAATGGCCAGGCTTAAGGATAAATACATTAATGAAGTAATGCCGGCAATGCAGGCTAAATTCAAATACAGCAGTCCGATGCAGATACCTAAACTCGAAAAGGTTGTTATCAACATGGGTGTAGGAGACGCAAAGGAAAATCCAAAGGCTATAGATGCTGCAGTTAATGATTTGACGATCATAACCGGACAAAGGCCGGTGGTGACAAAAGCTAAGAAATCAATAGCAAACTTCAAAGTGAGACAGGGAATGTCAATAGGCTGCAAAGTGACTCTCCGCAAAGACAAAATGTATTATTTTGTTGACAAACTGTTCAATGCAGCACTTCCGAGAGTCAGAGACTTCAGGGGAGTATCGGCAAATTCATTCGACGGGAGAGGCAATTACACACTGGGCGTAAAAGACCAGCTCATATTCCCTGAGATAGAGTATGACAAGGTAGAAAAAGCAAGAGGCATGGACATAGTATTCGTTACTACCGCCAAGACCGATGAAGAAGCAAGAGAGCTTCTGAAGCTGCTCGGGATGCCGTTCAGTCAGGTAGGATAAAAGCCAGTTGGCGTATAAGCAATTGGTACACGTGGAAGGAGGATATACGTGGCAAAGAAGTCAATGATCGTAAAACAGCAAAGGGATCCAAAATTCAGCACCAGGGCATATAACAGATGTAAGCTCTGCGGAAGGCCTCATGCTTACATGAGAAAGTTCGGTATATGCCGTTTGTGCTTCAGGGTTCTGGCTTACAAGGGACAAATACCGGGCGTGAAAAAGGCCAGCTGGTGATTAATTTTGGAAGGAGGTTAAAAATATGCAGATCACAGATGCTATCGCCGACATGCTGACCAGAATAAGGAATGCATGTTCGTCAAAACATGAAACGGTCGACATACCGGCATCCAACATAAAGAAGGATATTGCTCGTATATTGCTGGACGAGGGATACGTCAAGAATGTCGAGTTTATAGATGATGGCAAACAGGGCATTATACGTATCACTCTCAAATACACAAGCAATAAGCAGAGTGTTATTTCAGGTATCAAGAGGATCAGTAAACCCGGACTCAGGGTTTATGCAAACAAGGATGAACTGCCGAAGGTTCTCGGTGGACTCGGCGTTGCAGTTATTTCCACTTCCAAAGGCGTTATGACCGACAAGAAGGCCAGAGCCGAAGGCGTGGGCGGGGAAGTACTTGCATTTATATGGTAGTTTGTTCTAAAATATATGTTGCTTAATATGCGTAAATACGTAATGTAAAGCGACTGAATATCTGAAAAGGGCTCTCTGGAATGACATAACCAATGAGAGCTCATAATCTCAAGAACAGGAGGTGCTTTAATGTCAAGGATAGGTAAAAAGCCAATCGATATACCGGCTGGCGTTAATGTTGATATAAATGGAAATGTTGTTACAGTCAAAGGTCCTAAAGGAACATTGACAAAAGAAATGCACAAGGACATGGTCATAAAAAAGGAAGGCTCACAGGTAATTGTATCAAGGCCTTCAGATGATAAACTCCACAAATCTCTCCACGGATTGACAAGAACACTTATAAACAACATGGTGGAAGGTGTGACAAAGGGTTTTGAAAAGGCACTTGAAATAAATGGTGTCGGTTACAGGGCACAGAAGCAAGGGAAAAAACTGGTGCTCACCCTCGGTTATTCACATCCGGTCGAAATGGATGAACCTGCAGGCATAACTGTTGAAGTTCCGGCCCCAAACAAAATAATTGTCAAGGGCTGTGACAAGCAGGAAGTCGGTGAATTTGCCGCGAAGATCAGGGCTAAGAGGAAACCTGAAGTTTATCTCGGCAAGGGTATCAAGTACGAGACCGAAGTAATCAGGCGCAAGGCAGGTAAAGCCGGAGCTAAAGGCAAGTAGGAGGGAGTGAGATAAATGATTAATAAGCCCAGCAAAAATGAAATCAGGCTGAGAAAGCATGAAAGAGTCCGCAAAAAAGTAAGCGGTACTCCTGAGCGTCCCAGGCTCAATGTTTTCAGAAGCTTAAAGAACATATATGCGCAGATTATCGACGACACAACTGGAACTACGATCGTGTCAGCATCGACTATCGATGAAGCACTCAAAGGCACGCTTGCATATGGCGGAAACAAAGCTGCTGCAAGAGAGGTCGGCAAGCTGATAGCCAAGAGAGCCCTCGAAAAAGGAATAAAGCAGGTCGTGTTCGATAGAGGCGGATATCTGTACCACGGAAGAGTATTGGAGCTTGCCGAAGGAGCAAGAGAAGGCGGACTTGAGTTTTAAGCAGGCTGCAGAGCAGTCGTTCACAATCAGGTTTGTATGAGGAGGGATGGAAATTGCAGCGTATCGATGCTGGAACATTGGATCTTAAGGAAAAGGTCGTTAAAATAGGACGTGTTACTAAAGTTGTTAAAGGCGGCAGAAATTTCCGCTTCAGTGCACTTGTAGTTGTTGGTGATGAGAACGGATATGTAGGCACCGGAATGGGAAAAGCAGCTGAAATACCCGATGCCATAAGAAAAGGTATAGATGACGCAAAGAAAAACCTTATTAAGGTTCCTCTTGTAGATACAACTATACCCCATGAAGCGATCGGAGAATACGGTGCAGGTAAAGTACTGCTCAAGCCTGCTGGCCCAGGTACAGGTGTTATCGCCGGCGGCCCCGTAAGAGCGGTCCTTGAATTGGCAGGAGTACGTGACATCAGAACCAAGTCACTGGGATCCAACAATCCGATCAATATGGTAAACGCGACGATTAATGCACTTTCTCAGCTTAAGACTGTTGAGGAAGTTGCCAGACTGCGCGGCAAAACACCGGAAGAAATATTGGGTTAGGAGGGTACTGCAGTGGCAAAGCTGAAAATTACATTAGTAAAGAGTACGAATAAATGCATAAAAAAACAAAAAGCTACTGTTGAGGCATTAGGCTTAAAGAAAATAGGCAGTTCTGTCGAAAAGCAGGATAACCCTCAGATCAGAGGGATGATCAAAGCGGTATCACATCTGGTATCCGTAGAAGAGATATAAGGGAGGTGCAGAAGGTGAAATTATATGAATTGCGACCAGCAGAAGGTGCAAAGAAAGCTCCGACCAGAAAAGGCAGAGGACACGCTTCTGGCAATGGAAAGACCGCCGGACGCGGCCACAAGGGTCAGAACGCACGTGCAGGCGGTGGAGTAAGGCCAGGATTTGAAGGCGGCCAGATGCCTCTCTACAGAAGGATACCTAAGAGAGGATTCAACAACAAGGATTTTGCAAAAGTTTATGCTGAAATAAACGTGTCTGATCTGAATATATTCGAAGATGGTACGGTAGTTACAGGAGAGCTCCTTAAGGAAAAAGGACTGACTAAGAAACTTTATGACGGCGTATCAGTACTCGGAAACGGAGAACTCACGAAAAAACTTACTGTCCAGGCTGCAAGATTTACTAAAACAGCTTCCCAGAAAATAGAAGCTGTGGGAGGAAAGGCAGAGGTGGTATAAATGGGCGGAATGTTCGAAACTATACGTAATGCATGGAAGATCCCTGATTTACGAAAGAGGATCCTGTTTACTGTGGCAATGCTGATAGTGTTTAGAATAGGCTCATATATACCAAACCCAGGACTTGATGCAAAAGCGTTTTCTGCGCTGCTCGAAAAAACCGGATCCCTTGGCGGATTCCTGAACATTGTATCGGGCGGTGCATTCAAAGTTGCATCGATATTTGCGATGAGTATATCACCATATATCAATGCATCAATCATAATGCAGCTTCTGACCATCGCCATACCTGCACTCGAAAGACTGCAGAAGGAGGGCGAAGAGGGAAGAAAAATAATACAGCAGTATGTAAGATACGGTGCTGTTATACTCGGCCTTGTACAGGCTGTTGCACTCTACTTTACAGTAATTCCGTATGATGGAGTTATTGACGGCGGAAGTGTCTGGAGTTTCCTGATAGTAGTATCTACGTTCACAGCCGGAACCGCATTCCTGATGTGGCTTGGTGAGCAGATCACCGAACACGGTATAGGAAACGGAATATCGATGATTATTTTTGCAGGTATAGTATCAAGAGGACCTGACGCTGTAAAAGGAATAATTGCTTACTACAGACTTGGCAGGTTCGGAGAAGGTGTTCTCGGAATACTGGCTATAATCGGCATAGTCCTGCTGTTTGTACTGGTAATCGCAGCAGTTATCTGGGTACAGCAGGCTGAAAGAAGGATACCGATACAGTATGCAAAAAGAGTAATCGGACGTAAAATGTATGGCGGACAGAGCACTCATTTACCGATAAAAGTGAATCTTGCGGGCGTTATTCCGATAATATTTGCAATGTCCATAATGATGCTTCCGTCAACTATAATTACGATGTTCTTTGCAAATAAGGACAACTGGTTTGTGAATTTGTTCAAGAATCCTGAACGAAGTCTGCTGTATATAATTATTTATGCAGTACTGATAATATTCTTCACATTCTTCTACTCGGTCATTCAGTTCAATCCGGTAGAAGTAGCAAACAACCTGAAGAAGAATGGCGGTTTTATACCGGGATACAGGCCGGGAAAAGCTACGTCGGACTATATATCAAAAGTATTGAACAGGATCACATGGTTCGGAGGAATTTTCCTCGCAGTAGTAACTATTGCTCCTATAATACTTGGTAATATAACTAAAATCTCAGGTATCTGGTTCGGCGGTACAGCAATCCTGATCCTTGTCGGTGTAGCATTGGAAACCGTACAGGCAATAGAATCACAGATGCTGATGAGGCACTATAAAGGATTTTTAGAGTAAAGTAAAAAGAAGCCGGTATATGACATGATCCTCATACGGGAGCTGCGATACCGGCTTCCAAGGATTAATCCCCCGGATTTTTTCAAAGGTAAACAGGGAGAGTATGAAAAAATGCGAATAATGATATTGGGAGCACCAGGAGCAGGAAAAGGGACACAGGCAGTGATTCTTTCGAAGAAACTGCAGGTCCCGCATATATCGACAGGCGACATATTCAGGAGCAACATCAAAAATGAGACACCGCTGGGGAAACTGGCAAAGCAGTACATCGACAAAGGAGAGCTTGTTCCTGATGAGGTTACCGTCGGTATAGTAAAAGACCGGTTAGCACAGAATGACTGCAGCAACGGATTTATCCTGGATGGTTTCCCGCGGACAATACCGCAGGCCGAACAGCTTGACGGAATACTGGAAGAGATGGGTACAAAGCTGGACAAAGTTATCAACGTAGATACGGATGATGATGTCATCATAAAAAGGCTGTCCGGCAGAAGAGTTTGCCCCGAGTGCAATTCCATATACCATATAAATACCAGCGAAAGTGCAAGCAAAGGCATATGCGAAAACTGCGGAGCGAAACTGATTCAGAGGGAAGACGACCGTGAGCAGACGATTATAAACCGGCTCAAGACGTATCACAATCAGACGGAACCCCTTATCAATTATTATAAGGGAAAAAATATACTTGCTAATGTTCAGGGTAATTGTCCGATTGCCGATACAACGACAGAGATTTACAAAGTATTGGAGTTGACGGAATGATTACTATAAAATCCGGATCTGAACTAAAAAAAATGCAGAGGGCCTGCGAAATAGTAGCCACCGCACTCAAGCTGGTGGAGGAAGCAGTCAGACCCGGTATAACGACATTAGAGCTTGACAGAATCGCTGAAAATTTTATTGTAAAGCAAAAAGCGGTGCCGCTTTTTAAAGGTGTACCATGTCCTATAGATGGCGGACCTGATTTTCCCGGTACGATATGTGCGTCGGTCAACGACGAGGTCATACATGGGATCCCGGGTTTAAGAGAGTTAAAAGATGGAGATATTATTAGTATCGATATGGGTGCCAGCTTCGACGGCTATTGTGCCGATGCGGCGAGGACATTTCCTGTCGGACATATTTCAGATGAAGCCCGAAGGCTGATAGAGGTAACCGAGCAAAGTTTTTATGAAGGAATAAAATTTGCAGTAAAAGGCAACCGTATATCAGATATCTCCAGAGCAATACAGCAATATGCCGAAGGCTGCGGTTTTTCAGTAGTGCGTGACTATGTAGGACATGGCATAGGAAAAGAATTGTGGGAACCTCCTCAGATACCGAATTACGTAACGCGTGAGAGAGGACCAAGACTGGAACCGGGGATGACACTGGCAATAGAACCCATGATAAACCAGGGAGTTTACAGGATTAAAGTCCTAAGTGATAAGTGGACAGTAGTCACAGCCGACGGTAAACTATCTGCTCATTATGAAAATACTATTGCTGTGACCGACGGCGAGCCAATTATCATGACAAAACTCAGGGGTGAGAGTGATTGAATGCAGCTGTAGGCCGGATAGTTGTCTCACGCGCCGGCAGGGATGCCGGAAGAAAATTTGTTGTAGTTAAGGTGATTGATGATCTCTATGTTGAGATATGTGACGGTGATCTAAGAAGAGTAGAGAAACCAAAAAAAAAGAAAATCAAGCATCTTGATATAACAGAGCAAATTGCTGAAAGTCTTGCGGAGAAGCTTAAGAGCGGCGGCAGAATCACAAATGCAGAAGTAAGGAAGGCTCTTGCTGATTTGTCAGTTGAAAAGGAGGTTTGAGTTTTGTCAAAGGATGACGTAATTGAGGTCGAAGGTAAAATTGTTGAGGCACTGCCAAATGCTATGTTCCAGGTGGAACTGGATAATGGTCATAAAGTGCTTGCCCATATTTCAGGCAAGCTCAGGATGAATTTCATAAGGATCCTGCCGGGTGACAGAGTGACACTGGAGTTGTCGCCATACGATCTGACGCGTGGAAGGATCACATGGAGAGCAAAGTAAAAAAGTCGGAAGAGAAGCAAAACAGGCGAAAGCCTGACGGGACAAATCATGATGAATGATTAATACTGGATAGGGAGTGGGGAAGATGAAAGTAAAACCTTCTGTAAAAGTTATTTGCGAAAAATGCAAGATCATTAAAAGAAAAGGCAAAGTAATGGTTATCTGCGAAAATCCGAAGCATAAGCAGAGACAGGGTTAATGAATCAAGGAACGGATGTACTGGCTTTGCAGATTACTGGTAAAGCTGGAAAAGCGACGGACAATTGATAATTGAAAATTAGCAAAACAAGCTTGTTTTAGCGGTTTATATATGATATAATTTTAGCTTGATTTGCAGTCAATTATCAATTATCCTTCCTTGGATTAAATTGAATTGACCATTCCGGAGCGGCTGCGTGTATGCCAAAAGCGTACATGTCCGGGTGTTAATTATAAATATCGGGTTTGTATACTTAAGGTATGTAATTTTTCGGAATATATGCCGGCAATGTATACGACTCTGTACTCAAGTTGTAAAAAGAATTACGTCTAACACGGTAGGAAATTTTTGGAGGTGTTTAACAAGATGGCACGTATTGCCGGAGTAGACCTGCCCAGAGAAAAAAGGGTGGAAATTGGGCTGACTTACATCTTTGGCCTGGGAAGAAGCAAAGCTAACGAGATCCTGAAAAAGACAGCTATCAACCCGGATACAAGAGTAAGGGATTTGACAGACGATGAAATCAGCAGGCTCAGAGAAGTAATAGACAAGGAATACAAGGTTGAGGGTGACCTCAGAAGAGAGATTTCTCTCAACATCAAAAGATTGATTGAAATCGGATGCTATAGAGGAAGAAGGCACAGAGCCGGCTTGCCGGTAAGAGGCCAGAGAACCAAAACGAATGCCAGGACGAGAAAAGGTCCCAAGAAGACAGTTGGCGTTCAGAGGAAGAAGTAACAGGGATGGGAGGTTGATTATTGGATGGCAGCTAAAACAACTGGTGTTAAAAGAGTAACCAGAAAGAAAAGAGAGCGTAAAAATATAGAGCGCGGAGCGGCACATATCCGTTCTACGTTTAATAATACTATCGTTACAATTACAGATACAGCAGGTAATACTATCTCATGGGCAAGTGCCGGAGGATTGGGTTTCAGAGGATCCAGAAAGAGCACGCCGTTTGCTGCTCAGATGGCTGCTGAAGCCGCATCGAAGGCAGCAATGGAGCATGGACTTAAAACCGTTGAAGTTTATGTAAAAGGCCCCGGAGCCGGAAGAGAAGCAGCAATCAGGGCTTTACAGGCAGCCGGACTTGATGTAAGTCTTATTAAAGACGAAACGCCTATTCCGCATAACGGATGCAGGCCGCCTAAGAGAAGAAGAGTGTAATATGGAGGTGTTAGAATAGATGGCAAGATATACAGATTCATCTTGCAGACTTTGCCGCAGAGAAGGAGAAAAGCTCTTCCTGAAGGGCGAAAGGTGCTATACCAACAAGTGCTCTGTTGGCAAGAGGGCATACGCTCCGGGACAGCATGGACAGCAGAGAAAGAAAATGTCTGAGTATGGTATGCAGCTGCGTGAGAAGCAGAAAGCAAGAAGATTTTATGGAATACTTGAGAGCCAGTTCAGAAAATATTTCGAAATGGCAGTTAAGAAAAAAGGTGTTACTGGTGAAAACCTTCTGAAGATACTTGAGAGCAGGATCGATAACGTAGTTTACAGACTGGGACTCGCAACATCGAGACCTGAAGCAAGACAGCTTGTAATACATGGCCATTTCACACTGAACGGAAAGAAGGTAAATATACCTTCAATACTTTTGGAACCCGGTGACGTTGTTGCAGTCACTGAGAAGTTCAGGGGATCTGAGAAGCTTAAGTCCATTATTGAAACAGCAGGTGGCAGAGTTGTCCCGAAATGGCTTGAATTCGACGCTGAAAACCTTACCGGAAAAGTAGTTGCATTACCGGAAAGAGAAGAGATAGATCTTCCGATCAAAGAACATCTCATCGTCGAATTGTACTCCAAGTAATCTGATAGTACTGTTGATTTATACCTACAGATTCGGAAATACCAGTTCAGCCAGCCTGAAGGAGCGCTGGAACAGAAGGCGCTCCGGATGGTTTGAAAAGCAACTGACTATTCCAGTATAATAAGCATCGAGGTATTAAACAGAGTACTGAATTGATATAAGGATTACGAATCAGTTGCCCTCATATAAACAAATATGGTCAAGGGAGGGTTTTTGTTGATCGAAATAGAAAAACCAAAAATCGAATGTGTTGAGTCCACTGAAGATAATACTTATGGAAAGTTTGTAGTCGAACCGCTTGAGAGAGGATATGGCATAACTCTTGGCAATGCTCTCAGAAGGATACTGCTCTCATCCTTGCCGGGAGTTGCGGTAACCTCAATAAAAATCGATGGAGTACTGCATGAGTTTTCAACAGTGCCCGGAGTCGTAGAGGATGTTACGGAAATTATCCTCAATATAAAGAATCTTTCTCTCAAGCTCCACAGTGATGGTCCGAAGATCATATATATTGATGCAGAAGGTGAAGGACCGGTCACAGCGGGAGATATTAAGGCAGATTCTGATGTGGAGATCCTCAATCCGGACCTTCATATATGTACTTTGAACGGTGACAGCAGGTTCTATATGGAAATGGTAATCAATAAGAACAGGGGCTACGTTTCAGCAGAAAAGAACAAACAGCCTGGCCAGCCAATAGGAATAATACCTGTTGATTCCATATATACACCAGTAAGAAAAGTCAACTACACTGTGGAGAACACACGTGTAGGCCAGGTCACCGATTATGACAAGCTCACTCTCGAAGTCTGGACTAACGGAAGCATCAAGCCTGATGAAGCTATCAGTCTGGGTGCAAAGATAATGAGCGAACACCTGAATCTGTTCATTGACCTTTCCGACCATGCTAAACATACGGAAATAATGGTCGAAAAAGAAGAAACAAAGAAGGAAAAAGTTCTCGAGATGACAATCGAGGAACTGGATTTGTCCGTAAGATCATATAACTGCTTGAAGAGAGCCGGCATAAATACGGTCGAAGATTTGACCAACAAGACGGAAGAAGACATGATGAAAGTGAGAAACCTTGGAAGGAAGTCACTTGAAGAAGTGCTCCAGAAACTTCACGCTTTAGGATTGTCGCTCGCTCCAAGCGAAGAATGAAAAGGAGTATAAGGGAGGTTTAGGGTAATGCCTACACAGAGAAAACTCGGACGCGCTACCGATCAGAGAAGGGCAATGCTGAAGAGTCTTGTTACTGCTTTGCTTCAGAATGGCAAAGTTGAAACGACTGAAGCAAGAGCAAAGGAAACTCAGGCCATTGCTGAGAAATTGATCGCTATGGCTATAAAAGAAGACGGCAACATCACATCAAAACAGGTAAAGGTCAGTGCCGCAAAAGTAGACAGTAAAGGTAATAAGATCACGAAATCAGAAACTTCTAAGAACGGCAGAAAATATGAAGTTGTTGACAGAGAAGTAAAGACTGATATGGTCGCAGTTGATAAACCCTCAAGGCTCAATGCAAGAAGAAGGGCTATGAGCTGGATTTACAGGGTCAAGGATGAAAACGGAAAGTATATCAACGTTGTAGATAAGCTCTTTGACGAGATTGCTCCGAGGTTTAAAGGAGTAAACGGAGGATATACAAGGATATACAAGCTCGGACCCAGAAGAGGCGATGCAGCTGAACTTGTATTGCTGGAACTGACCAAGCAGCAGTAATATTAATATGGATGATAAATAGGGATTTGCCGCAGGATAAGGCGATCCCTAATTTTGTATGCAGCGAAATATCCGGCTGTAATCTGCAATGACCGGATGGAAAATTTGCAAAGACCGGATAAAATCAAGTTGATCAGAATCAATTATTAAATCTATAATACCGTAATGTACCAGTATGCTGATTTATATTTTTCAGCAGGTCTGAAAAGGGGTATAGAATTGTCACAGGGTAAAAATATGTCACAGGATCAGGATAAAAAAATAATCGAAGTAAAAAATGTCAGTTATGCTTACAGAACGGGTGGCGAGGATACGCCTGATGTCGTTGCCCTTGATGATGTCAGTTTGTCAATAGTTCAGGGTGAGTTTCTGGCTGTTCTTGGCAGAAATGGTTCAGGCAAGTCAACATTGGCTAAACTGATGAATGCTTTGATCCTGCCTGCTTCCGGGACAGTCATTGTTAACGGCATTGACACCAGAAATGAAGAGATGCTCTGGGACATCAGGAGTACGACAGGTATGGTGTTCCAGAATCCTGACAACCAGATAGTAGGTACGGTCGTCGAGGAAGACGTAGCTTTCGGACCTGAGAATCTTGGAGTACCGCCTGAAGAGATAAGGGTTCGTGTCGATGAAGCGCTGGATATAATCGGCATGGCTGAGTTTAAGAAACATGCTCCGCATCTGCTGTCGGGCGGACAAAAGCAGAGAGTTGCAATAGCCGGTATTTTGGCTATGAAGCCTAAATGCATAGTGCTAGATGAAGCAACTGCGATGCTTGATCCTGTAGGCAGGAGAGACGTTATGAGTATTCTTAAGAAGCTGAATACTGAAGAGGGCATTACTATTGTGCATATCACGCATCATATGGACGAAGCGTGCAAAGCAGACAGAGTACTGGTTGTAGATAATGGAAGGTGCGTTATGCTTGGTACGCCGGGGGAAGTATTCGGCGATGTGCAGATGATTAAGGGACTGGGGCTTGATGTTCCACAGGTTACGGAGCTGATGTATGAACTTAATAAGTACGGGTTTAATTTTCCTACGAGTATATTGACTGTTGATGAAGCTGTGGAGTGCCTGAAGGAGTATTTGTGAGCTGATGTGATTTGCATCGTTGCCTGGAAGAGTAGAAATGTAACCTCCATAAACGGCACTGCCGGTCTGGTTATTGAGTGGTTACGAGTCGTACCTGGGTGGGATCGTCAGCGCCATTTATGTTTAGTGTACAGATATTATCTCAGCTTAGGGATTATATTCCGGACTGTCCCTCTACAGCGTGCGTACGGATTTATAGACCCTGATGCCGCCGCTTTTTTCTACGTCTTCGACATTCGCAAAACGTTCCTGCATCATTTTCTTTAATGACGAGCCACCCTTATTATGATAGGCGACCATCCACAACGCACCGTTTTTATTCAGGTGGTCATATGCCTCATCGATAAGCTGTGAAAGTATTTTTTTTCCGGCTGCAAATGGTGGATTAGTGACGATGTCATCAAATAAGATTCCGCTGAATGCTGAAAAAAGATCACTTTTGACTGCCTTAATGCTGAGCCTGTTATTTGACGCATTAAGCATAGTATATTCCACAGCTCTTTCGTTTATATCGGACAGACATACTGTCTGATTTTTGTAGATGGCCTTTATAAACAACCCTACAGCGCCATATCCACATCCAAGATCAAGTACTGTGCGGCCAGATGGGCGGAATGATTCGATAAGCAGTTCAGAAGCCCTGTCTACTTTGTTTTCGAATGCGAATACGCCGCTGACAGATGTGAGGGACAGTTCTGCATTTTTAATTTTATATCTGAATGTCAGTTCCTTTATTTCTGATGTAGGTTTTTCTGTGAAATAATGCTCGTTTCCGCTCATTTTAAGATCCTTTCGGTTTTAGTCCGTGTTTAGTTCCGCAGATATTATGTTTACGGTTTTTATATTTCCTTTTCTGCAATTCTAACTTATGCCTTCACAATGCGAAAAATACATATTGGGCTTGTTCACCATATTGTACCATTAATTGAGACTGATTTGAATATGCAGTACATACTGATATGACAGCTTTATATGAATGCCTGCCATTAAAAATAAGAACTGTCCCTCAAGTGATGAACACTGCCGGTAATGAAAGCCTGTCCCTCAAACCATGCCTGGCAGGCAAGTCCATCAAATATATCTTGTTATCAAATGCCGCTATTTTTCTTCATTGAAGAACTGTACCCAAATCACAAATCAGAAGGACTGTCCCTTAAAAAAATGTTGATTTGCGACATGAAACGACTTATTCTATATGTATCTTATTGAAAGAGCAGGGATTTGAATGGGTACAGTTACGATGTCCCGCAAAAATGCAAAGTTAGGGGCAGTTATAGATTTCTTCAGAAAAGATATCGTGTTTACTGCATCGGTCGTTTTAGCTGCAGCAAGCTGTATATTTGCCAGCCCGAAGCTGAGTTATATAGATTTCCGGGTACTGGCCTGTTTGTTTAATATTATGATAGTTGTGAGGGCTTTCGAGGAGCTCCATTTGCTGGACAGGCTTTCTGTAGATATTTTGCGGCGATGCAGTACCGGCAGGAGTGTATCATTGGTACTTATCCTGATGAGCTTTTTTACATCGATGGTTTTCACCAATGATGTGGCACTTCTTACACTTGTGCCGCTGGCCCTCATTATAGGGAAAAAATCAGGCATCGATATGATGCAGTGCGTTATATTCCAGACACTGGCTGCCAACATAGGCAGCAGCCTGACGCCAATGGGAAATCCGCAGAATTTGTATATTTATTCCTTCTATAATCTGAAGGCCGGACAGTTTTTCTCTGTTGTTGGGATTTTCGCACTGTTGGGGTTCATATGGCTTCTTATACTGAACAGAAAAATGTCCTGTGCCAAACTGGAAGTCTCACTGGAGCAGGTGGCGCCGGGCGACAAAAAGAAAACTGTGATATGGGCCGCAGTTTTTTTCATTATTATACTTTCAGTGTTCAGACTTATCCATTATGGAATAGCCTTTGTGTGCGTGGTGGCCTGTGCTCTGGCACTGAACCGCAGACTGCTTCTTAAAGCTGATTACAGACTGCTTTTGACTTTCATAGGTTTTTTCATTTTTATAGGGAACATATCGAATATCCCATATGTGAGTGAATTTATGAAGGAAATGATCAACAGCAGTACGGCGACTTACTTTGGCTCGATACTTCTGAGCCAGGTTATCAGCAATGTGCCTTGTACCATACTTTTGTCCGGTTTTACTTCTCACTGGCGTGAATTGCTGCTGGGAGCAAATATTGGAGGCATGGGAACTATAATTGCTTCACTGGCAAGCGTTATTTCATATAAATTGTATGTGGGCGAAAATCCGGGCGATGGCGGCAAATATATTGCAAAGTTCAGCCTGTACAACATTTTTGGGCTTGTTTTGTTTACCGGTCTCAATTATCTGTTTATCACGCTTATATAGTAAAAAAATCGAGGCGCAGTCTGCTGCCCTGGAGATATCCACAGTTGGTAGAACTGTCCCCAAAAAGCTTTATGAAGAAACGTCCCTGAATAAGTTTTAGAAGGACTGTCCCCAAAAAAAAGCTTGCAGTTATTTCAGTTACAATTATAATATTAATGATTAGGTATAATAGATATATCATGATTTTTGGAAATCCGGGAGATTTTAATGTCCATAGTTGTTAAGAATCTGTCATATATATATATGCAGGGAACGCCGTTTGAAAAAGCGGCTCTCAGGGACGTAAACCTTGAGATTGGCGATGGAGAATTTGTTGGAATCATCGGTCATACAGGTTCGGGGAAGTCTACACTTATTCAGCATTTCAACGGCCTGCTCAAACCAACGTCTGGGCAGGTACTGATAGACGGTATAGATACGTCAGGCAAGGATCTCAAGGAACTGAGACGTCATGTGGGTATAGTGTTCCAGTATCCTGAACACCAGCTCTTTGAGGAGACGGTATATAAAGATATAGCTTTTGGGCTGCGCAAGCAGGATATGTCGGAAGATGAGATGAAAAAGGAAATATACAGAGTAACCGATGCAGTGGGGTTAAGCCGGGATCTGCTCGACAAATCTCCTTTTGAGCTGTCCGGAGGTCAGAAGAGAAGGGCAGCCATAGCCGGAGTGCTGGTCATGAAGCCATCCATACTGGTACTTGACGAGCCTACGGCCGGTCTGGATCCTAAAGGCCGTGATGAGGTCTTCGGATTCATAACACATATACATGAATCAATGGGCATAACAGTGATCCTTGTATCGCACAGTATGGAGGACATAGCAAAGCTGGTGGACAGGGTCATTGTGATGAATAACGGGCACCTTGAGATGGATGGAAGGATCGACGAAGTGTTTTCTGATATTGACAGGCTTGAGAAGATAGGACTTTCTGCTCCGCAGGTGGCGTATCTGATGAAAAAGCTCAGGGCCATGTTCCCATATATAGACAGCAATGCCTATACCGTGACTGCTGCGAGGGATGAATTGCTCAAGCATCTGAAGAAAAGAGGTGCTTCTGCATGATAAACACAAGTATAACAATAGGACAGTATATTCCGGGAGAATCTGTGCTGCACAGGGCTGATCCCAGGACAAAAATCATACTGTCCATAGTCTTTATGGTTGTTATATTCATGGTGAACTCTTTCTGGACATTCACTGCGCTTACGCTGTTTACGCTGCTGGCCGTGATTATTTCGGGAGTACCGCTGAAATATACATTAAGAGGATTGAAGCCGCTGTTGTTTATCATCATCTTCACCGCGGTTATAAACATGTTTACAACTGCCGGTACACCGATATCACAGACGGTGCCGTTCAGATATATCACGTATGAAGGTATACTGCTGGCTCTGCGGCTTGCGCTGAGACTTGCACTGATAATAATAAGCGGGTCACTTCTGACGTTTACAACGACGCCAATCCTTCTTACAGACGGTATCGAAAAGCTGCTCTCACCTCTGAAGAGGATAGGGGTACCTGCCCATGAACTGGCAATGATGATGTCTATTGCATTGAGGTTCATACCAACGCTGCTTGAGGAAACAGATAAGATCATGAAGGCACAGGCGGCAAGAGGTGCGGATTTCGATACAGGCAACCTGGTGCAGAGGGCCAAGAGCTTTGTGCCTGTACTTGTGCCATTGTTCGTCAGTGCATTCAGAAGGGCCGATGAACTTGCCACAGCAATGGAGGCAAGATGTTACAGAGGAGGCATTGGAAGGACAAGGCTCCGCGAGCTTCAGTTTACATATGTCGATACGATGATAGCGATTGTCACATCAGTCTTTTTTGCAGGACTGTTACTGCTTGAATATCTGTAAATGAATTTGAGAATACGACCGATAACATACTGCCGGATTATTTTGCGGCAGCAGGTTTTGTATGCGGAAATTATTCAGGATCAGAGGATCGGACATCGGTTACAGAATTCCGGACCGAAATACTGCGTATTTGGAGGTTTGTCATGCAGAACGTGAAGGACAGGGCACAGAGCTTTTTGAAAAAATACGGGATGGATGCTGCTTCAGTCGACCTGGAGCAAAATTGCCGGACATTTGTCGGTGAAATGGAAGAAGGCCTTGAAGGAAGAGGCTCCCTTCTCATGATACCGACATATATCGGAATGGATAAAGAGATACCCACGATGGAGCCTGTCATAGCTGTTGATGCCGGCGGCACCAATTTCAGGGTGGCTGTTATATATTTTGATGAAAACAGAAAACTCGTCATCGAAGATTTCAATAACTATCCCATGCCGGGTTCCAGGAGAGAAATCTCGAAAGAGGAATTCTTTGGGACCATGGCTGATTACATCCAGCCGGTGCTCCACCGAAGCAGGAAAATCAGTTTCTGTTTTTCATACCCGGCAGAAATCATGCCGAACAAAGACGGCAGAATGATCAAGTTCAGCAAGGAAATAAAGGTCAGAGACGTTAAGGGCGAACTGATTGGAAAAAATTTGCTTGATGAATTTACGAGACGTGGCTTTACGGAGAACAGGAGTTTCATCGTACTGAACGATACTGTGGCTACACTTCTTGCAGGAAAAGCTGCATCACCGGGAAGGATCTTTGACAGTTATATAGGATTTATCCTTGGAACAGGAACGAACATATGCTATGCTGAAAAAGGCAGTAATATCAAAAAGGTGCCGGATCTGGCGGCGTATGACGGGTCCATACTGATAAATATGGAGTCCGGAGGCTATAAAAAAGTGCCGCGTGGGCAGATAGATGCTGAATTCGATAGCACCACACTCAATCCGGGTGATTTTGTATTTGAGAAAACTATCTCAGGAGCATACCAGGGCGGTCTGACTCTGGCAGTTATCAGGAAGGCAGCAGCAGAAGGACTGTTTTCTGAAGGATTTGCTGCGGAACTGAGCAAAGTGGAAGAACTTGCTGCAAAGGATATAGATGATTTTCTCTACTACCCGCAGGGCAGCAATGTATTGGCACGCTGCTGTGCAAAAGGCAGCAGTGATGATGGCATAATGCTTTATTACATTATAGATAACATATTTGAGAGAATTGCAAAATTCGTCACATTCAGCCTTACCGCGGTGATGGAAAAAACAGGCGCAGGCAGGAACCCACTGGCTCCAGTATGCATCACAGCCGACGGATCGACCTTCTATAAGTCAAAACTGTTCAGAAATAAACTGGATCATTACATTAAGGTATATACAAATGAAGAGAAAGGTATCTATTGTGAATTTGTCAAGGTTGAAAACGGAACGCTGGTCGGTACAGCAATCGCCGGATTGCTGAACTGATGATTAAGCAAGCTGATCTGCCCGGGGAAAGCGGTTTGTTCAGGAGAAAATGCCGGGCATGTACTGGCTGCGGGCCCCTTGAGCATAAAGCTCAGGTCCTTGGAGTGCATGGCGCAGGTTTCTGTCCGGAGCCGTATGTGTAAGGTTTAATTGCCTCATTCGGACAGTGAGGCACAGTTCCGCTAAGCTAAGCTTTAACCTGGGCACGCCGGGAGAATGATGAATGAGAAGAAATATCAAGCTTACACTGGAATATGATGGCACGGCATATCACGGATGGCAGAGCCAGGACAATGCGGTCACAGTGCAGAGTACTGTGACCGCTGCAGTCTGCAGGCTTACCGGCGAGAACTGCAGCATTACAGGTTCAAGCAGGACCGACGCCGGAGTCCATGCCCTTGGGTTTGTATGTAATTTTTTCACTGAATCAAATATACCTGCTGACAAATTTTCATATGCGCTCAACACACTTCTTCCTGATGATATCGTTGTGATAAGATCTGAAGAGGTGCCTGCGGATTTCCATTCCAGGTACAGTGCCAGAGCCAAGAAATATTGTTATCTTATTTATAACTCTGTTTTTCCTTCGGCGATATTGCGCCACAGGGCGTATCATGTATACTATAAGCTCGATGTCGGTGCGATGAATGAAGCTGCTGCTTTTTTCAAAGGTACGCACGACTTTGCGGCTTTCTGCGCTTCAGAGGCAAGTGTGAAAACTACTGTCAGAACGATTATGGCAGCTGATGTCAGAAGACTGCCTCATGACGACAGGCTGATCGAACTGTCTGTCACAGGGGACGGTTTTCTCTACAATATGGTCAGAATAATAGCTGGAACCCTTGTGGAAGTCGGATTCGGAAAACTCAGTCCACAGGATATCCCTGATATAATAAACAGCCTCGACCGCAGGCGGGCTGGCAGAACTGCGCCGGCTCACGGACTGTATCTTGCCGAGGTGTTCTACTAAAGCAGCAGGTATATACCGGGCTGCCCGGGCAACAGGTCCCGTTTTGTGATACATATTAAAAAATGAAATGACGGACGATTATAGAAGAGATATGGGTATTTTAAGGCAAGAAATAAGAGATAATAGGAGATAAATTAAATTTATCGAATTTTATACTTGACACACCCGACCGGCGTGTATTATCATAGTAAAGTGCCTGAAAGACCGGCCCGTTTTGAGCTGTGTTCAGAGGCCGGCTTATATATAGATTTATATATACGTGTGAATTATGCGAAATATTTGAGGAGGAAAGGTAATAAATGAAGACTTTTATGGCAAAGGCCGAAGAAGTTCAAAGAAAATGGTATGTAGTAGATGCCGACGGTAAGCCGCTGGGAAGACTGGCCAGCGAAGTCGCAAGCATACTGAGAGGCAAAAACAAGCCCACATATACACCTCATGTTGATACAGGTGACCATGTGATCGTAATCAATGCTGAAAAAGTAGTCCTGACCGGAAACAAGCTGGATCAGAAAGTCTACAGACATCATTCCGGCTGGCCGGGAGGAATGAAAGAGACAAAGTACAGGCAGTTGATGGAAAAATCGCCTGAAAAGGTGATAGAGCTGGCAGTAAAGGGTATGCTCCCTCACAACAGCCTTGGACGCGCAATGTTCAGAAAGCTCAAAGTTTACAGGGGCCCGGAACATGTGCATCAGGCGCAGAAGCCGGAAGTTCTTGAAATCAATGTTTAATGAGGAGGGAGGATTACAGCGATGGCAGCAAAATTACAATATTACGGAACAGGAAGAAGAAAGAAATCAGTAGCCAGAGTCAGGCTTGTACCCGGGGATGGCAAAATAACTATAAATGACAGATCACTCGATGATTATTTCGGACTTGAAACCCTTAAGGTTATCGTAAAGCAGCCTTTGGTACTTACAGAGACACTGAATAAGTTCGATGTATTGTGCAATGTTGCAGGCGGCGGTTTCACAGGCCAGGCCGGTGCTATCAGGCACGGCATAGCAAGGGCGCTGCTTAAGGCCGATGAAGAATTCAGGCCTGTATTAAAGAAGGCCGGTTATCTGACAAGAGACCCGAGAATGAAGGAAAGAAAGAAGTACGGCCTCAAGAAAGCAAGAAGAGCACCTCAGTTCAGCAAGAGGTAATCTGTACTCTATGCACTTATACAAAGAATCCCGTATTTACTGGGTTTCAAGACTTGTTAAGATGTGTTAGAACTTGTTGGGAAATGGTCAACAAGTAACATGAAAGTGACAAACAAGTGACAAATTTCTCACAAGAACGAAAGATTATTAGACACCATTTGGTTAATTACTGGATGGTGTCTTTTTCGTTTCTTTGTTTTGTTCAGGTGGGATACATATGCGATTGATTGCATCGATTAATATCTGAACATCCGGATGTGTATATACTTTTCAGTTAATGTAACTGCACCGGAGTGTCCCACAATTTTCTTGATGGCAGTATCCTGTACACCAGCTTCAGAAAGGAGAAAAGATTTACTATTTTTATATAAGTTGATATGGTATGATAATTTAGTGGGATTTTTTGGGTATGATACCAAGATCCTAAAATCCTATTTTTCTCGCGCAATAGATTTAAAGTAGTTATGCAAAGGTATGGAGACACGATATGAAAATACTTATTATTAATGGTGGACCACACAAGGGTAATACATGGCGGTTAACGGAGATAGTAAAAGAGACTATAACAAAATTTGAAAAAAGTATTGAATTTAATGAAATACATTTGTCTGATATTAATCTTCCTTTCTGTATGGGATGCAGTAATTGTTTTCGTAAAGGACATGTAACCTGTCCACACAATAAGATAATTCAACCTATTATGGATATGATAGAAGAATGTGATGCTGTTATCTTTTCAGTTCCTTGCTTTCAGGGACATTTGCCGGGAATATTAAAAAACTTTACCGACCATATGGCATTTATGTTGCATCGTCCAAGATATTTTACTAAGAAGGCACTTATTATTTGTACGACCGGCGGTGTATCGGCTAAAAGTACAACAAAAGCTTTAGCGGCAACACTACCCGGATGGGGATTTAATAAATGCTATCAGCTGCCTGTAACAGCTCTGAGCTGGAATGACTATAAACCCACACAAAAAGATCTAAAAAAGACATATAAAATAACAGAGAAATTCTATTTTGATGTAAAATCGGGTAAAATGCATGTTCCGGGCATTGGGGTATTGATTCCGTTTAACTTATTCCAGGCTATGTGTGTTGGTAATAAAGGGGAGAAAGAATATCCAACGGAAGATAATAATTTTTGGCCAAAGTACAAAGGTATGAGATATGCCCCAGGTATACCTGTGACGCCTGTAAAGAGATTTTTTGGTTGGTTGATATACTTGGTAGGGAAAAAGCTGGCTAAAACAATAATAATTACATATAAGAAATAGACAGATAAATTGAAATTTTCATGAGCCTACTTTTTTGCTTGTGTTCATAAAACCGTATTGGTTCATATATCTTTGGCGCTTTTTTGATTTGGCTGATTTATACAAATATGATATAATATTTAAGAGACAAAAATTACGTAATAGTACCATATAAATCCACTAAAATATTATCATCATACAGGAGTGAATGAAATGGAACAGCCAGAAATAATCATTAATACGACTATGTCAAAGGAAGATTACAGGAAGTTTTTGTACATAGCAACATTCATGAAAAATAAGCTGACTATTCCTTTGCTGGGATTAATAGCTTTGATTGCAGGCTTAATAATCAGTTTTGAAGGTAATCATTTAAATTTTGTAAAACTTATTATAAGCTGGATTGTATTATTTGCATTAGCAATTGCTGTTGTCTTATTGAAAGTTGAACGAAGAAATGCCAAGAGGATAAAGACAGATAAAACAGGATCATTCGACAGCATCAATACTTTAAAGTTTTATGATGACAGGTTAGTATTTGAGAATAAGGAACTTAAGTCGACGGGTGAGTTAAAGTACAGTCAGTTCTATGCCTTGCTGGAAAGTAAAGAATATTTCATTTTTTACTTAACGGTAAACCAGGCATCATTGGTCAGAAAAAAGGATGTAGAAAATCTCGATGCATTCAGGGAGTTCCTGGCCGATAAGTTTGGAGATAAATACAAAAAAATATAATACATAATCAGTATCGTGACAAATAAGCAAAGTGATATGTGTCTGGGATTCTTTACACTAGCTGCATCAATATTCTTTTGCTGTTTATATATCCGCAGCGCAGCAGGATAACTCTGTCATGGTCACTGTGCTGTGTTATAGCGAGGCAATAAATCATGTCACGCCTCGATTAAGCACTGATGAGAAAAAATAACTGCAAATGAAAGCTAAACGGCTTTGCTGTGCTTTCTCATGCTTTTTTTTTACTCCGGCCTGTTTCCAGCATAACCATCTGCCGGCTCAACCCTTCTTTTTTATTTTTTAGATTTGGCGCAAAAAGCGTACAGCAAAGTTACAAAATTATTTGCTTGCACGCTGAACAACTGTACGCGTCAAAGCTTTCACATTACCAATTATAGAGGTATTTCTAAGCAAATGTTCCATAAATAATCAGCTGTAATTAAGAGATAAACATGCCTCAGCGGCTAATTCGGAAAGGCCTGTACATGATATGCATTTGCATGGGGCATTCCATAATTACACTTGAAAGGAAGTCACACCTTTACTACAATGAAAGAAGTTGTAATAATTTCAGGAGGTCTGCGATGTTACTGATAAAGAATGCAAAACTGTTTACAATGGCAGGGATTGACTATGAAAATGGATACATTGCTTCAGAAGGGGAGAAAATAACAGCACTGGGCGATGATGCATCGGAGCTGGCCAGGCTGGAGGCAGCAAGCTCTGAAGTAATAGATGCAAATGGTTGCTATGTTCTTCCGGGATTTATAGATGCGCATTGCCACGTTGGCATGTGGGAAGATTCAGTCGGCTTTGAAGGCGATGACGGCAATGAGACATCAGATCCTGTAACGCCGCATCTGCGCGCGATAGATGCTGTCTACCACGCTGACAGGGCATTTGAAGAGGCAAGGGAGAGCGGTGTCACAACAGTTGTTACCGGGCCTGGCAGCGCAAATGTGATAGGCGGACAGTTTGCAGCACTTAAAACTTACGGCCGCAGGGTCGAGGACATGATTTTGAAAGAACCTGTAGCTATGAAGGTTGCCTTTGGAGAGAATCCGAAAACCGTATATCATGAAAAAAGGCAGGCACCCATGACAAGGATGGCTACCGCTGCACTGCTGAGAGAGAGCCTGATGAAGGCGCAGGAATATAAAAAGATGAAGGAAGACTATGAGCGGGACAGCGAAAACTTCGACAAACCTGACTATGATATGAAAATGGAAGCACTGCTCAAGGTGCTGAATGGAGAAATACCGATCAAAGCTCATGCACACAGAGCAGATGATATACTGACAGCTATCAGGATTGCCAGGGAATTCGGACTGAGGATTACAATAGAACATTGTACGGAGGGTCACCTCATAACAGACATCCTTCGAGAGGAAAACGTCGGTGTGATAACGGGACCGTTCCTGACAGACCGTTCAAAAATTGAACTGAGGAACCAAAGTGTGAAGACACCGGGCATATTATCGGCAGCGGGTATCAAAACAGCTATAATGACAGATCATCCATGTACGCCTGTACAGTACCTTTCATTGTGTGCGGCAGTTGCCGTAAAAGAAGGGATGGATGAAACCGAAGCGCTTAAGGCTATTACGATTAACGCCGCGGATATAACAGGTATAGATGACCGGGTAGGCAGCCTAGCGGTCGGTAAAGACGCTGATATAATAGTTATGGACGGGCATCCGCTGGAACTGAAATCAAGGGTATTATACACGATAATAAACGGTCAGGTGGTAAAGAAACCATGAAAAAATACCACGTCTATTCTGTTGAACAAACGGTGGAATTGGGGCGAAAGCTGGGAAGTATACTGCAAAAAGGAGACAATGTGTGCCTTACCGGCGGCCTGGGTACAGGCAAGACAGCGTTTACAGGCGGTATTGCGAAAGGCCTGGGCATCAGCGGCTATATAACCAGTCCCACATTCACCATCGTCAATGAATATTACGGGAGGCTTCCTTTATATCATTTTGATGTATACAGGATAGGCGATGCAGAGGAAATGACTGACACCGGGTATTATGAATACATCAGCGGTGACGGCGTGACGGTCATTGAATGGGCGGAGCTGATAGAGGAAATACTTCCTTTGGACCGTATAGATGTAAATATTGAAAAAACTGATTTTGAAGGAACTGACAGCAGAATTATCACAATAAAGTTTATTGGCGATAAAACAGCAGATTATGAAAGGAAGCTGGAGGATGAGAGCACTTGCGGTTGATACATCCACAGCAACGGCAGCTATTGCCGTAGCTGGTGACAACGGGCTGCTGGGTGAATTCCTGGTGAAGGACCTGAAGACCCATTCCCAGAAGCTGATCCCGATGCTCGGGGAGCTACTGGAAAAACTTAACCTGACTCCTGAGGACATTGATATTTATGCGGCTGTAACAGGCCCTGGCTCATTTACCGGACTGAGAATCGGCGTTACGACGATCAAAGCCATGGCATATGCACTTAAGAAACCTGTTGCCGGAATAACTTCGCTGGATGCGCTGGCACATGCAGCTGTAGTGCCCGAAGGCATGCTTGTATGCCCTATCATGGATGCCAGGAACAACCAGGTATATACTGCGCTGTATAAGCCTCAGAACGGGCTTATGGCTAACCTGTCCGGGTATATGGGGCTTCATATAGCAGAACTGGTGAAGCAGATAGAAGAGAAGTATGAAAACGCAAACATACTTTTTGCCGGCGACGGGGTGATGCTGCACAGGGATTTCCTGAAAATAGAGCTGAATGAAAGGTGCAGTTTCATGCCTGATTTCACGCTTCAGCAGATGGCGGCTTCAGCAGCACACGTGGCTCTATGCAGATACGCAAGAGGCGAGGTTATGGACTACCAGGAGCTGGTACCGTTTTATCTGAGGCCTTCGCAGGCAGAAAGAGAGTATGAAAGGAAGGCGGCTGAGCGGAAACCGGACTGAAAGAGCAGGAGCGGAGGGTTCGGACATTATGATGAATTGCGTGAAAATCGTAAGGGCAAGCAGGGAGTATATAGACGATATAGTTGTAGTAGAAAATCTGAGTTTTAAAATACCATGGTCCAGGCAATCCATCACAGACGAATTCATACATAATAAATCTGCAGTATATTTCTGCGCGCTGGCAAACGGCAGGGCGATAGGGTATGCAGGTATGTGGGTGATATGTGATGAAGGGCATATTACCAATATAGCAGTACATCCGGAATTCAGATGCAATGGTGTAGGAAGCGCACTGATGGAAGCACTGCTGGAGGAAGCTAAAAAAAGGAAACTAACCGCGCTTACGCTGGAGGTAAGAAAAAGCAACTACACTGCGCAGTCAATTTACCGGAAATACGGTTTCGAAGAAGGCGGCTTCAGGAAAGCGTATTACGCCGACAATAATGAGGATGCAATAATAATGTGGAAGCGTATGGACAGCTGACATTATTGTGCAGAGAAGCGTCCCGGCAGTTCGATTAAAAAGGGACGTTTTTTCCATGACCGAAGCATATCCTGGCACAGGGGACGTTTCTCAACCGGCGAAGGACAACTACATGCAGAGAAGCGTCCGGACAGGCTAATCAAAGGGGACGTTTCTCATCCGGCGAAGGACAACTACATGCAGAGAAGCGTCCCCTTACATCTCTCAGACAAAGCACCCCATTTATCGTATAAATGTATATGAGCAAGGTGGTGATAACCGATTGGAGCTGACCGACTATGAACTTATCCAAAAGTGTCTGGCAGGGCAGCAGGAATACTTTGAAGAACTGGTAAAACGGTATAAGAAGCTGATATTCAGTGTCGTATATAATATGATAAATGACAAGGAAGAGGTCAGCGACATCTCCCAGGAAGTTTTTATCAGGATATACAAGGCACTCGACAGGTATAACCCCGAGTACAAATTTTCCACCTGGGCCGTCCGCATTGCGACAAACCTCTGTCTTGACGTACACAGAAAGAAAAAGATAAGTGAGACATCGATTGATGAGATCCGGGATTTATCAGACGGCATAGATACACCGGAAGCCAGTTACCTGCAAAAGGAACGCTCCGAAAGGATACGCGAAGCGATACAGTCACTGCCTGAAAAATACAGGATACCGATAATACTTTTCCATCAGAACGGACTTTCATACGAAGAAATAACCAAAGTGCTCGGCGAGCCCATGACGATCGTAAAAAACAGGCTTTACAGAGCAAGGCTGATGCTGAGGGCAGCTCTGACGCCGGACAGAAAGGAGGAGGCACTATGAACTGTGAAACAGCGAATGAATATATAATGAAATACTTTGACGGAGAAATAAGTGAAGCTGAAGAATTACAGTTCAGGGAACATTTGAAGAACTGCGGCAGCTGCCGCGATGAATTCAACTGCATGAAGGCCATTTTCACAACGCTTGAGAACAAGACTGAGATAGAGCCTCCGGATGATTTCGAAGCAAAGGTCATGGAAAAAATAGCAGCAATTGAGGAACAGAAGAGGGAAAAGAGCGCCAGAATGATTGTCTGGCTTTATAACGGCGCGACGACCCTGTCAATAATATTGCTGATGGTTTTTGTCGCAGACATGAAGCAAGTCAGTGTATTCAGTGCTTTTGAAAGACTGAGAGATTATTTCAGCTCATTTTCAGGCACGACAGCCGCAATCATCGGTGCAGTGCGTGATATCTTCGGACTGCTGGCCAATGCTGCGGCAGCAGTGGCGGGTGTAGTATTCTCATTGGTGAAGTCATACTATTACGTATTCATAGCGCTTTTCCTGATACTTTTTATTATACAGAAGCTTCTTCATTATGTCGGCACACGCAGTGGGGAGGAAGCTGAATGAAAAAACTGACGGTACTTATAATTGCGGTAATGCTGATTGTTTTATCCTCTGTCCCGGTTATGGCTGAAGGTATATATGTGAATTCAAAAAACGGGGATCTTATCCGCTTATTTGAAGATGCAGCAATAACTGAACCTGCCGGCGGAAATGTGGTAACAGTGCTGGGAAACGTTTCAGTCAATAGCAAAGTGAATGGCCATGTAATAGCTATATTCGGGGATGTGCAGGTCAACTCTGAAGTTGACGGGAATGTGGTTTCCATATTCGGAAATGTGATTCTGAATGAACAGGCTGAAATCGGCGGAGACGTGATTGCCTTAGGCCTCGTCGAAAAGGCTCGCGGAGCTGTGATCCACGGCCAGGAAGTAAGAATGTTCGGTAAAGCTATGAACCTTGACATGGGTGCGATATCTTATCTTCGGATCACTATTATGATGCTGTTCACACTGGCAGTACTGATAACAGGCTTGCTGATGCTCCTGATATCAAAAAACAGGTACAGCGATATTTCAAGGAACATTGAAAAGAATTTCGGAAGGAAGATGGTTCTCGGGCTGCTGTCCTTTGCCGGGGCCAGTTCACTGCTGGTTATATTGCTTATAACGCTTATAGCGCCGCTGTTCTATATAGTATTGCTGATCGTTTCTTCAGTACCGGCCAGCATGTTTATAGGGAGAATGATTCTGAAGACATTCAGCCCTAAAAACAGTATCTACGTGGAATTCATTACAGGCCTGACGACAACAACGCTGGTGAAGCTCGCCATTATATTCCTCACTCCTCAGCAGAGCATGCTGCCTGGTATTATAGCAGTAGGGCTTCTCAACTTCCTCATCTATTCTTTTGGTATGGGTATACTCATGGAGCAGCATTATCTTAAGAATAATAAAAAGGAGCAGCATGCATAAGTATGTAAAGTAAATTACAGCCGCAGCCGGTGGGAGGAAGGACTGTGCAGATCCGCGGATCAGTCCGCGCGTATGCGTAATTTGTATGGCAAATATGATATACATTTGCTATAATAAGTAGCGTAATGCATGAGAAAGGCCGGCTGTATACCGCATCAGAAGGGAATATACTTATCAGAGGAGAAGTATACGAACTGAATAAAGGTATATGCACAAAAGGAAAGAATAGATGTACGGAGGGTAAAATGATAGTAAAACAGATTACTGTGAAAAATCCCCAGGGGCTGCAGTCCAAGTGCGCAGCAATATTTATCCAGAAAGCTACCGGTTACAAGGCGAACATATGGCTGACCAAGGGGGAAAGAAAAGCTAACGGCAAAAGTCTGCTCGGAGTATTGTCATTAGCTATTGGAAAGGATTCCGTGATATCATTGTCAGCCGAGGGAGAAGACGAAGCCGAAGCGGTTACTGAACTGGAAAGTTATTTACTGGCGGATGCAGGTGAGATAGGCTAAATCATGTTCGATATACAGCAAGAGTTAAAAAAACTGCCCGATAAACCGGGCGTTTATATTATGAAGGATAAAAACGGCTCAGTTATATATGTTGGAAAAGCCAAGGTACTAAAAAACAGGGTCAGACAGTACTTCCAGAATTCTGCCGCCCATACTCCGAAAGTCGAGGCTATGGTGGCAAAAATAAAAGAGTTTGAATACATCGTTACAGATACCGAACTCGAAGCACTCATCCTTGAATGCAATCTGATCAAAGATTTAAAACCAAAATACAATATACTTCTAAAAGATGACAAGACATATCCTTACATTAAAATCACGATGAACGAGGAATACCCGAGGATTTATATGACAAGGAGGATAGAAAATGACGGAGGCAGGTATTTCGGCCCGTATGCAAACGTTTTCTCAGTCCGGGAAACTATAAATCTGATCAAGAGGGTATTCCCGATACGGACATGCAAAAGAGTACTTCCCAGAGATATAGGAAAAGGCAGACCATGCCTGAACTACCATATAGGGCAGTGCCTGGGACCGTGTGCCGGATATGTGACAACAGATGAATACCGGGCAATGGTACGTGATATTTGCTCATTTCTTGACGGAAAACAGGATGCGGTCATTGACAAACTGGAAAGACAGATGAAGGAAGCGGCCGAAAGACTGGATTTTGAACAGGCAGCATCATTAAGGGACAAGCTGATGAGCCTCAGACACATTTCACAGGAGCAAAAAGTATTTTCTGTGGAAGGGGCTGATCAGGATATTATCGGTTATGCGGCAAGCAGGACAGATACCTGTGTGCAGATATTTTTTGTCCGGAACGGGAAATTGATAGGGAGAAGAAATTTCATTATAGAAGGAAGCGGAGAAGCTGAACTGAAGGAAACGGCAGCCTCATTTCTCAAACAGTTCTATGGATCTGCCGACATCATTCCTGCAGAGATCATTACTGCTGTTGAGGCAGAAGATATGGAGCTTATCGAAAACTGGCTCAGTTCATTAAGAGGCCGGAAAGTACACCTGAAAGTACCTCAGAGAGGAGAAAAGCTCCACATGGCGGAAATGGTTGCTGAAAATGCCAGGATCGAACTCAAACGTTTCAATGATCAAATGACCAGGTCGGGCAGTATTCAGGAAGGATTACTGGAAATAACGCAGATGCTTGACCTGAAAGAGGTTCCCGCAAGGATAGAGGCCTATGACATATCCAACACCGGGTCTTCTGAAATAGTGGCATCAATGGTCGTGTTCGAAAACGGGGCTGCAGCAAAAAAGGAATACAGACGTTTCAGAATCCGCTCCACAGAAATCCAGAACGATTATGCCAGTATGCAGGAAGTGCTTTATAGAAGGTTCAGGCATGCATTCGCTGAAATGGACGAAGACGGGCAGGACGGCAAATTCAGCAGGCTGCCCGATCTGATAATGCTTGACGGCGGGATCGGACATGTAAATGCTGCAATGGATGTTTTTAATGAACTTAAAGTTGACATACCGGTTTGCGGTATGGTAAAAGATGATAAGCACCGGACGCGTGGATTGGTACTGCCTGATGAAGAAGAGATCGATCTGACCGGAAATCTGACAGCGCTGAGGTTTGTCACATCGGTGCAGGATGAGGCCCACAGATTTGCGCTCGAGTATAACAAAAAGCTAAGAGCCAAAAGATATAATAAGTCGATACTCGATGAAGTCGAAGGGATCGGACCGAAACGCAGGAAAGCACTGCTTAAGCATTTCGGATCCGTGGCAAGGATCAGGCAGGCAGGTATCGATGACCTCCAGGCTGTTGAAGGTATCAGCAGGCCCATGGCGGAGAAAATTTATGAATTTTTCCGTTCGATCGGATAAGAGAAATGTCATTGCGGAGGGAAAAGGTCCATGCATCAGACTGCAACAGGTCATTACAGCGTGAAAGTAACTCCTGCGCCCGGATTGCAACTGGCTGTTATGGAGTGAAAACGACTTCTGCAGCAAAAAAATTAAGGCGGAATAAGGATTTTCTGCAGCCGGTCTGCAGCAGCCGGCTGTTACAGGGGAAGGACTGTCCCTGCGTACGGATCACCGGCTGGTCCATGGTGGCGACAAAACCGCCCCTGCAGTGGAGTGCTTTCTCTGCGGCCGCCCGTGGTCCAGTCAATGCTGTAAGCAGGATGTCCCCGGGACAAGAAAGGAATTAAATATATGGCGATATATGCGATATCGGACCTGCACCTGGCTGTGAGCATTGAAAAACCGATGGATGTGTTCGGAGCAAGGTGGGCCAATTACATGGACAGATTAAAAGAAAACTGGTGCCGCATTGTCGGAGATGATGACTATGTGATCGTGCCCGGTGATATTTCATGGGCGACATATCTTGAACAGGCCGTTGATGATTTTAAATTTATCCATGAACTGCCGGGGAAAAAGATCATTTCAAAGGGCAATCACGATTACTGGTGGACGACCAGGAGCAAACTGGACAAGTTTATAGATGAGAATGGTTTTACTTCCATAAGCTTCATGCATAATAACAGCTACCGCATCGGAAATATTGCTGTCTGTGGGACAAGGGGCTGGGAAATGCCCGGCGAGACTGGATTCAGTGCTGAGGATGCCAAAATATATCAGAGAGAACTGCAGCGCCTGGAACTGTCGCTTAAAAATTCCGTCAGCACAGCCGGAGCAGGTGGGAGTGAAACAACGATTATCACTGCACTGCATTATCCGCCATATAACTCAAAAGGAGAATTTTCAGAATTTCTTGACATCATGAAAAAATACAGGGTCAGTCTCTGTATATATGGCCACTTACATGGAGAAGCTTGTAGAGGTGCAGTTGAAGGGCTTGTGGACGGCATAATGTTCAGACTTGTATCAGCCGATCATCTTGGCTTTTCGCCGCTGCTTATGTATTAGCGGCTGCTGATGCCAATTTACATACAAGGCTGGGCCATATCGCGTAAAGCCATGATCTGAAGCGTATCCGGGGGATACTGAATTATTACCGTTACAATTTAGGGCAATATTCAGGCAAAAATATGTTTTGTATTGGCTTTACAAAAATATTTTGTTATAATGTATGGGATAATTAAGGGGGAATGTTTGCCCCCGTAAATTTTAGTCATATTATGATAATATGAAACGATAGGAGAATGGGATCGGATGCAAGTAAAAGTAGAAAACACCGAAAAAAATGTTGTTCAACTCGAAATAGAGGTTGATGCGGAAAGATTTGAACAGGGGCTTCAGAAGGCCTTTGTGAAAAATTCGAAGAAATTCAATATTCCTGGTTTCAGGAGGGGCAAAGCACCAAGATATCTGGTTGAAAAATTTTACGGTGAACAGGTGCTTTATGAAGATGCAATAAATGAAGTATGTCCTGAGGCATATGACGAAGCAGTGAAAGAGAACGACATTCACCCGGTGGACAGACCGGAAATTGATATAAAGCAGATAGGTAAAGGACAGCCGCTGGTATTTACGGCAAAGGTCACTGTCAAGCCCGAAGTTGAGCTTGGCGAGTATAAAGGCGTGGAAGTCACCAAGGCAAACGCTCTTGTGACAGATGAAGACGTGGAAAAGGAAATCGAAAGGATCCGTGACAGGAACTCAAGACTTGTTGCCGTGGAAGACAGACCGGCAAAATCAGGTGATACAGTGACGATCGACTTTGAAGGCTTTGTTGACGGAAAAGCATTCGAAGGAGGCAAGGGAACCGATTATGATCTCGTACTCGGATCGGAGACATTTATTCCGGGTTTTGAAGATCAGCTGATCGGCGTATCTGCGGGAGAGTCAAAAGATGTCAATGTTGCTTTCCCGGAAGACTACCACAGCAAAGAACTGGCCGGCAAACCGGCGCTTTTCAAGGTTACGGTCAAGGAGATCAAAGTCAAGGAACTGCCGGAACTCGATGATGAATTTGCAAAAGACGTAAGCGAGTTTGATACATTGGAAGAATACAAGGCTGACCTCAGAAAAAAACTGACTGAAAGAGCCGAACACGCGGCCCAGCATGAGAATGAGGACAACGTTGTGGCAAAAGTGGTTGAAAATGCGACTGTCGATATCCCGCAGGTAATGATTGAAAAACACATAGACAATATGGTGTTTGATTTTGGAATGAGACTGCGTTATCAGGGCCTTGAACTGGACAAGTATCTTGAGGCCATGGGTATGGACATGAACACTTTCAGGGAACAGTTCAGAAAGAGAGCGGAGCAGGAAGTCAAAACACAGCTGGTCATCGAGAAAATCAGCAAAGTCGAAGCTATCGTTCCGACTGATGAAGACACTGAAAATGAAATAAAGAGAATGGCCGAAAATTACAAGCAGACCGCGGAAGAATTCCGGAAACATTTGCAGCCTGAAGATATAGAATATATCAGAAGTACGCTGGTTGCCAAAAAGACGGTGGACTTCCTGGTCGAAAACGCAAAACTTATCTGACATACTGTTTAATTTATGTTTCTGGTGGGAAACAATATAGAAGCTTAAACATTTTGAGCTCAATACCGTAATATATAGAAAAGCAATATGTCAGGAGGATTACTATGAATTTGGTGCCGATAGTTGTCGAACAATCTAGCAGGGGAGAAAGGTCTTATGATATCTTCTCCATGCTGTTAAAAGAAAGAATAATAATGCTCAGCGACGAGATAAATGATGCGACCGCCAGCCTTGTTGTGGCGCAGATGCTGTATCTCGATTCGGTTGATCCGGACAAAGATATCCAGCTTTACATCAACAGCCCTGGAGGCTCGGTTACCGCCGGCTTTGCAATATATGACACGATGCAGCATGTAAAGGCTGATGTCCAGACGATCTGTGTCGGAATGGCAGCCAGCATGGGAGCCTTTCTGCTGGCAGCAGGCACTAAAGGGAAAAGGTTTGCGCTTCCCAACAGTGAAATCATGATACATCAGCCTCTCGGAGGAGCCCAGGGCCAGGCGACGGATATAAAGATACGGACCGAATGGCTGCTGAAAATAAAGGCAAGAATAAACAGGATCCTCAGCGAAAGGACCGGCCAGCCCCTCGAAAGGATCGAAAGGGACACTGAGAGAGATTTCTTCATGTCGGCAGAGGACGCAAAGGCTTACGGAATAGTGGATGATGTAATGGTCAGAAAGAAATAATGGGGTGGAATAATGTCCAGATATGATGAGAAGAAACAGCTGAAATGTTCCTTCTGCGGCAAAACTCAGGAGCAGGTCAAAAGATTGGTCGCTGGACCCGGTGTGTATATTTGCGATGAATGTATCGAGCTTTGCTCTGAAATCATCGAAGAAGAATTCGATGAGGCCAAGGCTGATACTGAACTCAGCGATATACCGAAGCCAAAGGAAATAAAGGCATTCCTTGATCAGTATGTTATTGGGCAGGAAGCTGCCAAAAAAGCGCTTTCGGTAGCGGTTTACAATCACTACAAAAGGATAAACACCGATATCAGAACAAGTGATGTTGAGATACAGAAAAGCAATATAGTAATGATCGGACCGACAGGTTCAGGCAAAACGCTGCTTGCCCAGACGCTGGCAAAGCTTCTCAATGTGCCGTTTGCCATAGCTGATGCAACATCATTGACCGAAGCGGGCTATGTGGGTGAGGATGTGGAGAATATACTGCTCAAGCTCATCCAGGCTGCTGATTATGATATTGAACGAGCTGAAAAGGGTATTATATATATCGATGAGATAGACAAAATAGCCAGGAAGTCCGAGAATCCTTCCATTACCAGGGATGTAAGCGGTGAGGGCGTACAGCAGGCTCTGCTTAAGATACTGGAAGGCACTACTGCTTCCGTACCGCCGCAGGGCGGCAGGAAGCACCCGCATCAGGAGTTCATACAGATCGATACAACGAACATACTGTTTATATGCGGCGGTGCATTTGACGGCATCGACAGGATAATAAAGAGCAGGACGGGGACCAGGGCGATTGGTTTTGGAGCAAAGATCGAAAGCAAAAAGGACGAAGATATCGGGCAGATACTTTCCAGGATCCTTCCGCAGGATCTCCTCAAATTCGGCCTCATTCCAGAATTTGTTGGCAGGCTGCCTATTATAGTAACGCTGGGTTCTCTCGACAGGCAGGCGCTCGTCCAGATTCTGACCGAACCAAAGAATGCTCTGGTGAAGCAGTATCAACGGCTGTTTGAGATGGATGATGCATTGCTGGAGTTTGAGCCGGAAGCTCTTGAAGCAATAGCAGACAAAGCACTTGAACGCAACACGGGAGCCAGGGGCCTCAGGGCTATTATAGAAGAAATAATGCTGGATGTGATGTACGAATTGCCTTCAGCCAATAACATTGAAAAATGCATCATCACGAAAGATACCATCGTGAATGGTACACCGCCGAGCCTGATAATTAACGAAAACAGGAAACCGCTCAAGAAGGCGGCCGGCAAAAAGTCGAGAGTCAAGAAAGAAAGCGCATCATAGGCAAAACGATGCGAAAAAGTGAAATAATGCAGAATTGATTCAAAAGAGATCAATATATGTGATTCTGAAAAAATACATGTGATATATAAAGGGCACTCCGTTCAAATAACGGAGTGTTTTTTATTTCCTCCTGAGCAATTCCTTCTGCATATCCGTTCAAACAACCTGTTCTGCCCAACACATTCGTGCAACCGTATGTATTAAGACAACACAGTATTGTTTTCATTTATAGTGGATAAATTTATCTATAACGTAAATACTATTTAGTAGCAAAAATGCACCCATATATCAGCAATAACCCGAGGAGGAGATTGAATGCTAACCAATACCTTTCTGATAATACAGTTTTTCTTTTCAGTCATTATTGGCTTATATTTTCTTAACCTGCTCAAATCACAGCAGGGCAACAAAAGTGCCATAGAAAAAGAATCAAGAAAGGAATTGGAAAAGCTTCGCAAGCTAAAGGAGATAAAGCTTACAGAGCCGCTTTCTGAAAAAACACGTCCTGCGTCCCTGGCAGATATCATAGGGCAGGAACAGGGCATTAAGGCTCTGAGGGCCGCACTTTGCGGACCAAACCCACAGCATGTCATAATATATGGCCCTCCCGGGGTCGGCAAGACAGCTGCAGCCAGAGTTATACTCGAAGAGGCAAAGCAAATGCCGATATCGCCGTTCAGAAGGGAATCCAAATTCGTTGAGGTAGATGCGACAATTCTGAGATTCGATGAACGCGGCATAGCAGACCCCCTGATCGGTTCTGTGCATGACCCTATTTACCAGGGCGCCGGTGCATACGGTGTGGCGGGCATACCTCAGCCTAAGCCCGGTGCTGTTACCAAAGCCCATGGGGGCATATTGTTCATAGATGAAATCGGTGAACTGCATCCCATCCAAATGAACAAACTCCTGAAGGTGCTCGAGGACAGGAAGGTAATACTGGAAAGTGCTTATTACAGTACTGAAGACAGTAATATACCGGCACATATCCATGAAATATTCCAAAAGGGCCTGCCTGCTGATTTCAGGCTTGTCGGAGCAACAACACGGCCTGCAGAGGAACTGCCGGCGGCACTGCGGTCCAGATGCGTAGAGATCTATTTCAGGCCACTGACATCAGACGAGATAGCAATAATAGCACGTAATGCGGCAATAAGGGGCGGATTCAGGATCGAAGACGGCTGTGAAGAAATCATCTCAAAGTATGCCCAAAACGGAAGAGATGCCGTCAACATAATCCAGATAGCCGGCGGAGTCGTTCAGGTGGAAGGAAGAAACATAATCACCCGAAAGGATATAGAGTGGGTAGTGGAATTCGGCCACTACAGCCCGAGAATAGAAAAGAAAGTGTCCGCACAGGAGAGGCAGGTTGGCTGTGTCAACGGACTGGCCGTATTCGGGAATGCCACCGGTGTTGTTATCGACATTGAGGTCACCGCCATGAAAGCTCCTTCAGGTAAGGGATCGATAAAGGTTACAGGAATTGTGGAAGAAGAGGAAATGGACGGCAGGGGCCACAAACTAAAAAAGACGAGTTCAGCCAAAGCTTCCGTCGAGAATGTACTTACGGTATTGAAAAAATTCCTTGATGTTGATGCAAGAGAGTATGACATTCATCTCAATTTCCCCGGAGGAATCCCGATAGACGGGCCTTCAGCCGGCATAGCGATTGCCGTGGCTATCTATTCGGCTATATTCAATCTGCCGGTGAACAATGATATAGCATTGACAGGCGAGTTGTCCATAAGGGGCAAAGTCAAGCCGGTCGGCGGTGTTGCAGCCAAAGTGGAGGCTGCAAAAATGGCAGGCATAAACAAAGTAATCATACCGAGGGAGAACTGGCAGGAAACATTTGAGAATACAGGTATTGACGTGATACCCGTTGACGATATTACTGAGGTGATAAATCATACGTTCCGTTCAGAAGTAGTGAGCAAGGACGAAGATATGCCGTTCCAGAAACCGGCCGTATCTGTTCTTGCGGCATCACCTGCAATTGAAAAGAGTTTTTGATCAGTTTCAGGTATCAAATTCATCAGGTCCAGAATAAAATTCAGACATAAATAAATGGTTCCGGTATATAACTACAGTAAGGTCTGCAGTGCCCGAACGCTCAGTGAAGACATTGCACCATAACTGTAGTTTTTTGTGTACTCAATATCTGTTATATGATATCATGGTACGCGGGACGGTTCCGAGGGGACGGCCCTTAAGCGGTTTATTTCCGCCTGCAGACTGCAAATTGACAATTAATCGGAGGGAATCGGAATGAGTTTACTGGAAGCAATTATCTACGGTATTTTGCAGGGGCTTGGTGAATTTCTGCCCATTTCAAGCACAGCACATATTACGCTGGCCCCGTGGTTTTTTGGTTGGAACGACCCGGGCCTGGCATTTGACATAGCCCTGCACCTGGGTACATTGGCTGCTGTGGTTATCTTTTTCTGGAAAGACTGGATCAGTTTGATCAAGGCTGGTCTGACCGATGCCAAATCGGATGAAGGGAAACTTTTCTGGTACATAGTGCTGGCATGTGTTCCCGGAGGTGTACTGGGAGTGCTTTTCGAGGATTATGTTGAAACTACTTTCAGAAGTCCGCTGCTGATCGGGATCATGCTTATAATAATGGGTATCGTCATTTATGCTGCCGATAAGTACTCAAGATCAGAAGTCGAACTGATGGATATAGGACTTAAAAGGAGTTTCCTGATAGGAGTGTCCCAGGCTCTGGCAATGATACCCGGCGTATCACGGTCCGGAATAACAATGGCGGCGGGCAGGACAATGAAAATAAAGAGAGAGGATGCGGCAAGGTTTACGTTCCTGCTTTCCACACCATTTATTTTCCTCAGCGGCGTATATAAAGCAAAGGATCTTATCAGCGTGCCTGTTGATACGCTGCCGTTTGTAGTCGCTATACTGACATCAGCCCTGGTGGGCATATTCAGCATAAAATTCCTTCTCGGGTATCTAAGAAGGAAAGGTTTTGGCATATTTGCAGTATACAGGATAATTCTCGGGGCAGTTGTTATTGTGACAGCTCTGCTAAGATGAGCGGTCTGCTGAATGGTTACATAACAGAAAGCATTTCACATAATGTTATGCAAAGCAAAATCATAGGACTAAAGTCATGGTACCGGCTGTAGGACCATACACCCGGAAAAGTCGGGAGAAAGAGACTATTTATTGTACCATGGAAGACTTGCTATAATTTAATCAACATCAGCGTTTCCCTTTTTGGGTATGGAGCTAAAGCTCCATTTTTTTTGCCTTTTTGCTGCTGCCGGCTTTTGCCCTGGCACAAGCTCTAATACAGCCTTGTAAATATAATCTGATTAGGCTATCATACTAATGTGAAAAAGACGTAAGCAAAACTTTGCTGAATGCGGAATATCCTTTGTACAAACAGAATGAGAAGGTGTTTTGGTTGATAGATAAGTCAGACAGAGACATTGCCATTTTAGCCGTCGAATCAAGCTGCGACGAAACCTCGGCCGCAGTTGTTGTCAATGGCAGACATATTAAATCGAATATAATTTCGTCTCAGATTGACATCCATAAAAAATTTGGGGGCGTTGTACCAGAAATTGCTTCGCGAAAGCATGTGGAACTGATTATGCCTGTTATAGGGCAGGCTCTTGATGAAGCGGGGGTCGGGCTCGGCCAGATCGATGTCATAGCAGTAACATATGGCCCCGGGCTTGCAGGAGCGCTGCTTGTCGGATTGTCTGCTGCCAAAGCGCTGGCTTTCACCACAGGCAAGCCCCTGGTAGGAGTACATCATATAGAAGGTCATATCGCCGCAAATTACCTCGAAAATGAAGAATTGGAGCCTCCGTTTGTTTGTCTTGTCGCTTCGGGCGGACACAGTCATATAGTATACGTGGAGGATTACCACAAGTTTGAAATAATGGGACAGACACGTGACGATGCGGCCGGTGAAGCATTTGACAAAACAGCGCGTGCTCTTGGCCTTGGTTATCCCGGAGGTCCGCTTATAGATAAACAGGCGCAAAAAGGCAACAGCTCGGCAATAGAGTTTCCAAGAGTACACTTCAGCGATGGTTCTCTCGATTTCAGTTTCAGCGGGTTAAAAACAGCAGTTCTGAATTATCTGAACAGCTGTGCCCAAAAAGGACAGACTGTCGATATCCCCGATGTATGTGCAAGTTTCCAGCAAGCAGTAGTCGACATACTTGTCCAGAACACGATACGGGCAGCAAAGCTTAAGAATGCAGGAAAGGTAGCACTTGCGGGAGGCGTGGCGGCAAACTCCCAGCTCAGAAGCGCCATGAAACAGGCAGCTGAAGCGGAAGGCATGGCTATGTTTTATCCAAGGCCTGTGCTTTGTACCGACAACGCGGCAATGATTGGGTCAGCTGCTTATTATGAGTTCAGAAGAGGAAAGGTGTCCGGTCTTGATCTCAATGCTGTGCCAGGCCTGAAACTCGGTTCAGCCTGTGGATAACTTTAATTTTCCACATTTTTTCAATCTAAATTACACACTGGAAAATTTCAGCTAACAATGAGAAAAAAACGACAAATGGCAGAAAATGTCGGGGACAGTATAAACATTGTATCGCGGTATGTACGTCCAGAAGTACATGAAATACGGTGTTTCAGGACCGACAGTATAAAAAGGGCCTGCAAAGAACTGCGAATATTGGTGAAAAGTCAACTGTGCATAATGTGGAAAATGGCCTCGAAAGCGCATAAAATGTAGTATTTTCTTGTGTGGATAATAGTGTGGAAAGTGTGGATTACGGGTGTCGTAAATTGATAATATAGCAGGACAGGCTCGCTAAGAATTTACTTATTATTTGAATATCTCGAATAATTCTCTAGTACTTTTTTCACATATCCCTGAGTTTCTGCATAGGGTGGGATGCCGTTGTACCTGACAACACTTCCGGGACCTGCATTATAAGCAGCCAGTGCCAGTTTCAGATCGCCGTCGAATCTTTCCAGCTGTGTTTTGAGATATCTTGTACCGCCGTCGATATTTTGAGCAATATCGAAAGGATCAGTTACACCTAGGGAATCTGCTGTTCCGGGCATAAGCTGCATAAGGCCCTGTGCGCCGGCCCTGGAAACAGCATACGGATTGTAATTCGACTCCTGCTTTATAACTGCCCTGATCAGATCTGCATCGACATTATATTTTTGCGAACATTCCAGGATGTATTTTTCAATTTCCTCACTGGAAACTGGGCTGTCAGTGGTATTTTTGGCTTTGTACGCTGCCAAAGCGTTCAGAGCTCTCCTGAGTGCGGATGACATACTGAGGCTTTCTGAATGCGAAGATCCGGCAGCAGAATTTGCGGACAAATTTGATATGGCTGAGTTTTTCAGAGCATCTGCGATCATTGATATGTCGCTCAAGTCAGATGCTGATGAGCCTGATTCAGGTACTGTTTTGCCGATTGCATCTGATAAATACTTTTCAAAAGGCACATTACCAGATGAGCCGGTAATTCTTACAGGAATCCTGCTTTGTATTTCATTAAGTTTTTGCCGGAATATATCTGATATTTTTGGTATCAAGGCCATACCTCCGCTATGGATCATATTTTATCATAACCTGCCGCAGTAATAAAGATGGTGCAGTGATACAGGCCCACATTTCAGCTGCAGATTATATGATGCGTACATGATATATATCGGATAAGATGGGTTATAAATAAACAGGTAGATGCAGACAGCTATGAAATATTCCGGCTGATTTTTTTTGAAAATTTTGAGCAGGCATTTTTCGTTCTGCCGTTGTAATGCCGTACCGTGAACAATTGGCAGTATCCGATGTCGGGGTTGTTTTTCCTGTTTGCTTCGGGTACAAAAAAGAATTCGCACTCTATGCACTTTATAATTTTTTCGTGTTCAGGTTCAGGAGCAGCCGGAGCATCGACAGACCACAAAGCCGGTTTCCTTATATACCTGGAACATCTGTAATCCTTGGAAACAGCGCCATGTATGCTGCAGAATATATCGGAGTTCACCTGGATGCTGATTCCCCTGGCACAATTGCTGCAATTTCCTGACCGTTTCATCTGTACCCCCTGCTTTGTATCATTTGCAAACCATCGTATACATGGAATATTTTAGCATACAGGGGATATGATGGCAAATAATGGGAAATTTATTTTTATTGCCTGATACCTGTCTTTGTTCTATATTGTGTATGTTTCAAATCGTCGATTGCTGGAGTATAATTAATATAAAAGCACTAATCACAGATCTGTTTGCAGCAGAATATACGGCAAAAACATGAGGCATATAAGAACCCGCAGAAGAGAAATCAAAATGATTACGATGTAAGGGAGAATCATGAAAAAACCGGTATTATTGCGCAGAAGATACATACCTTATGAGTTGGTAGACATTTCATCAGATGAGTTGCTGTTCAGAAGCGAAGACCTGCTTGTTACGAAATGGACTGCCATCAGGCCCAGAACAGATTTATACGGCGGTATTTCGTTCACATTCCCAAAGAAGAGCTATAAACTGGGAAAATTCTATGATGCAGCCAAAAACTTTCTGTACTGGTATTGCGACATTATAGAGACAGAATATGATCAGACAAGTGATACATATATTATGAATGATCTTTTGGTGGATATTAAGATATATCCTGACGGCAGCGTTAAAGTGCTTGACGCCGACGAACTGGCGCAGGCGCTTGAAGAAGGGCTGATCACTCCGCAGCAGGCTGTTCATGCACTCAGGATTCTGGACGGCCTGCTCAAATCCATATACGATGGAAATTTTCCGCCCGATGAGTGCATGGGCTGGGAGTATTGACTTAAGCAGGAGGAAAGTACCGGATGATAAAGAAAAGCGGCAGCATTCAGAAATACGTAGATCTTCACACACATTCCACAGCGTCGGACGGAAGCATGACACCGGCTGAGCTTGTAAGATATGCACATGAAAAGGGACTGGCGGCCATAGCACTCACTGACCATGATACTGTAGACGGGGTGGAGGAGGCTCTTGAAGAAGGAGCCAGAACAGGCACGGAAGTGGTTGCCGGGGTGGAAATCAGTGTTTCACTTTCAGGATGGGACTACCCCGGATCCGATGAAGAATCCGTTGAACCGGAGATGCATTTGCTGGGTTTTTTCTTTAGCGGCAATTATGAGCCCATATTGAAGACTCTTGAAGAACTTCGCGAAAAAAGAGAGCAGCGAAACCCCAGGATTATCAGAAAACTTAATGAGATGGGTTTTGACATATCAATGGAAGAAGTCAGAGCCAAAGCTCCGGGAGGGATAGCTGGGAGGCCGCATATTGCAAGAGTTATGATGGAAAAGGGCTATGTATCCTCAATTGCCGAGAGTTTTGAAAAATATTTGGGAGTTGGCCGCCCTGCCTATTTCAGAAAGGACAAACTGACACCGGAAGAAGGCATAGCCGCAATACTGAATGCAGGAGGCATACCGGTACTGGCGCATCCGGTATTGCTTGGCCTTAAGAGCGGTCCGCTGGACCAGGTGCTGAAGAAGCTGAAAGCTGCCGGACTTATCGGTATGGAAGCTCTCTACACAGAGAATACTCCTGAACATACCAGGGAATTTATGGAGCTTGCCGCACAAAACAAGCTGCTGGTGAGCGGGGGAAGTGATTTTCATGGAAGCTTCAAGCCTGACATAGAGATAGGCATCGGCAGAGGAAATCTGAGGGTCCCGTATGAAGTACTTGAAAACTTAAAAAATTACGATGGTTCAGTTCGATAATTTTCGATAATTGAACGATCCGCAACTATAAAAATGATACAGCAGGAGGATGGATTAGTATGTATAGAGTGTTTGTAGTTGACGACGAACCATCAGTGATCGAAGGCTTAAAAATAATGATACCGTGGAACGAGCTGGGTTTTGAGCTGTGCGGAGATGCAGATAACGCACAGCAGGCTCTTGCAAGGATAGAAGAGCTTCGCCCGCATTTGTTGATTAGTGATATAAAAATGCCTCAAAAAAGCGGACTTGCATTGATTAAAGATGCCCGCGGGCTGGATTTTGACATGGAAGTGATAATACTCAGCGGTTACTCTGATTTCCAGTATGCGCGGGAAGCAATGAGAATCCAGGTGTTTGACTATTTGCTCAAGCCGTTGGACAGGGATGAGTTAATCTGTGTGCTGACTAAAATCAAAAAGAAACTGGACGATACATTTCTGGTCAAATACGGTTTTACCCTGGAAGATATTGAGGAATTCAAAGCAGACCGCAGCACGAAAAAAGACATCGGGGAACAGCCCGATGCTGCAGGCCGGACGGGCACTGTACTGAAGAAATATCTTGACAATGATTTCGACGAAGAACTCATCAGATCGATCAAACTGATGGATTATAACGAAGCTAAAAAGTTAGTTGACGGATTGTTTGATTTTATCAGATCCAATGATCTCGCACCGGCAGAAATGCGTCTGATAGTAAACAGCTGTATTTACAGCATCCTGCATGCAGCGTATGAAAGAAATATAAGGCTGAAATCCGTCTGGCAGGCTGAAAAAAGCGAGGATTGGAGCTGGGAGGAGGCATACCGCAATATTGACGCCATTTTACTGGAGATAATAGGAACAATGCTTGAAGACAGGCGCAAGGTATCCCATGCTTATCTTTATGATGTTAAGGAATATATCGAAAGCCATTATAATGAAGATCTGAGTGTAGCAAATCTTGCAGAGATATTCTATCTTGAGGCGGGATATCTTGGTGAAGCGTTCATTAAACAGTTCGGATGCAGTATAAATGAATACCAGCACCGCCTGCGCATAAAAAAGGCGATTGAACTTATCAGGACTACCGATATGAAGCTGAGTGAAATATCAAATGCTGTTGGATATAACAATTATAATAACTTCTTTGTACGTTTTGAAAAACTGACCAACAAAAAGCCGACAGATTTTGACAACAGAGGCAATGTCCATACCAGGTAAAGACAAACCTGATATGATCATGTCTGCATGGCAGCGTTATTTATGTCATCAATACGCAGAACTACTTCGGTCCCGCACTCTGGAGAACTGTTTATCGAAAAATGGAATTTTTCGCCATAGTTCATCAGCATTCTCCTGTATACATTCTGGATGCCTACGCCGCTGCCGTTTTCGTCATGCTCGCTTCCAACCGGACCGATATCGCTGTTGGGGTCTTCCAGTTTCTTAAGTATGGCTGATACTTGTTTTTCATCCATACCCATACCATTATCCTTTACCGATATAACCAGTGCTCCGGCGTCAATTGCAGCCTTAAGCTCCAGTTTACGGTTTTCATCCATAGAAGACTGCAGTCCGTGCTTGCAGGCATTTTCAACGATGGGCTGTATACTCATTTTCGGTATCTTGATCCGGGGATCTGCCACCTCCGGAGAGATATCAATGTTATAGTCAAACTTGCCGCCGAACCGGAATTTTTCAATTGCAAGGTATTTATCGATAAAATCGAACTCTTCAGAAACGGCAACGAAGTCACTGCCGGGTGTAAGAAGCCGTTTTAATAGCTTTGACAGGCTTGAAATGACATCTGACAGTTCGGTATAGTTGTTTTTGTAGCAAAAGACCAGTATTGCATTGAGCGTATTGAACAAAAAGTGAGGATCTACCTGTGCCTGCAGGTACATGTATTTTGCCCTGATATTTTCCACCTCAATGCTTTTTTTCTGCATTTCGAGTTTATAAACGACGTTGATCAGTTCATTTATTTCACCTATCATTTTATTAAATGAATTGATCAGCCCGCCGATTTCATCCTGGCCGGGATTGTCCAGCAGAAGCGGTTCAAGATGCTCCTCCGGGACCTGTTTCATATGCTCCGACAATGACAGCAGACGGAACCGCATCGATTTGAGCACAGACCATATCAGTATGACGGATAAGCCTGACAGTGACAGTGTAATCAGTAAAAAATACGTTAAAACCACAAGCTGCCTCTGGGTTATCTGATTCTTATCGTATACGCCATATATTTTCCAGCCGGCAAAATACGGCTTTGGACCTATCTCCTCATAAAAAATGTAAAACTTGTCTTCCGGGGGGAGTTCCAGCACCGGGGCTGTATTGACAGATGCGGAGGAAGACTTCGTACCCCAGAATATCTTGTTGTCTGAGAATGTGAGGTATGTGTCTGTAGTCAGCCTTTCGCGGTTAAGTTCATTGATGATCCTGTCAAGATTCAGTTCGATAAGAAGATAGTTGACTGCATTATTATGGAAGTCAGGAGAACTTACTTTGCGGATTATCGTCAGTCTGTTTCGGTAAGGGGTGATGCTTATTGCCGTTGAACCGGGGAAGACTACAATATCGGAATCGCTTGCAGATGCGGCCATGAACCATTCAGTGCTTCGGACGTTATTATCGATTACCCGGAATTTGCCGCTGTTGATAAAATGCGGATCGTCTATATAAAAGGTGATGTCAGCTATATCAGGATTACTTACCAGGTACATGTCAAACCGCTCCCGCAGGTATTGCCAGTAAATGTCGTAGTGTTCCGCAGGAGTGGAAAACTTTTTTGAAAGGTCGTTGCGGATCGATGCGTCAGCATTTATCTGATTGGCTACATTTATAGCAGTTTGCGTCAGCATATTGAAATCCGCGGCAGATTTCTGAAAGGCCTGATCCAGGTAATGGGTCGTATTTTGCCTTATCTCGTTGGACATAAGTGTCGTCCATACTACTGCACAGGCCAGAATAGGCAGGCATATGCAAAGAATATAGATCAAAATGAATTTCCGCCTGATACTGATATTGTCAAGCGGACGCAGTATATTTTTCATCAGCGTTCCTCCGTCTGTCGTCTGCATCATGTTTTTTATGAATATTTCTTCTTATACTCTGATGGCAGTACTCCGGTAATTTCCTTAAATTTTTTCGTGAAATATCCATAATCCGAGTAACCGGATTCATAGCAGACAGCGGCAATCTTCATATCTTCCGCTGCAAAAAGTGTCTTGGCGAATTCTATTCTGAGCAGGTTGAGATAGTCATTGAATTTTTTTCCTGTTCTTTTTCTTACAATTTTACTGATAATCATCGCGGGAAGAGAAAATTTTTCGGAAATCATCTGTATGCTCAGGTTTTTTAAGCGGAAATTCGTCTTTATATATTCAATAATCTCATTTTCAAGGAACACAAGAGATTTTTCGTTGTTTTTGTTCAGCTTTTCGAAGACATTACTGCACATTACGTGTGCGAGGTGTTTGCAGTTGGGATCCATGGCAGCCACCGATTCGGTAAAATCGATAATAACGTTGCCGGCCTCTATCTCAAAGGCGGAAGCGGTTTTTCTGACGGCATCAGCCAGTTTGTACAGGCACACTTTAAAAAGCAGGCAGGAACCGGTATTCCGGTTCAGTGCATCGAAAAAATTTTCAACGGCGGTGTAAACTTTATGAGCATCATTACCTTTAATGGCACTGACGACTTCTTCGAATAAAGATTCCGGCAGTACGGTTGCCATTTCTGTTTCCATCTGCTCACTGAAAGCAGTGTCCTGGGCAAGAGATTCATAGCTGATGACACTGGTTTCAGGATGAAGCATGCACCAGGTCTGGAGCCGGTCCAGCTGCCGGCTGCATGCAAGGATATTTTCCGGCATGTCCGTATCTGAAATGCCGCTTATCAGCACCCACAACGATGTCAGGCCATAATTGCCCAATACAATATTGCTGAGATGTTTGGCCCATATATCTGACAGGTTTTTGTGACTGAGAAAATTATCCATCCCTTCATACATTATAACGATATAACAGCCATTTCCATTATAAAATGCACAATTTTCGTTTTTGATTCCCATTACTTCTGATATAAGGTCATACACCGCGGAGGAAATATCATCTGTGTGACGGCCTGCATTGGCAATGATCCTTATCAGGCGAAGCCTGGAATTTTCAGGGATACCGAAGATGAACCTTGCTTTGCGTACAGTTCTTTCGTTATGTTTCCCGTTTATTAAATCATTATAAACCTGATTGGCTGCATACCTTATCAGCTCCAGGTTTTCCCTGTTTATCCTGCTCTCACTTTCAATAATATCTGCTGCATGGGACAGCTCTTTTTCCAGCTCATCGGGATCCAGGGGCTTCGTCATGTAACCGGTGGCCCCCAGCTGAAGTGCCCTCTTTGCCAGTGAAAAATCATTATAACCGCTGAGCATTATGAATTTTGGGGCGGGAGAATTTTCTGAGTTTATTTTTTCAATCAGGTCCAGTCCTGACATGCCTGGCATACGAATATCACATATAACTATATCCGGGCGGGTTTGCTTTATCATAATCATGGCAGTATTGCCATCCGAGGCCTGCCCGACTATGTCAAATCCTGTAAGACGTCTGTGAATAAGCAGTTGCAGCCCTTCCAGTACTGATGGTTCATCGTCTGCCAACAACAATTTCAGCATTCAGTCCAACCCCTTAAAAAATGTCCAATAATAATCCTGAATTTGATAATTTACTTGTTGCTACAGCTCAAATATACTGTGATTATACAATAAACAGGTATATTAGTCAATTTAGCCATGATTCAGTAACAGAATGTCATGGTATTGGCAAGATATGCCTGAATAAAGTTAAAAGGAGGATTTTATGAAAAGGTTTCTAGTACTGTTTTTAGTCGCAGCTCTCATGCTGTCTGTTGTTGGCTGCGGAAGCAAAGACAATGGTACAGGGAACGAGGGTAAAGACAGTGGACAGACTCAGACTGACAATGGTTCGACCGATAACGGCGAATCAACGGAAGCCAGCGGACTGCCTGCTCTTTCACCTGATAATCCTGTAACATTGAGCGTATGGATTACAACCTCTCAGTCTGCACCTGCTTCAGACAACAAGCTGACAAAGTTGCTGAAAGACAAGCTCGGAGTAACGCTGACCTATGAAATAATTACTCCGGACAACGCTGATCAGAAGACTGGCGTTATGCTGGCCGGCGGAGAATTTCCTGACCTGATCGGTGCTACAGACCTGCAGGCTCGTTTCATTACCGGCGGCGCTCTCATACCGTTGGATGATTATCTGACAGAGGACAAGGCCGATATTCTTTACGAGCATGTAAAACCTTATTGGAACCGTCTTTCTTTTGATGCCGGTGACGGCGAGAAGCACATCTACATTCTTCCGAACTACAACCGTTTCTATGGTGAAATCACCGGAGGAACAAACTTCAGTGCATCAGGTTTCTGGATCCAGAAAGACGTTCTGGCTGATGCCGGATATCCGAATCTGGACAACATGACTCTTGAAAGATATTTCTCACTTATTGAAAATTACGTAAAGAAATACCCGACTATCGACGGACAGCCGACTATCGGATTTGAAATCAGCTGCCCGACCGGTAAGGAATGGGGTCTTACCAATCCGCCTGAATATCTGTCCGGTCATCCGAACGACGGCGGCGTTGTAGTTGATGATGGTGTCGCTCAGATATTTGCTAACAAAGACATAGCAAAGAGATACTATCAGTACCTGAACCAGATGAATGCTAAGGGCCTGGTTGACAGAGAGTCATTTACTCAGACCAATGACCAGTATCAGGCTAAGCTTGCTACAGGCCGTGTACTTGGTATGTACGATCAGCGCTGGGCATTCGGTAATGCATATGATGCTCTGGTAGCAGCAGGTAAGTATGAACGTACATGGGTATCAACGATGCCTGTTTACGAAGGCTGCGAACCTTACTACGCAGACAGGGAAGTTATGAACATAAATCAGGGCTTTGGCGTATCAGTATCCTGCCAGAATCCTGATATAGCAGTTTCATTCCTCAACACAATGCTGTCCGAAGAATGGCAGAAGATCCTCAGCTGGGGTATCGAAGGCGAAGATTACTATGTTGATGAAAACGGCAAGTTCTACAGGACTCCTGAACAGCGTGAACAGCAGAAGGACCTCGTATGGAGATCCTCCAACAAGCTGGAAGCTCTGATGGACTGCCTGCCGAAGCATCAGGGTACATTCTCTGACGGCAACGCATTCAGCCCGGATGATCAGCCTGACGAATTCTTCGCAACCCTGAGCGAATACGATCAGAACTTCCTGAACAGCTATGGCAAGAAGACCTGGAGAGACTTCCTCAATCAGCCTCCGGACAATCCGGTATACTATCCTTGCTGGAACATTACGCTGACTGAGGGCAGCGATGCTCAGATAGCAAGCCAGCAGCTTACAGACCTTGCTATGAAGTATTTGCCCAGAGCTATCCTTGCTGATCCCAGTGAATTCGAAAGCATCTGGAATGAGTATTGCCAGGAAATCGAAAAGATCAATTACAAAGCATACGAAGATGCTATAAACGCTGGAATCCAGGATAGAATTGCAAACTGGGGCTGATAGCTGATAAAATTTAGTCCAATCGAAAAAAGGGGACGTAAAAGTCCCCTTTTTTTAAAAATCCGGAGGTATGCACATGGCAACGAATATACAAGCTCTCCCGGGAAAGAAAAAAGGTTTCTGGAGTATTGTGGCGTCACAGAGAGAATTAATTCTGATGAGCGTACCGCTCATGCTTTATAAGATATTGTTTTCATATGTGCCGATCGTTGGGTGGACGATGGCATTCCAGAATTACAAGCCTGCGATACGAAGCATATGGAAGCAGAAATGGGTAGGGTTCGACAACTTCGTAAAGCTTTTCACCGGGGTAAATGGAGCACGATTTATCAGAGATATAGTTAATACAATGGGTCAAAGCATCCTGACATTGGTTCTTGGCTATATATTTGCAATAGTGCTTGCTTTGCTCATGAATGAAATGAAAAATGGACCTTTTAAGCGTATTGTACAGAATATAAGCTACATGCCTCACTTCCTGTCATGGATCATAGTTTGCGGCTTGGTTTCAACAATGCTCGCTGTTCCAAGCAGCGGTGGTATTGTAAATGATATTTTAATGAGGCTGCATCTTATTAAGGAACCTATTATGTTCCTGGCAGAACCAAAATATTTCTGGGGTATAGTGGCCGGATCGAATCTGTGGAAAGAACTTGGCTGGAATACAATCATATATCTGGCAGCAATGACAGCTATAGACCCGTCATTGTATGAAGCAGCCGTGATGGATGGAGCAAGCCGCTGGCAGAAAATGTGGTACATTACACTGCCTGGTATCAAATCCACGATCGTGGTGCTGCTTATCATGAGTACAGGACAGATCCTGGAAGCCGGCTTTGAAATTCAGTACTTCCTTGGAAACGGTCTTGTGGTTGATAAGTCCGAAACTATCGACATTTTCGTACTGACATATGGTATGCGGCTCGGTAACTACTCACTTGCAACTGTAGCTGGTATATTCAAGTCAGTCGTAAGTATAACTCTTGTTTCCTTAGCCAATTTCATCTCAGGAAAACTTGGCGAAGAAAAGCTGATATAGGGGGTGAACAGAGTGGACAGCGTATACAGTGTAAATAAGACAAATAAGAGACTTAAATCAAAAAACAAGCTGAAATCAGATGGTGTAGTATTTAATATAGTGAATAATCTTATTATGATAATTCTCTGTATTATAATGCTATACCCTATGCTCAACACCCTGGCTATATCTTTCAATGACGGACTTGATACCGTGCGTGGCGGGATATATCTCTGGCCAAGGATGTTTACGCTGCATAATTATCGTGTTGTTCTGCATATGGACACGATATATAATGCGTTTATAATAAGTGTAGTAAAGACAATAGTTATCGTTGTAACGAACCTGTTCTTTACATCGATGCTTGCATATGCATTGAGCCGTAAAGAGTATATTTTCAGAAAACCAATAACAACGATTTTCGTATTGACCATGTATTTTAATGCTGGTTTGATACCAAATTACATGCTGATAAAAAATCTAGGCATGATAAATACTTTTGCAGTATATTGGATACCTAATATAATCAGCGCATTTAACCTGATTGTTATCAGAACCTATATAAAGACAATACCGGAGAGCCTGATTGAGTCGGCAAGAATGGACGGTGCACGCGAGTTCCGTATATTCATTCAGATAGTAATGCCTCTGATCGTACCAACTCTTGCGACTATAGCACTTTTCGTTGCAGTCGGTTCATGGAACTCCTGGTTCGATACTTTCCTTTACAATTCCGGAAAGCAGGAATTGTCGACATTGCAGTATGAATTGCAGAAATTACTGGCAAGTGCAATGCAGGCAGGCCAACGTACGCCGGCCGGTGGTACAGGAGCGAACGCGGCAGCTGCCGCCGGAGCGTCAAACACAAGTACGCCTCAGGCAGTAAGAGCAGCTATTACAATAGTTACTGCAGTACCGATCCTGTTGGTTTATCCGTTCCTGCAGAGATACTTTATAACCGGACTTGCAATAGGTTCAGTCAAAGAATAATACAGCGGATATAATAAAATGCCAATAGATGAAAAAGCAGAATACAAAATATTCTGCTTTTTATTTTAAACTGCGGTTGTAAATCGATATTTAGTAATGTTATATTATTTAAGCACATAATATAAAATCAGACAGGGGTAAAATATGACAAAGAAATCACTGGAGCAAAATCTTACAGAGGGCAGTGTAGTAAAACAGCTAATAAAATTTGCACTTCCATTTATGCTTTCAAATTTGATTCAGACGCTCTATAATGTTGCGGACATGCTGATAGTCGGAAATTATAACGGCTCGGCGGGAATATCGGGAGTAAACATAGGAGGTCAGGTTACTTTTATATTAACTAATATTGTGGTTGGCCTGAGCGTCGGCGGAACAGTTGTGATTGCGCAGTATTTGGGGTCAGGCGACAGAAAAGGTATGAAAGAGTCCATCAGCACCCTATTAACTTTCCTTCTTGTTGCAGCAGTTATATTAACAGCAGCAATGCTCTTGCTTGCTGATACGGTTCTTGATCTTATCAAGACTCCGGCGGAGGCATACGCACAAGCCAGGTCATACCTGGATATAACATTGGTAGGAACGATATTCATATTTGGATATAACGCATTTTCCGCTATACTCCGCGGGCTTGGGGACAGTAAAAGACCGCTGATATTCGTTACTGTCGCCTGTGTGATCAATATTTTTCTTGACATATTATTTGTCGGGACTTTTAACATGGAGGCAGCAGGTGCAGCACTAGCAACAGTAATATCGCAGGCAGTAAGTATGATATCATGCATAATATATCTGAAAAAAAGTGGCTTCGAATTTGATTTTAAGCTGAGTTCATTCAAGTTTTACAAAGACAGGTTTCTTGTGTTGTTTAAGGTCGGTCTCCCGGTTTCGATACAGAATGTAATAGTGAACTTCTCATTTCTGGTCCTGACAGCCATAGCGAATGGAATGGGAGTAAGTGCATCGGCAGCAGTGGGGGTAGTCGGAAAATATAACGGGTTCGCGATATTGCCTGCCATTGCAGTGGGTTCATCAGTATCTGCCATGGTAGCTCAGAATATGGGAGCCGGAATGATAGACCGCGCTAAAAAGACATTCCATACCGGTTTTGTACTTGCATTCTCAATTACTGCTGTCGTATTTGTTATTACCCAGTTGTTCCCCGAGCAGATACTTTCAGTCTTTGGAGATGACCCGGAGATGATAGCAGCAGGAGTTGAATATATACGGACGTTTTCGCTGGACTATCTTTTTGTGCCCGCAACATTCTGCCTTAACGGAATAATAACGGGAGCAGGACATACCATCATTTCTTCAATAGGAGGTATCATGTCCTCTATTGGTTTCCGTATACCACTTGCCATTTTATTCGGAATTACGCTGGATAAAGGCCTTTGGGGATTAGGTATAGCAGCGCCGGCAGCAACTCTTGGAACATCAGTTATTCTGTTTATTTATTATATCTCAGGGAAATGGAAGAGAAGTACTGTTGTGAAGGAACAGCAGATACAGCAGGATTTACCGTAATGATTTAATTTATTGCATAAATACGTATCATGACAGGATAATGGCCGTTGGCATGATCCTGTCATAATACGGTATTGCCCGTTTACACTTGACATTATATATGTTTTGCGGTTATAATGGAAAACGAGCAAACGATAAAAGAATTTATACAAACCCTTTGTACAAAGGGTTATTTTTATCGGTGTGAGTTTACTGGAAGGTTTGTGTTTATGGCAAACGAAGGGATAAAAGTCATCGCGCAGAACAAGAAAGCCAGGCATGATTACTTTATCGAACAGACAATGGAAGCCGGCATTGTATTGTCGGGTACTGAAGTAAAGTCGATCAGGCAGGGCAAGGTGAACATGAAGGACAGTTATGCTACTATTGAGAAAGGTGAAGTCATAATCAACGGTATGCATATCAGTCCATATGAACAGGGTAATATATATAACAAGGACCCTATGCGGGACCGTAAGCTGCTGCTTCACAGGAGTGAGATCAACAGGCTTATTGGGATCACGCAGCAGAAGGGCATGTCACTGGTGCCGCTGCAGCTTTACTTTAAGAGAGGTAAAGTGAAGGTGGAACTGGGTATTGCAAAGGGTAAAAAACTGTATGACAAGCGTGAAGATATTGCCGAGCGTGATGCCAAACGTGAAATCGACCGTAAACTCAAGGAAAGCATGCGTTAGTCACATTACCTTAAACATGGGGGCGTATTGGTTTCGACGGGATCGTTGAGATCAGTGCAGCGGGTAGAGGATTCTCGTGGGCCTCTTTAAAAAACGAGAAACTTAAATATAAACGCTAACAACGATAATTACGCTTTAGCTGCTGCCTAATTACAGGCAGCCCGTCAGTCCGGGGTTCCTGCACCTCGGGTAGCTGGCGTCATCAAGTCAGGCCTTAGGAAGGGGAAGGTTAAATTCCGGGACTGGTTCAGTGGTAGCCTTGAACTGAACCCGATTTAAAGGCTACTGAAAGCGGAACTCTGACTGCAGAGGTCCGCCGGAGGGAAACGCCGGGCTAAAGTCCCGTAAGGGATACTGAGCAGGCATAATATGCAGTCTACACCCGTAGAAACACTGGTGGATATGGTTTCGGACAGGGGTTCGACTCCCCTCGCCTCCACCAATCGTATGTACAATCAGGGTTATATCGACATAGTCCTGATATACTTCAACCTTTTCAACATAAGTCTGGACGATCTTTTTAAGGTCTTCCGGACTTTTTCTATCTAAGGCTTCCATGTCCTTCTGGAGGTACTTGATGATCATATCCCGGTCGATGGAGGTGCAGAGGAGCTTGCTTCTGATTTCAGAAATCATTGATGAAACTTCAGCCTTCTCTTGCTCCAGCTTATCCATTGTAGCCTTCATTGATAAATTATACATACCATCAGCAATGGCATTGACGATGTTGTTTATCTTACCCTGAATTTCATTCAACTTTTTCTCAAGGACAGTAAGATCGCCACTATCCTCCTGCTGCATTTTCTGATAGTGGACAATCAGCTTGTCTGCAAGATAGTTCAATGATTCAGGATTAAGTATTTTTTCTTTGAGCTCACGGATAGTCATATCTTCTATGAGTTCACGGTTGACGGCTTTCAAATTACAATTCTTTGTCCTGTAACGTTCTCCGCATACATAGGTAGAGTATTTGGTCTTATTCCTTCCACTTCTGGAAGTATGGCCTATCATTGCGGCATTGCACTGACCGCAGAATATTTTACCGCTTAACAGATAGACTTCCTTAGCCTTGTTCCGTGCATTCATCTTTCTTTGAACCATCCTTTCCCTGATACTCATGAATAGCTTTTCATCAATAATAGCTGGCATACCGCCGGGTATCTTTATGATCTCATCTTCACTTTTTGATGCGTGGTTATTGCGTTTGCCATTTGCCTTAGAAGCTGCTCGATTGAATATGTATGTGCCTGTATACTTCTCGTTATTGAGGATATCATGCAGGCTGGATTGGGTAAAGTCTTTGCCTGTTTTGGTCTTATATCCTTTATCCTTCAGCTTTGATACAATCTGCTTGTATCCGTACCCAGCAGAATATAGCTCGAAGATGAGACGAACGGCAGCAGCTTCAATCTCATTAATCATATAAGTCTTATCTTCGGCTACATCATACCCAAGAGGAGGAATGCCTCCATTATGCTTGCACTGTAGTGCGGTTTCAGTCATTCCTTTCCTGACTTCTCTTGCGAGGTTCTGGCTGTAGTATTCAGCCATTCCGACGAGCAGAGATTCAAGAATAATGGATTCAGGACTGCCGTCAAGGTTCTCAAGTACCGAAATAAGGTTAACACCGTTCTTCTTGAGTTCTCTTTTGTAATGAACTGAATCATAACGGTCTCTGGAAAATCTGTCCAGTTTATGCACAATCACTGCATCAAAGCTCTTGGTAGCAGAATCCTTGATCATTTTCAGGAATTCAGGGCGGTTGTCTGTGGTTGCACTTCGGGCTTCATCAGTGTAAATTCGGACTATTTGTATTCCGTTTCTGCTCGCATAGTCTTTTGCTGCTCTGACCTGTGCATCGATAGATTCCTCACGCTGGTTGTCAGAGCTGTAACGGGCGTAGATTACTGCTTTCATTTAGTATCGCCTTCCTTAGCATTTATTGGTATGGATTTGTCATTGATTGATTTTGAATTAATATAGTCCACTGTATTTCTTATAACATTTAATAAAAAAATATAGTCGGATTCATCGTTAGAGTTAATACAATCAATCAATGTATTAATACTTTTTTTATATCGGTTCTTTATTTCTATTCTCTTTGTCATTTCAATGTCAATCATATCATCTGGCTTCATAAGCCCTTCATTTATCTTCCGAGCATAATAATCGCTATTTATGGCTGCACTGATACGTATAATATCATCAACCGTCATATCTAATTGATCAGCAACTTTTTTTAATATTGCCCTTGAAGGGTTTTGTTTTTTGTTGTTTTCTATTGCACTTAGATAACTTGCATTAACACCAGCCTTCCTTGCAAGTTCATTTAATTTTAGTCCTTTTTTTTCTCTCAATGATTTAATTGTTTCACCAATCATAATTAACGCTCCTTTCTATGCTATATGCAGAAATTCAAGTCAAAACATGTTCTGATAACACATATTATATTCTAATAACACACGGAAATCAATATATACTTTTGATTAATTATAAAAATTAAAGCTATTATTGTCTATTTGGTTATTTGAAGCAAATTTCAATATTTGATATCTTTATTTCATGTGCTATCATGTTCTGTGAGGAAATGAATTAGTGGGGTGAGGATAATGGCAAATATTCAGAAAATGACAAAGCTAAGGAAAATAAGAAAGAAGAAACGCATTGGGCTCAATATGCTTGCAAGGAAAGCAAAGCTAAATGCAGCATACTTGAGTGCTTTGGAAAGAGGAGTAAAGGACAATCCTTCGAAGAAAGTGATGGATAAGTTGGCTGAAGCTTTAGGAGTAAGCATAAGCGAATTATTTTAGTGGCAATGAGGTCGATAACATGCAGGTAGAGGTCATTAAATCAAGATACAATTTAAAAACAGGGCAAAGAGAACAGGAAGATTATCTGGGGAGTAGGAAAATTGATGAGTGTTACCGGCATAATAAAAATGTGCACTTTCGGCGGAGAAAATTGAGCAGGTACGATATAATATTTGCTTGGTGACTCCCCCGGAAGGGGAAATTTTTTTATGTTGGAGGTAGCCATGCAAACAACAATCAAATCGCTGCACAAAAAAGGGTTTAGTAATACGTATATAGCTAGGACCCTCGGCGTCAGCAGAAACACAGTAAGTAAAGTCATCCGGAGCGAAGAGAGGGGGGAAGAACAATTAGTCAAAAAGCCGCATCCGTCCATGTTGGATGAATATCGGGAATTTATTGAGATCCAGCTCAACAAGGGATTGTCAAGGCAACGCATCTATCAGGATTTAGTCAGGGAATTTAATTTCAAGGGGAGTTACACCGCTGTTAAAGACTATGCCAGGAAGATGCTAGCAACGACCCAGAAGGCGTATATGGTTATGACCGCACTACCTGGCGAAGAAGCTCAAGTGGATTACGGATATATCGGTACCATAAAAGTGAATGGAAAACCCAAAAAGGCATGGGTCTTCATCATGGCGCTGAGTTACTCAAGGTACATGTATGTTAGTATTGAGTTTGACCAGTCTGTCAGATCTTTCATCCAGGCTCATGTAGATGCATTCCACTTTTTCGGGGGTGTACCGGAGACTGTGAAAATCGATAATCTGAAAGCGGCTGTGGTAGAAGCGGACTTTTATGAGCCGGTTTTGCAACGTACATATGCAGCCTTTGCCGCACATTATGGTTTCTATGCACAGCCATGCAGGGTCAATACGCCTACTGATAAGGGCAAGGTTGAATCCAACGTGAAGTATGTGAAGGACAACTGTTTCAAAGGTAGAGACTTCAAGGATATAGAGGAAGCAAGGACATTCTTGTCCCATTGGCTGAAAGATACTGCCAACAAGCGTCTTCATGGAACCATTAAGAGGGTGCCGGCTCAGTTGTTTGAAGAAGTAGAAAAGCATAAACTCATGAAGCTGCCACAAGAGGATTTCATTTTTTCAAAGACAAGCCGTGCGATCGTTAATCCGAACTGTCATATTGCATACGGCGGCAACTATTATTCCGTGCCATATGCATATATTGGCTGCGAAGTAGATGTGATTGAAATTAACCGTCTTGTCAAAATATTCTACAAAAACGAGGAGATCGCCCTCCACAACCTCCGTAAAGAATCAAAGGGCGACCACATAACAAACAACGAGCATTATCCCGAATCCAAGAATATTACAAAAGAGGAGATCTTGTCAAGGCAGGAAACCGAAATGAGACAAATTGGAGCCAACGCGCTGGAATTCTTCTATGCATTCTGCCGTAAGGGTTTGGTGGGTAAATATCTCTATCACAATATCTCCGGTGTGCTTGCATTGAGGAAAAACTATACTGACAGCGAAATAGACCAAGCATGCCGTCGTGCACTGTACTACGACTCTATCAGTTATGGCACGGTCAAAAAGATCTGCGAGCGTGGCCTTATCAGCCTGCCAGTTGATGACAAGCGTTCTGTTGAAGAACATAACATGGCAGAGACTGAAATTGTCAGAGACTTGTCCCATTACCAGCAGATGACCATACTGGGGGTGATCGGCCATGAATAATGCATTACAAGACAAGCTCAGAAAGTTGCATTTTTCTGGGATCATAAAAACGGCAGACATGAGGATTGAACAAGCAATACGGGAGAAGCTATCCTATCAGGAGTTCTTGGAAATACTGATCAACGATGAATTAATGAACCGGACGAACAACGGAAACCAAAGACGAATGCAGCAGGCAAAGTTTCCACAGATAAAAACCATGGAAGAGTTCAATTTCAATTACCAGCCGAGTATAAACCGGCAGACCATTTACCATCTTGGAGCCTGTGAGTTCATACGCAAAAAAGAGAATATAGCTTTTATCGGACCTCCTGGTACAGGCAAAACCCATCTGGCAATTTCCATCGGTGCCAAAGCAGTTGTCCAGGGTTACTCAGTAATCTTTATCACACTGAATGATATGCTTGAGGATCTATATATGTCCAGAGCAGACAATTCGTTTGCACAGCGTCTAAAAAAGTACACTCAATGCGACTTGCTTATCATTGATGAACTGGGTCTGAAAAAGCTGAATCAGACAAGTGTGGATGATTTCTATGAGGTCATCGCAAAGAGATACGAGCAGCGATCCACCATCATTACATCCAACAAAACTTTTGAAGAATGGGGCCGAATACTCTTCGATCCTGTTCTGGCAACAGCCATCCTTGATAGGTTTGTCCACCACTGCAACTTCATCGTCATAAATGGAGAAAGCTATAGAATGCGGGAACGCGAAGGGATCTTCTCCTCTGGTGGCAAACGCGGAAGGCCAAGAAAAACTTCTTCTGAAGAGTCAATAAATGGCGGAGATGAGATGACAAATGAAAATATTGAGGTGACAGTATGAAGAAAACCGAAATTGAAAGAATTCTCACAAACCTGAAGGTATCCATTCCTACAGAGGTAGAAAAAGAACTGCTGGAACAGTACGGAAGTTATGTATCCGATAATGGTGGTCATGAATTCCAATACACAGAGCAGGACATTTACGAGCAGTTGAGAAAAAGGCTGCGTCAATATGAAAAAGCTTCAAAGCCAACAGTGTCAGTTTTTAGCTGATTCCCTGAGCTATTATCTGGAAAGCAAACAAAACCAGGGAGGCGGTCTGCCATGCTAAAATGTTAAGATGAGGGGGATAAGGAGTTTGCTGTATCAGTTTTCCCTTCTCCCCCTCGCAGTGCAATACAAGCATGGCAGATACGAAAGAGTCAAGAGTAGAAGCGAAGCGACTCTTGACTCTTTCGTAAGCCGACCAGAATTGATAGAGTGCATATACCGTCCAAAACTGCTCAATTTTTTCCGCCCATTATTATTTATATTATTTTTAGACTGCTCAATTTTCTCCGCCTTTTTTGCACATTTTTTATTGACAACAACACATAATAGCGATCAGAGATCACAGCTGATTGAGGCTGACCGAAATATCTTCTACAGTTGGCTAAAAGGGTATAAGCAGAATCAGAGTCACGATAGGGTGAAAGGTGGAAATCAAGGACCAACCTGGTTTCAGCATCAAAAGCGATCCAGAGGTAATAGTTTTTACCGGCGATTTTGATATAAGTTTCATCAAAATGCCACTCATCCGAATCACAAAGATTAGCACCCAAAAGCCGGTCAGCAGAGATCTTCCTGAATACAGGGGTAAAGCGCTTAATCCACTTAGAGATAGTGACATGGGAAACTTTAACCTGATGAACCATGTATAGAGTTTGAGCCACTTTACGAGTGGTTGAATTGGCACAGAAGTAGTAACTCAGGGCACAAAGGACGATGTAAAGAGGATGGCGCATACCTTTAAAAGAGAGTGTTTGAGGGTTCAATTCAGAAGAAGGAGGGTCTATCTTGGACAACTTCGGGACCCGGAAAGAATGGTTACATTTTTTATCACAGCAACGGAAGTTTGAGTAATAAGTATAGTCATGGTGAAGAAAAGTTGCTTT
>ENA-OWPA01000351-OWPA01000351.1-bioreactor-metagenome-genome-assembly--contig:-NODE-351-length-69448-cov-8.376685_pt1 | contig 69448 bp, 68 predicted proteins | sample MGYA00238139_ERZ651803 | MGnify/ENA primary metagenome ERZ651803 (study PRJEB26909, sample SAMN07631231) | bioreactor metagenome | isolation source: Switchgrass digestor | place: USA: Dartmouth...
TTAAATGTTTTATACTCTTTAGCAAAATTCAAAACCACTTGACAATTCGGACGCTATTAGATATACTGACTTTAGACATGTATATACAACGATGTTACAACAAGGGAGGTGACTTCTCAAATATTTTTATAATATTTATTTTAAAAACTTAATTCTAAAAAGGGGGAAACAACATGCAGGAAGAACTTTTCAACAAAATAGTAGACATGGATGAAGAAGCTTCAATAAAACTTGCCAAGGAATATCTGGAAGGTGGAGGGAATCCTCAAAAACTGCTTGAAGTATGCAGAAACGCCATGGGCGTAATAGGCGACAAATTCGAAAAAGGGTAATACTTCCTATCAGAACTCATACTAGGCGGAGAAATATTCTCTAGCATAATGGAATTCACCCTGCCCCACATAAAAGAAGGCGAAACGGAAAAACTGGGCAAAATAGTCTTAGGCACCGTAAAGGATGACATACATAACATAGGAAAAGACATCTTCAAAGCATTTGCGGAAGCAGCAGGCTTTGAAGTAATAGACATAGGAGTAGACGTACCCGAGGAAGAATTTGTAAACAAGGTAAAGGAACACAATCCTGACATAATAGGCATGTCCTGTCTGATAACAGCCGGCATAAGCTCCATGAAGAAGACGGTAGAGGCCATAAAGGCAGCGGGGATAACGGATGCCAAGATAATCATAGGCGGCGGCAGAGTAGACGAAGAAGTAAAACAGCTGGCAGGAGCAGATGCCTGGGCTGATGACGCGGCTAAGGGAGTAAGGTTGTGCAAAGAATTAGTTGGGGTAAAGGAGTGATATAGATGGCTAAGACTGCACAGGAACTGGCCAAGGAACGCCTTGCCCGTATAGAGGCTGCCATAAATTTTGAGGAACCCGACAGGGTACCTGTATGGGGATTTGGCGGTGACATAGTCCCGGCATATTCGGGTTATACTAACTATGATATGTGCTTTGATGAAGAAAAAACTTTAAAGGCCAGCGAAAAGTTCATGAGGGACTTCCCCTTTGACAGCAGTATGGCAGGAATAACCGGCTTGGATGGACGCGTATTTTGCATGGCTTTTGCAGAATACGATGATTTATCACCCCTCATGACCTTCATAACAGGGCCCATACACGATATTTTAGGTGACAAGTACACCAGATTCCCCGGACGAGAAACCGATAAAACAGCACCCGCTCAGTTTATAGGCGGCACCTTTATGGAACCGGATGAATATGACCAGTTAATTGAAGATCCCGTAAAGTTTATCGCCGAAACGGTGCTGCCCAGGGCGTGTAAAAATCTAGAAACTCCCCGTCAAGCCATGGCTACCTGGGTAAGGTTGGGAATGGAGATAGCAAGAAGCGGAGCATTTATGGCTGAATTTGGAAAGATGAATGCGGAACTCGGATATCCTCCAATTCCCATGGGTTGGGGATATGCGCCGCTAGATATAATAGGTGACTTTTTGAGGGGAGTCAGCAATGTCGTGCTGGATATCCGCAGATACCCCGACAAAGTTAAAAAGGCAACGGAAGCCATAACTGAATGGATGATAAAGTACGCATTAGCTTATACAAAGATGGGAACAAAATATGCCATGTTTCCATTGCACCTGAACGAGTACTTATCGCCTAAACTCTATAATGAATTTTATTGGCCGTACTTAAAGAAAGTAATACTCGCGCTTCATGAAGTTGGCGTAAAATCCATAGTATTCTTTGAAGGACGCCATGAGCAGCATTTAGAAACCATTCTTGAGCTTCCAAAGGGCTGGGGCGCAGCATACTTTGAAAAAACTGATGTAGTAAAAGCCAAAAAGCTGCTGCAAGGTCATACCTGTGTCATGGGTGGTATACCGATTACCTTAATAGCCGGCGGCACTCCAGCAGAGATAGACAAATTCGTAAAGGATTTACTAGAGCAAGTAAAACCCGGTGGAGGATTTATACTGGCACCTGGTGTAGCTGCTGCACCTGCCGATACACCATTAGAAAACATTACTGCATTAATTGAAGCCGTTGAAAAATACGGATAAGATGCTTTACAGGGCATAGATATGTAAATATCTGTGCCCTGTTATAGTAATATCAATTTTTTGTCCCCAAAAATAAAGGGCTTACCACAAACCTTTACGAAATTTAGTAATGTTTTTATAATACACAATAATATAATAAAAACCAAACAATTAAGTCTATTGACAACTAACCGAAATTTAATGTAAGATATACATGTATATACAAAATATTTATATAATAAATATATTTTTAATATACTATTACCATAATAATAAAATTACAAAGATAGGGGTGTTTACATCGTTATGATTATTATCGGAGAAAAAATTAACGGTACGATCCCCAGTGTTGAAAAGGCTATTAAGGAAAAAAACGAGCAATTCATAGCAGACCTTGCTATTAGACAAGCGGAAGCCGGTGCTGATTATATCGATGTATGTGCAGGCACGGCGCCGGAAATCGAAGTTGAGACTTTAAAATGGTTAATGGAAATAGTCCAGGATGTAGTGGATAAACCTTTATGTATCGATAGTCCAAATCCAAGGACCATTGAAGCTGTGTTTAAATATGCTAAGCAGCCAGGTATTATCAACTCTGTATCAGAAGAAAGTGAAGATAAGTGCAATATTATTTATCCCTTAATTCAGGGAACCGATTGGCAGGTAATAGGCCTTACTTGTGATAGCAACGGGATCCCTTCGGATGTAGAGACAAGGATCGATATAACTAAAATATTGGTTGAGAAAGCTGGGAAATTCGGAATTACTCCTGACAGAATACATATTGATCCTTTGGTCATAGCCGTAAGCACTGATAATCAATCTTTGCTTAAATTCATTGAAGCAACGAAAAAAATAAAAGAAATGTATCCCAGCATTCATATCACTTCAGGCTTAAGCAACATTTCTTTCGGCATGCCCTTTAGAAGAATTATAAATCAAAACTTTTTAGCACTAGCCATGTATGCAGGTATGGATTCGGCTATTATGGATCCCACCAATCGTGAAATGCTGGGAACGCTACTGGCAACTCAAGTGTTACTAGGGCAGGACAGACATTGTAGAAAATTTATTACTGCATACCGAAAGGGACAAATAGGCCCTAAGAAGGAATAGACGGAAAAGTGATGGCTTCTGTCAATCTAAAATAATAGTTAAATATAATATTTAGAATGAGGAGGCTATGATTATGACTTTCAAATCTGACATTGAAATTGCCCAATCGGTGAAACTCAAAGACATTAGGGAGATTGCAGCAAAACTTGGGCTTACCGAAGATGATATTGAGTTATACGGCAAATACAAAGCCAAAGTTGATTACAATTTGATGAAAGATAGACCCCCAAAAAAGGCAAAATTAATTTTAACTACTGCCATTACTCCAACTCCTGCAGGAGAAGGCAAGACCACAACCACTATCGGTGCTGCTGATGCCCTTACCAGATTAGGCAAAAAGACTATTGTTGCCTTAAGAGAGCCTTCGCTGGGGCCGGTATTTGGGGTTAAAGGGGGTGCTGCCGGTGGCGGTTATGCGCAGGTTGTACCTATGGAAGATATAAACCTGCACTTTACCGGCGATATTCATGCTATAACCGCTGCAAATAACCTGTTGGCAGCCATGGTTGATAACCATATTTACCAGGGTAATGAATTAAACATTGATCCCAGGCGTGTAGTTTGGCGGAGAGCCCTTGATATAAATGACAGGCAGTTGAGATTTGTAGTTGACGGTCTTGGCGGAAAAGCCAATGGCATGCCTAGAGAAGACGGCTTTGATATTACAGTTGCTTCGGAAGTCATGGCTATTTTCTGCCTTGCCAACGATATAATGGATTTGAAGGAGAGACTTTCAAGAATTATTGTGGCTTATGATCGGGAAGGCAAGCCCGTTACCGCAGGTGACTTAAAAGCTCAAGGGGCTATGGCAGCTTTATTGAAAGATGCTTTAAAGCCAAATCTGGTGCAGACATTGGAAGGAACCCCTGCTTTTGTCCATGGAGGACCCTTTGCTAATATTGCACATGGGTGCAATTCAGTAATAGCCACAAAGATGGCAATGCAGCTGGCTGATTATGTGGTAACGGAAGCCGGCTTCGGTGCCGACCTGGGTGCAGAAAAGTTTATTGACATAAAATGCAGGCTGGCCGGGTTAAAACCAGATGCAGTAATTATAGTAGCAACAGTCAGAGCCCTTAAATACAATGGCGGTTTGCCAAAAACTGAATTAAACAAGGAAGATTTAGATGCTCTGGCCAAAGGCTTGCCCAATTTGTTAAAGCATGTTGAAAATATCACACAGGTATTTAAGCTGCCTGCCGTAGTTGCCATCAACCGATTCCCACAGGATACGGAGGCTGAATTAAAACTTATTGAAGAAAAATGCAATGAGCTGGGAGTAAATGTAGCATTGTCTGAAGTGTGGGCTAAAGGAGGAGAAGGCGGCATAGCTTTGGCAGAGGAATTAATTAGACTTACAGAAAACAGCGACGACAGCCGAGAACTCACCTATGCCTACGACTTAGATATGCCAATAAAAGAAAAGATAAGGGCAATAGCCCAAAAGATATATGGTGCTGACGATGTAGTATTTACGGATAAAGCCCTGAAGGAAATAGCAAACTTTGAAAAATTGGGCTTTGGTAAAATGCCCGTCTGCATGGCAAAAACCCAGTATTCGCTGTCAGATGATCCCAAAAAATTAGGTAGACCCACAGGATTTAACATCACCGTAAGGGATATTACCGTATCGGCAGGAGCAGGTTTTTTAGTTGCACTTACCGGAGAAATCATGAAGATGCCAGGTTTGCCTAAGGTACCTGCTGCTGAAAAGATTGACGTTAATGAAAAAGGCGTAATTTCTGGCTTGTTCTAAATGAGGAGAGTGATACGGTGAGATTTGCAGATATGACCTGTAACGAATTTGTAGACAAATTAGCGTCCAAAAGCCCGGTGCCGGGCGGTGGCGGAGCAGCTGCTTTAGTGGGAGCTATAGGCGTAGCCTTAAGCAGTATGGTTTGCAACCTGACTATAGGGAAAAAGAAATATGCTGAATTTGAAAGTGATATCAAGAACATCTTAAAAAAAGCTGAAGGTCTACAACATGCCCTGATGCAGATGATTGATGAGGATGCAGAAAATTTTCTCCCTCTTTCCAAAGCCTACGGTATGCCACAAAGTACGGAGGAAGAAAAGCGATTAAAAGAAGAAACACTGGAAAAGACTTTAAAACAGGCCTGTGAAGTTCCTATAAAAATCGTAAAGATTTGTTATGAGGCAATTAAATTGCATTCTGAACTGGTCGACAAAGGTTCAAGACTTGCCATAAGCGATGTTGGCGTTGGGGTTCAAGCTTTAAGAGCTGCCATAATCAGCGGTTGGCTAAATATAATCATAAACATCAATTCCATTAAGGATAAAGATTACGTTGATAATGTCAGGAAAGAAACAGAACCTTTGGTAAAAGAGGGAATCATCCTGGCAGATAAGGTATACGAAAAAGTCGAAAATATTTTGAATAAATAAGATTGATAGCAAGTAAAACCCCATTTTTATACAGCAGGCACCGGGGACGGAACTATTTGTTGTAATATTTTAAAGCAAGCCCAAAACGTCCCCTTGTCTTTGAAATAAACAACAAGTAGTGGAAACCGTCCCCGTGTCTTACCATGTCCTGAAATTGAGCAAGGGAGGATTTAAATGGGAATATTATTGAAGGGTAAGCCGGTAGCGGATGAGATAAAGGAAAAACTGAAAGCCGAAGTAGATGAGCTTAGAAAAAAAGGAATTATCCCTAAGCTAGCCATTATCAGGGTGGGGGACGACCCAGGTGATATGGCGTATGAGCGCGGTGCCATCAAGACAATGGTAAGCATGAACATAGAAACAGATGTAAGGGCCATGTCAAAGGACATTACTCAAAGTGAGTTTATAAATGAATTGATGAATATGAACAATGATAAATCCATTCACGGGATACTAATTTTAAGGCCTTTGCCTAAAGAATTAGATGAAAATGTCATAAAACATGTAATAGCACCCGAAAAAGATGTGGATTGTTTTAGCCCAGTAAATGTTGCTAAAGTTTTTGAAGGAGATGACACAGGATTTTCACCTTGTACCCCTTCGGCAGTGATGGAAATATTGAAATATTATGATATTGAATTAAAGGGTAAAAATGCAGTAGTCATTGGCAGATCAATGGTAGTTGGAAAACCGGCAGCCATGATGCTTTTAAAAGAACACGCCACCGTAACCATTTGCCATTCAAGGACAAAGGATTTGCCTAAGGTGGCTTCAGGTGCAGATTTGCTGGTAGTAGGCATAGGAAGGGCAAAAATGGTGGGTTCGGACTATATTAAGGATGGGGCGGTTGTCATTGACGTTGGAATAAATGTAGATGAAAACGGAAAATTGTGCGGTGACGTTGATACTGATGATTGTATCAATAAAGCTTCTGCCATTACTCCGGTTCCCGGAGGAGTGGGGTCAGTTACAACCTCGGTACTGGCAAAACATGTGGTAAAAGCGTGTAAAATGCAGGCAGGTTTACAATAGGCTAAAGGGAGGAGTTATCCTTGATTATTTCCCAAAATAAGCCTTTTGAAGAAATCCTGGGGTTTTTAAAGAACTCCGAGAAAATAGTGCTGACTGGTTGCGGTGAATGTGCTTCTGCCTGTAATAGCGGTGGTGAAGCGGAACTAATAGCAATAAAAGCAAAGCTGGAAGATGCGGGCAAACAGGTGCTGGCCTTTATTGTTCCGGAGACTAGCTGTAATTATCTCTTGGTGCGTAGGGATTTAAAGAAAATAAAAGAGAGCATAGATGAAGCAGATGCAATTGTGTCTTTTGCTTGTGGAGACGGAGTGCAGACCGTTGCAAAGCAGGTGAAGATTCCGGTCTATCCCGGCAACAATACCTTGTTTATAGGGGAAGTTGAACGGGTAGGAAAATTCAGTGAAGCTTGCAGAGCTTGCGGGGATTGCGTTTTGGGATTGACTGGGGGGATATGCCCGGTAACCCGGTGCGCCAAATCACTGTTAAATGGCCCCTGTGGCGGGGCAAAAGAGGGAAAATGTGAGGTAAATCCGGAAAATGATTGTGCTTGGATATTGATATATGAAAAATTGAAAGAATTGGACCAAGTTTACAAATTAACTGAAATCCGTGAGCCTAAAGATTTTTCTAAGATAGCATACCCTAGAACTCTCAATCTCCGCAATAGTGGTGGAGGTGCAATTAAATGAGTATGCTAAAAACGGCTCTTGAAAACGGTGAATTTGCTGTTACTGCAGAATTGGCGCCGCCCAAAGGGACTGATTTTTCTCGGGCTTTGCAAATTGCAGAGACATTCGGTGACAGAGTGCATGCCATAAATGTTACGGATTTTCAATCATCAACCCTTAAAGCTTCGTCACTTGCCATGTGCAAAGCTTTAATTGACTTAGGTTTAGAACCTGTTTTACAAATTACAGGGCGAGACCGCAATCGAATAGCTATACAGGGAGAGATGCTGTCGGCAGGATTTTTTGGGGTAAAAAATCTATTAGCACTCACTGGAGATCATCCTACTGTGGGTGATAATCCCGGTGCTAAGCCAGTATATGACTTGGACAGTGTTGGAATTCTGCAGGCAGCCAAAGTGCTCGCAAGCGGTGTTGATATGTCTGGAAACAAACTGGAAGGAAGTCCGTCTTTCTTTTTAGGAGCCAGCGTCACTCCGGAATACGATCCCATAGAACTGCAGTTAATTAAAATGGAAAAGAAAATAAAAGCAGGGGCAAGGTTTTTCCAAACCCAAGCTGTATATGACATTAAGACAATGGAAAAGTTCAAGGAAATGACAAAACATCTAAATACTAAGATATTAGTTGGAATTATTCCGTTGAAATCAGCAGGTATGGCAAAATTTATGAACAAAAACATTCCAGGGATAAATGTTCCTGACCATTTAATTGACAGATTAAAAAATAGTAATGATCCTGTGAAAGAGGGAATAAAAATTGCCGGTGAACTCATAGTTGAACTCAGAGAAAAGAATTTATGCGATGGTGTTCATATAATGGCAATTGGTGCCGAAGAAAATATACCTCTGATTTTGGACGAAGCAGGCCTTTAAAGCCAAAGATTATTTTAGAGAGGAGAGAATCAAATGGAATTTCCCCAAGATTTAAAATATAATAGAGAACACCTTTGGGTAAAGCTGGAGGGCAATATTGCTTATGTGGGTATCACAGATTATGCACAGGACCAGCTTGGAGAAATACTCTATGTAGATTTGCCAAAAGAAGATGAGGAATTTTCCAAAGGAGATCAATTCAGCGAGGTAGAATCCGCAAAAGTAAATTCAACATTAGTGATGCCTTTTTCAGGCACTGTGTTAGAAGTCAATGAACGGCTTGATGACCAACCCGAGTATATAAATGAGGCACCTTATGATGCGTGGATTGCCAAGTTTGAAGTTAAAGACCTAAAAGATTTGGATGATATGATAAGTGCAGAAGAATATGAAGGTGGATTGAAATAAATAATTTTGTTCTGTAAATAGCAGTGGGCAGTTTTTGATAAAGAAAAAAGCTGTTTGAGGAGTGATACTTATTAACAAGCTCATACTGCCACCGGCTGAAATAGCTTCAGCCTGGATTGAAACCGGGGAAAAAAAGGCCAATTTACCTGTATCGAAGATGCTCTTTTTAGGTATATTTGCCGGTATATTTATCGGTTTTGGAGCTCACGCAAATATAGTTGTAACTCAAACGCTGGGGAATATAGATGAAGGCTTGGCAAAGCTTCTTGGAGCTGCAGTATTTCCTGTAGGGCTCATGCTTGTGATCATGGCGGGAGCTGAGCTTTTTACAGGCAATAATCTGTTGACATTAGCACTCCTTGATGGAAGGATAACTTTCAGAAAAATGCTTACCAACTGGAGCGTTGTTTACCTGGGGAACTTTCTGGGTTCAATAGCATTGGCTTTACTTTTATCTGCTTCGGGCATTTATGGGACGGAAACCATGGCCGCCAAAGCCATAAGCATCGCAAATGGAAAGGTATCTGCCACATTTTTTCAAGCAGTGCTAAGGGGTATCGTTTGCAATATGCTGGTTGTATTGGCATGTTGGATGCAGGCAGGGGCTAGAGATATGGCAGGCAAAATTTTCGCCATATGGTTTCCGATTATGCTGTTTGTTTTGTCGGGGTACGAACACAGTATTGCCAATATGTTCTTTATTCCTCTAGGCATGTTCTTAGGAGCAGAAATATCCTGGTTACAGTGTTGGTATAACAATCTCATTCCCGTTACTTTAGGCAATATTATAGGCGGTGCAATTATTGTGCCTTGTGTATACTATTATTGTTATAAAAGAGATTTTGCTGCCGCAAAAGGAGTTCAAGTGAATAAGTAGCATCAAACCGGGATTCCTATCCCGGTTTTACTATTTAAAATATTTAGCATTTATGATATTATAAAAAAAGTAATTGTAAATTGTGTTAAGCGCGAAATGGGTTTAGAAAGGGGGAGGGGTATGGAAGAATTAATTATTAAAGCGGTGGAAGACTTGGACGAAGATAAAGTGATAAAGTTAGCCAATGAAGCTTTAAACGATGGCATGGAACCATTCTATTTGTTAGATTTGATCAAAGAAGGTATGAACCGGGTAGGCAAATTATATGAAAATAAACAATATTTTATTGCAGATCTGATTATGGCAGGACTTATTTTTAAAGAAGTTCTGAAATTAGATAAAATGATTGCACAATTTCACAACAATAACGCGAAAAAAATAGGAAAACTGCTGGTTGGAACTGTTAAGGGAGACTTGCATGACATCGGCAAAGATATTTTTAGGGGAATGATGGAAGCCAACAGTTTTGATGTAATTGACCTTGGTGTAGATGTTCCCGTTGAGTCCTTCGTACAAGGTGTAGTAAAATATGATCCGGACATCATTGGCTTAAGTGGAGTGTTGAACTTTACAATTGAAACCATGAAAAATACGGTAGATGCTTTAAGAAAAGCGGGCTTAAAAGACAATAGGCTAGTCATTTTAGGAGGTAATCATCTCACAAAAGAAGCATGTGAATATATAGGTGCCGACTTTTTTACAAATGATGCATCTATTGGAGTTAAGTATTGCAAGCAATGGATAAAAGAAAAGTGTCAAACGAGGGGTCATGAACATGGGGTTGCCAATTTATCTTAAAATTGTTGAGGATATAAAAGAAAAAATTAATTCAGGAGATTTGAAACCAGGTGATGCCATATACTCAGAAAACGCGTTATGTAAGGCCTACAATGCTAGCCGCATGACGGTGAGAAAAGGATTAGCGATACTTGCTGGTGAAGGATATATATACTCCATTCCAGGCAAGGGCAACTTTGTTCAACAGCCGGACAGCAGCATATATACCCTTTATTACGATGAGATGAACAATTTTATAAACAGTGTGGATCAAACGAAATTATTAGAAGTAAATATTATAAGACCGCCTTATAACTTAATTGACAGTTTGCAGATAACCAAAAACAAAAAAGTAATTTTGATCAGGAGATTATTCTATACCGATGGAGAACCTGTAGCTTACGATGTAAAATATTTGCCTTATTATAAAGGAATGCCCATTGTCGAAAAGGAAATCCGCTATGCGACTTTTCCTGAAATGGTATCTAAAAACACTTCACTTTTCGCAATTAAAAAGGAACTGGTCATTTCTGCCCAGATGCCCGATGAGGAAATCAGAAAATACTTGAACATATATAATGAGCTTCCGCTGATGGTTGTAGAGCAAAAACTCTACGACATCGAAGACAAGCCAATGGGCTTGGGAATAACTTACTTTAGAAGCGATTATTGCAAGCTATATGCAGAAGCATCTTTTAGAGACAAAACAACCCATGAATAACGTTTTGACATTTTCCAAAACTGCAAGAAGGTTTTTTCCAATAAAAGAAGGACAACACTTAGCCTTTGTAGAATATTAATGCAGATTATGTTTCGACGGAGGGAGATTATATGTACAGTAGTAGATTTAAAAAAATAGCCACCGCATTTGTAATCACATTGCTAATTTTAAGTTTTAGCACGAGTGAACTTTTTGCAGCAGGTTCCGGGTTTACGGATATTACTGCATCAAGATATGACTGGGTTCGGCCATACATAGAGAAGATGAACTTAGCAGGCGTTGTTAAAGGCATGACAGATACCACATATGGCCCGGATGCTTCTGTTACCAGGGAACAACTTATAACTATGCTGGTCAGACTGATGGGCTGGGAAAGCCAAGCCAGCGGAAAAACTTTGCCTTCTAATTTTCCAAAGGCAAGTTCGGTTGCGCCCTGGGCAAGAGGGTATGTGGCTGTAGCTGTGGAAAAGGGCATAGTGTCCGGAAAGGATTTTGAAGATTTCAGACCACAAGATGCAGCTATAAGGTCAGAAGTAGCAGTTTTTGCAGTAAAAGCATTAGGTCTTGGGCAAGAGGCGGAAAGTCGTAAGAACTTGAGTGTCTCTTTAACGTTTACTGATGGTTACATGATGGAGCCGGAGGTTAGGCCATACGTAGAAATAGCTGTTGAAAAGGGAATCATGAAAGGTTTTCCCGACAACACTTTTAAGCCTAATGATAAGTTTACTCGTGCACAAATGGCAACAGTGCTCCACAATCTGTCGAAACTTACAAAAGCCCATAATATTATTAGCGGAGTAGTGCAGGATATAGATGCTGAATTATTGCCATCTGTTGAAATAAAATTTGATGATGGCACTCGGAAGGTGTACTCCGTAAATTTAAGCGAAACTTTGATTTACAAAGAAAATGAAAGCGGTAATTTAGCTAAAATCAAATTAGATGACATAAAAATCGGTGATTATGTCAATATAATTGCCAGCGGAACTTCCGCACGCTACATAGATGTTATTTCTGGCAGCAATGCTCCTATAACAGATGGTGACGCTGTAGAAGGAACCATTAAAGAAATAAACCTAATCAGAAGCACATTGGCTATTAAAACAAATGATAACAAGGAAAGGATATACAATATTAAAAATCAGACTAAAATATATATAGACGGTAAAGAAGCTACTCTGTACCAGTTGACTGTGGGTCAGACCGTAAAACTAACGGTAACCGGTGCAGATGTAGATAAAATAGATGCAAAAGGTATTGACAAAGTTGTAAAAGGAATAATACGAGCTGTTAATTCGTTTACCAATGTGGTGACAATCGAAAATGAATCTACTGATACATACGAAAGCTATACCATATCATCTAACGCTAGAATTTACCGGGACAACAGAGTTGCAGACATTTATAAATTAACAATAGGAGACGTGGCGACACTGACCGTATCGGGCAGCAGCGTAGTGGAAATTGAGGCGGAAAGTGCAACAAAAGAGGTTAAAGGGATCATAACCGGTTTTGACTATGCCCGTAAAAACCCGGTTATAGTTATAGAAGATGAGGACGGCGAAGAATACGAGTACGAACTGGATGAAGATGCAACTATAAGGAAAAATGGCAAAAAAGCAAAAATTAGCGATCTCAAAAATGGCGATGAAGTAACGCTGACTTTGGAATACAATATAGTCGTAAGTATTGCTGCCGAGAGTGTAAAACGGGACATTAGAGGAACTGTAAAGGCTATAACCTTTGCTGACACTACCACTGTTACCCTGATTGATGATAAAGGCAAAGAGCACGTAATAACCATAACTCCCAATACTGAAATATTTAAAGACAAAAAACGAATAGATGCCACAGAACTTAGGCCAAATTATTACTTGGATATGGAAGTGGAAAACGATGAAGCCATAAGTATCGATGTAACGGTTCGGAAAGTACAGGATACGGTAAGAGGTAGTGTAGTCAATATAAACGAAAACGTGAAAGTTATTGTGATAAGCGTTGATGGGACAAAAGAAAACCAGCACATATACTATAATGATGACACAGTTATATTGAAGGACAATAGAGAAATCCGAATCAGTAGGATTGAAGAGGGCAATGAAATTATAGCAATAGGCAGTTATGATGGAGGCTTGTTCTTTGCCCATACAATACACGATATTACCATTTCTGACTAAAATTAATATTATTTGTAGGATTTCTTTTACAGGCCTAGCTATTGCTAGGCCTTAGTTTTTTGATTTATTTTTTGACGTTCCAAAATCAGTTACTCCCTAAGTAAAACTTAAAAGGTACTGTAAGCGTTTTAAAATGATATAAGTCAAAATTTCCCGGGAAATCGTGTAGAAAAATGACTTATAGTGCTTTTATTGCCACAGTATTGTAAAATAAATTCTGACAGAACAAATGTATAAAAGAAGGAATTTTTCAACTAATATAGAATAGAATAGTTAGGCAAATTACACTTATCAGTAAAAATTGATTTTAACTGATAAAACAATCTCATTACAAAAATCAGGTAGGGGAATTTTAATGTACAAAAACACGGTTCTAGTGGTGGATGACCAGCCTTTGATTAATGTAATGCTAAAAGAAGTGCTATCAAATTCCGGCTTTAATACCTTTGTTGCATCTAATTATATCGAAGCGGTGGAAATAGCCAAAACTGAACAACCCGATGTTGCAATACTTGATATTAACTTGCCGGACATTGATGGAATCGAACTTTTATCAAAACTAAAAGAGATAAATCCCGACATAAAAGCCATATTTATCTCTGGCTCCTTTGATCCCCAATATGCCCAAAAGGCTGCAGATAAAGGTGTTCTAAGATACTTTATAAAGCCCTTTGATGTTTTTGAACTAGCGAACTTCTTAGTTAAAATATCATCAGTAGATTCTGCTTCGAAAGGAGAAAATAAATGGCAAATGATCGGCAAGAAATGAAAACAGAAATAGAAAAGTCAAATCATTATAATAAATATTTTACAAAGACGAGTTACACTATCAAACAAGATCCGCCCTTATTTGTAAAAGAGGGCAGTCATAGGGTAATAATTAAGTATCAGGATGAGGCAGATAAAACCTTTGAATACGACGTAGGTCTTTCCGTAATCGAGGATACTGAAGGCCATTTAGGTTATTTAGTATCCGTTGAAGATACAAAAAAACTTGAAGAAAAGAAAATAAAAAAGGCTGAGCTTGAAAGATGGCTTACTGAAAAACAAATAGCTGCTAGTTATGTTCACGAATTAAGAAACCCGCTATTTTCCATAAGGGGTTTTTTGCAAATTCTCAAGCAAAGTTTTGTTGATGATGATAAAAGAAAAGAATACACTGACATAGCTTTAAATGAATTGGATAGAATGAACAATCTGCTCAGTGACTATTTGTCCAGATACAAGGAACATAACATTATAAATGGCCGAGTAAACAGGTGCATATCTGTTAAGAACATCATCGAGGAATTAATTGTTTTTTTTCAACACAGTATGCAGCTCAAAGGAATATCTTATACCCTTGAATTTGGGAATGATGAACTTTTAGTTTCAATTGACAAAGAACAGTTGACTCAGGTTTTAATTAATATCATACAAAATGCAATTGATGCAATGAGCAATGGTGATAATTTAACGATAAAAGCTTTCAAAGAGGACAATTGGGTATGTGTGGAGATAACAGATGAAGGGGTAGGAATAAAACAAGATGATCTTGATAAAATCTTCGTCCCATTTTTTAGCACAAAAGAAAAAGGGACAGGCCTCGGTTTATATATAACTAAGCAAATTATGGATAGCAATGGCGGAAGTATAAATATAGTGTCAGAAGAAGGAAAAGGGACCACAGTGTTTTTGAAATTTCCTGAGGCGAAACAAAACCAATAAATACCATAAACTTATACATTGTAGCAACTTATCTAAATATTGACGGTAAAGCATATAAATGGTATAATATCAAACAAAAGGCAAATCCTCCTCGGTGTATCTATAAAAAGGGGGCCCTGTGAGGGCTCTTTTTTTAAGTTATTTTCTTTTCTAATTAATTTTTTGAATATTTTTCCTATCATTGAACATAATTTTTTAATAGAGCTTTTTCCGCAAAAACCCTGCCTTTTTAAAACTTCCTATTTCTAAATTCCCATATGCGTGTTATATTTTTTTAGTGTCTTTTATAAAAATATAAGTTAAGGAAGTGACATCTTGCTAATATCAGAACTGGAGAAAAAGACTATTGCCCAGCTTCACGAAATTGCGAAGGAAAAGAAAATTCCCGGTTATTACAAGTATCGCAAGCGGGAACTTATTCTTAAAATAATGGAAAGCTTCCGGGAACAGGGCGAATCCATTGCAGAAGGCGTCCTGGAAGTTTTACCTGACGGCTATGGGTTTTTAAGGATAGAAAACTATTTGCCATCGGATGAAGATATATACATATCTCCGTCCCAAATTCGCCGCTTTCACTTAAGAACTGGTGATATGATTTCAGGGACAATAAGGCCTCCAAAGGAAGGCGAAAAGTACAGAGCTGTACTACAGATAACAGCTGTTAATGGCCTTGATCCGGAACATGCTGTCTGTAGATATCATTTCGACTCTCTGACGCCTATTTTCCCAAGAACCCGGTTTGTTATGGAACATGATCCTGAGGAACTTTCTACCCGCATCATAGATATTATTGCTCCTATAGGAAAGGGTCAAAGGGCTCTTATCGTATCACCTCCAAAAGCCGGCAAGACCATGATGCTTAAAAATATAGCCAATAGCATTACCAAAAACCATCCTGATGTACAGCTGATAGTGCTTTTGATTGATGAAAGGCCTGAAGAGGTAACTGACATTAGACGTTCAGTGGAAGGTGAAGTTGTAAGCTCCACTTTTGATGAATTGCCGGAAAATCATTTGCGAGTAGCGGATATGGTACTGGAAAGAGCTCAACGCTTAGTGGAAAGTCGAAAAGATGTGGTTATCTTATTAGACAGCATAACTCGACTAGCCCGTGCCAATAACCTTGTTGTTCCTCCTACGGGTAGAACCCTTTCCGGAGGTCTTGACCCAAGTGCACTTCATAAGCCAAAGCGTTTTTTTGGCGCCGCGCGCAATATTGAGGAAGGCGGCAGCCTAACTATCATTGCTACAGCATTGGTAGACACAGGTAGCCGAATGGATGACGTGATTTACGAAGAATTTAAGGGAACGGGGAATATGGAGATACACCTTGACAGAAAGCTGGCAGAACGCAGAATATATCCTGCTATTGACATAAAAAAATCCGGCACGCGCCGGGAAGAACTGCTGTTTACCAAAGAAGAATTAGAGGCTACATGGGTACTGAGAAAAGCCTTGGCTCCACTAGATACTATAGAGGCTTGTACTATATTAATAAATAAATTAAAGAAAACCAAAACGAATCGAGAATTTTATGAGAGCTTGGCAGCAATGGTAAATGATATGCAAAAACAATAATAATTATTTGATATATCCCTTAGCCTTAAGTTTTGCCAAATGTTGTTTTAATTTGGCGTTTATATCGATGTTATAATTTTCCTCAAGCACAAACATCATTGAAACAGCCACTTGAGCTACATCTAACAATTCCTGCGCCATCATATCAACTACTTTTTCTTCCTCCATCCGAATTGCCTCGCCGCTCTGACCGCGAAACTTTCCTATTGCCTGGGCAAGCTCGCCTGCTTCTTCCATTAATTTTAATGCTGTTGATTCAAGGGTGGGAGTTAGACCGTTTAGTTTAGGCAGACTAATGACTTTATAAGTGCTATCATGTTTCATTAATTTGTCACCTCATATTCCAAAAAAGGAGTATCTGATTTCATCCATCGAGAGGCAATATAAGTAAAGATTGCTGCTGCCGTAAATCGCGTAATAAGAAGGACCGGACCATTTACACCGAAGACCATAAAAACGGCTGTATCCTCAAAAATCGCATGAGCTGTTGATAAAAAATACGTCAACAAATACAGGTCTCTGCGGGAAATTTTGTAATCCTCAGCTGCCTGCATTATTATTCCGGCGCCATAGGACAACCCTAAGACAATGCCAACGACCAAAGGAAAACCAACTTCTTTTTTCATTCCATAAATTTTAACGATGGGAGAAAACAATCGTGCTATTTTATCAATGATTCCTATGTCCTTAAGAATCTCCATTACAACCATTATTGGAATGACGATAAAGGCAATTTGTTTAACCGAGTTAAAACTGCCTACGGCAGCTTCTGTCAGAATACTCAGCAAGACGGCCTACCTCCAATTATAAAATTAGATTAAAAGCTATTCCGAAGACAACAGCCAGTGCCATTCGCACTGCAATTACCTTTATTGCCGACAGTCCAATTTTTTTCGCTATCGCAGTTTCAACTAACAGGCTATGGCAAAATGAAAGCATTATTGCCAATATATATATTTCTCTAATAGACAGATCAAGCGAAGCAATAGCCCCTATAGCAGCATATAAATTTACCACATTGCCCATTACTAAAACTATGGCTGCTTTTCCTGGCAGACCAAATAATTTCATGAGGGGCGCAAATCCTGTTGAAATCCAGTTAATAATCGGCGTATGTTTAAGGATGGTAACAATAAAATACACAGGCACTAAAATTTTGGAAAGTTGCCAAGTTATTTTAAGACCTGAAATAAATCCGCGTTTTAATGTGTTGAGGGAAAGACCTTTATTTAGCAAATAGATCCTCCTATCCTCATGTAAAATCTTATTGTCTATTATAACACGGATATTTCAAAGGTGAAAGCATGAATTAAATGAGTATAGAAGGATCGCATATTTAGATTATTTCATCTGATAAAAGCTCTGACAAGGATACAATATCAAAGCCTCTTGCCCATAGGCCTTCGATGATACTGGGCAAAGCCTTTAATGTGGCTTCTCGGCCCTCGTGCAATAGGATAATAGCTCCATTTTCGGCTTTTTCTATAACGTGGCGGGCTATAAGGTTCCAGTCGTCAACTTGCCAATCTCTAGGGTCCACACACCACAAAGCAGTAGTTAATCCATGCCTTTTTGCAATTTCAATTACAGTGTCATTAAAACTTCCATAAGGTGGGCGGAAAAACCTTATTTCAGAATTTGCAATGCTTTTGACCGCGGACAAGCTCTTTTGGAAGTCATCTTCTATAGAACTTATGTCCATTGTTGTCAGCTGTCTGTGACTGTATGAGTGAATACCAACTTCATAACCGCTTTCGACTATCTTTTTAGCTTCATCAGGATATTTTTCAATTTGAACTCCTATTAGAAAAAATGTAGCCTGAATATTATATTCTTGCAAAACGCTTATATATTTTTCAGTTAATAAATAAGGGCCGTCATCAAAAGTTATTGCAACGCGCTTTTTATAATTAGGTCCCTGACGTATGAATTTCGATGCTAGCACGGATTCTGAAAGGGATGGTAAAGTTTTTTGCCTCATTTGTCTTATTTCTCTCTCGTCAAAAAAATCCATGTTGTCCCAGTTTATCCATAAAGGCTGCTGTGCTACAGCAGTTTGTCCGATGCTGCTTTTGCCGGGAAAAGCGCAAAAGGAAAAAAACATAACAATGAACACAATGAAAATGCATCTTATATAAGAAAATTTATTATTTTTCTTGTTTTTAAGAACTGTCTGCATGCTCATTTTGGTTTCTCCTCTTATATAAAACCTTTCATATTAATCATATCACATTAAAGCGTATATGGTATCAATTTAAAAAATTAAATTCATATTACAAAAAAATTTACTGGTAGCTTATATAAGTTCTAAAAGGGTACTGATGAAAAAAATTGTTGTGAAAATATACTAATTTAAGATAAAATGCTATAATATCTATAGTATTAAAACAGAGTGCTGGGGTGAAAAAATGTCGTTACAGCTTATCGAGCTTTTCAAGGGTTTTCGTTTAATGGATTTACTTGATATAGCAATAGTTGCATATGTTTCATATAAAGCCATTCAATTAATGCAGGGGACGCGAGCAGTGCAAGTATTAAAAGGCCTTGTAGTTTTGGTGGTTTCGACAAAAGTAAGCGAATGGCTAGGCCTTTATACCATAAATTGGATTTTAAGAAATGCCATGACAGTTGGAGTTATAGCACTACTTATTGTTTTTCAACCGGAACTGAGGAGAGCTTTAGAGCAACTTGGCCGCGGCAGGTTTTTCTCATCGCCGCTTTTAGAATTGGCAGAAGAAGAGATGAATAAGGTGATAGATTTTGTGGCAAGTGCTGCCGAAAAGCTGTCTAATAAACAAATTGGAGCCCTTATTGTTTTAGAAAAGCAAACCGGTCTCAATGAATTTATAGAGACTGGCATTAGAATTGAAGGTTATGTAACTGCGGAACTGTTGATTAATATTTTTGAACCAAACACCCCATTGCACGATGGCGCAGTTATTATTAGGGATGATAGGATAATGGCGGCAGGTTGTTATCTTCCGCTTACAGAAAACCCAAATTTAAGCAAAGAGCTGGGTACCAGGCACAGGGCAGCTTTAGGCATCACTGAGGAAACTGATGCAGTGGCAATTATAGTTTCTGAGGAAACCGGTGTCATATCCGTAGCTAAAGAAGGTAAGCTCACCCGCTATCTTGATGTGAAGACTCTCAAGAATATGTTAAGAGACATATATGAAATTAGGGATAAGAAACCATCCCTTTGGTACTGGAGGAAAGATCATGCGTAAATTTTTTGCCACAGATACGGCTATTAAAATCCTATCCATTATCGCTGCTATTATAATGTGGTTATATGTGATGAATGAGCAGAATCCCCAGGTCACCTATGTAGTCAGGGATGTCCCGGTAAAATTGCAGAATTTAGATGAAAGTAAATTAGCCCTAAAGGATAGTTCTGCTGAATATAAGGTAAATGTCAGGGTAAGGGGCCGGCGAAGCCTGGTGGCTGATTTAAAACCCACTGACATTAATGCACAGGTCAATTTGCGAGGGAGGATGGAAGGAGATAATCTAGTTCATGTAAATGTGTCTACTCCGCCAAATATAGAATTGATTGACGTTTCACCCAGGGAAATAAATGTGCCCTTAGAAGCAATAATCGAGGAACAGTTGCCGGTTTCAGTAGACATAACGGGCATACCTGCACAAGGGTTTGCCGTTGATAAAGCAACCAGCAAACCTCAGGCAATTGTGGTTAAAGGGCCACGAAGCATGGTTAATGCCGTAAAAAAAGTATCTGCAAGCATAGACGTGACAGATAAAAATACGACAGTTGTCAGCACTCTTCCAATTCGAGTTTTAGATGCGCAGAATGAGGAACAAAAGGGAATTACTTTCAGGCCCGAAGTGGTAGAGGTTAATGTGTCAATTGTTCCGGTAAGCAACGTGCAGGTTGTGCCAAATATCAGTGGAAATCCTCCTGACGGTTATATAATCAGGGATGTAATAATAGACCCGCCAACGGTAGTGGTGACAGGCGGCCAAGAAATATTAAACAGCCTCCAATCCTTAAACACCGAATCGATAAGCGTAGAAGGGGCTACATCCACCGTGTCGGCTGATGCAAAATTAATACTGCCAAAGGGCATTGCAGTCTTCAATGAAGATATAGAAACGGTCCGTGTTACGATAGTGATCGAGCGATTGGCAACAACTACATTTAATGTCAGTTCAGACCAAATACAGATACTCAACGTTCCATCTGGGCTAAAGGCAGAACTTGAAAAAAAGGAAATACTATTGACAGTTAGCGGTCCAGAGAGTATTATTGACAAAGTGAATAGAAATATGTTTAAGTTAAATATTGACGCTGCCGACCTTGAAGAGGGTGAATACTCGGTAGACATACGCGCCGATATAGCGCGACCTTACAGGATAATTAAAGTTGAACCGTCAGATATTACAGTGACCCTTCACAATCTTTCATAGTGGGGAGGAAAAAACATATGAAAGCAAGACTCTTTGGAACTGATGGAGTTAGAGGTATAGCAAATAAAGATCTTTCACCAATTTTAGCATTTAAATTGGGCCGTGCAGGAGCCAAGGTATTGTCCAAGCTTCAAGAGAGACCTGTTTTTGTTGTTGGTAAGGATACTCGCATTTCAGGAGATATGTTGGAGGCGGCTTTGGCAGCCGGTATATGTTCAGCAGGTGCCGATGTGATAAATGTGGGAATTGTACCCACACCAGCAGTGGCTTATCTGACACGCTTTTACAAGGCTGATGCCGGTGTAGTCATATCAGCATCACATAATCCAGTAGAATATAACGGAATAAAGTATTTTAATAGAGAGGGCTATAAAGTGCCTGATGCTATGGAAGATGAAATTGAGTCGTTGTTGGATGATTCCAACCAATTGATAGAAAGTCCCACAGGCAGTGGTGTGGGTAGAATTAAGACAAAAGATGGGGCAAGACCATATATAGACTTTATAAAATCTGTATCAGATAAAGACCTTTCAGGCTTAACCATTGCACTGGATTGCGCTAATGGAGCAGCATATAAAGTGGCACCTATTATCTTTGAGGAACTTGGTGCCAAAGTTCATGTAATCAACAATGAATCTGATGGCAGCAATATTAATGTAAATTGCGGCTCTACACATCCCGAGGCCCTTTGCCAGTTTGTAAAGGAAGTTGGAGCTGATGTGGGGCTTGCTTTTGATGGCGATGCAGACCGTCTCATAGCTGTAGATGACAAAGGTCAAATCGTCGATGGCGATCATGTAATGGCAATTTGCGGCTGTAATATGAAGAGAAAGGGCCTTCTAAAAAATGACACCGTAGTTGCGACTATAATGAGCAATATGGGATTAGAAGTGGCATTAAAAAAAGCCGACATAAAGATGGTTCGAACAAAAGTCGGTGACCGTTACGTCTTTGAAGAAATGTTAAACAGCGGTTACAATTTAGGTGGAGAACAATCAGGCCATATCATCTTTTTGGACCATAACACTACAGGGGATGGCATTTTGACTGCAGTTAAACTCATCAACGTTATGGTAGATGAGCAAAAAGCTCTGTCAGAATTAAGAGAAATAATGACGGTATTCCCACAGGTAATCATAAATGTCAGGGTAGCTGATAAGTCTAAGTATGATGGCAATGTGCACATTAAGGAAGCCATAGCGGAAAATCAAAAGCTTCTCGGAGACACTGGCAGAATCGTAGTAAGGCCATCGGGCACAGAACCCTTAATCCGTGTCATGGTGGAAGGGGAAGAGCAGGATTTAATTGAAAAAGTTGCCAACGCGATTGCCGATGTGATTAAAAAAGAATTACAATAATTAGTTACAATAATTAATTACACTTTTTTACACACCTCTTGAAATGAGAGGTGTGTGAATATCTGATAACAATTTATTTTAGGTGGTGTATAAATTGAAGGTTATAATCGCCGGGGCCGGCGATATAGGGACGGAGCTAGCGGAAAGGCTAGTTGCCGACAATCATGATGTAGTGGTTTTGGAAAAGGACAGTGACAAGATTTCTAGTCTTTCAAATAAATTAGATGCAATGGTAGTGCAGGAAACCGGTGAACGCATTTCGGCATTAATGGACAGCGGTATAGAAAATGCAGATGTATTTATTGCTGTTACCGACAGTGATGAATTAAATATAATGTATTGTATGATTGCGAAAAAACTTGCCAATATAAAAACCGTGGCACGTGTAAGAAATCCTGAATACACCAGTTCAAATATGCTGCTTAAAAGCGAACAACTCGGTATAGATATAATGATTGATCCAGAAAAATTTGCGGCTTTAGAAATAGCAAAGCTTATTAAAAACCCTGATGTAAGTGAAATTGAATATTTTGCGGGAGGAAAAATAGAATTAGTTGCTTACAGGGCAGATAAGGAATCGGAGCTAATAAATCAGCCCTTGACTGTTCTGCCCGTGTCTCCCGATTATTTTGTTGTAGGAATTTCCCGGGAAAATGGCGATATTATCATTCCATCTGGCGAAGACAGATTTATGCCAAATGATGTTATTTATGTCATAAAAAGAACTGGAGTGTTAACTGAGTTTAGTAGTATGCTTAGGAGTGTAAAGAAGAGAGTTAAAAGTGTGATGATTTTGGGCGGAGGAAAAATCGGTTTTAAGTTAGCAAAGATTTTGGAAGGTTACAAGAAAAGTGCTATGACTATAAAATTAATAGAAAAGTCCTCGGAAAAATGCCGTTTTTTAAGTGAAAACTTAAATAAGACATTGGTATTAAATGGAGATGCAGCAGATATAAATTTTTTAAAGGACGAAAATATAGAAAATGTGGACGTATTGGTATCAGTAACTAATTCAGATGAATTAAATATTTTAACGGCTATATTAGGTAAAAAACTAGGAGTTTCAAAGGTAATAGTAGAAATTAATAAACCCAATTATGAGGTTTTAATGCAAACCTTGGAAATTGATTCATTTGTAAGTCCAAGGTTGTTGGTAGCCGGCAGATTAGCTAAGCTTTTTAGAAAATCCAGCGTAATATCGGAGACCTTTTTAAAAGATGGTAGTGCCGAAATCGTAGAACTAATTGTTTCCAAAGATTCCCCGCTGATTAACAAACAATTAAAGGAGCTCCGCTTGTCTGCTAAAGGAATTATTGTAGGTGGGATAATTAGAAACAGAAAGGCCATTATACCCAGGGGAAATGATGTTATCCTTCCTCAAGATCGTTTGCTAGTTTTCACTCAATCTCAAAATCTAAAGCAGGTAGAAAAACTCTTTTGCGACAGTGAGTATGCAGAGCGTTACGGAAGGACGATGATGTCAAATTGAATTTAAATGCTGTGCGCTACTTTCTAGGCACTTTATTATTAGTTATAGCTTGTTCGATGATTCCTTCTTTAGTATGTTCAATTTATTATGGTGAAAACGATATTGATGACTTTTTGTATTCTATAGTTTGTACTATATGTTCTGGATTACTGCTTCGAGTAAAGGCATATTTGAGCAAGAATTTAGGACTTCGGGAAGGCTTTTTAATTGTTACATTTGGTTGGCTTCTTGCAGGAATTTTTGGTGCTCTGCCTTTTATATTTAATGGGGCAGTAGATACCTTTGTTGATGGATTTTTTGAGGCAATATCCGGTTTTACTACCACCGGTGCGACTGTTATTGACAACGTTGAGGCGCTACCTCACGGAATACTGTTTTGGCGAAGCTTTACCCACTGGCTGGGAGGTATGGGTATTATAGTGCTATTTTTAGCTCTCCTACCTGGAGTGGGTGCCGGAGGATTTCAGATGTTTCGTGCAGAAGTGCCGGGGCCATCAGCCTCAAAGCTTTCTTCTAAAGTAGCACATACTGCTAAAATACTATGGTATATATATTTAGGCTTAACGGTGCTGCAGACTATATTGTTGATGTTTGCTGGGCTTAATTTATTTGATTCCCTTACACATACTTTTGGCACTGTGGCAACGGGGGGATTTTCAACCAAGGGGTTAAGCGTAGGTGCATTTAAAAATCCTGCTGCCGAAGTTGTTATATTAATATTTATGGCATTGTCTGGTGTGAATTTCAGCCTTTATTATTATCTGTTGAGAAAACAGTGGGATAAAGTTTATAATGATGAGGAGTTAAAGTTTTATTTTGGAGTAATTATTGTTGCCACCCTTTTAATAGCATGGAATATAAAGGATATTGTTCCGTTTAAAGATCTTATAAGAACAAGTGCCTTTCAAGTAGTATCAATAGTTACTACTACAGGGTATGCTACTGTAAACTTTGATGTTTGGCCTGCGTTTTCTAAAATGATTCTACTTTTGCTTATGTTCTTTGGCGGTTGTGCTGGCTCAACCGGAGGGGCCATGAAGCAAATTAGAATGCTTATTTTATCAAAATACTGTGGTAGAGAGCTAATTCATACGCTTCATCCTAAGGCAGTTGTTCCAATAAAAATCAATGGGAAATCAGTGCCGGATGATGTCTTAAGAAATATTTTGTCATTCAGCTTTATATATATAGGGCTATTTATATTTGGTTCACTGTTTCTTGCAATGTTGGGGCAGGATATGATAACATCAGTATCAGCTGTTGCAGCGACTTTAGGCAACATTGGTCCCGGTCTTGGCAGTGTAGGGCCGGAACTTACTTTTAGCCAAATACCACAAGCAGGAAAAGTGGTCCTGAGTTTTCTGATGCTAATGGGAAGGTTAGAGCTGTTTACGGTTATTCTTTGCTTTACACCAAGCTTTTGGAGAGGTGATCCCATTTGGGATTTCTTTTCACGCTGCAATCAGAGAAAGCGAACAAACTTCGAGATTAATTAATTTCTTTTGGTAATTTTATTTACAAAAATTGTTAGACTAAAGGAAAGGTATTGACAGCTAATAAAGATTGTGTTAATCTTTTATCAAAGACCATGAAGGTCTATATTAAGTCAGGTAAAGTGAGATAAATGCGACTGAAGACAAACCATGAAGGTTAGCTGTATGAAACGGCTTACTTCATGGTTTTTATTTTTCCGGGGTCAAAAAGGAAAGGAGTGTCTTTTATGAAAAATAACCTGACTCAGACGGCTGCAGCAGGACTATTTATTGCTTTTGGCATTGTACTTCCGATGATGTTTCATGCGATAGGCCTTGGTTCAACTTTTCTGCCGATGCACATACCGGTTTTGTTGGCAGGCTTTATGCTGGAGGCACCTATTGCTTTAGCAGTAGGGGCAATAACGCCCTTTTTAAGTTCTATGTTTACAGGCATGCCGCCTGCTTTTCCCATAATGCCCTACATGGTGTTTGAGCTAGCTACATACGGTTTTATGACAAGTTATTTGTACAGAAAGTTTAATCTAAATGTCTACACTTCATTATTGGGAAGCATGATATGCGGACGGATAGTTGCAGGCATAGCCGTATGGGTATTAACGACGCTTTTTGCAGCACGGCTTCCAGGCCCTGTAGCTTTCGTCATGGCCAGTGTAACAACCGGGCTACCGGGTATAGTTATTCAGCTGATTTTTATTCCGGCTGTAGTTTTAATATTGGAAAAATATGGGGCTAGAATTTTGAGGAGGAACTATATTGGAACATAGAGAGTATTTCAATAAACTGGCCGATAAATGGGATGAAATATGCTTTCATGATCCTGCTAAGCTAAAGGCTATTGTGAAAATGGCGGGCATATCAGAAGGACAAAAGGTGCTTGATGTGGGAACAGGCACCGGTGTAATGCTTCCATTTATACATGAACTTGTCGGTGAAAAAGGTGAAATTGCGGCTATTGATATAGCTGAAAAGATGCTGGAAGTTGCCAAGCAAAAGTATCATTTCGACAATATACGTTTTATCTTGGGAGATATTGCCACAACACTCCTTCCTGAAAATTATTATGATTTAATCATGTGCTATTCGGTCTTTCCCCATTTTAAAGATAAACCGGGGATAGTAGCTCTCATGGCCCGTCTCCTAAAGCCTAAAGGGAGACTGGTCATAGCCCACTCTCAAAGCCGAGAGGCAATTAACTCCTTACACGCCAAACTTGATGTGGTAAGGAAGGATCAATTGCCGGAGGCAGCCACAATAGAAGAGTATATGAAACAAGCACAGCTTGTGCCCGTCTTAACCGAAGATAATCATGAGATGTTTGTAGTTATCGGTCAGAAAGAGTAAGTCATGAAGACTGCGATGAGCCATGAAGTCTCTGAAGTGAGCGTGGCTCATTTTTTATTAAAAAGCAGAGGAGAGATTTTAATGGACAAAAACCTTTGGGATAAATGTGTCGCATTTCATGGCCATGAATGTCCAGGCCTTGCAATTGGGTTTAAAGCATGTGAGGCGGCTAGGGATAAACTGGGAATAGATTTTTCAAAAGATGAAGAAATTGTCTGCGTTACTGAAAACGATGCGTGTGGGGTTGATGCAATTCAAGTTATTACCGGTTGCACAATAGGCAAAGGCAATCTAATTTACCGTGGCACCGGAAAACACGCTTTTACTTTTTTTCGCCGTGACACCGGCGAAAAGTTGCGAATCGTATTTAAACCGGACAGTGTAAGTAAAGATTTGTCCAGAGAAGAACGTAAACAGGCAATTTTAAAAAGCCCTGTTGAGGAGCTATTCGACTTCAAAAATCCAGGCTTTGATTTGCCGGAGAAGGCGCGAATATTTAATACATTGATATGCAGCAAATGTGGTGAAGGAGCTTCCGAGCACAAAATGCGCATAATGGAAGGCAAGCCTGTTTGTTTGGATTGTTTTGATGAGTATTTGCGAGGTTGGTAGCATGGAAAGCCACTTCGATAAACTCTGGAAAATGGAAAGTAAAAATAAAAAGGACCAACAAAAGTTTTGGGACTCTAGAGCCGCTGAATTTAATTTACAATTGGCGTCGCCGATGGCTATTAAGGAAACACAGCAACTTCTGAACTTTTTAAAGGAAAAAGGAGCTATTGAAAAAAGCAGCACCGTCCTTGATATCGGCTGCGGGGCGGGAAAGTATGCCCTTACCTTTGCTAAAGAAGCAAAAACCGTAGTCGGCACTGATATTTCCCCAAAGATGATAGCATTTGCCAGAGATAATGCCCAAGATAGGGGTTTACAAAATATCGAGTTTGTTCAGGCTTCGTGGCCTGAAGTAAATTTGAAGGATTTGGGCTGGAAGAGGAATTTTGATCTGGTATTTGCCGCTTTTTGCCCTGGAATTGACAGCGCTGAGGCTTTGAAGCAAATGATTGATGCCAGCCGCAAGCACTGTTTTATGAGCGGCTTTGCAATGCGCAAAGACCAGGTCATGGAAGGCTTTAAGAAACATCTGGGCATACAAAGTAAATCCTGGGGAAATCAAATCTACTTTAGTTTCAACCTATTGTGGCAATGGGGTTATTATCCCGAAATTACATATCAAGACAGAGGATGGACAAAGGAATATGATATAGAACAAATGGCAGATATTTTGTTGATTAGGTTTAATGACCAGGTTAGTAAAGAAGATATAATAGACTATCTTAAAACCATTTCCGTAAACGGGAAGATAACAGAACAGATTACAGCAAAGGTAGCATGGCTTTACTGGCAGGTTTAAAAGGTTTTAGGTGATGCCGCTCGCTCAGATTATTTTTTCGATGTTTCTAAACCTCGATTATTGCAAAAGCCTAAAGCTTTAAGCTCCAATTTTAATCGAAAAGTGCAAAGTACTATGCAAAATATGGTTAAATAAGTTTGGTTTAACACTTTTGCTATTACGCGTAAAGCTTTTTAACGGCTTTTTTATAATCTCGGTAAGAAACATTTGCGAAAAAATAAAATTCGCTCGCTGGCATTACCAAAAACCTGTAAAGTGACGTAGTATGAACAAAAATACTCTAAAGAAGGGATTTGCATGACAAAATCACATAAAAGCAAATTGCTCATTCTGTTTATGCTTGCAGCCATAGTGCTCAATATAACCAGCTGCGGTTCAAAACCTCAGCAAAATACTGTAGCAGGTTCGGATGAGCAAAAAGATTTTCCTTTGATAATTCGCCTGGAAGGCGGAGATTGGGGGTTCCCTTCTCCTTTTGCCCACTACTCCCGAGGACCAGGCATGGCAAAGATGCGGCTTATTTATGATAGCCTTTTGGAAAAAGGTGAAAAAGGTCTCATTCCATGGCTTGCTAAGAGCTGGAGCATTTCTCCCGATGGCAGGGAATATACCTTTGTTTTAAATTCTCAGGTAAAATGGCATGACGGCGAAATACTTTCTGCCGAAGACGTGAAGTTTTCCTTTGAGTATTTTTTAAAACACCCTCCGGTTTCCAATAGTCTGTTGATTGACGGAAAGCCCTTTATTGAAAAAATAGATATTATAGATGAAAACCAGGTCAAGATAACAGTTAGTGAACCAAATTCAACCATATTAGACAGATTGGGCATTGTCAGGATTATTCCCAAACACATTTGGGAGACCATAGATGATCCCAAAAAGGTTACGGATTTAGATAAATTAGTTGGGTGCGGCCCATATATCCTTACAGATTACAGTCAAGAACAGGGTGCCTACCGCTTTCAGGCCTTTAAGGATTACTGGGGTCCAAAGCCATTAGTTGACATAATTGAATTTGTTCCCGTTAGCGATCCGGTGCTGGCTTTTGAAAAAGGTGAAATTGACTTAATTAAAGTGCCTGAGGACTTGATGACAAGGTATTTAGGCAATGAGGAATATAAACTTTTAAAAAGCCCGGCTTTCTGGGGATATAAGCTTATGTTTAACATGGAGAAAAAACCGGAACTTGCTGATATCGCTGTAAGAAAAGCTATAGCCCACGCCATAAATGTAAATGAACTTATCGAAAAGGTCGCCAGGGGCGCTGCTGTGCCCGCAAGTCCAGGATATCTGCCAATTGACCACATATGGCACAATCCTGATGTGACAAAATATGAATTTGATTTGGAAAAGGCAAAAGCGCTACTTAACAATAGAACCCTTGACCTTGTATTGCTCATAGCGGATGATCAGAAAGAAGCCAGGATCGCGGAGCTTTTGAAAATAAATTTTGCCAAGGTGGGAATAAATCTCAAGGCTCAGGCGGTTGACATGAAGACTCGTGACAGCATGGTAAAGGAGCAAAACTACGAACTTGCCCTTATAGGCCATGGAGGATGGGGTCAGGATGCAGATATCTTACGGGAAAACTATGGTGTTATTGTTGCAAAGGACAGCAGCCCTTCATCTAACGTAATTCCAGGTTACAGCAATCCTAAAATAAACGAGCTTTGCATAAAACAGCTTACAGAACTCGATGAGGAAAGCAGAAAAGCCATGATAATGGAACTGCAAAAGATAATCTCTGATGAAATACCGCTCTTGCCCCTTTACAACACCGTTGAATATGCGGTTTTTCGACCCCAAAAATATGATGGCTGGGTTCATGTCTTTGACCATCACGAAGTGACACACAACAAATTATCATATCTGGAAAGATAAGTATGGTTTATAGAAAAATCCTGAAACTCCTTATGACCTTTTTTGTAATAATCACTTTGAACTTTTGCCTGCCCCGGCTCATGCCGGGAGACCCCTTTTATTTTTTATCCAGTGAACAAGGGGAAATTACCATATCTTATTCAGATGAAGAAATCCAGCGGCAAAGAGCTTACTACGGTTTAGATAAGCCTATTATGGTCCAATATGGCCGCTATCTTAAAAGCATGGCAAAAGGAGACCTTGGGTATAGCATATACTTTAATAATGACGTATGGACGATCATAAAAAATCGCATTCCCTGGTCTATTTCTCTTGTATTTTTATCAATGATAATCGGCGGCTTTTTTGGCATTATACTGGGTTGCCTGTCAGCGTGGCAGCGAAATGGTCTTCTTGACAAAATCCTCTACTCTACAATGGTATTTGTGTCGGAGATACCGCCATTTCTGATAGGGATCTTGTTTTTATTCTATCTGGCGGCCCACTGGGGATTATTTCCTCTTTCAGGAGGCATGACGCCCTTTGCAGACTACGCTTCATGGACTGACCGAATATTTGATATAGCGTATCATGGGATTTTGCCGGTTATTACCCTTGGTGTAGTCCAGATGGGTGACTTTTTTCTAATTAGCAGGAGCAGTATGATTGCGGTAATGAACAAGGATTACATGACAACTGCCAGGGCCAAAGGCATTGCTACCTGCCGCATACTCTTTCGGCATGCCTTATCAAATGCCGCACTTCCCATCATCACCAGGATGTTTAATGGCTTGGGCCAGGCAGTAGGCGGGACAGTACTGGTGGAAAACGTTTTTAATTATCCTGGGCTAGGCTTGTTAATGAGGCAGGCTGTCTTGGTCAGGGACTATCCGCTGATTCAGGGAATATTTCTTACCATAACCCTCTTTGTGCTTATTATGAATTTTATGGCCGATATTGTATATAAGAAATTTGACCCAAGAATTGTATGACGGTGATGGTTGATGCTTTATATATTTAAGCGTTTTTCCATAGCAGGCAAAATATCTGTGTTTATAATCTTTTTGCTTTGTCTAATGGCATTATTTGCACCGATTTTGACAAAACATCCATGGAATATGCCTTCGGGTTCGGCTTTAGAGGCTCCAAGTAAAGCCCATATACTGGGCACTGATGATTTAGGCATTGATCTATGGGCGCAAATTTGCTATGGAGCCAGAAACAGCATTTTAGTGGGAATCGGCTCGGCTTTGTTATCAAGCTTCCTTGGTGCTTTTTTAGGCATTGTATCGGGTTATTATGGGGGCATAACGGATCTTGCTGTAACGGCTGTGATAGACATATTGATGGCCATACCGAACCTGCCAATAATGATAGTAGCTGGGGCTTTCTTTGGACCCAGCGTAAAAAACATTATTATAATTCTTTCCATTTTGTCCTGGGCAGTGCCGGCTAGACTCATACGTTCAAAGGTGTTGGCTTTAAAGCAGGAAACGTATGTAAAAGTGGCTAAAGGATATGGGGCAAATTTTGTCTACATAACTTTTAGGCACTTTATGCCCCAATTATTTCCTATATACGCAACGAGTTTCATAAAACTCATAAGCAAGGCTATTGTGTCAGAGGCAAGTTTATCATTTCTTGGCCTTGGCGATCCTACGAGCAAGAGCTGGGGACTTATATTAAACTATGCATTAAACTTTTCAGGGATATATTTTACGGATTTCTGGAAATGGTGGGTTGTATATCCCCTAGCCTTTATTATATGCCTTGTTTTAGCGACAGCTATCTTGAGCAGAGAATTAGAAAAAGTTTTGGATGTAAAATTATCGGGCCTTTAAAGTGAAAAGTTTAGGACGAAAGAGGAGCATTGATATGCTTACTGTGGAAAATCTTTCTGTTACATATTATCAGCATAATTTAAAGGTACATGCAGTAAAAGAGATTTCCTTTGTGCTTGAACCGGGTCAAACATTAGGGATCATAGGAGAGTCAGGCAGTGGCAAAACTACGTTGGGCCTTGCCATAATGGGTATTTTGAATCCTAATGCTAAAGTAAATGGCAAGATTTCGTACAATGGGGTAAATTTACGAGAGCTTTCTTCCAAGCAGCTGAATAAGTATAGATGGAAGCATATAGCTATGGTATTTCAAAATGGCCTTGAAACATTAAACCCCCTTCTGACCGTAAAGGAACAAATAATGGAATGCGTTACCCGTCACCTTGATCTTAGTATAAAGGAAGCTAATAAAAGGGTAATTCATTTGCTTGAGCAGGTAGGTTTAGAACCTTTTGTGTCGGACTACTTTCCTCATCAGCTGTCAGGAGGCATGCGACAAAAGGTGCTTATAGCTATGGCTTTGGCTTGCGAACCTAAAATCCTTATTGTAGATGAACCTACCAGTTCTTTAGACGCCATATCCAAAGCCGAAATCGTAAGGCTCCTTGCTAAAGTGCAGCGGGAAAAACGGTTTTCAATGATTGTCATTTCTCATGATTTTTCTGTCATATCGAGTCTGACGAGTAAAATGTGTGTAATGTACCGGGGCAGTATCCTTGAAGAAGGTTTGACACGAGATATCCTTAACAACCCAATGCACACCTATACCCGAGGGCTTATAAATTCATCGCCGTCCATAAATCCCTTTCAAGACTTATGGGGAATACCTGCTGCCAATTCAAAAGCCGGTGATGGGTGTCCTTTCTATCCGCGCTGCAGCCAAAGATTAGATGTGTGCAAAGATAAAAAGCCTAAGCTGGAATATGTGTCCTTGGAGCGGAGAGTAGCTTGCAATCAAGGGGGAATTGTAACGCTCTTGGAGGCAAGTGGCATATATAAAACATTTATATTTAAAGGCCGCAGTATTGTGGCATGTAATAACTGCCATATTACTGTTCGAGCGGGAGAGATTGTGGCATTGATAGGTCAATCCGGGTCGGGAAAAACCACCCTTGCAAGCATACTTTCAGGTTATCTCAAACCCGATAAAGGAATTATAAAATTTCTGGGCCAAAAAGTTTCCTCCCATGAACTGACCTGCAGACCAAAAGGCCTTCAAATGATATTTCAAGATCCCTTTTCCTCCATTAACGAAGGATTTACGGTGCTGCAAGCGGTAACGGAGCCTTTAGACATATTAAAACTGTACAGCCCACAAGAGCGGAAAGAAAAAGCCAAAAAGGCCCTTTTTGCCGTGGAGCTTCCCGTTGATGAAAATTTTCTGCAGAGAAGGTGTTTTACTCTTAGCGGTGGTCAGCGGCAGCGAGTTTCCATAGCCCGCAGCCTGATTCTTGAGCCTAGACTCCTCATTGCTGACGAAATAAGTTCTATGCTGGACCCATCTACTCAGGCCAATATTTTAAGGCTTTTAAAGGGGCTTCAAAATTCTTTTGGGTTTGCCATGATTTACATAACTCATGATCTGAATCTTGCCAGAAAAATTGCCGATAAATTGTATATCATGCATCAAGGTGAAATAATAGAACAAGGTCCAGCTGGGGAAGTTTTTAAAAACCCCTCCAGTGAATATGCAAAACAACTGATAAACAGTGCAGATTTGCTGTGAGTGGGTAGCTTAAATTTAGCCAAACTACAGTCAGTCTACAAAGTTTAAAAGGCTGTAGGTAGTACACAAACTTATAACAGTACTTCCTACAACCTTTGTTTTTTATGACAAATATAGATACTTAATTGACTGATTTTTTAATGTAGTCTTCGTTTCGCTCAAAAGGTTCATCAAAGGCAATATGACCTGCAAGGGTTTTCTCCTTTTGGCCTTCCACCAAAAACTGAACTTTTTCTATTTCAGGAAGCTCTGTAAGGGAATTTACTATTGGTAGTATTGTCATCATTTCGCCAGTTGAGCCGCCGGTATGTTTTTCAATCAACTCTCGAGAAAAATTGACGTAGGCAATTTTGTCTTTAATTTCCACCGATAAAAGTTTAGCTTCCTTAGGGATTGTTGTTGGCGCAAGGCCAGGTGTTTTAGGCCCCTTCATTAATTCTTTTACAATCGTTTCTGCTATAGGCTCATCATCTGTAATTTCTCTTTGTTCAGGAACTACATACCTTGCCTGATCATCAGGAAAATAAAGGGTGACAAAATGCTTATTTAAATCCTTATTAATTTGCTCCACATTGTATCTTTTTAAAAGGCCGTATGGATTGCCGCTGGGAGCGATTAATTCGTTGCCATCAACCAGGATTTGAACTTGCTCTATTCCTTCTAAATCAGTAAGCGTATTTACTATAGAAATAATGGCCAAGCTTTCTGCCATGGTTCCGGGGAAACCGGTAAAATCCTCAGATAAATTGACAGTTGCAATTTTATCTTTGACATTGAGGTTTAATAATTTTGTTCCTTCAGGTATAGTGGATTTTAGCCCATTAGTTTCAGGCCCTTTTAGCAATTCTTCTACAGCTAACTGAGGAAGGGTTTTATCTTTGGAAATCTTAACGGTTCGCTTTTCCGTCAGTATCTCACTGTTAGATTCATTCGTATAATACAAAGTAATTTCCGCAGTCTTATCTCTAGTTAAACAGGCAGATGTCAGTACTAAAAAGCTTAAGATCATTAATACTATCAGAGTTTTTTTCATGATAAGCACCCCTAATCCTTTTTTGAAAGCGTCTAACCCTCGTAACAAGATTATACCAAATATTGTCGAATAAGAAAAATAACTAAAGACAAAATAACTATAACAATAAGTGAGAATTAGTATATACCATGTGAAACGGCACCCGAAGAATGGCTGAGTCTACAAAAAAGCAGCGGCTTTTGGCACTTACGGTTAGAGCGGAGAATCGGTAAAGCTAAGTATTGAAGAGCTGGAAAAATCGGGTTTTAAAATAATGAATGAAGGAATCAGAGTCCTTTGGAATCCCGATAGTGATGGCGAAAAGAGATGTAAAGAATTTGGAGAAGCATGGGGAAAAACTGAAATAAAATAAGATTGTGCAAAAAATGACTTAAATACATTTAAAGAACCTCCTCTTGTGTTGTCCTGTTTATCCTCAAAAGGAGGCTCTTTTGATTTTATGACAAAAAAATAAAAAAATAGGCACCGTTTCTGATATAATACTTATCGTGAACTGAAAAATCGAAAGGCCTTCATCATGATAGTAGCTTTTAAGGTTATAAACTAAGCCATGTCACAATTATATTCTCTAGAAAAATTTGTAAGGGGTATGAAATGGGTATCCACAGTATTATTTTGTACATAATGCTAGCAGGAAGTATTATCGGAGGAATTGACAGACTTTTTGGCAACAAATTAGGTTTAGGGGAGAAATTTGAAGAAGGTTTTAACGCCATGGGGCCCATTGCATTGGCAATTGTAGGCATTGTATCTTTAGCACCGGTTTTAGCAAACCTGGTAAAACCGATAGTGTCTCCAATACTCAAGATATTTGGTGCTGACCCTGCTATGGCTGCTGCTATTATTGCCAATGACATGGGGGGATATTCCCTCGCAATAGCACTTGCCGAAAGCCGGCAAGCAGGCCTTTTTTCCGGTCTGATTGTGGCGGCAATGCTTGGCTGTACATTGGTCTTTTCCATGCCCCTTGGATTGGGGTTGATAGAACAGGAAGATCGGCCCCATTTTTTTAAGGGTATTATGTTAGGTCTAATCTCCATACCCTTTGGCAGCATATTAGGCGGTATGGTAGCAGGCTTTGAAATGACCATGCTGGCCAAAAACACTGTTCCAATAGCGGTGATTTCTGTAGTATTAGCCTTGTATTTATGGCAATTTCCCTCTAAAGCAATAAAAATCGCTTCATATTTTGGCCTTTTAGTAGAAAAAATCAGTTTAATTGGATTAATACTTGCTGTTTTTTACGCCTTTACAGATATTCAAATAATACCCGGTTTGTCACCAATTTGGGAAGGGTTGACAATCACCGCTCAAATTGGAGTCATGTTACTGGGGGCATTTCCTGTGGTGCATATTCTAGTTAAGCTGCTATCGAAACCATTAAATATTATTGGCTCAAAGATAGGCTTAGATGAAGCAAGTACCGGTGGCCTCCTTATATCCCTTGCCAGCAGCATACCTGTTTATGGAATGATGAGAAATATGAACCCGCGGGGCAAGGTCATGAATGCGGCTTTTCTCGTTCCTGCAACAGCTACATTTGGCGCTCATCTGGGGTTTACTGCAGGGGTTTATTCAGAAATGATCGTTCCTGTCATTGCGGGAAAGTTATTTGCGGGGATTATTGCACTTATTCTGTCTTATTTTTTCACAAGGGATTTATGACGGTTATGGCCACCTCTCACATCATAGGGTGGCTTTTTGCTTTGAATAGAAGACAAACACCATTGTATTTTTGAAAATCTATATTGTGTTTTTCAAAGGCAAGTGGTAAAATAATAACAGAAGAACATTTGAACAATTATTCAAACATAAAAATGTAAAGGGGATCAACATGAAATATGAATTAAAAGGCCTTGATTGTCCCAATTGTGCGAATAAAATTGAATGCGAGCTCAAAAAGCTGGAAGGTCTGTCTGACTTAACCGTGAATTTTGCCACCCGAACAATTGACATAGATCCTGCTTTAGAGCAAGATGTTGCAAAAGTCCTTCAAAAAGTGGAGCCCCATGTTAAACTTATTCCGCAAAAGTTGGTTTCTGAGAAAAGAAAAGAAACAGACGAAGATGATAAAGCCATGCTTAAATGGAAGCTTATTAATATAATTTTATCTGCGATCTCTTTATGCCTCGGAGTTGTATTATCTACAAAATTGCACGGGCCTTATGAGGTTTTGGAATACGGGATATTTTTTGTAGCATATTTTTTGGCAGGGCGAGAGGTCCTTCAAAAATCCATTGGCAATATTGTTCGCGGCCAAGTCTTTGACGAAAACTTCCTCATGACCGTAGCTACCATAGGAGCCTTTGCCATTCATGAACTGCCAGAAGCCGTAGGCGTTATGCTGTTTTATTCGGTTGGGGAATATTTTCAGGATTTAGCGGTATCCAGGTCCCGCCGCTCTATTGTAGAACTTATGGATATTCGCCCTGATTATGCAAATTTGATCATCGATAACAAGGTCGAAAAAGTAGCTCCTGAAGCTGTAAAGATCGGTGAAACTATAATGGTAATGCCCGGAGAAAAGGTGCCCCTTGATGGGGAGGTAATAGAGGGCGACTCTAACGTGGACACTTCGGCTCTTACCGGCGAATCGGTGCCCCGCAGGGTGCAGCCCGGCGAAAAAGTAATGGCAGGCATGGTAAACGGGCAGGGGCTTTTGAAAGTCAGAGTAGAAAAGACTTTTGGAGAATCTTCCGTTTCCAAGATACTGGATCTGGTGCAAAGCGCATCTGGGCGCAAAGCGCGAACGGAACAGTTTATTACGAAATTTGCCAGATACTATACACCTGCGGTAGTTTTTGGTGCCCTTGCCATAGCTATAATTCCCCCGCTGGCAGTCCCGGGAGAAAGTTTTGCCAAGTGGTTCTACAGAGCTTTGACTATGCTTGTCATATCATGCCCCTGTGCCCTGGTAGTATCAATTCCCTTAGGGTATTTTGGAGGAATTGGAGGTGCTTCCCGTAACGGAATATTAGTAAAGGGTGCCAGTTTCTTAGAAGCACTTACAAATGTGGATACAGTTGTATTTGACAAGACGGGTACCCTTACGAAAGGCGTTTTTAAAGTTGCCGATATCAAAGCTCAAAACGGCTATTCTGAACAAGAAGTTTTGCAATTGGCAGCATATGCGGAAGTTTATTCAAATCATCCTATAGCCAAGTCGATTTTGGAAGCATACGATAACGTTGTCGATAAAGACATAATCAAAGACTATAAGGAAATTCCGGGCCATGGCATAATAGTAAATGTTAATGGCAAGAAGATACTAGCAGGCAACCAAAAGCTGCTAAAGCAAGAAGGCATTGCATTAGCTCACGAAGATTTTACGGGCACTGTAGTGCATGTTGCGGTAGATGGCAGCTATGCGGGTTATATAACCATCGCCGATGAGATCCGCCCAGATGGAGCTTCTGCTATAAAAGAGCTTAAAAACTTGGGAATAAAGAGGACTGTAATGCTAACAGGCGATGCAGAAGACACTGCAAGTAACATAGCTAAGAAGTTAGGCATTGATGAATATCATGCTGGGCTCCTGCCGGAAGAAAAAGTTTTAAGGCTAGAACAACTGCAGGGCAAAGGTGATGCAAGGCGGAAGGTAGTATTTGTGGGAGACGGCATCAACGATGCTCCGGTTATAACCCGGGCTGATGTTGGTATTGCCATGGGCGGTTTAGGTTCTGATGCCGCTATTGAGGCTGCAGATGTAGTTATAATGGAAGACATGCCTTCAAAAGTGGCTAAAGCAATAAAGATTGCCAGGCATACGAAAAAAATAGTTATACAAAATATAATTTTCGCGTTGGGGGTAAAAGGCATCTTTCTGGCATTAGGAGCTGTAGGAGTTGCCAGCATGTGGGAAGCAGTATTTGCCGATGTGGGTGTGGCTCTTCTTACGGTTCTCAATTCAACCAGGACTTTGCTTCATAATATTAAATAGACCAAAAGCAACAAGGATTCCTTGTTGCTTTTGGTTTTATGGCACTAATATGCTTTTTATTTTTAAAAACTTTCTCCTTTTTCCCGTGCCTGCTGCTGTTTTTCGTTTTTGGAAGGCCTTTCATTATACTCAAAAGTTGCACAATTGGTAGCTTGGCATTCCTTTGCATTTTTGCCTGTAATTTCTATTGCCTCCACATTGCAAAGGTCTCCCTCTTGATAATACTTACACGTATCTACAATGCAGGTTACTGTTGGGTTTAATCTGCGTCCTATGCCTAACAGCTCTTCAGCAAAACCAACCCAGTTTACGTTGTCAGCAGAACCGATTAAATTTGCAAGGCCCCTTCTTTCCTCAAAAGTTTTACACATTGTTTGTTCAGCAGATTTTGACATCTTGCCTACTTCTTCATTTAAAATATCGATATTGCCTGCACCACAGATATTTCCTGGAAGCCAGTGAGTGCAAGTGTTGACCACGCATTTTACTTCGGGATTGGGAATTTTATTTTTGTCTGCCATAGTAACACTCCTTGATCCTATTCTCTGTATAGTATTTGCCTTTTTTAAGAAAATATTGTATTGAACCGCTATCTATTTTAGGGTAGAATATATTTAACAATATATAAAATATTTCACAAATTTTTTTATTTAATAATTAATAAAAAAGGTCAGGTGATTCTTTGTGCTTACAAAAAAAGAGTTGGCTAAATACATAGATCACACATTGTTAAAGCCAACTGCCACCTTTGACAATATTGAGATGTTGTGTCTTGAAGCCAAAGAATATGGGTTTTATTCAGTATGCGTAAATTCCTGTTATGTAAAACATGCCGTAAAACTTCTCGGAGGTACTGACATCAAAGTGTGTTCGACTGTTGGCTTCCCACTGGGTGCAATGGCTACCGAAGCTAAAGTCTTCGAAGCTGTGGAAGCTGTGAAGGCAGGAGCAGCAGAAGTGGATATGGTTATAAATTTAGGCCTTTTGAAGAGCGGTGACTACTACGGAGTTCAGGAAGATATCAGTGAAGTGGTAAAAGCAGTGAAGGCGGTTAACCCCGATGCAAAGGTTAAGGTTATTCTTGAAATGTGTAGGCTTGATGAAAATGAGAAGGTTTCTGCCTGCCAATTGGCAAAGGCTGCTAAGGCGGACTTTGTAAAGACCTCTACCGGGTTTGACAAAGCTGGTGCAGATGTGAGTGATGTGATGCTGATGCGAAAACTGGTAGGAGATAGTATGGGTGTTAAGGCCGCAGGCGGTATTAGAGATGCTAAAACTGCCATCGAAATGATAAACGCAGGGGCGAATAGGATTGGGACAAGCTCAGGCATAACAATTATTCAAGACTATGTTCAAAGCACAGAAATGGGAGGCTAAAGTTATGTATTTTGAAAAAGCCGGAAAACAAAACACTGAAAAGACGTTGGAAATTGTAAAAAAAGCAGTTAAGGAGAGAGACATAAAGCATGTAGTAGTAGCGTCCTGCACCGGTTATACCGCTAAACTGTTTAAAGAAGCAAATCTTGGAGTAAATCTTGTCTGCGTGACACATGTGGTGGGTTTTGAAAGACCCGGTGAATCAGAAATGCCTGAGGATGTGAGGCGTGAACTTATAGAGTCGGGCGTAAAGCTGCTCACCACAACCCATGTTCTATCCGGTGCGGAACGCGGCATAAGCAATAAATTTGGTGGGGCATACCCTGTGGAAATTTTAGCACACACACTGAGAATGTTAGGGCAAGGGACTAAAGTGTGTGTGGAAGTAGCAGTTATGGCCCTTGATGCAGGTCTGATTCCTTACAATGAAGAAGTGATAGCTGTTGGAGGCACTGGCGAAGGGGCAGATACGGCGGTGATCATTAAGCCCGCCCATGCAGCCCACATCTTTGATACTTGGATTTCTGAGATCCTCTGCAAACCCGCAAATAAATAAAAAAGTAGAACTTGGGGCAGTCTGAAGACTGCCCCATGATATTTTAATCCTTTTGAATTACATTTGTAACAAGGCCCTCCAGTTGATTTTTAGTAAGAGAACCTTCTATCCGCGCTGCAATTATACCGTCTTTATCTATAATAAAAGTTGTGGGGACTCCGCGGATCATGTAAGTTCTGGCCGTTTCAGCTATTTCATCTTTAAGCACTGTAAAGCTAAACTGCATATTGTTTATATAAGCAGATAGTCTGCTTTCGGCTCTGTCCAAATTTACCATTAAGACCATTACATCTTCAGGTTTTGAGCGGTTAAATTCATCAAAATCGGGCATTTCTTGAAGACAATATCTGCAACCTAAAGACCAAAAGTTAAGTACAACGATTTTACCGCGGAGACTTGAAAGTCTTATTTTTTTGCCTGACAGATCTTCCAGCTCGAAATCAGGAGCCAGAGGAGCAATCTGAATTTGACTTTCTGATTCCATCTGGGAATTTTCACTACTATTTTCTGTTTTGCTTTCTGTGCTGCATCCCGATGAGAATAAAGCAAGTGTCAGCAAGATAAACAAAAGCACTAGTAGGGGTGTCTTGTGCCTTAAGGTCATAAAAGTCTCCCTTCTTTCATAAAATCCAATTAAATTCTGTTAAGGTATAATAAAATTCCCATGATGACCAGAAGTATCCCTGCTGCCTTTTGAGAGTAAGGTGCAATTTTTTTGGTTTTGATAATTAATTCCTTTGCTCTGTCTGCTGCTAAAGCCATTATAAAAAACGGTAAAGCGAGCCCGAAGGAAAATACAAGCAGCATCAAAAATCCATATTTAAAACTTTGAGTACTTCCAGCCATCAAGAGCACTGAAGAAAGTACAGGTCCGATGCAAGGTGTCCAACCTAAGGCGAAGGCACAGCCCAATATGAAGGCTGAAAGTGGATTGATAGCTTTGGGCTGTAAATGCTTTCGACGCTCCTTTAAAAGAAATGGCACGTTTAAAAAACCCAACAAAAACAGCCCCAAAACAATCACGAAAATACCGGCAACTTTTACAACCAAAGGTTTGTTAAATAACAGATATTGGCTAATTGCAGTTACTGAAAGACCTAAGGTGGCAAATACGGCGGAAAAACCAAGTATGAAAGCGAAGGTGTTAGCAACAATTAAGCTATGCTTTTCGCTGCTGGAAGCGCTGCTGCCGGCAAATATGCTTATGTATACCGGTAAAAGAGGAAGTACACACGGTGAAAAAAATGCCAGCAATCCTGCTAAAAAAGATGCATATATATTAACATCACTTATATTCATCGCCCTACCTCCCGCTTTAGTGTTTAAATGAAAATTTAGTTATATTATATCATAAAAATAGTATTTATAAATACCTAAATTAAAAATAAATTCAAAGGCTCATAATATGACATCGGATATACATTTTTGGCAGAAACAAATCAAAAACGAACTAATTGACAAAGCAGTTTACTTGTGATATATTTACGAAAATAGGATTATTAATAAATTAAATATATGCCTCATCTCTACACGAGTTGGGGTAGAGGCGCGGTGTATCAAGAGTAAGCTTGTGGAGGCTGGGAAACCGATTAAGCAAGCTGAAAGGGGTCATCGCCGAAGCATGATTTGTCCCCAAAAATCATGCTGGGCCTATATCGAACAGGTATAGGACTGTCACCGATAATTCGGTGGAGCGCTACTTCAAGAGAGAGGCATTTGCCAAAGCTTATTAAAACAATCGGCAAATAGCCCCGATTGTTTTTTTTATTGTTAAATAACAAGGCTTTCGGACCGCGACATCAATATTTGATTGCGTTGTCGGGGAGACTTTTATTGAAAACTTAGAGGAGGTTTAGTATGTCAAAATACAGAATAGCGGTTGTTGGTTTTGGAAATGTAGGCAGGGAAGCTTTTTATGCTGTAAAAGAAAGCCCCGATATGGAAGTGGCAGGAATAGTCCTTCGGGATCCCAATAAAATTCAAGCAGCTAAAAAGATTGTGGGAGACATTCCAGTAACTACCGATGTAAGAGAGCTTGAAAAAATCGATGTGGCGATTCTTTGTATACCCAGTCGTTCTATTCCTGAAGTTGCGCCACAGTATTTAGAAATAGGCATTAATACAGTTGACAGTTTCGATATTCACGGTGATGAAGTTATTAAATTGAAAGAAAAACTCGACAACATTGCCAAATCCCACAATTCTGTAGCTGTCATTTCAGCTGGTTGGGATCCGGGCACGGATTCCGTCGTGAGAGCTTTAATGGAAGTGATTGCTCCTAGGGGAATTACTTATACGAATTTCGGCCCAGGCATGAGTATGGGGCATACTGTAGTAGTTAAAGCAATTGAAGGTGTAGTAGATGCAATTTCTATGACTATCCCCCAGGGCAATGGTTTGCATAAAAGACTGGTATATGTACAGATAAAAGAGGGCTATGATTTTGATAAAATTGCTGAAGCAGTGAAAAAGGATCCTTACTTTATCCATGACGAAACACATGTATATAAGGTAGATGATGTAAAAAGCCTTATAGATAAAGGGCATGGTGTGCACATGTCGAGGAAAGGCGTATCCGGTGCCACCCATAACCAGCGTATGGAGTTTATAATGTCTATTTACAATCCGGGGGCAACGGGCCAGATCATGGTAGCGGCTGCCAGGGCAAGTCTCAAGCAAGATCCTGGCTGCTATACTATGCTGGAAATACCTCTTATTGACTATTTATTCGGAGATAAGGAGCGACTGCTGCATCGTTTAGTTTAAAAAAGACTGTTTTACTAATATAACAAATAGCGATTTTTTAGAAGGCTGTTGTGAACTAGTTTGCAACAGCCTTTGTATGTATAGATTAAGACATTTATCACCAAAAGTTGACAAAAAGACTGCTTAAATTGTATAATATTATCTATAAATTACAAATTTTGTAAAATGAATTGGGAGGGCTTACAATGCCTCCAATGTTGATTTCATTGTTACAAGTTATTGTTAACTCGGTGATACTGCTTATTATCTACTGTTATTTATACGTTCGGGAAAAAAAAGATTATTTACGTATTTGGGCACTAGGCTGGTTTTTTCAATTCTTAAGGTTTATATGTGAAATTTGGTTAGTTTATAGGAATTTTTCGCTTCTGAGGTTTTCGATAGACATATTAAATGTCCTGAGTGCTTATATGATTGTTCATGGGACGTATATTTTTGTAAACAAGCAAACACCTAAACAACTCAAGCTTTTGGTGGCACTAAACTTCTTATGGCTTCCAGTAGCGTTTTTAGTTAAAATGCCTTTTTATATTCAGGTTTTTCCAGCACTTTTGTTTACCTCCATAATTTACATTGCTACGGGTATTGCTTTTATAATGAGCATAGATACTCCAAGTGTTGCAAAGTACATAACAGGTATTACATTTATACTGTGGGGCATACATAAGATTAATTATCCATTTTTGAGACCAATTCCTGACGCTGCAAATTGGGCATTTTTTATCACCTCAATTTTTGAGATAATTGCGGCTTTGGGAATATTGATGATTTACTTTGAGCGGGCCAAACAAATAGAGCAGGTTTCCAAGGAAGAGTTAAAACAAGAACATGAACGGTTTAAAGTAACTTTGAAAAGCATCGGTGACGGAGTTATAACGACGGATGCAAAAGGCTTTATAGATTTTATAAATCCTGTAGCTCAAGAATTAACGGGATATAATGAGTTAGAAGCTGTAGGAAGACATATACGCGATATTTTTAATATTGTCAATGAATATACTGGAGAAGCAGTTGAGGTTCCCATAGACACGGTCCTTCGCAAAGGAATAGTAAAAGGCCTGGCAAATCACACAGTTCTTATACGAAAGGATGGCAGTAAAGCCTCTATTGCAGACTCAGCTGCACCTATTAAAAACATCGATGGCCAAATCGTGGGAGTAGTTTTGGTATTTCAAGATATCACTGTCCATAGGGAAATAGAAAAATCCAGAGAACAACTGGCCTTTATAGTTGAATCTTCTCGCGAAGCAATTTTCAGTTTAGACCTTGATTATCGAATTACCAGTTGGAATAAAGGAGCAGAGAGCATTTACGGTTACAAAGCCGAAGAGATTCTAGGCAAATCCGCATATATTTTAGTTCCCCGGGAACTATACCGTGAATTGGACGAACATATAGCGCAAGCTTTAAGTGAGAGGACGCCTTTACACTATGAAACAGTTCGTCTGCACAAAAATGGATGCAGAATAAATTTATTAATTTCCATATCTCCCATATTTGACGATTACGACAATGTACTGGGCATATCTGTGATCGCTCATGATATCTCTGATCGTTTGCGTTCACAGGAAATGTTGAAACGCTATAAAATGCTTTCTGAAAGTACTACTGATATTATCCTTTTCGTTAGATATCCAGACGGCAAAATAATAGAAGCTAATCGGGCAGCTGTAGAGGCTTTAGGCTATAAGCTCGATGAATTCATTAATTTGAACATTTTTGATTTAACCTGTGACATTGGCAAAGAGAATACTGAAATTCTGATGGAAAAGGCCTTAAAAGGTGTGAGGTTTGAATCTGTACTTCGCCGTAAAGATGGTAGCACTTTTCCCGTTGAAGTGAGCGCTACCGGCGGAATGTTACAGGGACAACAAGTAATTCTCGGCATTTGCCGCGATGTTACAGAACGCAAGCATTTTGAAGATCAGCTAAGATACATGAGCAGACATGATTATTTAACTGGTCTGTACAATAGATTGACTTTTGAAGAGAAGCTGATCCAGCTAAAAAATAATCCTCCATATCCCTTTGCGGTTGTCATGTGCGATCTTGATGGCCTTAAAATGATAAACGACACCTTCGGCCACGAAACCGGTGACATCTTTATTAAGGCAGCAGCCAGCAATTTAAAGAGAGCTGTCAGACCTCAGGATTTTTTGGCTAGAACGGCCGGGGATGAATTTGTCATAATAATCCCGAATGCAGACAAGGCAATAGTTGAAGAGATAATAGGGAGAATACGCTATTGCGTCCAAAATTTTAATGATTGCCAGCTCCCCATACCGCTAAATATTTCTATTGGCTATGCCATAGTAGAAAATGAAGATTTTGATATAAAGGAAGCGCTGAAAACTGCAGAAAACAATATGTACCGTGAAAAGGTGCACCACAGCATAAGCAGAAAGAGCAGTATAATTAAAACCCTTATGAAGATGTTGGAAGCTCGGGATATCATTACACAGGATCATTCCCAGCGGACTGAAAAGATGGCGGTGAAGCTCGCTAATAGACTTAACATGAGTCAGCGGCAGATTGAGGACATAAAACTGCTGGCCATGTTTCATGACATAGGTAAAGTTGGGATTCCTGACAGCCTTTTGTTTAAAAAGGGAAGACTGACCCGTGAAGAACGTTTGGAAATGCAGCGCCATACGGAAATAGGACACCGTATAGCAGTTTCCTCTCCTGAACTTGCCCACATTTCAGACTGGATACTGCTGCATCACGAGTGGTGGGATGGCAATGGCTATCCTCTAGGATTAAAAGGTGAGGAAATACCTATAGAATGTCGCATATTGGCCATTGTAGACTCCTATGATGCCATGATACAGGATAGGCCTTATCGCAAAGCGATGAGCCACGAGGAGGCAGTAGCCGAGCTTAAAAGATGTGCCGGTACTCAATTTGATCCTCACCTTGTGGAATTGTTTATAAAAATTTTGGAGGAAGAGGCAGAAACAGCGTAAAATATAAACTCCTGGTAGGCTATGCTGATGGCACAAGCTGGTGGCCGCTTTGCATAGAGGTTATAAACCCTTAGGCCCGGCAGAGATGGGTAAACATTGGATACAGGTCTTAGAAGCCAAGTAGTGCCAAATAAGTTTATTCGACCTCTGTTTTAATTTATAAAAAAAACAGAAGAACTCCGCTTTTGGTCGGAGTTCTTTATTTCTTTTACTTCGTAAAAACGTGGTCGCCGATTTGGCAGATCACAGGTTTTGACAGCAACCATGTATTTGTTATTTTGTATGGATTGAAGAAGAACAAAGCACCTCCGGTTGGATCTAAACCGCCCAGGGCCTCATCGGCAGCTTTATATGAATCGCTGCTTGGAGTTACAGAATAGATTCTTCCGTTAAGCACAGGCTCAAATTGATATGCACCTATTTCATCAACGTGATATATAACCTCTTTAATCGTATTTGGGAATTTGTCGCTATGAACCCTATTTACTACTACTGCACCAACTGCTACTTTTCCCATATAGGGTTCCCCTTCTGCTTCCGCTTCAATAAGCCGCGCCAAAAGCACTCTTTCCTCTTGGGTATAATACACTCCGCTGCCGTATTTTATGTACTGTCCCCGATTAATATAGCCTCTTGAAGGTAAAGCCTGGGGCCTTTGTCCCTGTGATGGTGCATGTGAAGGAATCATTAGTGTCGTCCCTGCATAAAGTTCGCTTCCCCAAAGTCCGTTTATGGTTTTTAAATCATCAATGGAGACTCCGTACTTTTGTGAGATCTTGTAAAGCGTATCTCCCCAGTTTACGGTTATTTGTTCGTAAGGGCAATTTTGCGGAACATACAATGTCTGTCCTGGCCAGATTTGGTCAGAGTAAAGAGCGTTTAAGCTTTTGAGATCTGATAAGCTTACGCCAAAGTTCTGACTTATGAGATAAAGAGTGTCGCCGGGTTTAACCGTGTATATTTCGGGAATTAATAGAACTTGTCCAACTGTTATGTAATCTGAAAACAGGGAGTTATTCTGCCTTATCTTATCTATGGGAACCTTAGTAATTTGACTTATAGAATTTAAGGTGTCCCCAGGCTGCACCGTAATAACTTTGGCTTCAGCTTTGACTGAGAATAAAACCAGGAAGACAAACAAGAAAATAACCGCATTTAGTTTTTTGGTAATGTGCACCAAATACCATCCCCTTTCCTTGGCATGATTATACTATAGGTCCACTGTTTATTTCACCAAGTAAAATTCACCAAGGAATAATCAGGGAAAAAGCTCGCCGGGAAAGAATTTCCCGGCGGTATGTGATCCATTATTTTTTAAAATTCATGATAAGTTTGCCTTCTTCTGTACTTATAGAAGTAATTTTTAAATCATAGGGCAAAGGTGGCGGATTAAATTCCATGTTGTAATTTGCCATCAGCTCTTCAATTACCTTGGCTGGCAGTGTTACACCGTTAAATTCAAGTTTTTTGGGATTAAATTTTATCTTATTGTCTTCGGTGAGCTGGATGTCGCATGTAATAGAATAAACAGGTACGTTGCTATCTGGGTTTTTCTCGGTAACCGTGATGCCTTCGGTACTAAAAGTAAAGTATACATTCTTTAAATTTTCATCTTTAGAGAGCAAAGTTTTGGTGACGCTTGTGTCTAAAAACACTGCCCGAGCCGTCATGGCAAAGTAGTTCACCGTAAGATCATCAGGCCTTAAACTAGACCAAGGCAATGAAGATAAATTTTTCAAAAGATAATCAAGGGAAGGCAAAGATTTCTGCCAATCTTCACTTATTGCTTCTAAAAATGTTGTGTCTTTTAATATAAGCCTTGCGCGGTTTAATTCCTCTTGCTTTTCTTCTATAGTTTGAGTTATTTTCTGAAGAGCCAATTTGGCTTGATTTTCTAAAGCTTGAATTTCCCGCTGTTTATCCATAATATCTCGTTCCTCCTGTTTCCTTTGAGCAATAAGGGCTCTGGTTTCGATAATTATATTATTATAGTATTCTATAAAGAACACGATGTTATCGAAACGACGGAAAAAATCTCCCAGATCTTCTGCACCCACCAGAACAGAAAGCATATTGCCCATACCGCCTTTAAAAGCAAAAACAATCCAGCGGGAAAGTTCTTTTTGACGATTTGCAACAGTGGTATTTAAAGAGGAAAGCTCCTCTTGCTTTAATTCAAGTTGCTTTCTAAGCTTTGAATTCTCTAGAGAAAGCTGTTCTATTTCATTTCTAAGAGCTAAGATTTTAGCATCTAATGCCAGAATCTCTTCAATGAGCTGCTGTTCTACCTCTGAAATCGGTGCCCCATTAGTAAATCCCGCAAATATCAAATTTAAAATAAAAATAACGGTAAGCGTTAAAAAAAGCCCCTTAGTAAAGCGCATTTTATTCCCCCGCAAAGGCCTATAAATAGTTATAAAAAAAATATCATATTTTGTGTTTTAATTATAGTTTATTCTACAAAAACCTAAAATGTCCTCTAAAGTGATGACCTTGGCAATTTTGAAGATTGTTACAATATAGTGTATAATTTAATTTATAATAAAGATTTTTTTGAAGGGGTGAAATTGATTGAATCTATCCGAGATAAGGCAGAAAGCACGGGAAAAAATGAAAGGCTTTTGCCGAGTTTGCAAAGTTTGCGATGGAGTAGCTTGTGCTGGAGAAGTACCGGGAATGGGAGGAGTGGGCACTGGCTCTTCCTTTACGGCAAATATTAAAGCACTGGCAAATGTTAAGCTCAACTTGAGGACCCTTCACGATGCCAAGGAACCGGATATTTCAACAGAGCTTTTCGGCATCAAGCTTTCCATGCCAATACTTGCGGCACCTATTACGGGGTCTGAGTATAACATGGGTGGAGCAGTACCTGAAGCAGAGTATGTCCGCATGGCCATAACCGGCAGCAAAAATGCAGGAACTATCGGAATGAGCGGTGACGGCGGCAATCCCATCTTTTACGATTCAGGCCTTGAGGCTATAAAAGAGCAAAATGGTCACGGTATTCCCATCATAAAGCCTAGGGAAAAATCTGTAGTTTTGGAAATGGCCAAAAGGGCAAAAGAAGTTGGAGCCCTAGCTGTAGGAATGGATATCGATGGAGCTGGTCTTGTTACAATGGCTTTGATGGGACAGCCCGTGGGACCCAAGAACTTACAGGAGCTAAAAGACATAATTTCTAGGATCGACCTTCCCTTTATATTAAAAGGAATCATGACCGTTGATGAAGCTGAACTGGCACTGGAAGCAGGAGCTTCTGCCATAGTTGTATCAAATCATGGAGGGCGCATTCTAGACAGTACACCCGGTGTGGCTGAAGTTCTGCCCCAAATTGCTCAAAAAATGAAAGGCAGGATAACTATTTTGGCAGATGGAGGAGTCAGAAGCGGTGTAGATGTGTTAAAATATATAGCATTGGGTGCTGATGCGGTATTGGTGGGAAGACCTGTTATTATGGGTGCATTTGGCGGCGGAACTGAGGGAGTGCGGTTAGTGCTGGAAACCATGGCAAAAGAGCTAAAACAGGCCATGATTCTCACCGGCTGTAAGAATATCAGCGAGATAAATGCTAAAGTTATTTTTAATAAGTAAAATTAGGTGACAGAATACAAAATCCGTCACCTTTGACTTTTGCTTGGTTTGTAATTTTCGTTAACTGGTGAGTCTATCACATCAGCATCGCCAATTACACTCATATTATTACAGATAATACTTGCGTCACCAATTCCTGTGTTGGATTTATTGTGGGCATCCCAACTGTTTTGCCTGTTATGGCCTACGGATACGGTAGCATTATTGGCCAGTGAAGTTACATTTATTTCGTCAAATGATATATTTGCAGTTTCTTTTATTTCCGTTGAAAGATACATATCATTGTCAACTATCAAATGATGGTTATCAAAAGGTGAATCCATGAAATCATTATCATAGACCAAGTTTATACTTTGTATAACCTTACCATTTACAGAACCTAAACCCTGATTGCTTTTGCCATGGGCGCTCCATCCTATGGCATTGTTTTTTCCTATGAATATACCACTAGAATCTCCAATAGACTGGACAGTTATGTTTTGAAAATTTATAACGGTGTCATCTACTCTATTTTGCATAACAATTCTCCTCACGTTCCCCTTTGTAGAATATCAGTAGGATTAATTTCCTGATCATTTAAGGTAGAGTCAATGGCATCAGGGTCGATTATTGTAATTAAATTGTATGAGGTCAGGCTCGTGCCCTGAGGTGAAGTGCCGTTATTGGATTTATTGTGAGAAACCCATCCGGATTGGGCATTTTCACCTACAGCCACAGATGAATTAGATTGCATGCTGAACACATTTATCGCATTTAAAAAAATGGATACGGCCATAGCACCCCCTCAATTCTAAAAACCCATATTTGGAATACTTCTAGATAAAAGTGATTTCTATTTGTCGCGTGTTGGCCTCAGGTATTTTGGGCAAGTATAAGGTTAGTATTCCATCTGAATATTTAGCGGTGGCTTTTTGTGAGTCTATTTCAGCCGGTAGCGGAATATTTTTGTTAAAAGACAAAACATTTTCCTTCTCAGAATTGTTACGTGCTTTGCCAGATATATTTACTGTATTGCCAGTTACTTTTACACAAATATCGCTTTTGTCCTTAAGACCCGGTATTGCTGCTTTTACCAGGAATCCTTTATCGGTTTCGGTAATATTGATCTTAGGTCCGTAATTATCCTCATAAACAGATTGAGATTCTGCATTCCATATACTTTTATATTCACCGAAGTAGGAAGGCTCATAAAAAGAGGCGGGGTTTTTAAGGCTAATTTGTATTGCCTGCATAACCATTTCAACGAATTCTTTAGGCCACGTTACCTTTTCAGAAAGCTCATGAGATATTTTCTGCAGCTTAATCAAATTTTCCAACCAGTCTTTATCAAATACCAATGTGACCCCTCCGTAACAGATCACAGTATCTCTTTAATCGTTTCAAGTAACTTCTTATCCTTTTCGCTGGAATCCGCACACCACATATCCAAGCCATCAGGGTCTTCCACATAGTTTGTGTTACTGGGCAATTGATTGTTGTCCCCGGAAATATTACCTAATCCCTGGTTAGTTTTAGTCATGCTTTCAAATTCCTTTAAAAAATTCTTTCCTATATTAAATGATGAGGCATTTTCTATAGAGCCGATATTTATGGAACCGATATTTATATTTAAACAAAACCCTGCCATAAAAAAACCTCCGACAAATTTAACGGCTGGGCATTGAGAAAACTCAGGCATTTTATCATCGATGTCATACTATATTATTATGACAGAATAGATAAGATGTGACCTTTTGGATTTTTAAAGTTTTAATCCACAAGAGGTGAAACTCTTGAGTGTCAAAGGTCTTATATATAAAATTGCCCGTATATTTAAAAGAACTAAGGGTAAACCATTTGACGAAAAATTGGTGGAAGACCTGATGGATCGCATTGTAAAACTGGAAAAAAAACAGCAGGAATTGGAAGAAAGTCTAGAGAAAGAGTATTGTGTTAAAAGTATTGTTGTAGAAAGGATGCATGCTGATAAGGTAGAGTTTAACATAGATGCTATAGATGTGGATGAGCTCAGCGGAATGCTAAGCATAGGCTTAAACTATGAAGGTAAGCTTGTAAAGATACTTTCCGACCAAACCGGTAAAACAAAGGATAAAGACAAAAATGCAAACAAGAGTGAAGGCTCAAAAGAAAATCAGAGGTCAAGACCCAAAATTACCATGTTTTTTGATACCAAGCCAAATTCTGATAGCTGATTGACTTTTGGATGTATTCATATTAGTATTCAATTATAAGTAAAACTCAGATTTGAATTTGGAGCTAGAAAGCTCATATGAGGTGTCAAGCTATGAAATTCAAAAAACTCATCATAATGTTTTTTGGCACCATGCTTTTAATCACTGCATGTCTAGGTGTGCCCCAGGACAAAGCAGTAATTAAAGTGTCTTCATTACCTCTTGACAGGACAACTTTTATCGGCTATTCGGATGCTTCAGACCATGGCTATGCTATGGCAGTAGTAACAATAGAAGATAACAGGATTTCAGAAGTAATCCTTAAGGAATTTACGGAGCTTTCAGTTGAGAAAGATTTTTCCACTTATGAGTATCCTCCGTCAGTTGAAGCTAATACTTTATTGCCTCAACGTTTTATCGAAGTTCAAAGTAATGAAGTGGACCTAATTGCCGGTGCCACTGCCAGCTCAAACCGCTATAAACAGGCAGTAGAGCGAGCTTTGATAAGTGCTAAAAAAGAGGAAAGTGAAAGGCAATATTTTGACGGTGTTTTTCAGGGCAGGTCAAAGGCCGACAATCATGGTTACGGTATTGCCCTTGTTGAGATTAAAGACGATAAAATAACAAGTGTGGAGCTTAAAGAAGTGGACGAAAAGGGAGAACTGAAAGATTTTAGCACTTACCCTCATGAACCCTCGAGAAAGGCTCATAAAGAGTTGCCACAATGGTTTGTCCAGAGTAACTCACCAAATATTGATAATTTTACCGGAGCAACCCACAGCACTGATAAGTACAAAGAGGCAGTGGAAAACGCCCTGGTAAAAGCAGCAATAAAAAAAGACCTGCCTGATTTAATTGACGGGACATATGTGGCAGTTTCCGATGTGTCAAGTCAAGGATATTCTAGTGCGGCGGTAACCATAGAAAACGATATGATCATGCAGGTGGATTTAAGGGAATATGACCAGAATTCGGTTGAGAAAGATTTTGCATCATACGAATATGAGCCTTCGGTAAATGCCAATAGAGAGCTGCCCTGGGCATTCGTGGCAATTCAATCTTTTGATGTTGATATAGTGACGGGAGCCACATATAGTAGCCAACAATATATTCAAGCAGTAAAAAGGGCTCTGGAGAAAGCCTCTTGGTCCAAAAAAAGCGGCAGCTACTTTGACGGAGTATTTCAGGCTAAATCACATACCGATGAGCACGGCTATGCAATTGCGGTAGTTACCATAAAAGATGACAAAATGACAAATGTAGAATTAAAGTATATTGATGCTGAAGGCAAAAAAAGGAACTTTGAAACATATGAGTATGAACCGGGGGTAATAGCTCATAGAGAACTGCCAAAAAAATTTGTCATGGCCAATACTTATGACGTAGACACAGTTACCGGAGCAACCATCAGTTCCATTAAATACATTCAGGCAGTGAAAAATGCTTTGGAAATTGCCAAGCGTTAATTTTCCTATTTATTTATCATGTTACGTTTCTAGCAGCAAATTAATCTCATCTTCTGTAAGTTCCCGCCACCTGCCGGGTTCAAGACTTTCATCAAGCTTTAATTTTCCGAGGGACAGGCGCTTTAACAATATAACATTTTTTCCTCTTGCCTTCATCATGCGCTTTATTTGATGAAACTTGCCTTCACATATTGTGACATAGCATCGTGATATATTTCCGCTTTCCAAGATATGAAGCTTTGACGGCAATGTGACAAAATCTTCAAGCTGTATGCCTTTTGCAAAGGCATTGGTGTCAGCCTCATCCAATTTTCCGTCAACTTCTACATAATAAGTCTTTTCTACATGATTTTTCGGAGAAAGCAATCTATGAGCCAGTTTGCCGTCATCGGTAAGCAAAATCAGGCCTTGGGCATCCTTATCCAGTCTGCCTACGGGAAACAACTTACGGTGGGAATATTCACCATCAAGCAAGTCAATAACAGTTACATCTTTATTGTCGCGAGTAGAGGAAACTACGCCTTCTGGTTTATTCATCATAATATATACATGTTCATGAAAAATGAGCTCTTCTCCCGCTACGGTTATCTGATCAACAAAAGGATTTACCTGAAAACCTGCATCATTTACTATATTTCCATTAACGAATACTTGGCCTGCTTTTATCAGCTTTTTGACGTCCTTTCTGCTGCCATATCCCGATGAGGACAGTATCTTGTCTATGCGTTGGGGCTTTTGTGTGTTCATAATTTTCACCTCGATTGCTTTTCTAAATTATACAATGAAAGCTACATTACCCGCAAATAATACCTTGTATAAAAGATTTTTTAGGTAAATAACTATAAGGATCCCTTCAAAGCAAGATCGTTGTTATTTTAAAGCTTGGAGCAAACGCAGCAGGGGCTGTATGCGGTACGATGTTTCAGACACTCGGCAGGAAGCCGAATTGCCTGTGAAACCCTGCGTAGTGCAGAACCAGGCTTTATGACAACAAATCATAGCTCTAGGGAGAAGTGCGTTGTTTTTACCTAAATGTAAAAAGCTGCTGCATGTTGTTGTGCAGCAGCTTTTTAGTAAGTTTTACCCATCCAGATAAAACTTAATGGCTACATTATTTGCCTAACAATGGGAACAGGAAGAAGAGTATAGGTATTAATATTAAGAGGATGATTATCACAAACAGCCAGAAAAAGGCTTGAGTCATACACGGTTCCTCCTTTCATTTGGCCTTTCTTACCCCTGATACATTATATGCACTTTTCATTTATGGTGACACTTAGCTTTCTTTTATGGCGGCGACCACCATATTCGCCATGAGATGTTGAAATTCTTGAGTTTGAATAAGGCCCAAAATCATTGGTATCCACATATTTGTCATAACTGACATCCCGCTGGCAACAGTAATTTCCTCAACTTTCCCCTCCAATTTGTCCTGAGCTTTGTCGGCTATATTAGCAAGACTTATGACTGCTGTTTTTGCATAATCCATGTTTTTTAATATATTGTCAAATAGATTTTTCAGATTGCCTGAGAGTATTGCACTCCTGGCTGTTTTTTTTGCGTTCATTATTGAAGCAGTTAATGGATCAGACATTTCCATTTCTTCTTCTTCAAGTTGCCTTAACTGCTGTTCTAACTGACTCTTCTTGTTTTCGATGTCTCTTAAAGCCTTTCGCAGCTCGTCTTTTGTCATAAAAAACCCCCTTTCCTTTCTTTGACCTAATGTATATTATGCCGAATCACCAATCGCTGCTACTTTGAATATTTTATAAAAAGAAATACGGAAAGGAGGAGGAGCATGTTTCCACTGCTATTGATACCATATTATCTTTTGGTTGGAGCTGCGGGAGCGTTTTTTCTAGATCAACAAATTCGTCAAACTCCAAAGTATAAAATAGTAGGATTTAAATCTGATGTTGCTTTAATAAATGGGCGAACTATGGTTGAAGACTATGGGATTAAAGTTAAGAAGCCTCTACCTTTAATCAATGCATGTTTATGCGAGGTAAAATCCGATGCCGGCGCTTTCCGGAGCTTAGCTAAAGATCCCATGATAGAGTTTATAGAGGACGATTATGAGGGCATGATTCAAGTTATGCCAACTCTATCATTTGAAATAAAAAAACAAGGGCAAGAAATTCCGTGGGGGGTCAAAAGAATCGGTGCGCCCTCTGTGTGGAAAAACACCACTGGAAAAGGAGTAAGAGTAGGTATTATTGATACCGGTGTAGATATAAACCATCCTGATTTAAAGGACAATGTAAAAATGACAGGCTGGGTACTGGACTGCCAAAATATTATCGATGATAACGGCCACGGAACCCATGTGGCTGGTACTATAGCAGCTCTTGATAATGACATAGGAGTAGTCGGTGTTGCGCCAAAAGTTGAAATATATTCGGTAAAGGCTTTTACCAAGAGCGGAAGAGGAAATGTTTCTGATGTAATCGAAGCTCTTAACTGGTGCGTGCAAAATAAAATCCAAGTCATTAATATGAGTTTCGGCTTTAAAAACAGCAAAGCACTTGAAAAGGCCATAAAGGAAGCATATAAGCGAAATATAGTGTTAGTTGCTGCTGCAGGCAACTCAGGAGGGACTAACAATGTTATGTATCCTGCGGGGTACCCTGAAGTAATTGCGGTAGCTGCCTCCAATTCTGATGACAAGGTTGCATGGTTTTCCAGCGGAGGTCCCCAAGTTGATGTAATGGCACCGGGTGCTGGAATACTCTCCACTTATAAAAATGGCGAATACAAAACCATGAGCGGAACATCGATGGCTTGCCCCCATGTGACCGCTGCCTGCGCCCTGATTTTATCCATGTCAAATTTAGATCCTAAAGGTGTAAAGGAAGTTTTAGTAAATACCGCAAGGGATTTAGGATACTCAAAGAAAAAGCAGGGAGCCGGTCTCGTCGATGTGTCAAAAGCCATAGCAAGTGTCAACAAAACTGTATAAAAGATTGAAAGCCTTGGATTTCCAAGGCTTTCAATCTTTTTTATATTTATTTCTCTTCTTTGCCGAGCAATGGGAACAGGAAGAAGAGTATCGGGATTAAAATGATCAGGATTATCAATACGAAAATCCAGAAAAGCCCTTGTGTCATGTAATTTTCCCCCTTTCATTTTATCCGTATGAAAGCTGAGCTTCTAGCATAAGCTTTACAACTAAAAGCTATGCCCAAGGGAGCTTTCTGATAACATAGTATGCATTATCTTTTTTCAGTGTTACTTTAGATGATTTATCCATCTTTAACCAACTGTGCAAACATATTTGCCAAGAGGTGCTGAAATTCTTGAGTCTGCAAAAGCGAAAGGAACATAGGCAGCCACATATCGGTCATAATAGGCATGCCCATTGGCCCAGCAACTTGTTCAACATTTCCTTCCAGTTTATCTTTTGTCTTGTCAATAATATCCGCCAGGCTCCTCAGCGCTACTTTTGTTAAATCCATGCCGTCTACAACCTTTTCCAGCATTTTTTGCAATTTCCCTGAGATTATGGCATTATAAATGATTTTTTTAAAATCAGAGTTTGTCGAATCTTGTCTTGCGTTTGAATCAGTACGGTCCTCTTGGCTTTCGGAATCTGTTGGCTCTGATTCTGCTTTTTCAGGTTCATTTGGCATGCTTAGCAGAATCTCTTCCTGAGCCTTAACCTCTTCCAAATTATTTTCAAGTACCATTTAGGCCCTCCTCCGACCAACTTCTTTAACGCTAATTTATAATATGCACAATCACCAAATCTTGCCCCGCTGAATAATTTATCAATATCAACAGTAAAAAGAGGTGAAACAAAAGTGTTTTCGTATCTCCTTTATGTTTTGGCCCTTGGAGTTATTGGAACCGGATTAATACAGAAAAAAAAGCATCGGCCAAAATATAAAATTATAGGCTTCCGCGATGAAGTTTCTATAGAGGAAACCGAAGGGATTCTGTCAAATCACGGCATAAAAATAAAAAAACATTTGCCTTTAGCAAATGCCTGCCTCTGCTTGGTAGATGAAATATCGGCTGGCTTTAAAAGCCTGACTGCCAATGACAATATAGAATTCATCGAAGATGATTATATTGCAATGATTCAGGTAATTCCTCAAACCGCAGATTCCCTTAAAATTAAATCACAAACTATCCCTTGGGGTATAAGCAAAATAGAAGCACCAAAAGCATGGAAACACTGTCAGGGAGAGGGAATAAAGGTTGGGATTATTGACACGGGCATAGACCAGAGACATCCTGACTTAAAAGCAAATATCAAGGTAGCTCACAGTGTTGTTGAAGGCACCGGAGCTGATGATGACAACGGTCATGGTACCCATGTGGCAGGCACTATAGCAGCATTAGACAATGACATCGGTGTAGTGGGTGTAGCACCTAAGGCAGAGATTTACTCCGTCAAAGCCTTTGATAACAAGGGTAGAGGCAGGGTATCTGATATAATTGATGCGCTAAATTGGTGCATAGAAAATAAAGTTCATATTATCAATATGAGCTTTGGGTTTAGCGTGAACAGCCAAGCTTTAGAGAGGGCTATTCGGGAAGTCCATAAGCATAATATTATAATGGTGGCGGCTGCAGGAAATTCTGGCGGAAAGGATACGGTGCTTTATCCTGCAAAGTATCCTGAAGTTATTGCTGTAGCGGCATCAGATAATAAAGATAAGGCAGCTGATTTTTCAAGCAGCGGCCCTGAGGTGAATATAATAGCACCCGGCGTCGACATTTCTTCCACATATATAAACCAGGAGTATAGGCTCTTGAGCGGTACATCTATGGCATGTCCTCACGTAGTCGGTGCCTGCGCCCTTTTGATGTCAATTTCTGGAGCAGATGCCGATAATGTAAAAAATGCTGTATTAAGTACCGCAAGGGATATAGGCTTGCCTGAAGAAACCCAGGGAGTTGGCCTGGTTGATGTATCGGCTGCGGTATCTAACATAAAAAAAACTAAGGGAGGATTCTTTTATGAGTAACAAATTTGAAGAGTTAAGAAAAGAGATTAGAGATTCAATGAAAAGCCCCGGCGATATAAGCGAAGCATTTAAAAAATTCGGCATAAGTCCCGAAAACCCCGAAACTCTAAAGCAGGTAATTAGAGATGCAGGCCTTGACGCTGAAGAACTAAGTCCGGAAAAGGCTGCTGAAATGGTAAACAAGATGACCGAAAGTCTTCCACCTGAAATGAAAAAGTTTATGGCTGGCATGATTGAGAACATATCCAGTGCCATTACAGACATTCCCATGCCCGATGACGTAAGAAAACTGATGGAAAGCTGGAAACAAGGAGAGGAAACTGAAACAAAAGAGTAAATGATTAATAAAAAGAAGCCGCAATAATTTACGGCTTCTTTAATGTTATCATTTGCTGGTCTTCTAGCCACAAAACTTCATATCCCATAGCCTTTGCCAAAGGATTTATGGGGACCATAGGCTGTCCTTTTATCATGTATACTGGAACACAAAAATTATTCCTAACATTACCTGATGGTTTTATTGCCACCTGATACAATACTGGATCCCATATCAAATCCCATTTTAATTGTTCAGTGAAAAAACTCAAAGGAGCTAGGCAAACTCCCTTTACCACTGCTATGGGTGCTTGTAAAACCATGGGCTTTCCCTTGACAAATGCGATATCCGAGTTTACAGCAAGGAGAATAGAATCCTCGAACCCTTCCGGTAAAGGTAAACAGTCATCTTGTAACAAGGCTTTAAATTCATCTGTGCTTATATTAGGAGGAACTATAATTCGATTTAGCAGCATTGGAGGCGAGTCCTGATATACAAAGCCGTAACTTACCGTAAATCCTATATTGTAACCCTTTATTTTGGCAGACTCTATTGAAATATCGCTGTATCTGCCAAAAGGATATGCAATACTTTTTGGTATAGACAGACCTATCTGGTTAAAAAGCGAGTTTACCTTTTCAAAGTCATCAAGCAGCTGGTCGTAAGTCATAGTGAGCAGAAGAGGCTTGCCATCTACGAAATCATGAGCATCAAAGGTGTGGTTGCCGAATTCTACCAGACCACTTTCTGCCATTTCTCGTATTTGTTCATAGGAAAGCTTTGGTATAGCATTTGGGTCTTGAATGTGATCTTTTGATATTCTACTTCCTATAAGGAAAATCAGTGCTTTAAAATCATATTTTTTTAAAATCGGATAAGCATAAATATAATTTGATTCATAACCGTCGTCAAAAGTTATGACTACCGTATTTTCTGGTAGTTTCTTTTTATTGTACAAAAATTCTTCGATGTCCTTTAGAGAAGCGGTATAGTACCCATGTTCGTAGAGATATTTCATTTGTGCTTCAAACTCTGAAAGGGTAACCACAGTACCTTTACTTTCTGGTAAAGATTCAGGGACGATGTGATGATAGCACAGCACTTTAATTTTAGGCTGTTTGTCAGCTTTTGCTTCTGAGGCAAATATGTTCATGGGCAAAAATAAACTAATTGAGGAAAAAATCAATGTAAACAAGAGCAGCTTACGAAGCAAAGATTTATGCCAAAAAGCAAACTGCATTGCATAACTCCTTTCTTTAAAGGCAAAGCTTAACAAATTTATAAAATTATAGTAACATATGGGCAATATAGTGTAAACTATACAAAACTACAAATTAATTACAAAAAAATACTTTTTTGATATAATCAAACTAAAGCTTACAACTATTTGTTTTTAAGCCTAAAGGGGGCTTAGTGGTGGAACACATAAACCTAAAGGTTTCCTTGATTCAGATGAATGTAGTTGCCGACGACTTTGAGGCAAATCTAAGCCGTGCTAAAGCCATGCTAAATGTGGCTTTAAAACAGCGAAAAAAACCTAACGTGATAGTTTTGCCGGAAATGTGGACATCAAATTTGTATAAAAAGATAAACCAAAAGTACAATTCACTATATGTATTAGATGAATTGAAAGAAATAGCCTCGAGAAACTCTGTCAACATAGTTGCAGGTTCAATGATAGAAAGCAGGGGAGATCAGGGCGTCTTTAATACTTCATACATAATAAACAGCCAAGGCGAGATAATTGGAAGCTACAATCAAGTCCATTGTGAGAGAGACAAAAGACCTGAAATAACTCCTGGAAGCAAAGCAGTTACCTTTGACATTGATGGAATTTCCTGTGGAATTATTTTAGGTTACGATTTGCGCTTTCCTGAATTTGTAAGGCAGCTAGCCCTTAAAGGTGCAAAAGTGCTTTTCGTGCCGGGAATGTGGTCCGGACCCTGGGAAGTCCACTGGAAGCTTTTAAACATAGTCAGGGCAATAGAGAATCAATTTTTCGTGGTAGCAGTTAATCGTGCCGGCACAACCGGAAATGTGGCATATCCAGGCATGTCAATGGTGGTTGACCCCTGGGGTGGGATTTTAATAGAAGGCGACAATACTCCGGATATCCTTACTACAGTAATAGACATAAGACAGGTCGATAAAGCCAGGGAGCAAAACCCGTTCTTCTTCGACCGTAGACCGGATTTATACGAAGACTGAAAGGAGATATGGAATGGAAAGCTTTAGACAAAGTATATTAGATGCACAAATGACGGTGCACTCATTAGTAATTTACCGCAACATATTAAAAGACCCTATAGTTAAAGCATTTACAAAAATCCTCAATCTGACTTTAGAAGAAGCACCTCCTCAAGTCCTTATATCCAACTACCATGAATTTTTAGCAATACTCATAACCCAAAGCGAAATCTCCATAGAACCCTCAGTTGGAAATATATGGCAAAATCATATAATGGACCTTATCCTTACAGATGAAAATCCCTTCAGCCTCCAGTGTGAAAAGACGGGCATTATCGGGGTGGGCCAAAATTTGGTTAACTTAACCCAAAGGGATTTGACTTTGGTAAAAACGCTTTATGATTTTGATTTTTCAGCTTTCATATCATATATTAAGCAGACCTATGGAGCCTTTGTGGAACTTCCTATGATGTACACAATAGAAAGGGAAGTACCTTTTCCATATCCCGAAAGCTATTTCAAGGAAAAATATGATGTTAAGAAATTGCTGAGAGATTTGCCAGAGTGGCATCAAAATATCCATGTTTTGGCTGAGTTTTATAATGAAAAAGGATGCGGCCAATTTGCAAAATATTGGGCCTTTAAATGGGTAAGTACGGAAAGTGGCGGCAATCTAGTAGGTATTTCAAGACCCGATCCCATTACATTAAAAGAACTGATAGGATATAAAGAGCAAAAACAGCAGGTTTTAAGAAACACCAAGCAATTTGTCCAGGGTTTTGGTGCCAATAATATGTTGCTTTACGGTGACAGAGGCACCGGCAAATCATCTACCATTAAAGCACTGATTCACGAGTTCGGAGCAGAGGGCTTGAGAATGGTGGAAGTGACAAAAGACCAATTGATGAGTCTTCCTGACATAATTGCAAAACTTAGCAACCGGCCTTATCGTTTTATTATATTTGTAGACGATCTTTCCTTTGAAGAACATGAAACAGATTATAAATTTTTAAAAGCCGTCCTTGAAGGAAGTCTTGAGCCGGCGCCGGAAAATGTGCTCATATATGCTACCTCTAATCGCCGCCATCTCATACGAGAGTACCACGGCGACAGAGCTCATGATGAGGTAAGAGCACAAGATACCCTTCAGGAAAAACTATCTTTATCAGATCGCTTTGGGATTACCGTTATATATCCTTCGCCTGACCAGGAGGAATACTTGAACATCGTCCAGGGCTTAGCAGAAAGCAAGGGCATAGACATAGAGCCGGAGCAACTCCGACAGATGGCACTAAAGTGGGAACTCTGGCACAACCGCCGCTCAGGGCGAACCGCCAAACAATTTATAGAAGATCTGCTAGGCCAAATTTCACAGGCGTCTACATCCTAGGATAAGCGAAAGATATTGCATCAAAGCTGATGAAAACTGGCCAATCTATATAAGTAGGATAAATAAGCTTAAATATAACATTAAGAAAATATTTAGACGGATAGTAAACTAAAGACAATTAACATTTGACATTTGGAGAAATACCTCCAAATGTTTTTTTATACTTTAATGGGGGGCGACAATTGGGGCAGCCCTGACTAAGCCGGCTGTAATTCAACAGGTTAAAGACGGAGAATTTGTCTTTGTAGAAAAATATGTAACAAAATAGCTGATGGTGTGCTATTAAAGGCATAGGCAGGGAAAAGTATTTACTTTTCCCTGCTAAAAAATATGCCATGCACCAGGTAGAGAAAGGAGTCAAAACTATGTTTTTGCAGACATTGGTGTCGGCCTTTCGGTTTTTACCGGCTTTACCGGCCTGTTTTTTCTCGGCCATGCTGCCTTTATGGCAATAGGGGCATACACCGCGGCAATACTTACGTATTTTTATAATGTACCCTTTATCCTGGCTTTATTGGCAGGTATGATAATGTCAGGACTTAAATGCCCAAGGCACTACTATTCTCCTGGCTGAACAAAATGCTAAAAAAGCATTGGAGATTGCCCATAGTGCCTATGTCCTTGAAACAGGGCGTATGGTTCTTTCGGGCACTGGGAAAGAGCTGCTTAAAGTTTGTATTTTTTCCATTTGACATTAACGTTACGTAAAAGTATATACTTAAATCTACAGGAGGTGAGAAAATGGAATACACAGTACAAGAGCTTGCTAAGTTGGCAGGCGTCAGCACCAGGACACTGAGATATTATGATGAAATAGATATTCTAAAACCTGCCCGATTTAACTCATCGGGATATCGCATATACGGACAGAAAGAAGTAGATAAACTTCAGCAAATAATGTTTTACAGGGAGCTAGGTGTGAGCTTAAGTCAGATAAAAGAAATAATTACCCATCCAAATTTTGACGTTATTCAAGCACTTAAGAGACACCGCGAAGAGCTTTTGGAAAAAAGGCAACAAATAGATTTGTTGATATCCAATGTGGAAAAAACTATTGCGGAAAAGGAAGGGAAGATCGTTATGACTGATAAAGAAAAATTTGAAGGATTTAAGAAAAAGCTTGTGGAAGAAAATGAAAAAAAGTATGGTAAAGAGGTTCGCGAGAAATATGGGGAGGATGCTCTAGAAAAGGCAAATCAAAAGGTTTTAAGCATGTCTCAGGAGCAATATGAAGAATTAGAGAGGCTCACAAAGGAAGTTCTTAATACCTTAGATGCAGCGTTTAAGACCGGAGATCCAGCTGGAGAACTGGCTCAAAAAGCTGCAGATCTCCATCGGCAGTGGCTGAGTTTTTATTGGGATGATTATAGCAAAGAAGCCCATGCAGGATTAGCCCAGATGTATGTGGATGATCCAAGGTTTAGAGCCTATTATGATAGAAAGCAACCTGGAACAGCTGAATTTTTCAGAGATGCAATATTAATTTATACAGGAAAAAAATCATAGAGCATGACCTCCTACCATTTCAAAAACGGTGAAGTTTTTCCGCAGGGAGTAGGTTTATGATTATCAGCGCAAGCAGAAGGACGGACATACCGGCGTTTTATTCTGACTGGTTTTTTAATAGAATAAGAGAGGGATTTGTTCTGGTAAGAAACCCCATGAACTTTCACCAGGTGAGCAAAATTGACTTGTCACCGGAAGTTGTGGACTGTATCGTCTTTTGGTCAAAAAATCCCCGACCTATGCTAAGCAGGCTTTCAGAGTTAGATAAATATATTTTTTATTTCCAGTTTACTTTGACTTCCTATGATAAAACTATTGAAGCCAACGTTCCTGAAAAGCAATATTTAATAAAAACTTTTCGGGAATTATCGGCCCAGATAGGAAGCGATAAAGTGATATGGAGGTATGATCCCATCCTTTTAACCGATAAATATGATGTAAAATACCATGTAAAGTGGTTTGAATACTTAGCGGCAAAGCTCAGCGGATATACAAAAAGATGTGTAATAAGTTTTATAGATATGTATAGGAAGACAGAGAGAAATTTAAAGGGCATCCATCTGATACCGATGAACGAAGAAGTAATAAATAAAATTGCCTATTATTTATCACTAATCGCAAAAAAATACGATTTAGAGCTTGTGACCTGCTGTGAAGACATAGATTTGACCGAATATGGCATAAAGCCTGGAAAGTGCATTGACGATGAATTGATATCTAAAATTATAGGTAAAAGACTTAATATAAAAAAGGATCCCAACCAAAGGTTAAGCTGCGGATGTGCACAGAGCATCGACGTAGGTGCCTATAATACATGCCAGCATAAATGTTTATATTGCTATGCTAATTTCAATACGAGTCTCGTCGACAAAAACGCCCGACTCCATAGCACGACTTCACCGCTTTTGTATGGTTGCTTGGGAGAAGAGGACAAGGTTACCGTAAAAAGGGTATCTTCCAATATTAACAATCAATTGGGGTTATTTAATTAGAATTAGCAAAAGGGGGACAATTGCTTGTTCCCCTCATTTTTATTTGTGATAATGCTTAAGGTTGCATGATTGTGATACAATGTAAATGGATGGGTGCAGGATTTTTTCGTCATTTTTTAGTCTTCTAAGGAGGATTGTATGGAATACAAAATAATGCTGGTAGAAGATGACGCTTCTATAGCAAAGCTTCTCAGCTCCCATATTGAGAAGTATGGATATAAACCCATAATTGTAAATGATTTTGATAGAATTTTGGATATATTTATTGAGGAAAATCCTCACCTTGTCTTGCTTGATATCAATCTGCCCAAGTACGATGGCTTTTATTGGTGTAGAAAGATAAGGCAGATATCTAAGATTCCCATCATCATGATTTCTGCTCGTGACAGCGAAATGGATCAGGTGATGGGAATAGAAAGCGGTGCGGACGATTATATAACAAAGCCTTTCTATTACGATGTAGTTATTGCAAAAATTAAAAGTCAGTTGAGGCGCTGCTATGGTGACTTTGCTCCTGGCGTATCTGAAGAAAGAAGAATAGAGCTTGAAGGTCTCACCTTGTACCCTGAAAGGCCCGAACTGCATTTTAACAACAATTCTACTGTACTGACAAAGAAGGAAGCTGTGCTTGCTGAAACATTAATGCGCATGTCGCCAAGAGCTGTAAGCAGAGATGTGATTATGGAAAAACTATGGGACGATCAGGCCTTTATCGATGAAAATACCCTAAATGTGAATGTGGCTAGACTCAGAAAAAAACTTCAAGAGGTTGGTATTGACGATGCACTTGAAACGGTAAGAGGATATGGATACAGATTAAATGTAACCTGGAGGAAATAGTGATGAAAATCTTCCTGCATGACCATATCTCATTCGTGTTATTGTATCTTTTTAATATGCTATTTCTATTTATTTTTTATCGAAATCTGGGTGGATTTGAGACATTAGAAAATGTATATTACTTTATATTTTTAAGTAGCTTCCTTTTGGGAGTATTTTTGTTGTACCGCTATTTTTCCAACAAAAGATTATATGATATGCTGACCAAGATGCCTTCTAAATTTGAAGATACCCTATCATCAGCAGGGACAACGCCCATTTCGGTAGGTGTAAATAAGCTGCTTAGGGCACAATATAACCTATACCAGGAACAAATTCAAATGTACAAACGGAAACAGGCTGAACACTTGACTTTTATTAATCAGTGGGTTCACCAGATGAAGACACCTATATCGGTAATTCACCTAATACTACAGGAAAACGAAGGCGAACCTTATGTAGAAAATATCCGGCAAGAGTTAGAACGCATCAGCAGAGGGTTGAACATGGCTCTGAATATGGCAAGGCTTACTAGTTTTGAACATGATTTCACTGTTGAAACTGTCTTATTGCATTCTATTGCAATTGAAGTTGTAAATGAGCAAAAAAGGTATTTTATTCGTAAAAAGGTTTATCCGGAAGTTAGGATAGACTCGAATATGACGGTTAAGTCAGACAAGAAATGGCTCAAGTTCATAGTAGAACAGCTTCTGGTGAATGCTATTAAGTACACTGAAGGTGAAAACAAAAAAGTCATTGTATCGGCTTATGATAGCGAAAAAGGCAAGGTTTTGGAGGTAAAGGACCGGGGCGTCGGAATTCCCAAACAAGATATCCGGCGGGTCTTTGAACCCTTTTATACAGGTGAAAACGGCCGAAAGTTCGGGGAATCTACAGGTATGGGATTGTACCTTGTCAGTGAAGTGTGCAAAAAATTGGGACATCAAATAGAAATAGAATCAAAACCGGGAGAAGGGACTTGTGTTAGAATTATCTTTACCGGTTAAATATTACATTATTGTAAGGTTGGTGTAATAATAGTCAATAGCACGCAGTGCACGGATACCTTAAAATAAAGCTAAAAAAGGCGAAAGGGTGTATTGTAAGTTGGAGATTTTAAAGCTAAAACACATTTTCAAAATATATGGAGAAAAGGTACAGCACTGTGCACTGAAAGATATCAACCTGAGTATCGAAAAAGGCGAATTTGTTGGAATTATGGGGCCTTCCGGAAGTGGAAAGACAACCCTCCTAAATGTCATTTCTACCATAGACCCCCCTTCATCCGGAGAAGTATTGATAAACGGTGAAAACCCTTATAAACTGGATAATTCAAAGCTGGCATTTTTCAGGCGAAAGAAGCTTGGATTTGTGTTTCAGGATTTCAATTTAATTGATACATTAACCATCGGTGAAAATATTGTACTTCCTTTGACACTGGATGGAGCAAAAGTTTCTACCATGGATAAAAAATTAAAGGAAGTAGCTTCAAGGCTTAATATAGAAAGTATTCTCGAAAAAAGGACCTATGAAGTATCGGGTGGACAGGCCCAGCGGGCTGCCATAGCTCGAGCAATTATTCACTCACCTTTACTTCTGCTGGCAGATGAGCCTACGGGAAATCTTGATTCTAAAGCTGCCAAAGACGTGATGGAACTATTTGAAAGCATCAACAGGGAAATAGGAGTAACCACTGTAATGGTAACTCATGATCCTATGTCAGCTAGTTACTGTCATCGGGTGATATTTATAAAGGATGGCCAGTTCTTTAATGAGATTCATCGTGGTGAAAGCCGCCGCAAATTTTATCAGCAGATCATCGATGTGCTTTCGCTGCTCGGGGGTGAAGCAAGTGACATTTCTGCAGTTCGCCTTTAATAATGTAAAGCGGAATACAAGGGTGTATCTGGCCTATTTTTTGAGCAGTGTCTTTACTATTATGGTCTTTTTCTCTTTTGCGGTCAATTTGTTTCATCCTGTTATAGCAAGCAAAAAAGGCGGGGCAGTTGAACTGATAATTGGACAAACTGAGGTGGCTATACTCGTATTTTCATTTTTATTCGTTTTGATTTCGGTGAGTGCGTTTTTGAAAGTTAGGAGTAAGGAATTTGGAATTCTGATGATACTCGGAATGACCAAAAAACAACTGAGTTGGCTGGTTTTCATAGAAAATATGATAATAGGTTGTTTGGCTATTATTGTAGGTATTGTCCTAGGATTGGTATTTTCCAAGCTTTTTTTGATGCTTCTAGGCAATATTCTGTCATATGAATCTCTGTCGTTTTATTTCCCATATAAAGCCATATTGCTGACTACTGGGTTCTTTACATTAATCTTTTTAGGAATTTCAGCACTAACTCCATTTATAATACGCACAAATAGTATAAAAAATCTTTTACATGGAGCAAAAAGAGCTAACAGGAAGATAAGATTTTCCATATTCCAATCCATTGCAGCCGTTCTGTTATTGGGTTTGGGTTATTTTATGGCCTTATCTCCGCAATTGTATGATATAAATCCATTGCTGGACAAGATTATATTGTTTATTGAAAATGCCCAGTATACCGAAGTGATTTTAACAACTTCTGTAGTTGTTGGAACCTATTTGTTTTTTTCTCAGTTGAGTATTTTTGTACTATCCCGGTTGAAGAGGAATAGAAGTTTTTATATGAATAAAACAAATATGCTGTGGATTTCCGACCTCATCTATCGGATTAGAGATAACGCGCGTATGCTTTTTTTAGTTACTATTCTCTCTGCGGTTGCCTTTACTGCCATAACAGGAGTGTATGCACTAAGTTCAGTGGTTAAAGATGAGTCACTAAAGGACAACCCATTTGCGCTTACTTACACATCATCTAGCAGTAATGACAATGAGCAGCAGCATATAAACACAATTGATGAAATGCTGGAGAGCTACGGGTTTAAGTACGAAAAGTACAAGAGCGAAATTATAAAGCAGGTTTCAAAGGACAATCAGGTAATCCATATTATTAAGCAGTCTGATTATAACAACCGTGCGTCTGCATTAGGCTTGGAGCAGGTGGCGTTGGATAAAGAGCAGGCATTATTAGTCCCCGTATATGTAAGATTTGATCCAAAAAGAGACAAGACATTGAGCCAGAAGAACATCGCTCTTGATAATGGAGAAATAAATCTTGAAGTATCTGGAATAGCTCCCAAAGTTATATTTTACTCAGGTTTGTTTCCAAATCTAGTGGTTGTTAACGATGAAACCTACGATAAAATAACAAATATACTGGAGAAATATCATTCATATTCCTATGATATTCCCGATTGGCTAAATACCCTTGAAGTCACTGAAAAACTAAGAGCAAAACTTGGGGTAGGTGAACATGGCAAATACTTCTGGTCAACAAGGATAGAAGGATATAATTTGGAAAATCAAAACAAGAAATTGTTTTTATATGTAGGATTCTTCTTGGGGGCAATATTCTTTTTGGGCGCCAGCAGTTTCCTGTATTTCAGGCTATATACCGACCTGAACCAGGAAAAGAGTAAATATATTGGTATATCAAAATTAGGCTTAAGCTTTAAGGAAATGAAAAAGGTGGCAAGCATTCAAATTGCTGTGTTGTTTTTTGCACCATATATTCTTGCAGGCATTCACACTTATTTTGCAATAAATGTGCTACAAACAGTATTGTATTCGTCAGTTTTATATCAGTTCTTAGTATTTATTGGGGTATTTTTAATTTTGAATATTATTTATTATGTCTCTGTTCGCTCAAGGTATGTAAATTATTTAAAGCGATTTATTTTACAGAGCCAATTGCATAATGCTAAATAATTAATATCTGCAGCCAGCAGCTTTCCTTAATGAAGCTACTGGCTTTGATTTAGTATTGACTAAATCAAAAACATAGTATAATTAATTTAGTGGTTACTAAATCATTTAAAGGAAAGAAGGTTATGTGATGGATCGGACGCTTGTGCTTAAGGCTATTGCTGATGAAACCAGGATGAAGATACTGTCGCTACTGCTACGGCACAATTACTGTGTCCGGGAGCTGGCAAGAAAGCTGGAACTCTCTGAAGGGGCTGTGTCACAGCATTT
>ENA-OWPA01000352-OWPA01000352.1-bioreactor-metagenome-genome-assembly--contig:-NODE-352-length-69247-cov-12.525141_pt1 | contig 69247 bp, 61 predicted proteins | sample MGYA00238139_ERZ651803 | MGnify/ENA primary metagenome ERZ651803 (study PRJEB26909, sample SAMN07631231) | bioreactor metagenome | isolation source: Switchgrass digestor | place: USA: Dartmouth...
TATATTTAGCAATTTTCAAGGTTCTGAATGAGCCTATTTTTTAGGCTCTAGGGTTTCATACGTTACTTTACACTACCTATTATGTATATTAATAATATTTAATTCTGCTTTAAGTGCCAATATCACCCTTATTAAGCCGTCACGCAGGCAAGTTACGGACCAAGAAGGCGTTCGGCATTTTTATATAAGATGATTTCAAGCTCTTCATCAGTTAGTCCCACAGCCCTGATATAGTCCAGTGCCAGCTTTTGTCCGTCCCATGGGGAATCGGTGGCAAAAAGTATGCGTCTGACCCCATGATTTCTTATTATTCTTATAAATTGACCATCATCTATCTTTCCAAGGCAATAGCTGGTATCAAACCAGACATTTTTGCCTACAAGATATTTTTCTACATCATCCCACATGCCATAACCACCCATATGGGCAAGTACAATCCTGGCATTTTCATAATCAATCTGATTTAGCATATTTACTGTCCTCTCAGGCGGACAATGAATAGGATCAGGAAGGCCTATATCAATGCCGGCATGTATAACTACAATCAGATCAAGCTTTACGGCTTGTCTTATTAAATTGACCATTTTGGGCTCGTCTATAAAGGTTTTCTGGTAATCGGGATGCAGCTTTATCCCTTTTAAGCCCAAATCCTTTATCCTTTTTAGCTTTTGTCCGCAGTCCTCACAATCAGGATGAATTCCGCCAAAGGATATAATTCCATCCTTGCCGCTTATGGCAGCTGCAAAGCTGTTGACCGTATCAAATTGCGAGGGCTTGGTCACTACAGGAAGCACCACCGATATATCGATACCTGCTTCCCTCATGGACTTTTTCAATGCATCCAGAGTCCCGTTGGTAAATGCCTTCGAGTTGCACTCTTCTTCCAAAAATTTTATGGTTCTTTCAGCAATATTATCAGGAAATATATGGGTATGGAAATCTATAATCATAACACACACTACTCCTTGCTGTTCTTATCTGCTACAAAGCTGTTCTCAATAGTAATAATGCACTGATACCTTTCATCCCTCCTTTTTAACTCTTCCTCTATTTTTGTCCTAAGCTCCTGCTCCTGAGATTTACTGTAGCTGTAAGGAACCACCATATCAAATATAAGATTTATATGATGCTCACCATTTACAACCCGGAAGTCATGAATAGTGGCTTTATCATCAAGCATGTTAATTATCTGAAGCAGCATATTCTTTTTCTCCAGTACCGCTTCATCATCCACCTCTATAGGATCCATATGGATTACAAGAAAGATATCCAGCTTTTCCAGCGCATCCCTCTCGATCTGATCAATTGTCTCATGAGCCTTTTCAATATCCATGTTATTGGGGACCTCTGCATGAATAGTTGCCATTCTGTGGGCCGGTCCATAATTATGGATAATCAGATCATGCGTTCCAACAATCCCCTCATAGCTTTCAACCATCCTGGTTATTTTCTCAAAAATCTCATATTCTACCGCCTGCCCCAGTAGCGGCTCTATCGTTTCCTTGACAATCTTGATGCCGGATATTATAACAAAGGCCGATACCAGCAGCCCCATATAAGCATCTATCTTCAGCCCTGTCATAGCCGCAATAAGAGCTGAAGCAATGGTGGCCGATGTGATAATTACATCATTTCTTGCATCATATGAGCTGGCCAGCATAACGGAAGAATTTATCCTTTTCCCAAGTTTACGGTTAAAAAGCATCAACCAAAGCTTAACAAATATGGAAAGAAACAAAATCACAGTAAGAACCGGATTGAAGCTAATTTCCTCAGGGCTGAACACTTTTTCCAGCGAGCTCTGAAAAAGTTCAAGCCCCACCTGTATAATTAAAATTGCTACCACCAGGGCACTGATATATTCAAATCTTCCATGGCCGAAGGGATGCTCCTTGTCCGCCGGTCTTTTTGCCAGACTAATGCCAATAAAACCGATTACAGAGGATGCGGCATCCGACAGGTTGTTAAAGCCGTCCGCCATTACTGAAATACTATTAATAAACAGACCAATAGCTATTTTGACTGCGCTTAAGGTCAGATTGCAGACAAGTCCCACAACAGATGCCAAAATACCATAATCGGAACGTACCTTTACGTTATCAGTATTCATATAATCCTTTACAAAAATTTTCACAAGGAAATCTGTCAAAATGTCTTCTCCTTCCATAAAAAACATAGTCCAAAGCTGCCGGCCGACAAAATGAAACGCTCAATCCTACAAAAACGCCCAGCCTGACGGAAGATAGATTTCTATCAATTTTAACATAACAGCCAAAATAATCAATATATTAGTTAAATTAACCTGTAGATAATTTTGGCCATACAAAATTGACTTAAAGTGTGCTCTTACCTATGGCAAATATAACATAGGGTATGAGAATTTGACCTGCATTACAAGTTATCATCATAGCGGTCAAATAAAACAACAGATAATATTATATTATTATAAAAGCTGCAAAAGGTTATTATTGGATTTTTGAATAAATAATGCACCTATAGCTAATCTTACCCTGCTACAGGTGCATCCAATGTTACTTCAAACCAAATAAAAAGCCGGCTTACAGAGCCAAACGGTAAATCTGCTCGGCATCCCTGGCTGTAAGCTTAACGAAATTGCCCAATGTTCTGTTTTCTCCAAGACCAAGCTTTTCTACCATAAGCGGAATATCCTCTTCCCTTGCATTAAGCTCCTTAAAGCTTATCGGCATACCTATGGATTTAAGGAACTGCTTAAACCTGTTGATGCCCTCCAGCGCTGTTTCCTCAGGGTTGGCAAAGTTCATATCTACACCCCAGACTCTAACAGCCAGCTGAGCAAATCTGTTTATGTCATGCTTCATAACATATGTCATCCAGGCAGGAACAATTACTGCAAGACCGGCTCCATGAGCTACGTCATACAAGGCAGACAGCTCATGCTCGAGGGCATGGCTAGCCCAATCCTGAACACGGCCTACTCCCACCAAATTATTATGGGCTACCATTCCTGCCCACATAATGTTGGCTCTTGCCTCGTAATTATTGGGGTCTGCTATTACCCTGGGCACCTCCTTAATCATGGTAAGGAGTATCGCTTCACAAAGCCTGTCTGTTATTTCAACCTCTTTGGTATTGGTGAAATACCTTTCAAAAACATGGGCCATTATATCTGTTGCTCCTGCAGCAGTCTGATAGGCGGGCAAGGTCTGGGTAAGCTCCGGATTTAGTATGGAAAAAGTCGGCCTTAGTGCTTCACCATGGGCACCTCTTTTAAGCATGCCCTCCTCCTTGGTAATAACACTGTCTCCTGAACCCTCGCTGCCTGCAGCCGCTATCGTCAATATGGTCCCAATCTTCAAGGCCTCCTCTACAGGCTTTCCTTCAAAGAAATCCCAGAAGTCGCCGTCATATGGCACACCAGCGGCTATTGCCTTGGCTGAATCAATAACACTTCCTCCACCGACAGCAAGGATAAAATCCACTCCCTCCTGCCTGCACAAATCAATACCCTTATAGACCAGGCCGCTCCTTGGATTAGGCTGTACACCACCCAGCTCAATATATTTAATATTCTCCTTGTCAAGAGATGCCTTTACTCTATCCAGCAGACCTGAACGTACAACCGAACCTCCACCATAATGTATCAAAATTTTGCTTCCGCCAAATCTTTTTACATAATGTCCGGCTTCATTTTCAGTTCCCTTGCCAAACACAAAATATGTTGGACTATAGAAGGTAAAATTAATCATAACTACAGCTCCTTTCCTGTTGGGTTTTATTAATATAATAAAGTATTATATCACGATTTGCCATGTTTAATATATTTTAGCTTTTGTAGTAGATTATAATCCATGAATTGTAATATCAAGGCAGCATACAATAATCCCGGCAGCTTCCCGACATACGGCATCAATCTATTACTTGACTTTTGCGCCAGCAAACCTTATATTTAAAATTGTATCATTTTTCCATCTCAAATGAACATAGGCATCATTGGAGAGCAATAACTGCTACAGATATGCGGAGGTAGATTCCTATGGCCAAAAGCTTTTTATTTTCACTGCTGACTCTTCTGTCGGCAGCATTATTATGTGGATGTGGAAGAAGAATAATTTTTTCCGGTACGGGCGGCAAAATGCTAAAAAAAGAGGATGCAAAAAAATACAAGTTGGCGAAGTCACCAATCCAGCCGGTAGACACGATTGAAATCAAGACCCGGATGGGCGATATCGAAATAATACAGGCGGATGATTATTATTTAGAAATTGACTACCTATATTGGGAAAGCGAACCCAAATACTTGCTCGAAGGCGGCAAATTGACCTTTGACGATGAAATGACCATACCGGAGTCATATAGTATAAACTTTAACCCGCAAAATATAGTCAAGCTATATCTGCCAAAGGACGCTCTCCTTGACAAAGCTTTGCTGCACAGCTCAAACGGAGATATAAGCATCTCAGGTTTTACGGCAAAAAGTCTTAAGGCCCATCTCTCATACGGGGATTTAACAATGGCAAACTGCGCAATCGCCAGGGCAATAATAAAGCTGTCCTCAGGCAACAGCACCATCACAGGCTTCCATGTGGGAGAACTTGATTACGACAACTCATATGGAGATTTGCTTCTAAATAATGTGAACATTGGTGAAAGCAGGCTGCCGTCCGAGTTTGGCTTTGACAGAATAGATATCAGCATGTCCAGCGGAGATGCCAATATAGACGAGCTATATGCAAAGGAACTTGTAATAGGCAATTCCTATGGCGATGTTGACTGCAAAGAAATTACTGCAGACCGTTTTTATGCAAGGCTGAGCAGCGGCAATCTGACTGTCGACAGGTCGGATATAAGGAATCTGGATCTGAACAACAGCTACGGCGACATAAGCCTGGAGCTTGCCGGCAGCGAAAAAGATTATTCACTGGATTTGGATATCTCCTATGGGATAATTATTATCAACGGCAAAAAATATAAAAAACAGCTGTCAGTAAGCAATAACGGTATCAGGAGCATTTGTGCCGGCCTCAGCAGCGGAGATTTGCGGGTCAAGTTTCTGGAAGACTAATCACAAATGATAATAATAGCTGTTACAAAATATAAGGCACAGCTTTGCAGTAATACATGCTGTAAAAAATCGGCTAATTAGCCAAATGTATTTATTGCAAATACCACTATACTTAAGGCTGCAAACAAGATAAATCCGGGATTAAGGATAACTGCCTTAGTTCTAATCGGTACCATTGCCCGTTCAAATCTTATTTTCTTAAAATTAATAACAAAAAATACGATGCCCAGCGTTATGGCGGTAAATACCCACAAGCCCAGAAGCATCATGGCTACATAATTCATATCCAGTACAAAAAAAGCAGCTATGGCTCCGATAAAATTAACCATCATATGCAATATAATGGAATACCTAACTGTATTGCTTCGAATTGTTATGTATGCAAATAAAAAGCCCAATACAGCCGCATAAAAAAATTGATGTAAATTAAAATGAATTATTCCAAAAGAAAGTCCGGTTATCAGAATGGCCGGCAGATCCCCGAACCTTCTCAGCTTGTTAAGCATATACTTTCTGAAAATCAGCTCTTCTATAATCGGCGCAATTAAAACCATATATATATATGTTAAGATGCTGTTTTCTTTCAGCATTACTTCAGTCAGAGGATTAACTACCTCACCGCCTTTTATTATACTGATTACAAAAACAATTACCTGCGTCAGTAAACTTACTATATACATAGCAGCTGTGCATATAAAGAAAAACATTATAAAAGCCGAGGGCTTAAGCTTTTTAACCTCCTTTTTAGGGCTGTCGGGTATTCTTCTGATAACAAGATAATAAAGCAGAAAGCCAATAACATCAAAGGATAATATTGTCAATAGAGCCAAATACCAGTTTTCTTCTGCAATCCCTGGGTTTAAGGCTGTTACAAGCATTTGAGTAATAAACTGAGTTAAAAATGCTGCCGAGGCAAGAGCGAATACCGCAAAAAATGTCCTGCTGATTATTTTAACAGCCGAATTAGTCTCAGACAAATCCGACTGCATGTTATCATTTGGAATATAATTATACTGAACCACCTTTTTTACCTCCATTTGTGTATTAATGCAGCGGACCGGCCTGCTGCATCTGCTACTTTAGTGCATATTTAAGGAGCTTAATCGCATCCTTCCATCTTCCCTCAGTAGTTGAATCCATGACTGCACACACAACAGTTCTTCCATTGCTTCTGGCTGCTGCTACAAGATTTTTTCCCGCAAGTGTTGTAGTACCTGTTTTCAGTCCGATTGCATCGGAATAATACAGCTCACCATAATCCCGATTTATTAGCTTGTTGGTATTAGTCCAGGTGACCTGTTCTCCACTAACATAGGTATTGCTGGATTTTCTTTTGCAGCATATCTCAACTATTATGGGATTGTTGGCTGCTGCCACACCAATTAAGGCCATGTCATATGCGGTTGTATATTGTCCTATTGCATCATATCCATCAGGAGTTTTAAAGCAAGAATTTTTAACTCCAAGACGTCCGGCCTCCTTATTCATCAAACGGACAAACTCGGCTATTGCCTCCTCCTTTGTCGCATCAGGATTGTCCAGAGATTTTCTGCCTACATAAGCAGCTATCGCATAAGCGGCATCATTGCCTGACGGTAACAGCATCCCTTCCAATAAATTATGTACTGTAAGGACCTGTCCCTTCTTCAGGCCTGCCTTGGTTGAATCGGAAGCAATCATTGTAATCTCGTCACCAATTTTAACATGCTCATCAACATCACACCAGTTAAGAGCCACCAGTGATGTCAGCAGCTTGGAGGTGCTGGCAGGAAACATGGTCATAACAGGATTTTTATAATATAAAATTTCCTTTGAATCCGCATCTATGAGAACTGCAGCCTTGGCATCAATATCAATATCGGGATTGGCTATATCCAGCGCCATCTCAAGCTCACTGTCTATAACCATCTCCGGAATATATGACATGTAATCCACCTTACTGCTGTCATATATCAGCTCCGGTGCCAGGCTCTCCTGCAGGCTTGTCGGTTCATCCAGGGAAATGTCCACAGGTTTGCCTGATTGATCGGTTACGGATTCGTCCGGCAAATCAACAATAACATAAGAACCATTGTCAGTCGGATTCGCCGACAACCAGGGTTCTTCCGTAATAATATCCACATAGTCGTTCTCAGTTTTCGTATCAGAAGATTTCTTAACTGAATCATCTGCTGCTAAGCTGCTATCATGCGTATTTTTGCCACCAGACAAGTTGCCGGTATTTTTTACATTGTCCTTAGCAAATTCTTCACTTTCCTTATTCAGTTCCTCTTCTGATACCAAAGCGCCAGGCTCAATATAGCCCTGGCTGGTACCCGCCAGATAGCTTGCACCTGCAAATAGAAATGCCGTTACCAGAACGGCAAAAATGATTAATCCTGTTAAGCGTCTCCTGTTCATTTATTACTACCTCTGCCTGTTGTCCTAATTGTACTTTAAAACAAATGGGATATTTTATGCTTCCCATATTATATTATCCATAATTTTAATATTTATATACTTATAATGCAATATGTTTCTTGTCCACAAAACATCCTATAATTTTCCAAATTCATTTCTGCCGGATAAGCTATATTGGCTGCCCTGAGCGAAGTATATTAAACACATTATATATGTCCAGTATACCATAACCCCAGTCTCTGTTGGGATAAAGCAAATTGGGGTTGGTCTGTGCTCCTCTGATAAGGAATTTTTTTACTGCAACAGAATCAAGCCCGGGATAGTTATTTCTTACTATACCCCATTCAAGGATTAAGGCTGCTATTCCGGCAGTATGGGCGGTAGCCGCACCTGTACCGGTCATATATCCAAAACCCTGATTCAGATCAGGCGCTCTTATATTAACGCCGGGAGCGGCAATATCCGGCTTGATTACTCCAATTCTTGTATAACCCCTGCTGGCCCTCTGATACAGATTATTATTGTCGGGGTTATATGCTGTCACCGTTATCGGCACCTCGGCATCACCCGGGCTTGTTATCGTGGTATATGGATTTGATTGCACAAAATATGTATTGGGGGATATAAAATCTCCGCTGGGCAGCCATGAATGGACGATCCCCTTCAAATCTCCCCTTGTATATATTCTGATAGTCCATATCCCGGGTGTAGGCGCATCAAATCTCATTAAAATCAACTGATCTCCTGCTGATGAATCCACCATATTATAATAGATATTTATACGGGTCCTTTCAAAAACAAAACCTATATCACGGCTGACTCTCAGACCTTCAGGAATCCTGGGTATATATTCCCCATTTGGTGACAGAATATCAACCGAATAGGTATTAGGCGCCTGCCCCCATATCTCCAGAATAAATCCATTTTCATCATCAGCAACATTAATTTCCATAATAGTGCTGCCAACCGTCCTGTCTATCTCGCTGTAAAAATGCCTTCTGGAGTTTCCCTCATTGCCTGCGCTGATTGTAGCAACCACACCCGAAAAGTCCCCTCCAACATTCACAAGGCTGCTTAGGGGCCCCAGTCCATCATGGGAGCCCTGGGAAGAGCCAAGACCTATGCATATCGCCACCGGCCTTCTCAGGCTTGCGGCAGTATCTACAATGTACTGAAAGGCCCACATAATATCATTCTCCTGATAACAGGGCACATCCTCAGGAATGAAAAAAAGATTTCTTAAATTTTCCTTGGCCTGCTTCAGCTTTACAATAATCAGCTCCGCTTCCGGGGCAACACCGGAAAAATCGCCGCCTGCAATCTCCGAACCGGCTGCAATGCCTGCCAGCATTGTACCATGACCGATTTCATCCCTGCTGGGCACAATACTGAAGGGATTATCACTGCTTAAAGCCCGGTTTATATCCTGGGCAAAAAATTGGCTTCCATAGGCAGGAGCCTCAGGATAATTATCGCCTTGTATTGTCTGATCCCATATTGAATATATCCTTGTACTTCCATCCGGCCTTAAAAATGCGGGATTGGTATAGTCTATACCGGTGTCTATTATACCCACCAACACCCCCTGGCCTCTCAGGTTAAAGGTAGGCAGGCGCCTGAGTCTTGTTACCCCGGATGCCTCAATACCCCTTGCACTTTCCAGGGAAAAACAGGCAGGAAATGCCCGATATCCCAGCTGACTTATGCTTCTTTGGTTTATTTGCGACGAAGGAATATAAACTATGGCATACCTGTCATTCATAATATGCGGTATGGCATCCGGATATCTGTCAAATACACGCAGATCGTTATTCCATTCCACTATAAGATCCACATAATCATTACTCGTTATTCTGGCTCTCTGTTCTCCTGTCATAACAGCCTTGCTCCCCCTATATGTTCCTTCTTAAACTGTCAAAAATATTGTATACATCCAATATTCCATATCCCCAATCCCTGTTGGGGTATGTTAGGTCCAGCTTTCTTCTTGCTCCCCTTATCATCAGAATTTTCATATCCAGTGTATTTAGCATGGGCTGGTTGCCTCTGACAATGGCCCACTCAAACAAAAGCGCAGCTACCCCGGCCGCATGCGCTGCTGCAGCGCTGGTTCCGGTAACCTCAACAAAGCCGTTGTTTATTGAAGGAGCAACTATATTGACACCGGGAGCAGCAATTTCAGGCTTGATTACATCGGTCCTTGTAAAGCCTCTGCTGGCATCCAGATATAGGCTGTCGTCCTCGTCATTATAAGCTGTAACTGTTATGGGATAACGGCCACATCCCAGATTTAAAATTGTAGTAAAGGGATCGGACCTGATAAAGAAGGTGTTATCCGATATAAAGCCTTCCATGGGAAGCCATATATGAAAGCTGGAATCAACCTGAATCTCACCATACACCTTGATGCGCCATATTCCGGCCGTCGGATTTACAAAGCGGAAAAGTATTAGCTCATCGCCACTTTGTTCCTCTATCATCTGATAATCCAGATAAATTACCGTCTGCTCAAAAATAAATGATATTTCCCTGAATTCATCCAATCTTGGTATTATTCTGGGAATATATTCTCCCGACGGGGATTGAATATCTACAGAATACAAGCCCGGAGGATTTCCCCATAGCTCCATCGTAAAGCCAGCTTCACTTTCCCCAACGGACAGCTCAACCATATCATAGCCTGTGTTTTCATTAATCCTGCCAAAATAATGCCTTCTTGCATTTCCTTCATTGCCGGCTGCAATCACGACCCCAAAGCCTGCATTCCGAGATATAAGGGACAAATAGCTGGTAAGCGCATCTCTTCCGTCATGGGGTCCAAAGGAGGTATTGACAGATATGCACACTGCTATCGGCCGGTTAAGAGCAATGGCTGTCAGCCTCAAATACTCCAGAGCAAATAATATATCAATAGATTCATAGCAGGGAACCCCCTCCCTTATAAGAAAAAAATCCCTCAAATATCTCTTTGCCTGCTTCAGTTTTACCACAACCAGCTCAGCATCAGGCGCAACTCCTGCAAAATTACTGCCGGGAACTTCATTTCCTGCCGCAATACCTGCCACCATTGTGCCATGCCCGATTTCATCAGTAGTAGGTACAATACTTAACGGATCTTCACTTCTTAACGCCTCATTAATCTGTTCCCTAGTATATTCGGTCCCGTATAAGGTAAAGGAGGGAAAACGATCGCTTTCGATAGTTTGATCCCATATTGCAGCAATTCTGGTGGTCCCGTCCGCATTCCGGAAAGCAGGATTGGTATAGTCTATTCCTGTATCTATAATACCAATAAGGACACCCTGCCCGCGAAGATTAAAGGTAGGTATACTGCGAAGGCGAAAGATTCCTGATGCCTCCTGACTTGACTGGCTTACAAGGCCATACAATGTCGGCATAACGGAATAGCCATATCTGTATATTATTTCATTAGTAACCTGTGACACCGGAACATGTACCACTGCATGAAAAAAGTTTATTATATGCACAGTGGCATTTTCAAAGGCATCAAAAACCCTCATGTTGCCATTATATGTAATAAACAAATCCGCATAATCCTCACTTGTCATCCTGCTTCTTTCTTCAGCGGTCATAATTCCTCCTATATGCAATAAACTGCATAAGCGCTATCATATAATCTTATATGCTCACAAAGCATGCTGTTATGACTATTAATTGCTGTTTAATACAAACACTTCAGAGCAAAAAATTCCCTGCCATATTAAGCAGGGAAAAGGTCATCAGGATATTTAACAGCTATCCTCTATATGCCTTTACTATTCTTTTACAGCATAATTCCTTTTTACATTGCAAAATCTTTTTTAGATCAAAAACACCTGCCTGTTTAATTCATATCAGGCAGGTGTTAGTTCATGATAACCGACATTATTAAGCCAGCTTGGCTTTAGCTATCTGAGCAAGCTCAGCAAAGCCCTTGGCATCATTTATTGCCATATCAGAAAGCATCTTTCTGTTGATTTCAATATTAGCAAGCTTTAATCCATGCATAAATTTGCTGTATGACAAGCCATTCATCCTTGCTGCAGCATTAATTCTTGCAATCCACAGCTGTCTGAACTGTCTCTTTCTCTGCTTTCTGCCGGCATAGGATGTAGCCAATGCTCTCATTACGGACTGCTTCGCTACTCTATATTGCTTTGATCTGGCTCCTCTGTAGCCTTTAGCCAGCTTAAGTATTTTCTTATGCTTTTTCTTGGCATTCAATCCGCCTTTAACTCTTGCCATTTTCTATTCCTCCTTATATTAATCCTACAGATATGGTAAGATCTTCTTCATGTTCTTAATATTAGTTGAATCTGTCATAGCTGCTTTTCTAAGATTTCTCTTTCTCTTAGTTGTCTTCTTAGTCAGAATATGGCTCTTGAATGCCTTCATTCTCTTAAGCTTTCCGGTTGCTGTAGCTTTAAAACGCTTCGCTGCTGCTCTGCTAGTTTTTAATTTTGGCATGATATTTCCTCCTTAATAATTAGTCCAGCATAAAAGTCAGGCACCCCGCCTGTCAAAATGCTGATTTATAATATTTTAACGTTTCTCTGATAAGAACATAATCATATTTCTTCCTTCGAGCTTTGCCGGCTTTTCGATTATCGAAACATCCTCCAGCTTTGCATAGAAATTATCCATGATAACCTTGGCAGCTGCCGAATGGGCCATTTCCCTGCCACGAAAACGCATCGTAACCTTTACTTTGTCACCATGAGCAATAAACTTACGGGCCTGATTAGCCTTGGTATTCAAATCATTGTCATCAATATTCGGTGTCAGTCTGATTTCCTTTACCTCAGTAATTTTCTGCTTTTTCCTGGCTTCCTTTTCTTTTCTTGACTGTTCATACTTGTACTTGCCATAATCGATAATCTTGCATACCGGCGGTTTTGCTGTCGGAGCAATCTTAACCAGATCCAGATTAGCTTCTCTGGCCAGTTTCAACGCTTCCTTTGCCGACATAATACCTAACTGCTCTCCGTTTTCACCAATCACGCGGACTTCCTTGTCCCTGATTTGTTCATTAATCATTAAATCGCTAATAGTACTGCACCTCCATAAGGCTTTAAAATATAATTAAAATAGCTGCATGGAGCAGCCGCTGTGTTCTGACCTTACTCCGAGTTAGACAGCAATATACAAAACAAAAAGGTGGATATAGACAATCCACCTTATAGCCCCGATAAATATCCTATATACAGAATAATCCTCCGTAATACGGATAACTACTAATCACACAGCCTTGACCCTTTCACTGACTTAACGTTAGGGGTGAGAGATGGATTCTCTACTTTGCTACCAATATTATATGTTTTGAAATTGCTCACAGCCATTATACTATAACATATCATATTTAACTGTGTCAATAGCTAATTATCCGCTTCCAGAAATTTTTAATTTTGACCTTATTATATTTTATTTCTGCCTCTAATCTGCTATATATTTTATAACTTATACCCGCTTCTGCCGGCAAATATATCGATAGTTTTTGCCAAAGCAGTACCTACTATGAAGCAGACACCTATTTCAGCAAGGGCATTCACACCTGCTGCCGCAATAATAAATGCAAAGGGATTTGCTGCACCCAGCGCCGATGCCACACCTTGTATTATCTCGGTATTATAAAACAGCAATATCATTGTTGTTAAAAACAGCACCGTATTAAGGGCAGGCCCTGCCAGACTTGCAACCGCATATGATATCCCTTTTGTTTTATCAATCCTTTTTAATGCTTTGAATATCAGACCGGTTAACAAGCCCATCAAAATTCTTGGTACCATGGTCATTATAAAAGTTCCAATTGGATTATATGCTAAAAGTGCCACTCCTACAGGATCTGCTCCAAAGCATTGTGCGAAGCTGGTCAATCCGAATACAGCCCCAAGTATGGCTCCCTGCATTGGGCCAAGTACAATTGCACCGACCGTTACCGGTATAACCAGTAAAGTTATTGACATGCCTGGTTTGATTATATAACCCAGTTTTGTCACATCCATTAATACTATAATTGCAATGAAAAGTGCAAGCTGCACCATCTTGTAGGTGCTAAAGTTAGTTGTTGCTTTCATCCTTTTCCTCCATTCCGCCTTTACATGGTGTCGGTTTAAGACCCATGCTTATATGGCTTATTTTTTACAACTCACTACTTTTTAACTCACACCTGAATATATTCTCCTTATGCTTAGCCTTTATAAAGCCGCAATCAAAAGCCGGCATCATATATTGTAGCAGGTCAGCCTGTATGTATTCTGCCCTGGGCAAAAAAAACGCTTATATGCAAGACCATATACAAGTCCTCATATAAGGCGTTATTAACAAGCTTAATTTACACCTGCACAACATGCAAGCGATACCGGTAAACAATAAAGTTCCTGCCGCAGCTTATATAATGGTCAAGACTTTTAATGGAGATTTATTCATACATCCCCCGTCCTTGCTGCATGTCTCTTTCCGCCTCTGCATATGCAAAGTGCGACAGAGCAGCAGCAAAAAGCATATCACTATCAGATGCAAAAGGAGCTGTATGAATAAATATAATATTCAGTTGTATATATTATAATACATTATAATGCACATTATTGCAAGAATTTTATTTATCCTTATTTTATGGGTCTTTTTTCGGCATTATCATGGCCATGGCTGCAGCCATAAGTATAGCACCCGATAAAGTAACAGCTATATAGCTTATCAGTTTATCAGGTATCAGAGCCATAAGCAGGGAGCTGGCATTAATAATCATATGAAGGGCTATTGATGCATAAACTGTCTGGAATCTGTTGGCTACCGCCCCCAGTATTAGTCCTATTAAGGCAGCATAAATCCCCTGCACCACATTTCCGTGAAAAACTCCAAAAAGGATTGCCTGCAGGATATTTGCATATTTAAAGCTATAAAGCCTTTCGGCCCTGCTAAGAATTACACCCCTAAAAATCATCTCCTCCGAAACGGGCGCTATAATTATCATAAATAATAAAACCACCGCAAAATTGGCATTCGTCAGCTGCTCCAAAAGCCTTGAGTATTCAGAAAAAGCTTTCGCAAAAAAGGGTCTTATCAGTGCCATAAAGCCGCTGAAGAAAAATTGGCAGCCTCCCCCCAATAAAAGCAGCAGAGTAATATATTTTGCCGTAAGAAAAGCTTTGAAGCCTCCTGCACTCTCTCCGTATTGCCCATAGCGGTACCAGATAAAGAATACTATGCCGCATACGGCTGAAATAGATGCCGACAAGATATAAAGCAGGTCATCCGGCATTTTTATAAAGCCCTTAACAAGGATAATAATCGTCAGGAGAAAGTACTGCAGCAGTTCAACAGCCGCATACGGAATCAGGATATAGATTATTTTTTGCAATTGCTTCATAGTCACATTACCTTTCATTAATACGCACAGCTGTTTTGCAATATGCTAATTTTCAACCAAACAAAACAATAATTCCTGTTTATTGTAAATTGTAATATAAAAAAGATTAAAAAGCAAAATGAAGCGAGTGTTCCCCGCTTCATTTTGTCAAGGTATTTAAATATGCCAATTCCAAAGTTACTTTATCTGCTCAACAACATATCCTGCCTGTTCCAGTCTGTCAATTACATCATAATCGCTGATATAATGCATGGCACCCAGTACAACAAAATATGTGTTATTGCCCTCTGCCTTCAGAAGCTGTTCAATATATTGAGCCATTCCGTCATCTCTTTGGGTCATGAATTTTTGATCATATTCCTCAGCAAGAGCCTTATACTCCTCAGGAAAATTACCAAGCTCACTTGAGCTGCTGCCGGCTGATATCCTGGAGAAGGCTTCCACATCTCCATCCTTCCAGCTCTTGTATAATGTCTTTAAATATGTGTTCATTTTACTAGTTGCAGCCTTATTTTCTCCGGTAAGCATACCCTTTAGCAGATCACAACCGGAATTAATCAGGTATTCCATGAGTTCAGGTGAAAAGCTTTCAAAAATCTCAGCCTGCTTCTGGAAGCCCTCTACGGGGAGTATAGGCTTCTGATAAATATAAGCATTTAGCATAAGGTATGCATCAACACCCAGTTGAGCGGTTGTATTATCACCGGTTGATGTATTTAATATTGAATAATTGTTAAGGATTGAATATATTGCCCAAGGCTTAAACATAGCAACCATCTCTTCAGGATAGCCTATCATGGCACCAATCTCAACTACCTTTTGGTAGGTTTCTGCAGACAGATGATCCTTTAAGCTGCTTCCATCAGAATAGAACATCATAGTTTGAAGAGCCAAAAGATCATCTGCGTCATACATATTGGCCTCAACTACAAGCGCATCGGAAACAAAGTAAGCATTCCATATATTCATACTTAACGGATATAGATCAGTGTTTGCCAGATGAATTGAACCCAGCAGGTATACGGTATTGCCACCTGATTTTATCTGCCATAAAAAGCCCTTGCTTGAAGCGCCCAATAACTCATAGTATATTGTAATTAGTCTTGTAGCAATAACCATAGCCTGTTCCACACTGCATAAATCCTGCAGCCCCTGCTCGCCACCGGCTCCGGTATAGACACCTAGCTGTGTCATATAGCTGACAGCATCCAGTCCGTAGCCTAATCCCATATCTGCCGTATAATCAAAATTGGAAAGCGTGGTATAAAAAGCCTCAATTACTTCCTGAACTGTTAGTTTATCATCAATAACAGGCTTTTCTGTCCTCACTTCAGTTGCACAATTTGTTTCAACAATTTTTCTGCGAACTCCGTATAAGAGCACTCTTAATTGATCCTTCCTGATATTTTTCGTAAGATCCTGCTCATACCAGCTCAAAGGATATATGCCATATGTATCACCAAAAATCAGATCCGAAATAGCCCAATTACTTATATATATTTCCTGAGCCTTTGCTTCCTGAGTACTAATTGGTGATAATACCGCTATAGCCATAGCCAGCATCAAAATGAAGCTTAAAATCCTTTTTTTCATGTCCTTCATCCAACCTTTCTTTGCTAGTAAATCTATATTCATATGATTAGTTCACCAAAGCATGGCTCAGATCCAGAAACGGCAATGCTCCTTGACTAATCATATAAATTCACAAATTTAAAGTAATTATAATATAATATTGAAAAAAATACCATAGGAACTATGAAAAAATTTGTAAATACATTTGCTTTTATTTTTTTAAGACTTATTTTATAATTAGAACATTTTCAACTGCTAAAAATTATGATAAACTTAACGATGAGCTTAGCAGGAATGCCCGATGTATCCTTAAGTGCTCCTTTGGGTAAAATACTGCAGGCGAATTTCTTACGTTCTGATTAAACATACGTTAATAATTAATTATTAATATAGAAGTGGGGAATTCTTATGCCAAGAATACCGGAAAAGACACGATTGGATGACAGCGCGGATATATATCAGCCACGCACTGAAAAAACAGTAAAAGAACAGCTAAAAGAAATGAATATGAAGGAAAAGCTTGCTTTTTTGTGGGAATATTATAAGGTACATGCCGGCATAATAGTTCTGGCAATCGCCCTGGTAATATATATTATAAAGGAAATTATCACTCCTGATGTGAAGCCAAAATTTAATGCCGCAATAATAAATAGCGCCATCAATTCCACAGTATTGGAGGAATATGCAAATTCCTTTGCAGAAAGGCTTCAACTGGACCCTGTCAGAGAAAGGGTCATACTCAATGATAATTTTTATACAGATGATTTGGGTTTGGCCAGCAGCTCACTCCAGGCATTGACAGCATATATATCAGGCGCGGAAATAGATGTTATCATCGCTCCTGAAACAAATTTCAAGCAATATGCCTATTATGGCTATTTTAAAAAGCTGTCGGAGGCGCTGCCCACAGATGTATACAGTTCCCTGGCGGATTATTTCTTCATATCCGAGCAGGAGGACGATCCTGAAAAGAGCCCTTATGGCATATATCTAGACAAATCCAACTTATTTGAAGGTGTAAAATACAGATATGACAGCTATATTCTGGGGATAGTGGCCAACAGCCCGCATCCGGATAATACTGTAGAATTTATAAAATTTCTTTTTGAAAAGAAATAAGGGTGCATAATTGGCACCCTTTTTCATTTCAAATCTGTTATTATCTATTCCTTGCAAAATCCTGTTTTATTTTATCTCTTATTCGGCATCTGAAATTCTATTCTCCTTGCTGTTTATGCCTCTTTCGGAGAAATTCTTATCTGCTGTATTCTTTAATAAGCGTTGTTTTTCTATTTTGAACTTATATACCCCAGGGCCTTTAGCAGCTCTGCCGTCAGCAGGGCTCCACCTGCCGCACCGCGGATTGTATTATGTGACAGGCCGACAAATTTGTAATCAAATACCTTATCCTCCCTCAGTCTGCCGAAGCATACACCCATTCCGTTTTCATAGTCCCTGTCAAGCTTAGCCTGCGGACGGTTATCCTCTTCAAAGTATTTTATAAACTGCTTGGGAGCACTTGGCAGCTTAAGCTCCTGAGGTAAGCCTGAAAACTCGGCCCATGCACTAAGAATCTCTTCCTTTGATGGCTTATTCTCAAAATTGACAAATACAGCGGCAGTATGACCGTCTGTTACCGGCACCCTTATGCACTGTGTAGTGATAACAGGGCTGTCTGCTTTAACAATTTGTCCGTTCTCAATCCTGCCCCATATGCGAAGCGGTTCCTGCTCGCTCTTTTCTTCCTCTCCGCCAATGTAGGGTATAACATTGTCAACCATCTCAGGCCAATCTGCAAAGGTCTTGCCTGCACCGCTGATTGCCTGATAGGTTGTTGCCACCACCAGCTTAATACCGTATTTTCTTAAAGGATGCAAAGCCGGTACATAGCTCTGAATGGAGCAATTGGGCTTTACTGTTACAAAGCCCCTGCTGGTACCCAGTCTCTTTTTCTGGTATTCTATTACATCCAGATGCTCTGGATTAAGCTCAGGTACAACCATGGGGACATCAGGAGTCCATCTATGTGCGCTGTTATTGGACACAACAGGAGTCTCAGCCTTTGCATAGGCCTCTTCGATCGCCTTAATTTCATCCTTGGTCATATCTACAGCACTGAAAACAAAGTCTACATCCTCACTCACTTGGGCAACATCATTGACATTCTTGACTACAAGCTTTTTTACGCTTTCCGGCATAGGAGACGACATCTTCCAGCGGTCGCCAACTGCCTCTTCATAGGTCTTGCCAGCACTTCTGGGGCTTGCTGCCACGCTAACCACCTCAAACCACGGATGGTTTTCCAGCAGGGAAATGAAGCGCTGTCCTACCATACCGGTTCCCCCCAGAATACCAACTCTAAGTTTACTCATACTGCAACCTCCTAATTGTTTGCCTGACGCAAACATTTGTCTTTTTAGTAAATACTATATACCAAAGTCAGAAAAAATCAACTATTTTATATAAAAACTAATAAAGTTTGTGAACATTATCAATAATACAGCCTTCACAAGCCGTTATTTAGTTATTATTGCCAAAATATATTATTCTTCACATCAGGCTTTTTTCATATTCCTCCAACAGCTTAAGCAAATCCTCCATGCTGCCAAGCTCATTGATTTTTGTCCTCAGACGTGATGAATTGGGATAACCAGCAGTATACCAGGCAACATGCTTGCGCATTTCAAGAAGGGCAATATATTCCCCCTTATACTCAACCTCCAGCATGGCATGCCTGATAATCATTTCCCTGACCTCGCCAAAATCCGGCCTGGGCAATAAAATTCCCTGCTCAATGTAAGCCCTGCACTGTTCAAATATCCAGGGGTTGCCTCTGGAGGCCCTGGCTATCATGACGGCATCACAACCGGTTTGCTCAAGCATTCTTTTTGCATCCTGCGGGGTAAACACATCCCCGCTTCCAATAACCGGTATGCTGACCGCTTCTTTCACCGCCCGTATTATATCCCAGTCAGCCTTGCCGCTGTAAAACTGCTCCCTGGTTCTGGCATGTACAGCTATAGCTGCCGCTCCATTATCCTCGGCTATTTTGGCAACTTCTACAGCATTAATACAGCTATCATCGAAGCCTTTTCGTATCTTTACCGTTACCGGCTTGCTGTATCCTGCCGACACCTTCCTTACTATTTCACCAATCAGTTTTGGATTCTTCATCAATGCGGAGCCTTCACCGTTGTTGACCACTTTTGGAACAGGGCAACCCATATTAATGTCCAGAATGTCAAAATTGTGTTCCTCAATTTTGCGGGCAGTTTCATTTATGATATCAGGGTCCGAGCCGAAAAGCTGGAGAGCCGCAGGTCTTTCATCTTCGTGTATCTGCATCAGGCTTTTGGTATTTTTATTATTATATCTGAGCCCTTTGGCACTGACCATCTCGGTGTATACAAGGGCAGCCCCCTTCCCTCTGCATAATAGACGAAATGGCAGGTCGGTCACTCCTGCCATTGGCCCAAGAAATAGATTACCATCCAGCTTTACATTGCCTATCTGTAAATTCATTTTGATTCCCATACCTTTGCTATCTGTTTCTGTTTTTATCGTGTATAATCTTGAGTCCCTTCAATGTCAGGTTAGGATCATAGACCTCAATTATATCAGTGGCATCAGCTATTATCTTGCCCAGGCCACCTGTTGCTATAACCCTGCACTTATCAATACCTGCTTCCTTAAGCATCCTCTTCACAATATATTCAGTCTGTCCTATACAGCCAAATACCAGCCCTGCCTGCATACTGGTAACCGTATCCTTGGCAAGAATCGTATCGGGCATTGCTATCTCTATCTCAGGTAGCTTGGCTGTCTGTGTCCATAATGCATTTGCAGCTATTCGCAAACCGGGGCTTGTTACTGCCGCGATAAAGGAGCCGTCGGCACTGATCAGATCATAGGTTATTGCGGTACCGAAATCAATTACCAGCACCGGTCCGCCATAAATCTCATATGCCGCTACGGCATCTACCACTCTGTCCGCTCCTACTTCCTTGGGATTTGCCACCGGAATTTTTATTCCTGTCTTTGTTCCGCTTCCTACTATCAAAGGATTAATATTGAAGTATTTAATAATTCCTGAAACCAGTGAATACATTACCTTTGGTACAACAGAAGCTATAACCACCGATTTGATGGATTCAACAGGAATATTTTTTGCCTTTATTAGATCCCGCAGGATCAAGCCATACTCATCCGACGTTCTTGCCATGCCGGTGGTCAGTCTGAAGCTGGCCTTCAAATCATCATTATCAAAAATACCCAGAGTAATATTGGTATTGCCAACATCTACAACCAGTAACATATCATACCTCCACTAATTTATCTCTTACGCTTAACAGGCACTACTCATCAGATTCTTCCTCTGAATCATCATCCGGCTCATCTGCTGCATCCATCTCAAGGAAAAATACTCTGTAAAACAGCTCAAGCTGTTCCAGAAGCTGGCGTTTTTCTCTTTGCAGCTGCTTGATTTTTAAGACACTGCCTATCTCATCATACAGAAGATCGCCCTCATCAGCCTCCACCCTGAAGATAAGCTTGCCCTTACTGTCAAACTCCATTGACAATATCCCGCCAACATCTTCGGTAAATAAGACACACATTATTTTTAGTTCCTTCTTTATGTGCTGGGGCAACATTTTAAAAGCATCATTAAACCAGAATTTTTTCTCATACGCGCTGCTGGCACATAAAACCACATTCTCCTGATCCATATCTTTTCTCCTACCTGCCTTTATATATGAATACTGTACTTTCAGCGGTGTTACTGTTATCATCAGGCTTTTCGCTAGATATCGCCAAGTGTGGCCACCATAACAGCTTTGATTGTATGCATACGGTTTTCTGCTTCGTCAAATATGACATCCGCAAAACGCTCAAATATTTCCTCTGTTACCTCATTACCCTTGACAGCAGGCAGACAATGCAACAATATGGTATTATCCTTTCCCGTACGGGCAAGCAGGCTTTCATTAACCTGATATGGCCTTAAAAGCTTAATTCGCTCGGCGGCAAGCTCCTCCTCGCCCATTGAGCACCATACATCCGTATATAATACATCTGCGCCTGAAACTGCATCTAACTTATCAGTAATGCTGATACTGCCGCCTGATTCCTTTGCATATCCCTGACACAGACTTTGCAGCTCTTTATCAGGCCACAAAGCTGTGGGCGCCAGAATGGTATAATCTATTCCCATTTTGGAGCAGCCTATCATCAGACTGTTTGCTATATTATTACGGCCGTCACCGACAAAAACCAGCTTAAGTCCCTTAAGCTTACCAAATCGCTCCCTTATTGTCAAGAAATCTGCAAGTATTTGCGTGGGATGATAGCTGTCGGTAAGCCCGTTCCAAACAGGAACTCCACTGTATTTTGCCAGCTTTTCGACCGTCTCCTGCTTAAATCCGCGAAATTCTATACCGTCAAACATACGTCCAAGAACACGGGCAGTATCCTCAACGCTTTCCTTATGCCCCAGCTGAATATCATCCTTGCTTAAATATTCGGGATGACCGCCCTCATCTATACAGGCGACTGTAAATGCACAACGAGTTCTTGTTGACGGTTTCTCAAAAATCAGGGCTATATTTTTACCCTTCAGGCTGTTACCGCAAATCCCCTGTTTCTTTTTCCTCTTTAAATCGGCAGCAAGATCCAGCAAATATTCAATCTCTGCCGGTGTATAATCTTTCAAAGTTAAAAAACTTCTACCCTTTAAATCCATACATCCTCCCTTTGCCGAACATGCGACACTATATTTTACCGTATTAATCTAAACATCTGCCGTAAAATTAAACAACACATATATGCTTATATTTATGCTATATATGTGTGTATTTATACATTATTCCAATTCTCATCCCTTGTCAAGCATAATTATTCCTGATAAGCAAATATGCCAAATCTATTATTCCGTCGCTCTTTTCCGCTTTTTTATATTTATCCTGTATAAGCTCCTTAAGCAAAAGGCAAAATTCCTTCTCTGTATATACCCGATATCTCTTAATGCCAAATTTTCTGGCACAATATTCTAATATAGCATAATATAACTCGCTGTACTTCCAGTTTTTTGACAGCTTAAACTGGGCAGCCATCTGCGGATATATATCCTCCAAATACTTGCGCAGCAGTGAGCCTGTAAATTTTTCCGCACTCCTGTCAAGCAAATTAAGCTCCTTCATTTCCTCCTCACTGAGATTTAACAGTGAATGAAGATAGTCCTTTTCCGTTTTGTCCGATTCAATATAATAATCATTTCCTGTCAGGGGCTTTAAAATCCTGAGGGCATCAAAATAGCCCAGCATAATGTTGCGTATTGCCTTTTTTCTGTTGAATTCAAGAACATTGCACAGGTTACATTTTGGCGCTATATAGATAACATTAACATCTTCCGGAATTTTAACCTTCTTCTCCAGTCCTATCCCATATATACGGACTACAATGATATCCTTATATCCTCTCTTTATCAGCATATCTATAGGCACATTGTTTGCAATGCCGCCGTCCAGATATGTTTTACCCAAAAGCTTTTGTTGCCTGAACAGAGGAAAGTTGGCACTGGCCATTAGGTAATCCTTGATAAGCCCTTCCTCCACTTCCTTGACTACTATTTCCTCTTCCTTCATCTTGCTGATATTAAATGTGCCTATGATGAAATCAATATCTGATGCCCTGATCTTAGCCTCATCCAGATTTTCCTCCAATAGCCGCCTGAGCGGAGTGACATCAAGGCCGCCTTTTACAAATATCTTCCGACCTTCCCTTCTCACAGTCTGGATATTGATTTCCCTGAATCTGCGGTTAATTAGCTTGTCCATCTCATCGTCATCGACACTCATTATCCTGGAATAGCTTATATTCTGCCATATACTCTCAGCCCGTGCAATATCTCCCATGCAGATCAAGGCTCCATTAAGAGCACCTACCGAAACACCTGCAATAGCCTTGATTTTTACTCCATATTCCATCAAAGCCTTCCAGACGCCTATCTGATACGCGCCCTTTGCTCCACCACCCTCAAGAACCAAACCATATTCCTTGCTAAAATCAAAAGCATCACGCAACCTAAATCACCTCAGCCAAGCCACATCCTTTTATCCTGCAGGAAATTTCCTTCGTCCTTTTATGTCAGCCAAACCCACAAGCAGATAATGCGGATTTAATACCTATAAAATTGACTTCATACAGGTGAATAAAACCTATTATATTCTTCCTGAATTTTACCTAAATTATTCCATGACAACAGGGCACCCTGCAGAGCAAAGGCCATATCCTGAAGCTGCTTATCTATTTCGCTCTACAGCTGCTGAGCGGTAAGCTCATTTATCCCAAGCTGTATTGTAAGATTGCCGTTTCTTACACGAAGCTCATCTATAAATTCCTTTTCCGACATACCCCATTTAAGCATAATATCATAATGCAGCTCCAGCATTGTTCCCATATTGGAGGTTTTTACCCTGTTCAGCTCATGGTAAACAGTGTATTTGGCAAAAACCTCATCAAAAATTCCCTCATAGTTCAAGTCTTCAGGTATCGTTATCCGCAGCCTTTTTACCTTTTGCCTTGATTTGTCTATAAATAGCTTATTTACTATAAGCATCACCGCGCAGATAATAACTGCAACAACGGTAGCCAGAGTCAAATATCCCAGGCCCAGCGACAGGCCCACGGCCATAGATAAAAATATATAGGATAAGTCCTTTGAATCACCCGGAACACTCCTGAATCTTATCAAAGTAAAAATACCGGCCGTTGTAAATGCTCTGGCGATATTTCCTCCAATTAATATTATTACAATAGCCACAAGGGAAGGCAAAACGATAAGGCTTAAAACAAAGCTTGACGAACGTTGATGCCTGGGTGTGGAGACAAGATAAGTCAGTGATACAACAAGCCCCAAGAGCAATGCAACAGCAATACAGATTAATACGGAAATAGCATTAATCGACAGATCCGAAGGTGACATAGTTCCGCTAAATATTGTATCAAACATAGCAACCCTCTTTCTGCGCCGCCGTTATACTTTATAGCTGCAATTTCACCTTATGCATGCAGCGCATATGCATAAGCAGCTATAAGATCAGGCATATAATTTGTTATATTGGAAATTTATTTTTTTGTCGTCTTCACCCAGAAGATATTTTCTGTATTCCGTCCCGTATTTTGAAAATGAAGTAGGATAAATCCTGTACTTTGACAGCAATCTGGCAAACCACAAGGGAACGCTGTCCCTGGTTTTTACCTCCATCAGCCAGAAACCGGCCGGTATTAGTAAATCCCCGTAGATACCCTTTTCCAGTCCCAAATCATGTCGTCTTGTCCTGATATTGCAGTCAAAGGTCACCCTGAAGCTTTTATCGTTCTTTGAAAACAGGGCTACACGATCATACGACATAAAAACGGCAGGCAAAAGCGGCTTGTACCTATGTACAAAATAATCTATTTCATTTTTAATAAGCTTATCCAGACTGCCATTTGCCTCCGGCATCTGTCCCTTGCTCATATAGGTATATGCTTCAGACAGGGTCATTTGGGTACGCCTCTTGTATACCCGGCCCTGGTACTTTTTCTTTAATTCAAAATAAACTGTGTCATTAAGTCCAACAACCCCATAGCTTCTTAGGCGCAGCTTCTCTTTATATACGGGCTTTTCAATGGATTTGCTTATTATATCATTGGCAGGTGTATCATAATAAATATTGCAGATGGAATAAGTGCTGTCATACCGGCTGTATCGATCCGCCTCCATGTAGTCGGCCAGCTCCTGCCTTATTAGCCGGAAAAGCTCATCTGAAATTATATATTTTAACTCATATCTCGAAAATACTTCCTGCGCCATTTTCTCTTTCCTCCATATCAAAATCCAATCAAGCCGCAAATCCATTAATATTATCAATCAGCCTGCCTTCTTTGTCTGGCGGCTTCATACATCAGTATGGCTGCAGCTACAGCAGCATTAAGGGATTCGACCTTGCCTGCCATCGGTATTTTTATCAGCTTATCTGCAAGTGCCACAGCCTGCTCCGATAAGCCGCCTGCTTCATTGCCTATCAAAAAGGCGCATCTGTCCACATAACCGCTTTCTTTGTCATAGTCGCTTCCGGCCAGGTGGGCTGCATATATTTTTATCCCGTTTTGCTTTATATTAGCCAGTATAGTATAAAAATCCTCCACCTGACAGATTGGAACTCTAAAAATAGAACCCATGGTGGATCTTACCACCTTAGGGTTATAAAGATCCACAGTACTGCTATTGGTTATAATACCGCTGACACCGGCTCCCTCTGCAGCCCGTATCATTGTTCCTAAATTGCCCGGATCACGAATGTCTTCCAAAAGCAGCAAAAAGGCATCCGGCCTCCTGATTATATCCTCCGGAGCATATCTTTTTATCCTTACCAGTCCCATTATGCCCTGAGGCGATTGTGTTTCCGATACGGCCTTAAAGACTGAATCTGTCAGAATTTCATAATCCAAACCGTCAAAATAGTCTGCCTGCTTTGACAGCATTTCCTTATAGAAGCCTTCGGCTACATATGCCTTCACCAATAGTGCCATTTGTCTGGCTTCCTCAAACATTTTCAGGCCCTCTACAACAAACAATCCCTCATCAAGTCTAGCCCTGGATTTTTTCTGCAGCAGAGCTAGCTTTTTTAGCTGCGGATTCTGCGGGCTGCTTATAATGCTTTTTTGTTTCATACTACTCCAACCTCTTCTTTGTCTCTTTTGGCAGCCAAAATGTCAGCCAATGAGATAAAAACCTTCCAATTATATCTTAGCTGCTGACTGGAAGGTTGTATATCTGCAAATGACAGCCGTAAACAGCGGCAATCATCATGTATTAATTTTCATTCATTTTTGCAAGCTTTTCAGCCTGATCTGCTGCTATCAGATTATCAATAAGCTCCTGAAGATCTCCATTCATAATATCGTCAATTCGATGGGTAGTAAACTTAATTCTGTGGTCGGTAACCCTTCCCTGCGGGAAATTGTAGGTTCTGATTTTCTCGGAACGATCACCTGTTCCAATCTGGCTCCTTTTTGCCTGTGCCTCCGCTGTCTGGGCCTTTTCCAGCTCCATTTCATAAAGCTTTGAACGCAGCACCTTTAAAGCCTTTTCCTTGTTTTTCAGCTGCGATTTTTCATCCTGACAGGTAACAACAATACCTGTAGGTATATGGGTAAGTCTTACGGCCGAGTCGGTTGTATTAACGCACTGTCCACCGTTTCCTGATGCTCTGAATACATCAAATTTACAGTCATTAAGATCAATTTCTACATCCACCTCTTCCGCTTCCGGCATAATTGCCACTGTGGCGGTGGAGGTATGGATACGGCCTGAGGATTCGGTTACAGGAACCCTCTGTACCCTATGAACCCCGCTTTCATATTTCAGCTTGGAATAAACACCCTTGCCGATTACGGTAAATACAGCCTCCTTAAATCCTCCCAGACCATTTTCATTAATATTAAGGGTCTCAACCTTCCAACGGTTGCGCTCGGCATACATTACATACATACGATAGAGCTCAGCAGCAAACAGTGCCGCCTCGTCTCCGCCGGCTCCCTGTCTGATTTCCACAATAACATTTTTCTCATCATTGGGATCCTTGGGCAGGAGCAATATCTTTAATTCTTCTTCTATTTTAGCAATATTCTGCTTGCTGACACTCAGTTCCTCCTTAGCCAGCTCCCGCAGCTCCTCATCGTTTTCTTCCTCAAGGATTTTAAGGCTTTCCTCTATATTCTTCTGTACAGCCTTGTATTCCTTGTATTTTTCCACTATATCGGTCAGATCGGAATGCTCCTTGCGCAAAGTCCTGAAGCGGTTCTGATCCGCTACCACATCAGGATTCATAAGCTCCTGCTCAATCTCCTGATAACGTGCCAAAATATCATCCAATTTATCAAACATTACTCTTATTCCTCCAATTTATAACCATCTTGCTGATACAATCCTGTCATGTCCGCTTAAGTCTTTTTTAACCTTCAAATCGCAGAAGCCTGCACCGGACAGAATCTGTGTGACCGCCTCTGCCTGATTGTAACCTATCTCAAAAAAAATCCTTCCACCCTTTTTCAGATGCCGTCCTGACGCAGCCGCTATTCTGCGGTAAAATTCAAGTCCATCCTTCATACCGTCCAGAGCCAGCCTTGGCTCATGCTCCCTGACCTCCGGCATCAGGTCTTCTATCTCGGAGCTTGGAATGTATGGAGGATTGGATACTATTATATCAAAGCTACCATCAATGGCAGCAAACAAATCGCTTTGAACAAATTCAACATTTACCTGGTGCTTTACCGCATTCTTCTTTGCAAGCGCAAGCGCTTTTTCCGAAATGTCGGCAGCTACCGTCCTGCCCGGCCTCCCCAGCCTTGCGATACTGATTATTATACACCCTGAGCCACAGCACATATCCAAAATATCTTTTCCGTCACAAATCCTGAGCACTTCCTCAACAAGCAGCTCGGTTTCCTGTCTGGGAATAAGGACATCCCCGTTTACTTCAAATTCTAGGCCTGCAAACTCCTGTACACCGGTTATATGCTGCAGGGGAACGCGCATGGCTCTCTTTTTTACAAGCTCCAAAAACCTAAGAGTGGCAGCCTTGCTCACCTCGTCATCAGAGTGCAGATAGTACCAGGCCCTGCTGATGCCAAAAGCATATTCCATCAAAAGCCATGCATCTATATCTGCATCGCTTATACCACTCTCTTTTAACTTCTCTCTGGCAATTCCCAGCAGCTTTTTGTAAGTACTCATCCGGACAACTCCATATCTGCAAACCTTTTTTATTGCTCATTTTTATTTGACTTCTTTGGCCTGCCCTCTTCCTTGCCACCATCGTCAAAATACTTGTCAAGCGCCATCAAAATCTCATCTTCTTCATCATCCAGATTTTCGATTGCAGTATTCTTGAAAGCAATAGGTGCGGTATAGACACTGCGCCTTTTTATATCATTACCCACCTTGGTCTTTTCAAGGGTGGCAGCTGTTTCCGTATTGTCGGCGTTCCTGTTTGTTTTCTCGGCAGCCCTGAATGCCTTAGCTGCAGGCCTTATTTCTCTACTGCCGCCTTTTGCTTCCTTTACCCTGTCCGCCCGGGATGCAACTGCAGATACCTCCTTCTGCTTTTTCTTGCCTGCTTTGTCAGGCTCTTTGTTTTCCGCCAAAAAGGCCCTCCAGTCAAATACCGCTTCAACCGATTTAATTGCAACCTCTATCATTGCGTCATCAGGCTCTTTTGTAGTCAGGCCCTGCATCCATAAGCCGGGCTTGCTTAATATATTCACCAGACGACTGTTGCTTCTTCCTGCCAGCCGGATAAATTCATATGAAATTCCGGCTATAAAGGGAACCAGAAGGATTCTTGAGATTACTCTCCAAAAAAGACCTGTGGCAGGGAAAATCATAAATATAAGTAGGCTTACCAGTATAACCAGCAACATAAAGCTGGTTCCGCAGCGCTTATGCTGCTTGGACTGCCATCTTACATTCTCAACGGTAAGCTCAAAGCCGTTTTCCAGACAGTTTATAGTTTTATGCTCAGCTCCATGGTACATGAAAACTCTTTTTATATCCGTAAGCATAGAAGCAAGGACAACATAGCATATGAATATGGCCAGACGCAGTAGCCCCTCCACAAATGACAAAAGGAAATGGTTGCTGATAATTTTTTTCAGAAGTTCTATTATAAATGCAGGAAGCACCATAAAAAGGGCTACTGACAGTATTATTGAAAACAATACCGCCAAAACCATTAAAAGCGCGTTACTTTTGCCGTCGTCGGCTTTCGGATTATCTGCTGCCTTTTTATCTGCTGTCTTTGCTTTTGAATCGTATTGCTTATTTTTATCAGCTTTCTTTTTCCTGGTTTGGGAATCGTCTTCGTCATCAAAGAAGCTGGCAGAAAAATTCAATGCCTTTACACCTATAACCATTGAATCAACAAAGGCGAGCATCCCACGGAAGATCGGCAATTTGAACAATTTAACCTTATCGGAAAAATCCTTGTGAATGCTTTTCTGAACCACAATTTCATTATTCGGTTTTCTGACTGCAATGGCGTATTCTTCCTTGTTTTTCATCATTACGCCTTCCATGACAGCCATGCCGCCAATACCTGATGGTTTCATCCCTTCACCCAAACCTTTCTTTTCACTATATAATTCTTCTCCTGTATATTGATATGATTAAACCACAAATCAACTCCGGCCACGCTTTATCTATAATTATACTAAATATTATACTATTTAAAAATAGGCTGAGGAAGACCTCAACCCAATTTTTAATATCAGTTATGTCGGTTTAATCTGCAAATCCGGTTTATTTGCTGCCATTCAAGCCATACTTGCGGTTGAACTTCTCTATAGCACCACGGGCTGCAGCTGCTTTTACCTGTCCGGTATAGAACGAATGACATTTGGAGCAAACTTCAACACGAATCTCCGGTTTTGTTGATCCAGTCATAAATTCGTTGCCACAGTTGCAAACAACCTTAGTCTGATAATACTTAGGATGGATTCCTTCTTTCATGTTTTCACCTCTTTATAATCAATTCCTCTTATCTATTGTTTATAATTATTCCAATTTAATAAACAGCTTAGTTATTATAGCACAATAGTTTAACTTATGCAAGACCTAAAAGACAATTTTGGTCTTTTTAATTATTTCTATAAATTCCGCATTGCTTTTAGTCCGCAAAAACAACTCTATAATTCTCTCCAAAGCTTCTTCCGATTTAAGTCCTCCAAGCGCCTTCCTCATTATATAGGTAGCCTCAAGCTCTGCCTGGGTCAACAGTAAATCCTCTCTTCTGGTACTGGATCTGGGCAGATCTATGGCAGGGAATATGCGCTTTTCTGACAAGCTTCTGTCCAGCACCAGTTCCATGTTGCCGGTACCCTTAAATTCCTCAAAGACCACGTCATCCATCCTGCTACCGGTATCAACCAGCGCTGTGGCAAGAATAGTCAGGCTGCCTCCCTCCCGCATATTGCGGGCAGCGCCAAAGAATTTCTTGGGCATGTGCAAAGCAGCAGGGTCAAGGCCACCTGATAAGGTTCTTCCACTAGGCTGTACAGTAAGATTATAAGCTCTGGCAAGTCTGGTTATGCTGTCAAGCAGTATTATTACATCCTGCTTGTGTTCAACCAGACGCTTTGCCCTTTCTATAACCATTTCGGATACCCTCTTGTGATTTTCAGGCAGTTCGTCAAAGGTAGAATATATAACCTCTACATTTTTCCCTTCTATTGATTCCTTAATATCGGTGACCTCTTCAGGCCGTTCATCAATAAGCAATATTATCATCCACATTTCAGGATGATTCTGCAAAATCGCCTTGGCAATCTGCTTTAAGAGAGTTGTCTTTCCTGTTTTGGGCTGAGACACGATCATGCCTCTCTGTCCCTTGCCTATAGGAGATATTAAATCCACCATTCTCATAGCCACCCCTGCTCCGGGGGTTTCCAGATGAATTCTCTGATTAGGGAATATAGGCGTCAAATCCTCAAAACGTTTTCTTTTCAATGCTTCAGATGGAGGGAAGCCGTTAACAGCTTTAATATACAGTAAAGCGCTGAATTTTTCATTCTGACTGCGAATTTTTGTATTACCTGTTACAATATCGCCGGTTTTTAAATTAAAACGGCGAATTTGCGCAGGTGAAACATATACATCATTCTCACCGGGAAGATAATTGTCACAGCGGATAAATCCATATCCGTCGGGCAATACCTCCAAAATTCCCTCCTTGGTTTCACCAGAATCCAGCTGCTCAAGCTCACTGCTACTTAATAATCCGACCCTTTTTTCTTCTCTGACTGTTACTTCATGCTGATTCTTTTCTTCATTTGCCGGCTGTGATGACTCAGGCTGTTGCTTTTCCCCTGCGGCCTCCTGGCCTGCTTCTGACGAAGGTCTCTTTTCCGATGCAGCCTTTTGTCCTGTATCAGCCAGAGTCTTATTATCATGAGCAGCTTCCTGTCCTGTCCTTTGCAGCCTCTTCTCTCCGGCAACATCCTGGACGACCTTTTGCGCCTTCTTCTCCTCAGCAGCTTCCACAGCAGTATCGTTTCTCTTTTTCTCCTGTTGTGCTTCCTGCCCCTCATCTGTGGCACTCTTATCCTGTCCCGCCACTGCTGCTCCTTCCTGAATCTTTCTTGCCCTCACAGGCTTCTGTGCTCCCACTGTCCGTGAAGTCTTATCCTGATCTGCTGTCTGTGCTTCTGTCCGGGCAGCTTTTTGCGGCTCCTGTACGGACTCTTGTTGCTCCTGCTTATCTTGTGCAGCCTCCTGCGCAGGACTGCCTGTCTTCTTTGTCCTTCCGGTCTTTTGTACCTGTCCAGATCGGCTCTTGCCCTCCAAAGACAGATCCCTGTCTGAAGATGATACTAGCCCGGCCTGCTCTGCCTCATTAACCGCATCCTTCTTTACCTCAGGGCTAATCCTTTTAATAGCCTCTATTAATTCACTTTTTTTATATGAGGTAATATTTTTCAGTCCTAATTCTTTTGCTAATGCTCTTAAATTGGCAAGGGTCATTGAATCATATTGGTTTTCCATAAATTCGCTCCTTTATTCGCTCCTTTGGTTTAGTTGGATTCTCTTACGGAATGGTTACAGAATTGGTATAGATTATATATGCTGCTTGAGAATTTCCCAAAGATTATCCCCGATAATAGTGAATGCCTGGCGCAAATTACTATTTACGAAGACAATTATACAACAGATTGAAAAGAAAGAAAAGTGTTTTCTTTATATCTCCCCTAAATTTCCCATAAAAAACTTAAAAAAAAATAGAGCCCTTCAGCTATCCCCAATGCATGCTTGATTAAATCAATCTGTAGTGATATTATAGCTTTGAATTGATTCCGAATGTGGAATACTAATAAATAAAGGAAGAAGCAGAGTATGAATATCAGTGAAAAGGCTTTGGAATTACATCAAAAATGGAACGGAAAATTGGAAATTCATTCTAAATGCCCGGTTAACTCAAGGGAGGATCTTGCCCTGGCCTATACTCCCGGAGTGGCGGAGCCCTGCAAGCTAATAGCCGAAGACAGGGAGGCAGCCTACAAATACACCATAAAGGCCAATACCATTGCTGTAATAAGCGACGGCAGCGCAGTCCTTGGCCTGGGTAATATAGGGCCTTATGCAGCAATGCCGGTTATGGAGGGTAAGGCGGTCCTTTTTAAGGAATTCGGCGGAGTAAATGCTGTTCCCATATGTCTTGACACACAGGACACTGAGGAGATCATAAAGACGATAGTTAATATAGCCCCTGCCTTTGGTGGCATTAATCTGGAAGATATATCGGCGCCAAGGTGCTTTGAAATAGAGGAACGCCTAAAAAAGCTGCTTGACATACCGGTTTTCCATGATGATCAACATGGAACAGCAATCGTAGTACTTGCAGGTGCCATTAATGCCTTGAAGCTTACCGGCAAAACAAAGCAAGACTGCAAAACCGTTATAAACGGAGCAGGAGCTGCAGGTATAGCCATAGCCAAGCTTCTTTTGAAATACGGTTTTACAGACATTATCCTCTGCGACAGGAATGGAATTATATCCAGGGACTACAAAGACTTAAACTGGATGCAAAGGCAAATGCTAGAGTGCACCAATCTAAGCGGGAAAAACGGCAGCCTGGCGGATGCTTTGCGCGGCGCGGATCTGTTTATCGGTGTATCTGCCCCTGATGTTGTCACAAAGGAAATGGTTCAATCGATGAATACGGATGCCATCATCTTTGCCATGGCTAACCCGGTGCCTGAGATCATGCCTGAGCTGGCGAAGGAGGCGGGTGCTCGTATAGTTGCCACAGGCCGTTCGGATTATCCCAACCAGATTAACAATGTCATAGCCTTCCCGGGAATTTTCCGTGGTGCATTGGAGGGAAGGGCAAGCCAGATAACTGATGAAATGAAGCTGGCTGCCGCTTTGGCAATAGCTAATCTTGTATCCGACGATGAGTTAAATGAAGATTATATTATTCCTCATCCCTTTGATCCAAGGGTAGCGGACGCTGTAAGCAATGCAGTGAAGCAAAATATAAAGCGCCAGGCCTAGGCTGGCACGGAGGTTGAATGTGGGACAATAAAAGATATCATTCACTGGATTACGAATTAAAGAAAAAATATGGTCACAAGGTCTATAAACTATCCTTAAACGGGGGTATGACCTGTCCCAACAGGGACGGAACACTGGACAGCCGAGGTTGTATATTCTGCAGTAAGGGCGGATCGGGGGATTTTGCAGCAGCCGCAAATTTATCGGTTTACGAACAAATAGAATATGCAAAGGGTCTGGTTAAGTCCAAAATCAAAAATTTCGCCACAGCAAAATATATCGCATATTTTCAGGCATATACCAACACCTATGCTCCGCTTAACTATCTGCGCAAGCTGTTTATGGATGCCATCTCACATCCCGACATCCTGATACTGTCGATTGCAACCAGGCCTGACTGCATTGATGATGAAATACTAAAGCTGCTGGCGGAGCTTAACAGTATAAAGCCGGTCTGGATTGAGCTCGGCCTGCAAACCATACACGAAGCAAGTGCGCAGTTTATCAGGAGAGGCTATCCCCTTAAGGTATTTGAGGAACAGGTATATAAACTCCGCAGCAAAGGTATAGATGTTATTGTTCATACCATCCTTGGCTTGCCAAATGAGACAAAACATGATATGTTAATGACCATGGAATATTTGTCCAGAATGCCGATACAGGGAATAAAGCTCCAGCTTTTGCATATACTGCGGGATACGGACCTGGGATTGTTATACGAGAAGGGCCTAATCAGCCCGCTGGATCTGGATTCATATATCGATATCCTTGTTTCCTGCCTGGAGCTGCTCCCACCTGAGATAGTCATCCACAGGCTGACCGGGGATGGTCCAAAGGACAAGCTGTTGGCCCCTTTATGGAGCATGAACAAAAAGCTTGTACTGAACACAATTAACAGCTATATGAAGGAAAATGACAGCTATCAGGGGAAACGCCGGCTTATATAGACCGGATAAATACACCGTACTAAGCAACGGATTTTTCAGAAAGGCATGGTGATTAAATGCAATCAGATACTTTCATGCTATACAAATTAATAATATTGTATATATTAAGCCGTGTTAAATTTCCGTTGACTAATGCCCAATTGACAGCTTTCATCCTCGAAAAGGAGTATACCAATTACTTTAACATCCAGCAGGCTATATCCGAGCTGCTGGACGACGATTTCATATCCTGTGAAACGGTCCGCAACAGTTCCCTGTTTAGCATTACGGAAAGCGGACTCCAGACCCTGCATTTCTTTGATAATATGATATCACAGGGTATTAAGGATGATATCGAGGATTATCTTGCTAAAAACAAGCATATTCTTCAGGAGGAGGTTTCTACAACTGCAGAAATGTATTTGGTCAGGAAGGGCGAATATATGGTACATTTAAAAGCAGTTGAAAGGGAATCAACTCTTATAGATTTGTCCCTTACGGTACCCAGTGAAGAGGAGGCGAGTATCATGTGCAATAACTGGAAAAGCAAAAGCTCCGAAATATATGCCTATTTGATGTCCTCTCTGCTGGAAAGCAAGTAAGAAACCGGTCACTTCTTTTAGTATGATTTGCTTTTATAATTCTACAGGCTCATCCTTTGCAGTAAGTGTTGTTTGCAGAGTCGGGCAAAGAGCTTCAATGCATTCCCAAATCTCATCCCTGCCCTCTTTGCTGACTGCTGAAAAAGGTATTATCCTTACAGAGGAATCCGCCTTAAGGCTATCTCTTATAAGACTGAGCTGCTTGTTCCTCTGGCCTTTGCTTATTTTATCAAGCTTTGTGGCTATAATTACCGGATCATAACCCTGTGCCAATATCCATTCATACATAAGCCTGTCATTTTCCGTGGGTTCATGTCTGATGTCAACAAGCAAAAATACAGCCTTCAGCTGCCTGGATTTTTTAAGATAGTTTTCAATCATTTCTCCCCATTTTTCCTTCAGGGAATATGAAACCCTGGCATATCCGTATCCTGGCAGGTCCACAAAATACAACTGATTATTTATATTATAAAAATTAATAGTCTGGGTCTTTCCGGGCTGTGAGGATGTCCGGGCCAGTGATTTTCTGTTGACCAGCGCATTAATAAGGGATGACTTTCCTACGTTGGATTTGCCGGCAAATGCTATTTCAGGCTTATCATTTACAGGCAGCTTACTGCCTACACCACATACTGTTTCCAACTGGACACTTCTTATGACCATATTCCCATTTCTCTCCTTATGAATAATTAAATATTTATTTACAAAGGCTTTGTATTTCTTATCCGCTTATTTTATACATTATTTCAAACACTTTGTTCTTTTCAATTTTACCATTTATGCTTAATTTTGCAAAATCATCAGCCTATGTATTAATAAAAGTAAAATTTCCCATCCATAGCAATCATATTTTACAGTTCGGATCTTCAGCTAATATTATTCTTTTTCTAAGAATTTCCGAAATCATTAGAATAAAAAAGGCTGTTACAGGATGAGGACCTTTATCCAATCCGCAAGCTATTGTAACAGCCTTATTATCTGCATTTATAAAATTATTATGAGCCCGAATGCCTATTTTGCATACTATTATGCTATCTCATTTTTATTCTTCTTGTTAATCCGTTTGGCAATAGGCTTTCTTGGAGCATTGTCCTCCGATAATATGAGCCTGGGCTGTTCATTTCCAAGAACAGATTCCCTGGTTATGATGCACTTAACCGCTCTGGTTTCTGATGGTATGGTAAACATGGTATCCATCATAACCTTTTCCATAATAGCCCGCAGACCACGTGCTCCGATTTTTCTCTCAAAGCTCTGATGTGCTATCTCCTCCAATGCAGCCTCTTCATATTCAAGCTCTACACCGTCCATCTCAAACAGCTTCTTGTATTGCTTTGTAATTGCATTCTTCGGCTCGGTGAGTATCCTTACCAGGGCTGCCTCATCCAGCATATCAAGGGCTACAGTAACAGGAACACGGCCTACAAACTCAGGTATCATTCCAAACTTAATCAGATCCTGAGGCATAACCTGCCTGAACAAATCGCCTATATTAAGCTTGCTTTTATCCGTAATCTTCGCCTTGAAGCCAATTGTTTTTTGACCGATTCGTCCTTCAATTATCTTCTCAAGGCCGTCGAAGGCTCCGCCGCAGATAAAAAGTATATTGGTTGTATCAATCTGAATAAATTCCTGATGAGGGTGCTTTCTGCCTCCCTGGGGAGGTACGCTTGCCACAGTGCCCTCAAGTATCTTAAGCAGAGCCTGCTGTACACCTTCACCCGATACATCTCTTGTAATGGATGTATTCTCGGACTTTCTTGATATCTTATCTATCTCATCAATATAAATTATTCCGTACTGGGCGCGTTCAATATCATAATCAGCCGCCTGTATCAGCTTAAGAAGAATATTCTCAACATCCTCGCCTACATAACCCGCTTCGGTCAGTGCAGTGGCATCTGCTATTGCAAAGGGAACATTCAGTAATTTTGCCAGGGTCTGAGCCAGATATGTTTTTCCGGATCCGGTCGGACCAATCATTAAAATATTGCTTTTTTGCAGCTCAACATCCAAATCCTTGTCAGAGAGCACTCTTTTGTAGTGGTTGTAAACCGAAACGGAAAGCACCTTCTTTGCTTCATCCTGTCCAACCACATGTTGATCCAGAAAGGCTTTAATCTCCACCGGTTTTAACAGATTAATACCGGCATCTCTGACAGGGTCTGAATCAAACTCTTCCTCTATAATCTCACTGCAGATTTCTATGCATTCATCACATATATAAACACCTGGTCCGGCAATCAGCTTTCTTACCTGATCCTGTGTCTTGTTGCAGAAAGAACATCTTAGCTGCTTTCTATCATCTGATTTACCTGCCAATGCCTTTTCACCTCATCTCATAGGCTGTTTACCAAAACAACCTATCTAATTAAAATATCATCAATAATGCCATATTCCTTTGCTTCCTGCGCAGTCATGTAGAAGTCTCTCTCAGTGTCAACCTCAATGACTTCAAGCGGCTTTCCTGTGTTTTTGGAAAGAATTTCGTTCAGCTTTCTCTTTGTTCTTATAATGTTGTCGGCAATAATCTTAATGTCTGTCGCCTGACCTCTGGCGCCACCTGATGGCTGATGTATCATTATTTCGGCATTGGGCAGGGCAAATCTTTTACCCTTTGTTCCTCCTGCCAGCAGGAAAGCTCCCATGCTGGCGGCCATACCGATGCAAATTGTGGATACATCGCATTTAATATAATTCATGGTGTCATATATCGCCATTCCTGCAGTCACAGAGCCGCCCGGGCTATTGATATAGAAATTGATTTCCTTGCTGGGATCCTCAGCTTCCAAAAACAACATCTGGGCTACTATCAGGCTGGCAGTTGTGTCATTAACTTCTTCACTGAGGAAAATAATTCTTTCCTTCAATAATCTGGAATATATATCATAGCTTCTTTCCCCGCGGCTTGTTTGCTCAATGACATAAGGTACCAAACTCATAGCTTATCTTCTCCTTTCCTTTAAAATACGGCAATAGTGTCATTCACTATGCCAAACAGCTTGAAACGGCAAAACAAATTATTCTTCCTTGGATTCCGCTACAATAAGATCTACAGCTTTATTAACAGCAATATCCATCTTGATCTGTTCGATTTCCTTTTCAGAGATGGCTTCCTTTAACTTGTCAACTTCCATTCTGTACATCTTGGCCATCTCAGCAAGCTCTTTATCCAGTTCCTCATCCGTAACCTCGATTTGCTCAGCCTTGGCAACAGCCTCAAGTACCAGTCTGGTCTGGATCTGCTTTAATGCCTGTGGTCTCAGGCTTTCAAGGAACTGTTCCCTGCTCATGCCGGTATACTGGAAGTAATTCTCTATCGACAGTCCCTGATACCTTAATCTCTGGGCAAAATCCTCGGCCATCCTGCTAACCTGCAGCTCTATCATAGGCTCAGGAATATCCATGCTTGCACCTTCAATTACCTTATCCACCAGTTCATTTTCTCTTGCTGTTTTAAGCTGTTTTTCCTTGTTCTCCTTAATTGTAGCCTTGATACTTTCTTTGTATTCATCAAGAGTATCAAATTCTGATACATCCTGGGCAAAATCATCGTTAAGCTCAGGAAGCTCTTTAACCTTAATCTCCTTTATGGTTACCTTAAAGAGAGCCGGCTTTCCGGCAAGCTCCTTGGCATGGTAATTCTCAGGGAATGTTACATTTACATCAACACAGTCCCCTACGTTTTTGCCTATAAGCTGCTCTTCGAAGTTATCTATAAAGGTATGGGAGCCTATAGTCAGGGAGAAATTCTCGCCCTTTCCGCCATCAAACGGCTTATCGTCAACAAAGCCCTCAAAGTCGATAACAGCAATATCTCCCTCCTGAATACTTCTGCCCTCAACTGTAATCAGTCTGGAGTTCTTCTCACGCTCCTGCTCCAGCTTTTGCATTACCTCTTCGTCCGTTACCTCTGCTTGCTTTTTCTCCACTACAAGTCCCTTGTACTGGCCAAGCTTCACCTCAGGCTTGATGGCAACCTCTGCTGTAAAAATAAAGCTTTTGCCCTTTTCTATCTGAACAATGTCTATCTCCGGTCTGGATACTATTTCAAGCTTGCTTTCGATTGCAGCCTTTTCGTATGCTGCAGGAATAATCTCGTTGGCAGCATCCTCATAAAAGATTCCCGGTCCGTACATCTTCTCGATCAGGGCACGGGGAGCCTTACCCCTGCGGAAACCCTGAATATTTATTTTATGCCTGTTTTTACGGTATGCCTTTTCCATCGCATTTTCAAATTCTTCAGCAGTAGCCTCTATTGTAAGCTTTGCCATGTTCTTTTCCAATATCTCAACCTGAAAACTCATAATTTCTTCCTCCTAGGATTTTGGGAGCATATGGCTCCTTTTTTAAGTGCATGTTATTATAACGGCATTTTGACAATAGTATATTATAACATAACGATTCTGTAAATACCATAATTTCTTTTTAATTTCCTTATTGTACTGTAAATTTATTAATTTCCCACACAAAACCTCTTCAAATTTCCCGCAGTATCAATAAATTTATACAAAAAAGCTGATAATGAAGCATAATAATTTAATTATTGCCATTCTGTCATTCAGTTATAACATGCCCCATATCTTTCATTAGATTTACCACTCGGTCAACATACTCACTGCACAGCTCCTGGCTTGCCGCCTCCACCATAACTCTTACAACCGGCTCAGTACCGCTTCCTCTTACAAGAATACGGCCGTCATCTCCCAGCTCCTTCTCAATTTCTTTTATCAGCTGGCTAACCGCCTTATCCTCAAGCGCTGTTCTTTTGTCTCTAACCCTAACATTTACAAGCAGCTGCGGATAGCTGACCACTTCCTTATGCAGCTGCGACAGGGTGGTTTTACTTTCAAGCATTACCTCCATCACCTTGAGCGAGGTCAATATTCCGTCACCTGTAACCGCATTCTTCCTGAATATGATATGTCCTGACTGCTCCCCACCAAGAACATGGCCGTTAGCCATCATATTTTCAAATACATACTTGTCACCGACAGCAGTCTTTTCATATTTGATGCCCTTTTTTTCAAGCGCCTTGTACAGGCCAAGGTTGGACATAACGGTAGTTACTACGGTATTGTTGACCAGCTCATTGTTCTGCTTTAGATAAACTCCGCATATATAAAGTATTTTATCACCATCTACAATATTGCCCATTTCATCAACCGCAAAGCAACGATCTGCATCACCGTCATAGGCAAAGCCTATATCCAGGCCATTGTCAACCACGAACTTCTGAAGCTGTTCAATATGGGTAGAACCACAGTTTCGATTTATATTCGTACCGTCAGGCTCATTATTGATAACGTAAGTTTTTGCTCCCAACGCATCAAACACACCCTTTGCCACGGTTGTAGCCGAGCCGTTTGCCAAATCCAGACCGACCCTTATGTTCTCAAATGATCTTGTGGCAAGGGATATCAGATAACCTATGTAGCGGTTTCTACCCATTGAATAATCCACAGTTTTACCTATATTCTCTCTGGTGGCAAAGGGCAAATTGTCTTCGGGGCTGTCGATATATTCCTCTATCATTTCCTCTATGCTTGCTTCCATCTTATATCCGCTGCCGTTTATAATCTTTATACCGTTATCATAGAAGGGATTATGACTTGCCGAAATCATTATACCGCAGTCAAATCCCTCGGTCCTGACAACATAGGAAACACTTGGAGTTGTAGTAACATGAAGCAGATAGGCGTCGGCACCACTGGCCGTCAGTCCGGCAACAAGAGAGTATTCAAACATATAGCTTGATCTTCTGGTATCCTTGCCGATAACTATCTTTGCCTTATGATCCTTTCCAAAATAATGGCCTAAGAATCTGCCCACCTTATAGGCATGCATTACATTCAAATCCACATTTGCCTCTCCGCGAAATCCGTCTGTACCAAAATATTTTCCCATAAAACCATTTCCTTTCCTGTTTCTATAAAAGTATATGCCGCTATTTATTTACTGATTAATAGGCTCTTCATTTTACCCATCCCTAATCCCGGCTTCCAATCACATCCCCACTTGATCAGACCAGTTCAAAGCTTTCCGGCAAGCTACTTTTTTTGTTTATACCGTAATATTTTAACACATAAAATTTTATTTGGGAACCCAAAGGTCGGTTTAATCCTTTGACTAATATCATGAACTTGTTTTGCCGCAAATAGTGCAACAAGCAAAATTGCTTCAATAAAAAAAGATGTCACTGACACAGCTGAAGATAAGCTGTTATCAGTGACATCCGACAAAGCACTGTTATTATTGTTGCACTCCACCAGACATGGCCTGTTCCTGAGCTTTAATCATACGTTTTACCATTTCTCCACCAACAGAACCATTCTGTTTGCTTGTTAAGTCACCGTTATAGCCCTGCTTTAACGGAACACCAAGCTCATTTGCAACTTCATACTTGAAACGGTTAAGAGCTTCAGCTGCCTGAGGAACTAATGCTCTGTTAGACTGTCTTGAATAATCAACATTACCTGCCATACTTATTTCACCTCCGTTTAATCAAGTTTAAAGCAACCAAATTCAAAATCAGCTTTTTGTAGGTTCAGCGGCTTTTATATAATATCACCGCGCGTGATTTCGTTTTGTATTGCCTGTACTCTTATTGTTTGCAACAAAGAAAAATTTATGATGGTAATTATTGTTTGGAAAGCCATGATTCATATATTTATAATTTTTTATCGCCGGGACAATTAAAAATTTATTCAGCAGGCAAAAAAAGAGCCTCGCCTGCGCGAAGCCCATGCTTGTATAAAGTGTAAACAGATTATTTTGAGTATTTATTTTTCGCTTATTAAAAATGCAACACCGCTCATAGGCATAATCCAGTCATCATTTACTACAATTTCACAGATCCCGTCATAATGCATCGCATCCTTGCTTGAGGTATTTCCATTAAGAAATGGCAGCATTGTAACCTTATATTTATCCTCCGGATATGACAGCTCAATAATAGGGCTATAGGTCGGCTCACTGATTGATGCCAGGAGCTTGCAATCTGATTTCAGCATAGGCATAACGAATCCAATTTCAACGGAAACCTCCCTTAAAGGGGCGCTGCTGATTGCCTCACCGGTACAACTCATATCCAGAAGGATACCGGATTCATCTATAACAACATCATCCAGCTGTGCTTCAATATTATTTATAAATACCTTAAGCCTCATTCCCTCGAGCATAAAGGATTTTCTCTGTGCACAATCCATACGTATAAGCTTGTCCAGCTCTCTTTTTTGTATCTTCAGATCCTCCCTGAACAAATACTGCTGATTTTTAAGGGCACTATCTAATTCCACATCTTCAAGGAAAAAGCCGATTTTAAACCTTTTCTCAAAGACATTCGCCGTCATATAATACTTTTTATAGGTCAGCCTTTCCTGAATCTTGATATATTCTTCCGGGGGAAAAATATTGTCGTTAGTATATTCGCTGATAATAAACTTATACTTAAAATTCTTTCTGATATTATAATCACATTTCAGATAAGGCTTTATCATGCCATAAACCATTTCACCCTGCTCTTCCTTAAGCATGGACAGCAAGGTTGAATAAATAAAGGTTTCCTTTGCTTCTTTGTCAAATCTGGCTATGGCTCTTGGATCACTCATAAGTGTCTTTGTAATTTGTTCGGAGATCTCCTCGGATACATAATCCTGTGTCAGATACTCATAAGCAAAATTAAAAATTATGATGGGCGGCAGTATACCCAGCAGATTATCAATAATTCCATCAAGTACCATACCGAAATCAAACGCTTCTCCCCTGTTATTCAGTATCAGAAGCTTAATGCCAAGGAAAACCACCCAGGTAACAAGCGTAATCAGCGCCAGCATTATTGTTACATATTTTCTGCTCTTACGGTTCTTCTCACTTATCTCTTTTGTATTATTCATATTATCCCCCAAAGTCAATTAATTCCAGGTCTGTCAAGACAGCCTTTCAATAGTTAAAATACCTTCATATATAGCCGGCTTTTTTGTATAATAGCTCCAGAAGCGATCCCCGTAATCATAATGCCACCATTCGGAGGGTAAATTAGTAAAGCCCACCCCTGTCATTACATTATACAGCAGTCTGCGATTTCTTCTTATTTGTTCAAAACCCTCATCCTGCAATTTAGCGGTCTCATAATATGCTGTGTGTGCCTTTTCTGAAAAATCATCAAACGCCGTACCCATGTCAAGCTCCTGAAAGGATTCATCAACAATGGTCAAATCAACCGCTCCTCCGGTAGAATGCACAAAAGGCCTTTTCGGATCCATACTTGGAAATGAAACAAACATTATTGCTTTTTGATATATTTGCTCCCGACTTTTTCCTTTGTTTTCAGAAAGGCTGCTTAAATACTCCATATAATTGTTAAAAAGAGCCTCCTGAACACGGGCAGGTCTCCAGGCATCATAAATTTTGAAGTATAATCCCTGAGGTAAATACTGTGCAGCCTTCAGAATTAAATTAGCCACACCCAAACGCATATAGCATTTGTCTGTTGCACCCGGAATACCTTTTTCATAATATGCAGGCTTTGCCCGGTATATTTTGCTGCAGCCCTTGCTATACTCATAAAAATCCACCAGCTCATCCATAGACTCCGATGATATCACATCATCAGGCATAAAATCTTCCTTAACAGGAATCGGTTTCCATAAATCCATTCTCTCCCTCCTTATCCTGCCATCCATCTCCAGAAGGAGGTTACTTCAATAATTTCTATTGCGCTACTTTTATTCAATATAAAAAACGCCAAATTATCTCTTAACTCCCTTTGCCCCTCCAAAGGACATATTTGACAAGATATTAGAATCAAAGGAATATACAATATCCTTATTCTCCCTGTCCCTCTTTAGGGCCAGCTCAACCATGCGATCTAGCAGCTTTGAAAAGCTGACACCGACCGCCTCCCATAAATAGAAGGCAAGGGAGCCCGGAATTGTATTGATCTCATTCACATATATTTTATCAGTACTTGTATCTATCATAAAATCTATACGGGCAACACCATTGCAGTCCAAAGCCTTGAAGGTTTTTACTGCCAGCTGTCTTATTGTATCCCTCTGCTCCTTTGTTAACCTGGCCGGCAGTATCCGCTTAGCACCACTCATACCCTTGGAGCCTTCCTGCTTTCCGCCTGAAACATACTTGTCCTGATAGCTGAGGATTTCATCTGTATTAATTGGCTCCTCACATTCGGAGGCAATCGCCTCTTCACTATCCCCCAATACGGAGCAGTTTATTTCCCTTAAGCTTGATATCGCCTTTTCCACCAAAATAGCCTTTGCAAATTGGAATGCATATTCAATTGCCTCGTATAAAGCATCCCGGTCTCTGGCAATTTTTATTCCAACACTTGAACCCAGATTAACAGGCTTGACAATTACAGGGTAGCTAATCTCATTTTCAATCTTTGAAATGAACTCCTCCTGATTTTTTATGTAATCCTTGTGAAAAATACGGAAGCAATCCAGAACCGGTATATCCTGTGCCTTTAGTACCGCCTTCATTACATACTTATCCATACCGACTGCAGAAGCCAGCACATCACAGCCGACAAAGGGTATCTGCAGATGTTTGAAATATCCCTGAAGGGTTCCATCCTCAACATTTGTCCCATGCACAACCGGAAACGCCAGATCAATTGCGCTATATACCGGGTTTCCAAACCTTTTGACAGGATAGTACATCAGGTTGAACTTATTTCCCTCCCGTACCAGCAATACCTCCTTGCTTTTTTTAATCAAGGCATTTATATCCTTATAGGACTCAATATTACCGATAAGGTCCCCTACATACATTTGGTTGCTCTTGCTTATGTAAATCGGGATAACCTCATATTTCTCCCGGGAAAAAGCATGTACCGCCTGCAATCCTGAAATAACAGATACCTCATGCTCTACACTGTTACCCCCAAAAAACACTCCAACCTTAATCTTCATCATAATCTCCCTTTCCTACAGCAATACCAGCAAGCATTCCGGAAATTTTTCAGTAATTATCCGGAAGATCGTTTTCCAGCAATAAAACCTTCTCCTTCCCTCCGGCATTAATATGCCCCACAAAACTAAAGCCATCCTGCAAATCCGAGACTATCCGGATTCGTTCGTTGCTAAAGCCTGCTTCAATCAGGCCGTCATAGATTGGTTTAGTTTGTTCCTCGCCTACCAGAATTACAAAATCACATACCTTTGAGGCCTGAATACCAAAGGTTTTATTGCATTCATATTGCTTGCTTCCCAACTCAATCATACCAGGCGTCATCAAAATTTTTACGCCTTCAAACATACTTAATGTGTCCAGGGCCGCTTTTGCACCACTGGGATTAGAGTTGTAAGCGTCATCAATAATTAACAGGTCATTGCGTTTTATTAACTGCAATCTGTGTGGCACCGGCTTTATCTGTTTTACCTGCATGACCAGCTTTTCCATAGAAATTCCCAGCTTATTGGCAACCGCAATGGCGGCAGCGACATTTTCTACATTATGCGCCCCAATCAGCTTTGTTGTAAATTCAAATTCCTTATTATTTCCGTCCTTCATTTTAAACCTTGTGCCGGCTGATGACACTTGTATGTCATAAGCCCGGTAATCTATGTCATATTTCGGGTTTATGCCATAGCTTACAATATTGGGATAATTGTTTTTGCTTCTTATATACTCATTATCATAATTCAGAAATAAATACCCGTCGCCGCCAAGAGCATCAGCCAGTTCAAATTTTGTTCTCAGGACATTCTCAATTGAATGAAAGCTCTCCAGATGTTGCGGCCCGATTGCTGTAATTACTCCGTGCTGCGGTTTTACTATATCACATATTTCAGAAATATCACCCACGTTTTTTGCTCCCATTTCACATATAAAAATTTCATGGAAGGCCTTCATCTCATTTCTAATAGTCTTTACTATACCCATCGGAGTATTATAGCTTTCCGGAGTATGAAGCACATTATACTCACAGGACAAAAGCTTGCTGAGGAAAAATTTTACACTGGTTTTGCCATAGCTGCCTGTGACCCCAATGACTGTCAGCCGGGGCATACCAGCCAGTATTTTCTTGGCATCATTAATATACCACTGTCTTATTGCTTTTTCTATGGGCTGATTAATCAGATTTGACAATAACACCAAGAAGGGAACAAAAATATAAAATCCCGGAAGTATAAATGCAACCACCGCTTTTTTCTCACTTAATATAACAGTGGCAGCAATAGCTCCCGCAAGAAGGATTCCAAGTGTAGTCAGCAGCCTGAGTACACGGCTGGTATATACCAACGGTTTTTTATAGCTTTTTTTGGTAGATAAATATGCAGCTATCAGATTAATAATACACGAAGCAATCACACCGCTTGGCAGATGCAACAGGATCCACACAGCCAGCAAGAGCATACCGATGCTTTGTGTTATAAGCCTTCTTCTGTTTGTGAGAAGCCATTTTAATTGAACCTTCGGCTTATATGTGTTCAATTGGAACATATGAATCTGATATAGGGAATAAGTCGCTATGCGTAAAGAAAAAGAAATAATAATTAATATAGTCCAAATCATATAAAATACCCCTTGTGTTTATGTCATTCATTCAAAAATGCCTGCAACACCCTATTGACGAAAAAAGGCTGTTCGACAAATGCATAATGGCTTCCACCCTTGACAATAACCAATCCCGCATCAGGAATCAGCTCTTCCATACATTTTGCATCACTTATAGGTGTTACCGTATCTTCATCTCCCCAGATCAGCAGAGTTGGATAATTAATCGTACTAAGTAGAGGCTTCAGATCCTCATTCACAACCTTTACAAGTGTTTCTCTCATCACAGGAGTGGCATTTCTGTAATCGCTAGATCCGCTCCTTTTCTGCAATTGCTCCAGCGCATCCGGAAATAATGCCTTCACCGGCGGAAGAGTCAATACCTTCTTGCCCGTTTTATATACTAAAATCTTAAGTCTTTTTTTAAGGGTCTTCGGCGGAAGAATTCCCGCACTGCCGGTCAGTACAATCTTGCTGATACTAAAGGGCAGGTCTGTCCGATTTGCCATCTTAATTATTATCCTTCCTCCGAATGAATGTCCGAACAACACTAAATCCTTGCAGTTCATTTCCTTCGCAAAGGCAATAACAAAATCAACATAATTGTCAAGATTCCATGAAGTCGGTGGTTCATCACTTTCACCAAAGCCCGGCATATCCATGGCTATCACCCGATGAGTCTTTTCCATGCAATCTATTATATGTCGAAATAATTTAATATTAGAACCCCATCCATGGAGCAGCAAAAGCTCCTTTCCGGTCCCTTTTTCTATATAATTTATCTTTAATCCCTGAAACTGCTTTGTCAAAATATCACCCGACATAATTATTTGTTACATATTTCACTTGTTAATTCAAAGTAAGTATAGTTTACCGCTTATTCTTTGTCAACAACATCTCCCTGTCCATTTCTTTCAAGATATTATGCAGCTATGTCAAAAATGGTCAAGGTAACGTGTACTATTTTTTCTTTTGCCCTCATAATTTATAAAAATATATTTTAGGAGCAGGCAGTTCATGATAAGCATTATCAGTACAATTAATAATTTTCTTTGGAGCCTTCCTATTCCTGTTCTTCTTTTCGGTTCCCACATTTATTTTACCGCCCGTCTTAAGTGTATTCAAAGGCATATTATTACTGCTATTCGCCTGTCAATCTCTCCCGATAAGGATGCAGACGGTGATATAAGCGTCTTTGCCGCTCTGAGTGCCACCCTGGCCGCCACAATCGGTACAGGCAACATCGTAGGCATATCAACAGCAGTTGCCCTTGGAGGGCCTGGAGCAATTTTCTGGTGCTGGCTTACCGGAATATTCGGCATGGCAACTACATACGCCGAATGCTACCTGGGTGTGCTCTACAGGCAAAAAACCTCGGACGGCTCATATATTGGAGGGCCTATGTATGCCCTGGAATATGGTCTTAACAAAAAGACGCTGGCTGTAATCTTTTCTTACCTTACCCTGCTTGCCTCATTCGGAGTCAGCTGCTCTACACAGGCTCGGGCTATTACAGAAACTGCCCATTCCCTGTGGGGGCTGCCGGAATATGCAGTCAGCATGGCTGTTGCCGTAATTGTCGGCCTGGTAATAATCGGAGGAGTCAAATCCATAGGCAGAATATGCAGCAGGCTGGTCCCGGCGATGGGCTTCTTTTATATTGCCGGCTGCATTATAATACTGATAATAAATTATAAATATCTGCTTCCATCTCTGAGTCTTATCATACGGGCGGCATTTGTGCCCAGCAGGCTGCCTGCTGCCGTTGTGGGAGGTTTTATAGGAAGCAGTCTGCGTACCGCCGCAAGATATGGCATTGCCCGTGGCCTTTTTACCAATGAAGCAGGCCTGGGCTCGGCGGCAATTGCCGCTGCCGGAGCAAGGGTATCTCATCCGTCCAGGCAGGCCCTTGTATCCATGAGCGCCACATTCTGGGATACGGTGGTGATGTGCGCCATCACCGGAATTGTGATAGTATCCAATCTGCTAAAAAATCCTTCATCGGTAGAAGGCTATTCATTTACCGAATTTACAACCGCAGCCTTTATGGCTATACCCTTTGGCAGAACATGCCTTGGCCTGTCCCTGATCGCCTTTGCGGTAGCTACCCTCATTGGATGGTCATATTTTGGGGAGAAGGCCGTGGAGTATCTCTTTGGAAAAAAAGGAATCAGCAGCTATCAAATTTGTTATATTGTAATGATTTTCATTGGCGGAGTTATGACCCTTGAGCTGGTGTGGGAGTTTACGGATCTTGTAAATGCCGGAATGGCTATACCCAATATAATCTGCCTCTTTCTGCTTCGAAAAGAAATACTTCCATACAAAAATAATGTGTAAAGAATTTGCCAAGGCAGATTCTTTACACATTATCTGTGTGAATTAAGTAAAGCCGATCCACGCAGCTGGAAGCTGCTGCGTTCTTAAGATAACTGATATCTTCTGCTGTAGCATATATAAATGTTTAATTATAATGAGCGTATTGAATTGATGAAGCGATTTTCTCAGCGTCAGCTTCCGACTTAAGCTTCTTTATTATGGCCAGTGCAAAATCAATCGCGGTCCCCATGCCCTTTGAGGTTATGACATTTCCATCTGTTACCACCGCTTCATCAGTTATGATTGCTCCGCTCAAATATACTTCAAAACCGGGATAACAAATCGCCTTTTTGCCCTCCAGCAAGCCCTTGTTGCCCAATACACTGGGGGCTGCACAAATGGCTGCCAGCAGCTTTCCCTTTGAGGCAAAATCCCGCAGCAGGCGATCCAGACCTTCATGCGCCGCCAAATTATCGGTACCCACCTTACCTCCCGGAAGCACCAGCATGTCAGCATCCAAGTAGTCTCCATCCTCAAACAGCATGTCAGCCTTTACTGTTATATTATGCCCACCAACCACCTCAAGGCTGCCACTTACGGAAACCATATCAATATCAATACCCGCCCTTCTTAGCAGGTCAACAACAGTTAAGCCCTCTATTTCCTCAAACCCGTCAGCCAGAAATATATATACCTTGCCCATAATAACACCTAACCTTTCCTTACAGTCTCTGTATCCGGGCAAGCCGGCAAATAATCCGCTTTCCCGGACAAAGCATTATATTTGCTTTAATTATATAGTTGGCAAGACGGCTTAGCAATATCTATTTTCCCTGACAGGCAAGATTATATTTACTTTTCAGGCCGGGATATAAGAAAATACTTCTTTTCTAATAAATCATCAGATTGGCAACACCCACATTCTTCAAAGAAAGAACCGGCTTGCAATTGCCCCGTGCCCTGGAGGACCGCCTAAGCGGGCAAATTTCCAACCCGTAGAAATCGTCGTATGGCACCTTAAACTCAAAGCAGCCACAGGAACCTATTTTTTCTTCATATAACAGCTTCCTGCTGTCCCCACAGTTTTTGTAGAGCTTAACCAGCCACTGATGGTCGCAGCAGCACTCACAGCCCCATATGCAGCCAAAGATTAAGCCTGGTGTTATCTTGCATTCAGCCTTTTGCGGGACCTTTACCGGAACAGGAATAACCGGCTGAACCCTGAGATGTATTTCAGGCTCCGGACATTCGGGGCATTCCGGGCAATCCGGGCACTCCGGACACTCCGGGCACTCCGGGCATTCCGGACATTCTTCCTGCGGCATCTGAACAGGCGGAGCCGGTGGTGTTGGTCTTGGTATTGGCGCCGGTGAAGGAGTGGGTCTCGGCATTGGTCTTGGTTGTGGTGCGGGTCCCGGTTCCGGTGTCGGTACAGGGCTTGGTTCCGGCATCGGTGCAGGTGTTGGCTCAGGTTCAGGCTCCGGCACAGGTGTTGGCTCAAGTTCAGGCTCCGGCACAGGGGTTGGTTCAGGTTCAGGCTCCGGCACAGGTGTTGGCTCAGGTACCGGCTCTGAAACAACAGGCGGTGTAGGCACAGGTGGCGTCTCCGGAATTTCTACCTCCTCAGGCGCCTCCATATATCCGCATTCTACGCCACCAACAAAAGGATAGAGATGAAACTCAAAGCCGCTGCCGGCATTAACCATCAGTGCTCCCAAGGCGGCATTGCCACTTACTGTTCCGCCTGTCTGATGGGCATGAAAGGTCGCCTGAGGAGCAAGTATGCTTCCCCATATAGCTGCAGGAACCTCCATATAAATATTTCTTGCATCATTAAACACATACAGGGTACGGTTAGCCAGCCTTTCGCTTCCCCACAGTCCGTACCTTAGATGCGCATTGTCACCTGTTCTTATATTTACTATTGCTATACTTCCTTCAGGGATTTCAAAACGGATTTCCTTGTTCAATATACCGTTTGGACGTGCATCAATTAAGAATACATTTTGTCTGGGATCATTTCCTCTAAGTATCCATTCATGAAAATGCTCTGTTACAGTTCCGTTTGGCTGTAAATCAGAAATACATTCATGGTAATAACTGATATTGTCGAAGGCATCATCAAAGAAACCCGAAACATCAGCTCCTATTCTGTCAGCCGGTATAAATCTGGGCACATCATAACTTGATACGGCGTAATGGCTACCCCGATCCGACAATCTCCAGTATACGCTTCCTCCCGGAGCCTGGTAGAGATTCGTCAGTATCTGTGCCTGCTCCGGACTGCCATCCTTTCCTATCATATAAGTACTTCCTCTTCCTGCACGGAAATTTCCTCCGCCTACAACATGACCTATAACAACAAGCGGGCCCTGCATGGCAATGTCGCCGCCTACCAAAAATCTTACAGCGTCAGGACTGTAGCCTGTACCTGTAAGCTTTCCATCGTTTCCGTATCCCAAGGTCAAGCCTCTTGAGCTTGTAAAGTTGCCTCCTACTGCCATACCGCCTTTGGTATCAACGATATTGTTGGCATCACCAAAAATTATGGCATTGAAATTAATGGCGGTTCCAAAGGGTTGGCCTACTACATCATACCAATTAATATCATCATATGGTATTCCGGAGTAACCGTTGTTTTGTCTAAACATTATAACCTCCCAAGGTACGCTTAAGCAAAAAAATCTATATCCTCAATTTAGTTTATTCAGATGCAGGGTAAGGGTGCAAAATGTTTGCCATTAATTTCAGAATTTTTAAGGACTGATAATAAATCACAAAAGAAAAAGCCAAGGCATTATATCCTTGGCTACAGTTTTGGCTATACATAAAATATTTAGGTATTTTGCAAGTCCCTGAGGCATTAAAAAATGCGGATGAAGGGACTTGAACCCCCACTCTCTCGAACTAGATCCTAAGTCTAGCGCGTCTGCCAGTTCCGCCACATCCGCAAAATCTATTATTTATATATAAGCACCAATCGGTATAATAATGAGACATCCGGGATTCGAACCCGGGACACCATGATTAAAAGTCATGTGCTCTACCACCTGAGCTAATGTCTCATGGCACATTAATATTCAAAAATATTGTACCCAACAGTTTAGCTAATATTTATGTCTAAATCTTACATCCTTACCTGGGCTAGGTGGATTCGAACCACCGAAATGCAGGAGTCAAAGTCCTGTGCCTTACCGCTTGGCGATAGCCCAAAAAACTCTGATTAAAACAAAAAGTCTTTGCAGACTTTATGTTAATAATATAGGGTGGGTATAGGGACTCGAACCCTAGACCTCCAGAGCCACAATCTGGCGCGCTAACCAACTGCGCTATACCCACCATAAAAATATTTAATAATAATAAAAAAATCTTCTGTATAAATGTGCCAGGAGGGATTCGAACCCCCGACACACGGCTTAGAAGGCCGTTGCTCTATCCAACTGAGCTACTAGCACATTGATAGTAATGGCAAGCTTATGCCATATATCAAGCGGGTGATGGGAATCGAACCCACGTATCTAGCTTGGAAGGCTAGTGTTCTACCATTGAACTACACCCGCATGTTATTTACTTATTTTATTGTGTGTAACCGCTAATCTTAATATTCAACCGTCTCAAACTCAACCTGTACCCCTTGAATATTATTTAATCGGGGTGACAGGATTTGAACCTGCGACCTCTTGATCCCAAATCAAGCACTCTAGCCAAGCTGAGCCACACCCCGTATATTCAATGTGGTACTGCCAAGATTCAATCAAATACCTTGTTTACAGTTGTCACAATCGAATGTCTTACGTCCGGTGTCATCAGCTGTTTTTCTTTCAAAACCGTGACGCAAGAGTTATTATATAATAGCATAACTGAGTTGTCAACATTTTTTTATATCTTTTTCAACCCTAATTTTATATATTAGTCGCTTATTAGCTGAATGACAAATTCTGCCCGTTTATCTGTCAGCGTTTAAATAGTTCAATGTAAAATGTGCATCACCGGAAGCATCAATCTCCATAATAATATATGTGGGAACCCTGCCGTTTTGCCTTGGAAATGACAGACTACCGGGGTTTATAAGCCATACATCATCAGTCATATTTATCATCGGAACATGAGTATGCCCGAACATAACAATACTTGCGTTACGCTGCCTTGCCGCTTCTTTTATATTGTCGGTTCCATAGTAGACACCATATTTATGGCCATGCGTCAAAAATATAGTGTATTTTCCAATCTGTATTACCTTATCCTTTGGCAGTCCATTAAAAAAATCATTATTGCCTGATACAAACTCTCGTCTGCAGGATACCGACGCTTCAATAAATTCCTCACTGCCCTGAAAGTCTCCAAGATGAATTAGCATATCAATAGGGGAAACCTTTTTCAGTACAGTCATAAAATTATGATTCATTCCATGCGTATCGCTTATAATCAGAATCTTCATTGCCAAACTCCACGCTGCTATCATAAATAGTTCTTCAATTTGCTTTTAATGCTTCTTAAGGCTTTGCCACGGTGGCTTATCTCATTTTTTAATTCCGGCGGCATCTCTGCTGTGGTACAATTGTATTCGGGCACATAAAAAATCGGATCATATCCGAAACCATTGCTGCCTGATATTTTCTTTGCTATATATCCTTCTATAATACCCTCGCTTGTGATGATTTTGCCGTCAGGAAAAGCACAGGCAATAGCGCAAACAAATCTGGCACTGCGTTCTTCATCCTTTGCCTGAGCCAATTTATCGAGTATATATTGGTTTTTGATATCATAGGGTGTATCCTCACCTAAAAATCTGGCTGAATAAATTCCAGGAGCTTTTCCCAAATATTCAATTTCAATGCCTGAATCATCCGCCATTACTATCTCACCCGTAAGCTCCATAACCTGTTTAGCCTTTATAATGGCATTTTCTTCAAATGAATTGCCATTCTCAACTATATCAGGATTTAGATTAAGATCCTTTAAGGAAAGCAGCTCAATATCCATATCCTTCATAATTTCTCTGATTTCCTTCATCTTTCCTTCATTGGAAGTGGCAAAGATAACTTTTCTCATGCATATCTCCCATCTGTAAAATCAGTTTTTCATCAGTGGCATCAATCTTTCACAGGAAGCTCATTATATGCTCTTAAAATTCCGTTAAAAATTGCATTTGCAATTAGCTGCCTGTTTTCCTCCTGAATTAGGTAAGCCAGATCCTTTTCATTGGAAATATAGCCAATTTCCAATAAAACAGCAGGCACAAGGGAATGATCCAAAATGTATAAATCCTCAAACCTTCTTTCAACGATTCCCTTTTGCTTTAATTTTACGGTCTTTTCCAGCTCCTTTGAGAATAAAGCCGCCAAATCTTCTGCTTTTACTCCCTTAAATTCATTATCATAATAAAGCACTTCCATGCCATTTGGTGAAGGAGCTTTATTGGAATTAATATGAATACTTATAAAGTAATCTGCATCAACAGCATTGACCAGCTCAACTCTTGGTCGCAAATAAACCGTCCGGTCCGTTGTTCTGGTATAATAAGCCTTTATGTCTGTCTTATCCAGCAGTTGTTTAAGCCTTAATAGTATATCAAGATTTAAATCCTTCTCGCAATACCTGTTATTCCTGGAAACAGCCCCTCCATCCTTACCGCCATGACCGGCATCTATAACTACAATTTTATCATAAAGCTCCGAAGGCTTTTTCAAATCAATATAAAAATTATTATCATCTTCGTAGACTAAGCATTCATATACGCTGTCCAAATTAATATCAATCTGCGCTTTATACAGCTTACTGTCAGTATCCTTAAAGGTTTTTATCTCAATACCATGGCTTAAATCCCTGCCATAGTCCTTGCGAATAAGCTCCTTAAGTGTCTGATCATCTTCGTCCAGCTCAAGGCTGACTACTTCCGTATATTGCGGTTCGCCGACAAATAACTCGTCGCCCCTAATTCTTAATATAGTTTTGCTGCTTATATTATTATCCGCCATTCCCGTAATATTTAACTTAATAGCTTTATCAATGTAAATATTTTCCAGGATGAGCCTGACAGACTCTCCCTTTGGTTTTGCAATTATAAGAAATTCATTGCCAAGCTGTTGCAAAATATCAGCCTTAATCTGTTTCCTGACTGCCTCTGCAGCAGACAAAAGAACATCAGCGGTATCCTCAGGAGCATCTGAAGATAAACTTAGTGTTGCCGCACCGACTTTCCGGTAATTGGAATACACCATTCTGTCGGCGATTATAAGCTCCTTATTCATATTTATATCATCCGCTTTTCTGTAAAGCAGCATAGGAGCAATATCCGTTATAAAGGATAAAAAAATAACGGATACCATTAATAACACACTATGTAATGCTGCCTTTTTAAGAAGCGTTATATCCATGCGTCCCCCATTTTTTGGATGAATATACTTTATATTATTAAAAAATTATGATATATTATAAATTATACATTAACATCCTCTCGTGCTCAATATTTTTTTACAAATTTCGCTACAGAAATGGCACAATATTGCATTTTCTGATAAAAAAATATATAATTAACTTAAAAAATGTTATCTCATTTAAGGAGATAGTGACAATGAGTGATATAAATTATATATCTATCAGACAAAATGACGGATATATTACCAAACTTACCCACTATATCTGTCCGGAAAAGCCGAAAGCAAGCATTTTATTATTGCACGGTAGTGCAGAGCATCAAAAAAGATATAACGATTTTGCCGAATACTTGGTGAGTCTGTCATATGATGTCTATTGTTATGATCACCGAGGCCACGGAACTGATAAAAAGCTCAATGAATTAGGCTACTTCGGACCTAACGGCCATAAGACTGTTGTACAGGATGCAATAAACATTTGCAATTACATCCAGAGTAACAACAGAAGCAGCAAATTTTATTTATTTGGTCACAGCATGGGTTCACTGATAGTCAGAAATGTTCTTCATACCTATGACAAATTTAATGGTGTTATCTTGTGTGGTACGGCAAATCCGCCCCGGCTAATATTGAAAGCCGGTATACTCCTGGCGTTTTTAATCAGAAAATTTAAGGGTGATAAGCATCATTCACCTTTTTTAAGAAGGCTTATATTTGAAGGCAAAAAATATATCTCATTGTCAACAAGAACAGCATTTGACTGGTTAAGCAGAAACAATACCATGGTTGGTTTATACATACATGATCCCTATTGCGGATTTACCTGTACCGCATCCTATTATTATGATTTGCTTAAGCTTACAAGCCTGGCATCAAATAAGAAGCTGATGAAGGCTACAAAAAGAAATATACCTTTGCTTATCATAAGCGGCGCCCAGGATCCTGTAGGTGGGTACGGCAAGGATATAAGCAGATTTATTGAGAAGCTGAAGAAATCAGGCTTTTCAAATATAAGCAGCAAAATATACCCCGGATGCAGGCATGAGCTTCTGAATGAATTGAATAATAAGGAGGTTTATGCAGACATAGCCCAATGGCTGGAAAAGAATAAAATTGAACGGTAATGTTTTGAATAAGAATTTAGAAAAATTCTTCAGGTTAAAAAAACTGTATGGTTACCGGTTACTCTAAGCAAGGCAATCCATACAGCTTTTTTATAAACCAAGCATTTGCGTGAATAAATTATAACTCATACCGGCCGGCTTCCGTAACAGAAAACTGTTTTGATCAAGCCTCAGTCAAGGCTTTGCCGTGGCGGCTTAGGTCCCATATACTGGTAATAATAAGCCTTCATCATGCCATTATATACTTTTCTGTTTTTATCGGCCTTTCGCCCGATATACTTTTGTGCGTCCTCATAGGCTGTTATAATAAAATACGACCAGGTTTCAAGCTTGCCAAACACCTCGCCTATCTCTTTATATAGTTCTGGCATTTTTCTTTTTTCTTCCAGGCGCTCTCCGTAAGGGGGATTAGTTATAATGAAACCGTACTTCTTATTGCTGGTCAGTTCACTAAGAGCTCTTTGCTGGAAATGAATATATTTATCAACAGAAGCATTTTTAGCATTTATTCTGGCAATCTTAATTATATCTCCATCTTTGTCAAAACCCTGGATGTTCATCTCTATATCTTTTCTGACTAAATCCTCGGCCTCTTGCCTTGCTTGCCTCCATATACTGTCTCTAAACAGGTTATTCCAGGTCTGGGCCAGAAAGCTTCTTTTTATTCCAGGTGCTATATTAGCCCCAATCAAGGCTGCCTCTATTGGAATTGTACCGCTGCCGCAAAAAGGATCAATCAAAATCCTGTCTTTATTCCAGGGAGTCAGCATTATTAATGCCGCAGCAAGAGTTTCTGTAATAGGAGCCTGACTTGTGAGCTTTCTGTAGCCTCTTTTGTGAAGAGACTCACCGGACGAGTCAAGACATACCGTAACCTCGTCCTTTATTATAGTTACCCTGATGGGATAAGAGCTTCCGCTTTCTTCAAACCATTCCTTTTTATACTTTTGCTTAAGCCGTTCAACTATTGCCTTCTTCATGACGGATTGAATATCCGGACCGCTGAAAAGCTTGCTGTTTATTGAATTGGCCTTGGCTACCCAGAATTTGCCGTTCTCAGGTATATACCTCTCCCAGGAAATAGCCTTGGTTTGCTCAAATAAATCATTAAAGCTTTCAGCATGAAATTCCGCAACCTTAATAAGTACCCGTTCGGTTGTTCTTAAAAACATATTCGCTCTAGCACATGCAGCTTCGTCACCACGAAAGCTGACTTTACCATCCTGTACCCTGGTTATTTCATAACCCAGGTCGGTTAATTCCTTTTTCAACACCGATTCCATACCAAAATGGCATGGGACTATATATTCAAATTCCTCCATTATTCCTCCCGGTATTAATAATCTTTAGCATGCCCATCTGCTATTGTAAAGCCCCACAGTTATATAGTCAATGAAAATGTATTTGCCGGCCAAAGGCCTCAGAGCTTCTTCAGGCTTCCTTTGTATGCCCTGATACCTCCATACAGGCTTTTGATATTATAACCGTCCTTCATTAAATCTCTAGCTGCCAATAAACTAATATTCCCCCTGTCGCAATAAAATATAAGCAGTTTGTTTCTAGGCAGATATTTTTTTTGCTCATCCAGCTCTTCATATGGAATATTTATTGCAGTGGGAATATGGCCTGCTTCATATTCTTTTTTCTCTCTCAGGTCAATAATCAGAACATCAGGCCTTCCGATATATTTAAAAATGTCATTTGTTCTGATTGTATCAAAAGACATTCTATATGTCACCACCTCTTGAACAAGATATCATGAATTTATATAAAACGCGAATATGTCTGTGGGATTAGTCAGCTTATTTTAAAGGTTTGAATTTAACTTATAAAGATGAACAAGATTTTGCATATTATCTTATATTCTCCCTATATTATATTCCGTAAGCCCAAAATTGCGCATGAAAAAACCCCTCTAAGTCTTAAAGGGGTTTTTCCACTGACAATTTAAATTTTAGTAGTTGTCATCAACGTCTTCTACATCCCTGAACCTGTTGGTATTTTTGGAATTTGAGTCCTCACATCTGGTTGAGTTTGAATTACGGCTTGTACCTGTTGTGTAATTGCTTGTTCCGCTTGTACCTGTATTTCTTGCATAATTTGTGTTATTTGTGTTGTTGGCGTTTCTGCTGTTATTATTTGCATTTCTTACATTAGAAGTTTGATTTTTGGAATTGTTATTTTCCATAATGACCTCCTATTAAACAAGTGAGTGAGATATAAAGTTGATACAAGCTTATTATTTGCTTTCTATCGCTAAATATGCATCAATTTTTTCTCGTATTATCCATGTTTTTCCACGATGGCACTCTCACTACCTATTAATAGGGGACTAATGGAGTATTTTTTACTAATTGCTTTGCATTCTCTCAAGCTCCTCCCTAAAGGCTGTGGGACTCATTCCAACCACCTGCTTAAAGGATTTGCTGAAATGAAAGGGATCTGTATATCCAACTATATTTCCCACCGTATTTATTGGCATTGTGAAATCCTGAAGCAGCTGCTTAGCAATATTAATTCGATAGTTTTGCAAATACTTTGACGGAGTTATATTAAAATATTTTACAAATATTTTTGTTAAATATGAGGGTGAAAAGGAAAAATGCTTGGCTATACTGTTAAGATCAATTGGCTGACTGTAATTATTCTCTATGTATTTTTTTATCAGCTCCGCAATTTCATATGAGCTATAAGTAACATGGCTAAGCTCCGAAGCTAATATGTTGTAATCCGACAAAAGAGTCAGCTCCAATTTTTTCATAAGATTGGAAAGCTCATCAATATTAATAGGCTTCAGTAAATAGGCAAAAGCACCATATTCTATTGCTGACTGGGCGTATTCAAAGTCATTATGACCGCTTAAGATCACACATCTGATATATTTATTATACTCAGACAGATGCTTTATAAGCTTAATACCATCCATAACAGGCATTTGAATATCAGTAAATACTACATTGGGAGCCTTATCCTGGATCAACCTCAGCGCATCTTCGCCGTTGCTTTCTATTCCTATTACCTTAAAATTACTGTTTACCATTTCTATATTTTTTGCAATATTTTTCGCAATTAATTTTTCATCCTCAACCACTACAACGGTAAAAATCATATTATTCATCGGTCTTTCCTCCAATTGTAACAATGGCTCCTCCCCTTGCCAGATTGCTGATGCGGAATATGTGACTGCCTTTGTAGATCAGCTTAAAGCGAATATAAATGTTCATCAGCCCCATTCCGCTTATCTCAAGATTCGGCAGCAGACCTGTTCTGTTTATTTCTTCTATCTTTTGGTTTAGAAGTTCAATTTCGCTCTCACTAAAGCCCGGTCCATTATCCGAAATTGATAATTCCCAGTGGTTTTTTGTTATAATTCCCTTTATTTCAATCTTCCAAGGGGGTCTAACTGATTTTGTAGTAAACTTAATGGAATTTTCAACCAGCAGCTGTGTACAAAGCTTCGGAATTTTTATATCCATCATTTCATCAGGAATTGATATCTCATAAACCAAATCGTCATCATAGCGTAATTTCATACATGACAAATAATTTCTGGTATTTTCTATATCAAATCTTAAGGGTACCAGAAGCTCTTTATCTGTGGATATATATCTTAATATATTTGATATATTCTGGCACATAAAATAAATCTCATCATACATATGCTCATCAGCCATTGACTGTATGGTGGCAAGTGAGTTGTATAGAAAGTGTGGGTTCATCTGGGATTGCAGAGCCAGCATACGGGATTGCATCTCCTGGTTTTGAAGGACCATCTCTCTCTCCATAAACTGCTGCGCCTTCTGTTGCATAGTGATTAACGCCTTATATAGAGTATTTAATTCAATTATATGTGTATCAATGTCCGGAAAGGAGTTCGCATTTTGGCCTGATGCATCCAGCCTAAAGGCCAAAACCTGCCTGTAAATCTTTTTAATCGGTGTAGTGATAATTCCTGCGGCAACATAAGAAAGTAGCAGCATCGCTAATGCAACAACTGTTACAATAATTACATTTACTCTTATATATTCATAAACCGGCTTCAGCAGACTGCTGTTATTAACGCTAACAGCAACGGTAAAACCCGTATACTCACTCCTTTTAAAAAACAGGTAGTTGTCATCATCATATTTGCATGACATTACTTCACCTGCGGAATCCGGCCTATCTATTTGTTGCAATACGATATCATAAAATTTTGCATACCGCTGACTCGAAAATTCAGGATAAACAGGCTTACCGGTCGGATCAAATATGTAAATGCTTTCATCATATGTCCTGGCTATATTGTTAACCTTTTTGGTAAGAAAGGAAAGAGGGTTTTTTACCTCTATGATTCCTTCAGGTATATTATAGGAATTATAATACATCTGATATAATGAAATAAAGGTGGCACCATCCTTATATGAATAAAAACGCTCCAGTCTCTCATCATAGTCACAGACTATGATTTTATTGTGTTCTGAAGCAAGCAGTGGTTTATACCAAAATGCATCCTTGGCGGATTTTTTTGATGATGATGTATCAAGCCCTACGCCAAAGGAACCCTTATCAAGAGAATAAAGGTATATTTGTACAACCGGCTGATTGGGTCCTATTATGGCTATCAGCATATCAATCAAAATCTTTGTGTTTTGAATATTATCATAGGCAGTACCTTGATCATATATATCGGATTGCTTCTCAGAATCTATATAATTAAGGAAGCGCTTTTTTATAAGATTGGAATAAGCAATATTCTGAGCCACAGTATTTAAGGTCTTCGCCTCTTCATCAATATAAGAAGATATGCTATTCACATTATGCTTAATAAGCGTGAAGGCATTATTTTTTATTTTTTTTGCCTCAAATGTATTAAATATAATCATTATTGTAATCATTACAGCAATCAGGATATAAAAATAGGTCCTAAACAAGGTAGCCTGTATGCTTTTTGGTTTTTTCATCGTAATGTTAGCCCTTTCTTAGCTTAGCATTCTGGTAAAATAATTACAAAAATGATTGACAAACTATACATTCCATTAGTTGGGTTCGACAAATATAATATAACAGTAGCATTGAAATGTCAATGATGCATAAATCCATAACATCTTACAGCCGATTCATTGGGCACAATGCTAATCTTTGTAAAGACTGGAAAGGAGAGATTAAATGAAAACGTGGAAAAAAGTTATTTCAACTGTTTTATTGGCAAGCTTGTCACTTATGTTAGTGGCATGCTCAAAGGAGGAAGCAAAGAATACTCCAGGCAATGCATCAGGAGATAATTCTTCAGTTACTGTTGGAACTGATGGACAGAAGGAAGATATTACAATTACTTATATGGCCAGTCAGGACTGGGTTCAGGATGCGGAAATTGAATTGGGTAAGAAATTCACAGAAATGACCGGTATAAAAATTGACTATCAAATTGTACCATCTGATCAGTATAACAGTTTATTAATGACAAAGCTTAATACGGGTGAAGCCACTGATATATTTGGATCTCAAAGTGGTAAATTTGATATTGTCACACAGTTAAATGTTGAAAAAAATGCTGTGGATCTTTCTGGTGAGAGCTGGGCAAAGTATGTGGACCCCCTGGCAGCAGCCGAATTGAGCGTAAATGGCAAGCTGTATGGTCAGCCTGTACAGGATTTATCAGCAGTATGGGCAATCGCATACAACAAAAAAATCTTTAATGAGCTGGGATTGTCAATCCCCACCAATTATGATGAATTCAAGCAAGTATGTGATGCAATTCTTGCAGCCGGAAAAATACCTATCTATGAATGTGTATCCGATGGCTGGCATCATGTTCTGTGGTTCCCGGAAGTTGCTGTTAAGGCTGAAATTAATAATCCCGGACTCTTTGATAAGCTAAACAGAAATGAAGTAAAGCTGGCTGATGACCCTACAATGAAGACTATCCTTACACAGATTAAGGAAATGGTAGATGCAGGCTACTGGGGCGATAATTACATGTCTAATACATATGCTGATTCAGCCAAATATATAGCTTCAGGCGAATATGTTATGACTATAGCAAATCAGGGCTTCGGTGTTGAGGTTAATAAGGTTGATCCAAACTTTAATGTTGATGATATCGGGTATTTTGTAATACCTCTTGCTGACAATCAGACACTGAATATGAACCCTTCAGGACCTTCACGTTTCATATTCTCCGGGTCCAAAAACATAGAGGCTGCAAAGAAATACCTGGAGTTTATGGCATCTGAATCAAGCCTTGAGTATTTGACCGATAATGTAGGAAAATTTAATAAACTGGCTTATACCAATGCGCCATCAAAATACTCAGATACAATTAATGAGTTCTATAACAGGTATTCCAGTCAGGGTACCGTATTACAGACTGCTGTAAAATATGTAAATCCCCAGTGGATGGACATTGGAACCGACATATCTGCAATGCTTCTTGGCGAGATGACACCGGATGATGTGTTAAAATCTGTTGATAAAAGAAGGGCTGATCAGGCAAAAGCAGCAAATGATGAAGCCTGGGTCAACTAGATTTATATAAAAGGGGCTTTTTATTGCGCAGAAAATGTCTGTGCAATAAGAAAAGGCCATCTTTGCTAGCGCAGGATGGCCTTTTTTACTTAACAGGAGGTACAGGAAATGAATAAGAAAATGATCTATCCTATATATTTCACATTTGGCGCTCTAATTCTATATACAGTTCTGTATGTCATTCCGGGACTAATAGGTATCGGCTATTCATTTACGAACTGGTCTGCGTATTCAGACAAACTTGAATTTGTTGGATTAGAAAATTTCAAAATGATATTCTCGGCTGATGAAGATTATATAAAAATAATTCTAAATACATTTAAGTTTACATTAATTACCACAATAATGAAGACTATTCTTGGTCTTGCTCTTGCCGTACTGCTTACGAAATCAATTAAATTTCTTAATTTTCATAGAGGAGTTATGTTCATGCCGTCTGTACTTTCAACTCTTATAGTCGGTATGATTTTTAAATCAATTTTAAATCCTGCAACAGGCTTGCTTAATTCCTTTTTACGCTCTGTCGGTTTGGATTTTTTAGCACGCAAGTGGCTGGTTTCATCTGAATTGGCTTTCGGCTCGGTAATGGCGGTGGATATCTGGAAAGGCACCGGGTATATTATGACCATTATAATTGCCGGAATATTGTCAATTTCCTCAGAATACTATGAAGCTGCCAGCATTGATGGAGCCAATGGTTGGCAGAAATTTCGATCTGTCACTTTGCCGTTGCTGCTTCCTACGCTAATAACAACAACAGTTCTGAATGTGATTTATGGCATAAGGGTATTTGATATAATTTATGCCCTGACAAACGGCGGCCCTGGCAAAACTACCACAGAGGTACTATATACGGCTGTGTTTAAAAAATTCGGAACGGGACAATATGCAGCGGGAACCGCGTTATCCTCTGTAATTTTTATATTTATGGTAATAATAGGTGTGTTCATGATTAGAAACTTGACAAAGGATGAGGTGACGAAATAATGAAACGCAAAACAATAAGTAAGCTGATAGCAAATCTGATAGCATGGCTGATATCAATAATATCACTGGTCCCCCTCTTATTGGTTCTGTTTAATTCTCTGAAGACCAACCTGAAGGCTTCAGATATGAATTTACGTCTTCCGGAGTTCCCATGGCAATTCAGCAATTATCTTGTGGTAATTGAAAAGGGCAAATTGCTTCAATCTTTTATTAACAGCAGTATTTATTCATTGGGAAGTGTAGCAATCTGCTGCCTGTTTTCTACAATGGCAGCCTATGTGTTATCCAGAAACAGAACAAGACTAACAAAATTTCTTTACCTGTTTCTGGCTTTAGGAATAACACTACCTGTCAATTATGTTGCATTGGTTAAGGTAATGATGTTTCTTCATCTTAATAATACGCGTATTGGTATTATATTGCTGTATGCAGCTATGCAAATCCCCTTTTCAGTATTTTTAATTTACGGATTTGTTTCCAATGTGCCGGTGGAGCTTGATGAAGCCGGAATAATAGACGGCTGTGGAGCCTTCCGTTTATTTATAACTATTGTATTTCCTCTTTTGAAGCCTGCGGTTTCAACAGTTATTGTACTTACTTTTTTAAATACCTGGAATGAATTTGTATCACCTCTATACTTTTTAGGCAGCTCAACAAAATGGCCTATGACTTTGTCTGTTTATAACTTCTTTGGAATGTATTTTAAGGATTGGAACCTTGTATGTGCCGATATTGTACTGACCAGTTTACCTGTATTACTGATTTATTTATTGGGTCAAAAGTATATAGTTTCAGGTATGACAGCGGGAGCTGTTAAAGGTTAATTGGAAAGGCGTGATACAATGAAAAAAAGAAAGCATGATTTAAATATTAACATCAAAAGCAAAACAAATATTCATGGCCTGATTAATACATCAGGCTCTCTTAAAATCTGGACAAAGCTTATTGGAGTATTTTTAATACCGGTTGGTTTTATAATACTGCTGGGTGTCATATCCTTTACGAAGGCATCTGATGCATTAATCAGTAGTTATAAGAATTCAACATTATCCAATCTAAACAATATAGCCAATTATCTGGATTTAGGCTTTGGGATGGTATCCGATAAATCTACTCTGTTAAATACAAACAGCACACTTAAAAATTATTATTCTGGCAATTATAAAGACAATCCTGTTGAGGAAATGAAGAAATTCAAAGAGATCCAGGAATTTGCCTATGCCAATATTCTATCTGATAATATTATTAAAAATATATACATATTCGGACGCCACGGAAATGCAATTTTGACTAAAGGCTCATCAACAGCCTCATTATATGATGAGTTCTCTCAATCCGAAGAGGGTGTGTACTTTCAAAATCATGGTGAAAACAAAATGTGGATAGGCAGGCATCCCTATCTGGATGCAGCTGTAGACATTACGGCTCAGGACTATTCAATTAGCTTAATAAGCTATATTTATAATAATCATAGCGAGAAGGTCGGTTATATTCTGCTTGATGTTTCCATGGATTTTGTACATGATACCTTATCCGACAGTGGCCTTCCCGATGAAAGCAAAATAGCCTTTTTAATGAAGGATGGCAAGGAGATACGCGGATATGCATCTTCAGAAGATGACTATTTTATTGGCAAGGAATACTATAATGCACTACTATCCAATAACATCAAGGACAGCAATTACGAGCTGGTTGACGTTAATGGAAGTAAATATTTATTTTTCTACAGCTATGTTAAGCAATGTGACGGCTATTTATGTGCCCTACTTCCTCAGGCATATATTACCAAACAGGCAGACAGTGTAAAAATACTTACAGTAATTATAGTAATTATTGCAAGTATAATAGCTATAGTATTTGGTATGCTGATTTCTTATGGAATCAGCAATACAATTAATAATATTAACTCAGTTCTGGTAAGAGCTTCATCAGGTGACTTAACACGTCATATCAGTATTAAACGCAGAGATGAATTTCATCTGTTGGCTGACGGAATTAATAAATTGATATTCAGTCTCAAGGAACTTATTAATGATATGGCCAGGGTAAGTAAAACGGTTCTCTCATCTGCCGGCGAAGTTTCAGAGAATTCCTCTATTTTATTGCAAACTTCGCAAAGCATAAATTCTGTTGTTGATGAAGTGATACAGGGGGTAAGATCGCAATCTGAGGGAACAGAAAGTACTTTGGTAGAGATGTCCAACCTATCAGAGCAGCTCGAAAAGCTGTTCGAAAATACAAGCCTGATAGGAAAGTCCGCCGATGATACTAAGGAAATAACAAAAAAAGGTATGGCAATCATTGATGAACTGGAGCTTAAGACTAAAAAATCCTCGGGAATCATCATGTCGGTGATCAACAATATTGAAAATTTAGAGCAAAAATCAAAAGCAATATCAGATATAGTAAAAAGTATTAATGAAATATCGGAGCAGACTAATTTATTGTCCTTAAATGCATCCATTGAAGCTGCCAGAGCAGGCCTGGAGGGTATGGGCTTCCAGGTGGTAGCAAACGAGATTAAAAAGCTGGCTGAGAAAACATCATCAGAAGCTGAAAACATCGGAAAAATTATTACTCAAATTCAAAATCAGACTCAAATTACAGTAAATGCGGCAAAGGAAGCACAGGAAGAGGAAGCCTTAAGAGAGGCAGCGCTGAAAAGAGCTATAAATGTTTTTTCTGATATTGACAATAATGTTGAAATGCTTACGTCAAACCTTAACGGTATCATGACAAGTATTAATACTATTGAAATTGCTAAAGATGATACCCTGGCAGCTATTGAAGAAATAACCGCTATATCTGAGCAAACAACTGCAGCAATGGATCAGTTCAGGGATACAGTAATGGAACAGCTTAAGACAGTAGAAGCCTTAAATAAGGCTGTAGAGGAGTTAAGCCATGATTCAGATTTACTGGAGGAAAAGATAAGCATCTTTAAGACTAATAATTGACCCACTAAAATATCAACAAGAAAGAGGTAAAAATAATGGATGGAAATAATAAAAAGCCGTGGGTAATAACATTTTCACCTGACGATACTCTGGAGGATAAGCTAAAAAAGGCTGCACATGTAAAACCAAGTGAAGCCCAGCTTTCCTGGATGGAAAAGGAATATATAGCATTTATACATTTTGGACCTAACACCCTTAATGGAAGACAATGGGGAACCGGAGATGAAGACCCATCAAATTATACACCGAATGATTTAGATCCCGTACAATGGGTAAAAGTATGTGCGCAGGCAGGCTTCAGGACGGTTATATTTACATTTAAGCATCATGATGGGTTTTGTCAGTGGTTTACAGATACCACTGAACATTCAATAATAAATTCTCCGGTAAAAAAGGATTTAGCCAAACTACTTAGGGAGGGATGTGACAAGTACAATATCGGATTAGGTGTATATCTTTCTCCTTGGGATATGTATCAGAGAAATCAAGGTTTGTGGAATACTGATGGATATAACGATTATTTTCTGAAACAGCTGAATGAGCTGCTGACAAGGTATGGTACCGTTGATGAAGTATGGTTTGACGGAGCCTGTGGTGATTATAAAATATGGCAGAATGTACCGTCTTACAGGCCTGATGAATGGTATAATCTTATAGAAGCTAAGCATCCCCATGCTGTGTTCAGGATGTATGATCCATACTATTTTGCATCCGAAGATGAGTGGAAAGATATCAAGGCTGGCAAAAAAGAGCTGGATTGGCGAGGAAAAGCAGTCCGCTGGGTCGGAAATGAAGAAGGAAAAAGCAGGACGGACGAATGGAGTGTTCAACCCGTATTTGATCGGGAGATTGCTGAGAATGCCACCTTCGATGATTTGGGCCAGGAAAAGTATTACCATAATGCAGTAGGCGCCGTATGGTACCCTGTGGAAGTAAATACTACAATACTTAATCAATGGTTTTGGAATTCGAAGACATCTAAAGTAAAAAGCCTTAATGAAATTATTGATATATACTATAACTCGATTGGCAATAATGGTGTTTTGCTTCTTAATGTGAGCCCTGACCAAAGCGGAAAGGTGCCGGAGGACCAAATAAAGCGTCTGAAGCAATTAAAAGAGTTTGTAGATCTTACTTTTAGCAATAACCTCGCATACGGTTCTACTGTAACTGCATCTATGGAATCCTCATTACATAAGGCTGAATATATACTGGATAATAACAAAATGACATATTGGACTACTGACGGGGTTTGGGATATAAATACCAGCAGTGCATCGATTATAATTGATCTGGGCCATAATAAAACATTTGATAACGTTATGGTTCAAGAATATATTAGAGAAGGCCAACGAGTAGCCGAGTGGAGTTTTGAAATCTGGGATGGAGACAGATGGAGGGAATTAGTACACAACAAAACAATCGGATATAAAAATATTAAGCGTTTCGAGAAGGTTACTGCCAGCAAAGTCAGGCTTAACATTTTAAGAAGCTGGGATAATCCCATGATTAATTACTTTGGTTTATATCTCTCGAATATTCCCGAAGATATTACCGAAGCAGATGATGCAATTAATACAGGAATCCAGCCGGTTGCTTTGGAAGCCGATAAATTAGAGGCTGGGATAGAATATTACTATTTTAATGGAGGCTTTCAAAGCGCAGCACTAATAGAAAGCTCAACATTAAAGCCTGATAAATCAGGATTTATAAAATCAATAAATACTCAGCCTGCAAGTGAAGCTATCGGATATTCATTTATATATAATGGGTACATAGAAATCCCTGCTGATGGAATATATACCTTCAAACTCGAAAGTGCTGATGGAAGTATTTTGTGTATCAGTGATAAACTACTTATAAATAATGATGAGCCTCATGTTTTAAAAGCAGTTGAAAAGCAAATCTATTTAAGTAAAGGCTATTACCCTATAAAAGTCTTTTATACAAGTTTTAGAAATAAGGGACATCTAAAATTGAGCTGGAGTAGCCCTGACTTTGATATGGAGGAAATATCTGTACGAAATTTGTTCCATCTAAAGCAAAACTGATAATATGGCTCTGTGTCAATAGCAGGAGCGGGATTTTTCTGAATCCCGCTCCAACTATTGACATAGAGCCAAAAGAGAAGCTGCCATTTTGCAATTCAAATTGCTAATACGGCAGCTTCTCTTCTATTCCGTGTGCTAAAGGATTCGAACCCTTGACCTTCTGGTCCGTAGCCAGACGCTCTATCCAGCTGAGCTAAGCACACATATTATTTAAATTCTAAGAGCTCTAGAATATGCCGGCGACCGGAATCGAACCGGTACGGGAGGTTAGTCCCGCAGGATTTTAAGTCCTGTGCGTCTGCCAGTTCCGCCACGCCGGCACTAATGGGACCTATAGGGCTCGAACCTATGACCCCCTGCTTGTAAGGCAGATGCTCTCCCAGCTGAGCTAAGATCCCAT
>ENA-OWPA01000354-OWPA01000354.1-bioreactor-metagenome-genome-assembly--contig:-NODE-354-length-69136-cov-11.243893_pt1 | contig 69136 bp, 66 predicted proteins | sample MGYA00238139_ERZ651803 | MGnify/ENA primary metagenome ERZ651803 (study PRJEB26909, sample SAMN07631231) | bioreactor metagenome | isolation source: Switchgrass digestor | place: USA: Dartmouth...
AATCTCAGATACTTTTCTTCGCTTCTCACTGTTCAATTTTCAAAGACCAATTCATCCGCCCATCTGGGCTGTTGTTTATTTCTGTTGACTTCGTGAGTCAACTTTTATATAGTATCATTTTTGTTGCTACTTGTCAACACTTTTTTTATTTTTTGTTTGAATCACTTGCTGTGTTGTAATTTGTTTAAAGTGACTTATTCAATATATCACTTTCATCATTACTTGTCAATATTTTTTTCTTATGTTTTTATGTCATTTATTAACGACTTTTTTAATATATCAAAATTTTTAAGTGTTGTCAATATGTTTTTTAATTACTTTATTAACACAAATTATAATTTTTATAAAGTGACATATGGTAATATACCATAGTACAAAATATTTAGTCAAGTACCTTATTCGCAAAACTTATTGTTAATTAAATTTGACCAATCAACTTCACTATGATAGCAATTATTATTCCACTTGTAAATAATAAATATTCAAAATGGAGCTAAAGCTTTGCTTTAGCTCCATTTTGCCTTAACCAACTAATTCTTTCCCCATATTAAATGCCTTAATATTAATATCTATAAACTTTTCTTTAACTTCTTCTCTTATAACGCTCTCCCAGTCTATTTCATCTAATTCCATAGCCTTAATTAAAGCTCCCAACATTATTATATTCTGAGTTTTAATATTCCCTAATTCTTTTGCCTTATTGGCAGCATCTATACTAATAGTATTTACCTTTTCCTTTAGTTCTTCAATAATTCCCTTTGGATACTCTACTTTTCCAGATAGAATAGGTACAGATGGTATTGCATAATCATTTACTACTAATTTCCCATTTGGTTTCAAGTACTCGATCCATCTCATAGCTTCCATTTTTTCAAACGACACTATAATGTCTGCTTGACCAATACCTATTATAGGTGAATAAACTTTCTTTCCATATCTTACTTGAGTAGTTACACTACCACCGCGTTGTGCCATTCCATGTACTTCAGACATTTTCACATCATATCCAGCATCTATAAGTCCCTTAGATAATATTTTGCTGGCTAATATAATTCCCTGTCCGCCTACTCCTACAAATAAAATGTTTTTTACATCAGACATACTATTCACCCGCCTTCACAATTGCTTTAAATGGACAAATTTGTAGACATACGTCACAACCTACACACATTGTCTCATCAATTATAGAACCTATATTAACGTCAAATGATATAGCAGGACATCCAGCTTTTAGACACATCTTACACTTTCTACATTTTTCTCTATCTACTACACATTTAACTCTCTTATTTAGTTTATATTCCTCTATTTCTTCAGCAGGAGACTTCTTCAATACACAAGGCATTTTAGTGATTATTACCATAGGTTCGTTTGTATTGAGAGCTCTATCAATTGCGTCTTCTGTTTCTTTTAAGTCTAGGGGATTTACAACTGCAATGTTCTTAACACCTATAGCTTCACAAATCTTTACTATATCAATAAATTGAGTAGCTTCACCTGATAAGGTATATCCTGTTCCTGGATTCTCTTGATGTCCAGTCATTCCAGTTATCCTATTATCTAGTATAATAGTGGCAACATTTCCTTGATTATAAATTACATTAATTAATCCAGTAATACCAGAATGGAAGAAAGTAGAGTCTCCTATAACTCCAAACACTTTAGTGTCTCTTCCGCTCTTTTCAAAGGCTTTAGCAAATCCATGACCAGCACTTATGCTTGCTCCCATACATATAGTTGTATCCATACTTTCTAATGGTGGAGCTGATCCTAATGTATAGCAGCCTATGTCTCCACTTACAACAACATTTTTCTTTTTGCTAAGAACATAGAATAATCCTCTATGTGGACAACCAGCACACATAGTAGGTGGTCTTCCAACAACTTTTTCAGGATTTGGTTCTACTTTTTCAGGTTTTTTGCCAAATAAAACTTCTGCTAATATATCAGGATTCAATTCTCCAACAGATGGAATAAGCTCTTTACCTATTACTTTTATACCCATACTCTTAATTTCGTCTTCTAAATAAGGTTCTAATTCTTCTATTACATATAATTTTTCTACTTGCTCAGCAAATTCTTTTATTTTTGCCTTTGGTAACGGGAATGTAAATCCTAACTTCAAGAAAGATGCAGTATCTCCAAATACTTCTTTTGCATACTGATATGCCACACCAGAAGTAATTACACCTATTTTCTTATCGTTCCATTCTATCTTGTTTAATTCAGATTCATTGCTGAACTTTTCCAGTTTCGCTAATCTTTCTTCTAACATTACTCTACGTTTCCTTGCATTTGCAGGTGTTGCAACATACTTAGCTATATCTTTCTTATAAGGCTTAAACTCAACTTCCTTTCTCTCTCCAATTTCTACTAAACCCTTTCCATGACATATTCTTGTAGTAAGTCTTAAAAGAACAGGAGTATCATATTCTTCACTTATTTCATATGCAATTTTTACAAAATCCTTTGCTTCTTGGCTATCGCTTGGCTCTAGCATAGGAATCTTCGCAAACTTTGCATAATATCTATTGTCTTGCTCATTTTGCGAACTATGCATACCTGGATCATCTGCTGATACAAGTACACATCCCCCATTTACTCCTGTATAAGAAAAAGTAAATAGTGGGTCTGCTGCTACATTGACACCTACATGTTTCATTGCAGCTATAGATCTTGCTCCAGCTATGGAAGCCCCTATTGCTACTTCTAAAGCAACCTTTTCATTTGGTGCCCATTCTGAATATATTTCTTTATACAATGATATGTTTTCTAGTATCTCTGTACTTGGTGTTCCTGGATATGCAGAAGCAACTGTTACTCCAGCTTCATATGCGCCTAGAGCTACTGCTTCATTACCAGTTAATAACTTTTTCATTTTTTTACCCCCTTTATATTAGATAATTTTAAGTTACCTGTTTTTTTATAACATTTCAAAGCTTACTATTTTAAGTCAGAAATTAAACTTCCTAAGGCAATTGAATAAAGCTTTGCTTCATGTGAATCTGCTCTTGAAACTAATACTATTGGAGCCTTTGCTCCCATTATAACTCCAGCAGATTGACTATTTGCAAAATATGTTAAACTCTTTCCTATTCCATTTCCAGTTTCGATGTTAGGTACTAGAAGAACATCTGCATCTCCTGCAACTTCACTATCATAGCCTTTAATTCTTGCAGCTTCTTTTGAAACGGCTAAATCAAGTGCCAACGGACCATCTATTATAACACCTTCTTCAAACACTCCATCATTGCACATTTTCTTTAATTCATCAGCGTGAACTGTTGCAATCATCTTTGGGTTTACTTTTTCTTTAGCCGCAATAGCAGCTACTTTTATTTTTTCATATCCAAGAGCTCTGCAGACTTTCACAGCATTATTCACTATTTTCACTTTGTCCTCTAAGTCTGGCTCTAGGTTCATTCCTCCATCTGTTAAAAATATAAACTTGTGGTAGGTAGGCACTTCATATATCATTACGTGGCTAAGTAAACTATCTGTTCTTAGTCCATATTCTTTGTTCAATACTTCCTTTAATAATATAGATGTATCTATAAGTCCCTTCATAATAAAGTCTGCCTTGCCACCACTAACATACTTTACTGCAATTTTTGCTGATTCTACTAAGTCTTTCACATCAACTTTTTCATATGCTTCTATAGATATTCCTAGCTCTTTTGCAATTTTCTCTGTTTTTTCAATATCTCCAATTAATATTGGCTCTACTATTCCAAGCGCCGCAGCTTCATGAACAGCCTTCAACACTTCTTCATCCTGACAAGCAGCTACTGTTAATCTCTTCAAGGTTTGTCCTTTTGCTTTATCTATTAGTTCTGTTAAATATTTAAACATGCTTTCCCCTCCTTATTTCTTTTTTCGAAAACCTTTTCCCAAAATTATTCTATCATATTAATATCTATTTGTTCAAAGTGTTTACAAAAGCTTAAACCTTTTTAGAAATCTTACATAAAAGTACTATTAATCTATTCAAGCTATTAGGAACTCTTCAGTAAGGCTATAAAGTAAAGTTTTTTCTCAAAAAAAGAGTATAGACTAAGCCATACTCTTTATCTTTTCAAGCTCTTGTTTACATAGAATAGTTATTTCATCAGTACTACATTGCTCATATGCAGCATTTATATCCTTTTCTGCATTTTCTATATCATTGATCTGTAAATATGTCATCCCCCTATTGCATTTAATCTCATAATCTTGTGGTTTTAATTCTATGGCTTTTGTAAAACTAGAAATTGCTTCACTATAACGACCTAAGAAAGCTTGACATAGTCCAAGCTCATTCAACGCATCTACCTGATTAGGTACAAAATCAAGAACAGTTTCAAACTCTTCAAGAGCTTCTTCATACATTCCCATTTGCCTATATGCTAGTCCTATCATGAAAAACAGATTCCACCAGTCTACATATTTTTCTTTCAATGGCAAAAGTTTTTCCAATCCTGCTTCAGGTTTTCCTAATAATACTAAGTTGTATCCCTCTTCATAAACCACATCATCTTTCATATTATCAAGGTTTTCCCTTATCTCATTTAACATATCATCATCTTTTCCTAGCTGAAGATACTTTTCCCACATTAAACTGCTTTTTATATATTGTTGACTATTTTTATAATGGTATCCAAGCTTATAATAAGCCAAATCGAAACTAGGATCATCATCTACAATTTCTTCAAAAACATTAGTAGAACAATTTAAAAAAACATTTCCTAATTTACTATTATTTGCTGTAAATAACCTCTTTGCTTTTTCTTCTAACGCAAGAGCATAATTATATTTTCCCATTAATTTTTTATTATTTATATAATATAAAGCTCTAAGCCATATCATACCTTCATCTAAAGCATTTTCGTTTATTTTCTTTAACCCTGTGTATAATATATAATCTTCTATTTTTTCATCATAATAATAAAGTATGTCTTTATATTGTTGTGAATATTTAAACTCAGGGTCAGCTCCAATAAGATATATCATTCCTCTAATAATAGAAGAAATTTTAACCTCATCAGTAGCTTTGCCATCTTTTATTTCTTTAATTAGCTCATCAATAATTAAGGGCAATGGTATCTCTGGATCTATTCTATAATCCTTTATATAAACTTTTGAATTAGGTTTAAGTTCAATAAAAGAAATATTTTCCGTCTTCTTATGGAAAAATTTTTGTAACTCCTTCATATAACTTCCCCCGTTCTTTATTAAAGCTTTAAAAGTATTTATTCGTATAAGTGTTGCATATATGCTCTTTTCCTTCTAGTACTTGTACTTAGAATATCAAATAATAGTCCTCTATATATCATAATAAAAGAAAATATTGCTTGGCCAATAATATAGGATAATATTCCTTTTAATGTAAAACTGAAAAACATACCTGAACTTATAGCCAAAACATCTCTAATAACGTTGCCTGTAACTAAATAAAATATCCCTATCATAATAATATTTGGAACAAACCATTCAATCCAGTTTTCTCTCACAAAATTAAATGCATAAACCACTGTATCCCAAGCAGAATAATGCTTTTGATATATTGTCTCTGGCAAAGCGTTTAATAATATCAGCACCAATAGATTTATTATAGAGCTAATTGACACAGTAAAAGATGAGTTGACTGAGTATAAAACTGGTCCTATTATTCTGTCAAATAAAAAGCTAGCAGCCCAACCAATAAATAAAATTCCATATACCTTCCATAAATAAGCTGTAAAGCCATCTTTAAAATCTTGAAAAGTAATCCTTCCATATCTTATTATCTGATTAAGAAGGTATAAGAAATTTGATGTAATAGCACTAATTGCTACGAAAGAAATAATTCCAGAAAAAAATCTCAATAGAGGAATTGTAAATATTATATTCATTATTATTAATAATGCAATATTAAGTATGCTATACACAAACCCTGTCAATATAATTATCCAATTGTTAATAAACAATTTAGAAGCTTTCTTTATAGTACTTTTATTTACCAATAGTAGGTCTTTTAAAATACCCAAAATCATCTCTCCCCTTGTAAAAATTCTTCAGTTACCTGAAAGAAACTACATCCATTTGCATCATCATAATAAAATAATATGTATGTATGACATAATGTAGCTTCCTCAAGTCTATAATTCTTCTCTATAATTTTCAGTATATCATAATTAAACTTTTCTATATATACTTCATTAACGATCTTTTTAGTCGGTAAATCTAAATATTTCGGCAAGTATCTTCCTAGTATTTCCCTTTTTTTTAAAAAATTATGCTTCATCTGCTTAGGTATATCTTCATTAGAGTTTTTCAAGAATTCTGGAATAGTAGGGGATTTAGTATTACATATAAAATCAAATCTCAATATATCTTTAAAAAGCTTTACATTTCTATTAATATTCTCCTCATAAAAATCTAAGAGTATTCTATATAAATCAATTCTTCCGTGAGATTCATTACTTAGTCCTTTTCTTTCCCAATATTCTGCAAAGGATTCATAGAATTCGAAAGGACTTTTATAAAAATTGTTCATAATATAACTTAAACTATTTTCAAAATAAAATTCATTTCCATACTTTTCTACTAAATCCTCAATTCCCTTAAGCTTAAGTATATCTTTGTATTTTATATAATTGTTTTCTAATACTTCATAAGGTGGTTTGTTTAAAAACTTAAATCCATATAAATCTTTTTTATTCCTTAGTTCTGAGCCTTTTAAAAGCTTTAGAAAGCCCAACTGTAATTTTTCAGGTCTTAATGAATATATTTCATTAAATGATTTTTTAAAGCTGTTTAAATCCTCATAAGGAAGTCCTGCTATTAAATCTAAGTGCTGATGTATATTATTGTAGCTTTTAATCCTAGTTACAACATTTTTTAGCTTTTCTATATTAGTAACTCTATCTATAGCCTCCAGGGTTTGAGGATTAGTAGACTGCACTCCAATTTCAAATTGAAATAATCCTCTTGGTACATTTTGTAAGAAATTCAAAATATCTTCATCTAATAAATGTGCAGTCACTTCAAAATGAAAGTTTATATTGCTAACATTTTGCTCCACAATAAAGTTCATGATTTCCAGTGCATAATCCTTTCTAGCATTAAATGTTCTGTCTACAAACTTAACTTGTTTGACTTTCGCATCTATCAATCTCTTTAAATCTCTCTTTACCCTCTCAATAGAGAAAAAACGTACTCCTTTAATAGTAGATGATAAACAAAATCTGCAATTAAAAGGGCACCCCCTTGAGCTTTCAAAATAAACAATCTTATTCTTCAAATCTTCAAGGTCATCTTCAAATGGTGATGGTATAGTATCCAAGTTTTGTATTAATGGTCTAGGCTCAGTTACATAAACTTTTTCATTTTTTTGAAATATAAGTCCCTTGATACTTTTATAATTGTCAGCTTTATTTTTTAGTTTAATAAGCAGTTCTTTAAAAGTTTCTTCTCCCTCACCATAGATAATAAAATCAATAAAGGAATTATTTCTAATTATCTCTTCACCATCAAAAGATACTTCTGGTCCACCTAATATAATCTTTATATTAGGATTTACAAGCTTTAAGGCTTCTGATATATGAAGTATATGTTCAATGTTCCAAATATAACACGAAAAAGCTACAATATCTACATTCCTCTTAAATATATCTCCTACTATATAATCAATATTTTGATTTATAGTATATTCTTGAATCTCTATATCAGGAAATTCATTTTTTACATAACTCTTTAAATATCTTATTGAAAGAGAACTGTGAATAAATTTTGAATTCAATGTTGTTATAAGTATTTTCACTATAAACCCTTCTTTCATATTATTACATATACTAACATATTAAATTAAATATTTTAATAACGTAATTGTATTAAATATATTATTAATTATTAACATCATTTTTTATGTTAATCTGCAAGCTTCTAGAAAATTTATTATTTCAGATTAAACCAAATATTGAATTTCATCATTAATTAAATTTTCTATAACGCCACTTAAAAAAATTGTAAAATAGTGAAGGTATTTAGCATTTTTTATAGAATAGTTATTTAACAATTATATTAGCTAGCACTAGAGGAGGGAATGAAAAAATGCAAGAATTCGACAAAATATCAATTGCTGAAATTTCAAAAAAAGATATGTTAATAATATTAGAAGCCCTTGAATATACAGGTAAAAATACCAATATCGATACATTTTTAAAATTAAAAAACAACATTATTAAAGAATTAAGTGAATTAGCAGATACCAGTGAAGATGAATTTATTAAATATTTAAATAAGGATTTATGATTCAGAAAAGTGGTTACAACCACTTTTCTGTCTTTATTCTCTTTTGATATTTCTCATAAATCTATAGATACCTGATTTAGTTTTCAGGAAAATTATTATTCTATCTGATTCATCTATTCTCTTTATAACTTGACATTTCTTTAATAGTGTATGAAAAAATATATCTCCTTCTTTATATTTAAACACATCAGGTAATATGTATTTATCAATCCTAAGGCTTTCAATTGAAATTCGTCCCTTTCTTAATTTTACAAGGAAGCTGGCAAGATTTCTTATAAATTCTTCATCTTTAATAGTTTCATAATTTATATCTTCTTTTAAGCTTCTAAGACCTCCCAAGAAAAAGCTGGTGGAAACACAATCCTCTTTTCCTGCTAAAATGCTGAAAGAACTTTTTAAAGTATTATATTTAAATCCTACATCTATACCATTTAATATATTGAGCAGTTCAATACGCTTCCTTTCAAAATCAATAGTGTAGTTACCTTTATAGCTCATTGGAGAATTTCTAAAATATCCAATATAACTTCTAATAAAGTCCCTCTGAGAAAAACCAACTATTTCATCTTTAATAAGACTAACTAATTCAGCATGGTCTATATTTATATTTTCAATTATAATAAATAGTAGCTTTCCAAGTGCTATCCCTTCAAATATAGAACTTATATTTCCTGTAGTATATAGAATGGTCTTTAATATTTCTCTTTTTGCCACATTCCAGTCTTCATTTGCAAATACTATAGGCACAATTCTTGAAAATATACTGTCGTCTTCATATTCCCAATATGCTTTATTAATATTATACAAACTCCCTAATAAGGAATTGTTTTCTCCATGTCTATAATAATACCATAATCTTAGTTCTTCATTAAACCTTTCATAATCTATTATAGAACCATAATTAGATTCATCAGGAACTAAAGATTTGATAGTAATAATCATTATTTCCACTATGTATGTCCACTGATTTTTATCACATTCTAATATACTTGTCTGTCTAAAACTTTCCTTATATTTTTTTACCTCTTCACTACATCCACCAATAATAAACCTTTCTATTCTATTTTCTATCATTCTAACACTCCTCGAGATAAGCTATATATAGTATAACAAAAACTAGGTTAATTAAAAAGTAAAAAAGGCTATTACATAATTATGTAACAGCCTTATCAATTAACTTGATTTTTTTGCTTTTTTTAGTATAAAGCATCCTATAACTATCAATACCACTGGAAATATAGAATCCCTTATTAATCTTATTGTAACTCTAACAGATTCAGAATTTATGTTCATCTTATTAGTAAAGTAGATTAATTGATCAAGGAATTCATTTAATAGCACCAATCCACCTAATGCAATAAGCCCTGTACCTAAATATTTTCTATTTATGTTCTTAACATCTACTGAGAAGAATAAATCTTCATCCACTATTTCATTACGTTCTAGCTTTCTTCTCATATGAAAACAATCAAAAAAGCTGTAAAACCAAACTACTGTTGCAAAGAAGAATAAGAAATCTGCTGAGTAAAATAAACTCGATATGGACAATATACCAAAGAATAGCAGCATAAATTGGAATCCTCTTTTCATAAGGCCTATATACATATGTCCTCCACCAGGAATAAAAGAAAAAACTATAGACCAGAAAGTACTATATTTTTTTGTATAGTTCTTTGTATTATAGTTAGGCTTAGTATTATAAGCATTCTGGTTGTTCTGAAAAGTAGTATTATTTATAATCGGTATACCTTTTTTTCTAGCACATTCTATACATATAATATTTCCATTATGGCTAACTGCACAGTTTTTACATATACCAACTCCACATTCTATACAAGTAAAATCCGCTTCTATATTCTTATGATATTCACAATTCATATGACATTCCTCCTCATTAATTATTTATTATAATAATCCGATACATATCTTAATCCATCTCTAATTTTGGTAATAGGGTTTGTTACAACTTGATTTATTTCAAAAGCACTTCTGTATAGTCCTCTTGCTAGAACTTTATAATCAAAATTAGAAAAGTTAAGTAAGGAAATCATAATTCCTGCTGCAACAAAACTAGCTCCTAAATTCTTTAAAAACTTAGTATTTCTTTTCAAAGGAATTTCAAGGCTTGATATCTTTGTCATAACTTTATCTGTAAAATCATCTGGTACACTAATAAAATGATTATCCAAAACTCTAAAAACATTTTCAATATCCTCATATTCCTTTTTGCACTTACTGCATTTATCTAAGTGTTTTTTAATATTATATTTCTCTATATCACTAAGCCTATTTTCAAAATATCTATCTACTTTACTTAAGACTTCTTTGCATTCCACTTGTATTCACCTCTATCATTTAGCTTATTTAACTGGTCTCTCAATAGCCTTCTTGCTCTATAAAGCCTAGTTTCAACTGTTCTTTCAGGAATATTAAGAGCTGCTGAAATCTCCTGATAAGACATATTATTGAAATGATACATGATTATTACAGTCTTATACTTATCAGGAAGCCCATAAATAATTTCATGAACTTCTCTTTGACTCTCAGAGCGTATAAATACTTCATCCGGTAAAGGATTATTATCTTTAATATCAAATTCAACAGTTTCTTCATCATCATTTATCATACTAGTACTAAAGATTTTAACCTTATTATTTTTTCTCTTCCAATCTAAGCAAGTATTAATCGAAATTCTATATATCCAAGTAGAAAGCTTACATTCAAATCTAAATCTTCCAATTTCCTTATATATCTTAAGAAATATTTCTTGGGACAGGTCTTGTGCCTCTTCATAATTATTCGTGAATTTATATGTCATACCAAATATTCTATTCTTAAATAATTCCACTATTTCTCTAAAAACAGTATAATTTCCTGCCTTAAGCTCACAAACTATACGTTCCTCATTCAATTGTTACCACCACCTTAATTCCCAAGAAATTAATCTGAGTTAAGATTTATATTTCCATTTCTAGTTCTTATATAAAATTTTATACTAGAATCATCTATGACATCGTTTATACTTTGATCTGTAATACTTTCTGAAACCTTTAGCCCAAAGTTATTTCTTATTTCACCAATCTCTGCTAAAATATTAAAATTACCTTTTTGATTTGATGGCAATGATATATAAACATTTCCAAGCTCATTTTCTATTTCCATACCTTTTTCAATTAAATTCTTAGCTTTTAAACTTATATTTCCATTGCTTGATATTATCTTTATAAACTTATTTGCATTTTCAACGTATATATCTCCAAATTTGTTATTTACAAAAATATCTTCTTCGATGTCTTTAATATCAACTGTTCCGTATTCATTGTCTATATTTAAGTTGCCTCCTAAGTTTTTAACTTTTATATTACCAAATTGGTTCTTAATAGTTACATCATCTTCAATGTTTTCCACATATACATTATTATGTTGATTAGTTATATCAACACTGCCAAGTATATTAATGGCTTCTATATCTCCAAAATAATTTTTTAGCTTAAGCGCTCCACTAATATCTGATACCTCAATATTGCCAAACTCATTATTAATTTCTAAGTCTTGTTTAATATTTCTTATTATTACATCTCCGAGTTTATTTTTCACATTTACTCTAACATTAGCTGGAACAAGTATTTCATAATCTACATTAATTTCTACTGCTTTATCTTTAATAGATTTTGAGCTATTTAAGTCTCTAAAAACTTTAACTATTCTGCCACTTTCGTCTATCTTTACTATGTTTTTCGACAGTTCCTCTGCATACTCCTGGTTATTGCTCTTAATAGTAACTTTAGCTGCTATACTAATAGAATCTGATAAACTTTCTAGTATTCTCACATTTCCAAAACTATTACTTACTTGTATTTCATCCTTGTCTTCTGCGTCAATATCAAAACTCAAATCATACGTTGATTTATACTTATATGAAGAAATAGTTAAAAAGTCTCCTGTGTTTAAATGTTTCACTATAGAAAATAAATTGAGACTCTTATTAAAACTAAAATTTGAATAAACAGAAATAGTAATTATTATTATACATAATACTATAACACTTATTGGATTTACAAAAGCTCTTGTTTCATCGGAATTTTTGGTTAACACAGTTTTAGTAATGATGATCTCTAGGCCAAAAAGTACTATAATGCAAGGCCAAGCAATGTTAAACACCGTTTTAATGTCAACATCAATGAAATTTTTTAAAAGCAGTAGAGCACCTAAAAATATAAGTGTAATAGCGAGCGTAATTACGCCAATTTTCTTCTTTTTCATTTTAAGTCCTCCTTAAAGCTTACTACAAACTATAGACGGACTTAAAACGACAATTCCTTCAAAAAATACCTCATAACTTTATGAAATATTTTTATTTATCTGGTTCTGAAAAAACATAAGTATAGAAATAAAAATAATCGCTTAATTGAACTTAAAAAAACAGAGGCCTCCATATTTAATGGAAGCCTCTTTTTGTATCTACATTTGCTCTGGAGCTTCGATTCCTAATAATCCAAGACCAATTTTAATTACAGTAGCAGCACTATACACTAACAATAATCTTGCTTTCTGAAGTTCCTTATCTTCTACTATTATCGGACACTCATGATAAAATTTATTAAATGCCTGTGCAACGTCAATAATATGTCTTGCAATAAATGATGGCTCATTTTTCTCCATAGCTGATATTATAGTATTTGGGAAAGTATATAATAGCCTTACTACATTTACTGCTTCGTCATTTGTAATTAGTGAATAATCTACATCAGGTGTTATTTCTACTTCTGCTTTTCTCATTACGCTATTAGCTCTAGCAAAAGTATACTGCACATAAGGACCAGTTTCACCTTCAAAGCTAAGCATTCTATCCCAATTAAATACAATATCTTTTATTTTACCATTGCTTAAATCATTAAATATAACTGCACCTATTCCAACCTTTCTTGCTACTTCGTCTTTATTCTCTAAATTAGGATTCTTTTCTTCTATTATAACTCTTACTTTCTCTATAGCTTTCTTTAATAAATCATCTAGTAAAATTACATTTCCTTTTCTAGTTTGAAGTCTTCCTTCTTCTGTGCTCACCCTCCCAAAAGAAGCATGGTAAAGATCTTTAGCCCAGTCATACCCCATAAGCTCAATTACTTTCATCCATTGAGCAAAGTGAAGATTTTGTGAATAGTCAGTTATATAAATAGACTTTGCAAAATCAAAAGTTTCTTTCCTGTAAATAGCAGCTGTAATATCTCTTGTAGCATAAATTGTAGTCCCATCACTTTTAAGTATTATACATGGAGGCATATTATATTTCTCCAAATCGACTACATACGCACCTTCACTTTCTACTAAAAGATTTTTTTCTCTTAACATATTTACAATTCTATCCATCTTATCTTCATAGAAGCTTTCACCTGTATAGTAATCAAACTTTACATTTAACAAATCATATATTCTATTAAATTCTTCTAGACTTAAGTCTACAAACCATTTCCATATTCTTCTAGCTTCTTCATCGCCATCTTCTAATTTCTTAAACCATAGTCTTCCCTCGTCCTCTAACTCAGGATTCTTCTCTGCTTCTTCGTGGAATTTTACATAAAGAGCCTGAAGGGTTTTAATTGGTTCTTTTTTTAGCTCTTCATCATTTCCCCATCTCTTATAGGCAGAAATCATCTTTCCAAATTGCGTACCCCAATCACCTAGATGGTTAATTCCTATTGAATTATATCCTAGGAATTTATAAATCTTGTACAGAGAATTACCTATTACTGTTGAACGAAGATGTCCTACATGGAAAGGCTTTGCAATATTAGGTGATGAATAATCAAATGTGACATTTTGTCCCTTCCCAATATCAGAAGATCCGAACATCTCCTTCCTTTCGAAGACTTCTCTTAAAACTGTTTCTCCAAATGTTTTTTTGTTTATAAAAAAGTTAACATAGGGACCTACATTTTCTATTTTTTCAAACAGTTCATTTCCTTCTTTAATGTTTTCTACTATTTCCTTTGCAATGATGTTCGGAGCTTTTTTAAGTTCTTTTGCTAGCCTAAAGCAAGGCATTGCGTAGTCTCCAAGTTCATAATTAGGTGGAATTTCTAACAGTTCTATTACTTCATCCTCAGTTAGATTTTCAACAGCTGAACTTACTAATTTTCCAACTTCTTTTTTAAAATCAATCATATTTACCTCCTATATATCTTTATTCTAAAATTTTATTAAATAATTGAACTTTAATTCAATATAGTATAAGTAAATAAAAAATCTCGCCCCTAATAAAAGAGACGAGATTAATCCCGTGTTGCCACTCTAATTGCTATACTTATCTTGTAAAGTATAGCCCCTCAAGCCCTTTAACGCTGGGTAGCGGCTTATCCTACTTAATTTCAGACAGCTTCTCCGAGGCTCTCTTCAGATATACCTATGTATCAGCTCCCACCGTCCTGACTCGCTTTGACAATCAGTATAACCTACTCTCCTCATCATAGAATTTTAATTGATAATAGCATAAATTTAAAAATATTTCAAGAGATTATTTTTCAGGTATAAATTCGCTGCTAAACAAAAATTCTTTTTCAAAGCTTACTCCATTTATGTCTTTAATATTTTCTCCTTCAACCTTAAATACTACCTTCTCATTTTCAGGGAAAAATGTTATCGTATTAACTATTGAGTCAATAGCTAATTTTATGAGCTCCTTATCTTTCGGCATATTGTCTACAAATTCCTTAGACAAATCTAAGTAAACTGTGCTTCCTTTCTTCTCAATCCCTAATAATTTTGTATTTTTAGGTACAGGTGAAATAAAATTATCTTTATTGTAGTTAAATAACTTTTCTAATGCTATTTGTTCAAGAGTCTTTTCATTAAGTATTGGGTCATCTGATCTTATCTCAAATCTTTCACCAAAAATATAAGGCAAATCTTTATGTTTTAGATATACTGCAAAGTCTATATATTTTGGTTTTTCTGCACCATCAGTATTTTGTCTGTCATCATTTTGCTCGTTTTGCTCCCCTGTCTGACTGCTATTTCCACCTGCTGAAATAGCATCCTCAGAATCTTTACTCTTACCTTTAGAACATCCAAATAAACTAAAGGTTAAAAGAACTGCCACAAATAAAAACACTAGAAATCTCTTCATCCCTACACCCCCATATTATTTTAAATGTTCAATATCATCTTCTTCGGTATATACTTTAATACCGTTTTTCTCGAGGAGTTCTGCTGTTATTCCATTCCCTTCTATTAATTTGCCTCTAAACTGGCCATCATATATCTTTCCCTTTCCACATGATGGACTTCTAGCTTTTAATATTGCCGCTTCTACTCCTGCAAGCTTTGCAATTTTTAATGTCTCCTCTGCACCTTTAAGAAACTCTTTTGTTAAATCTTTTCCTTCTATGTTTATTACCCTTTTATTTCCTTCTTTATCAGTAATAATCTCAGAAGGAAGTCTAGGTGTTGTTAAGCCCCCAAGCTGTTCAGGACAGATTAAAATAGCTTTTTTCTCTTTCAAAAGTTGGACGATTTTAGGATTAAGATTGTTCCCTCCATTATATTTGCAATTGACTCCTGCTAAACAAGCACTAATCAAATACATACAATCATCCCTCATAATCAATTTATAAACTATAATTATTTAATTTCTACTACAGTTACACCAGTACCACCTTCGCCATAGTTTCCTAATCTATGACTCTTTACATGTCTATGTCCTTTCAATAATTGATTTATACCTTCCCTTAAAACCCCTGTTCCCTTTCCATGGATTATATAGACTGTCTTCAATCCAGCAATATACACATCATCAAGGTATTTGTCCACATCAAGCAGTGCTTCTTCTAAGTTTTTTCCTCTTAAATCTAGCTCATTTTTTACAAAGGCTGCTTTAGATTTTATTACAGACTTTACTGCTGTTTTATTTTTTTCCTTCTCATCCTTTTCTGTTCTAGCCAATGTGGAAATATGGACATTGATTTTCATTATACCTACCTGAACCATTACATTACCGTCTTCATCTGGCTCACTTAATACTACACCCTCCTGATTAATTCCTAATAAAGTTACGCTTTCCCCTGGTTTTAGATTTTTAGGAGGTTTGCTGCTTTTACTAACTATTATGTTCTCTGTAATATCTCCTTCTACTTTGTCCAGTTCTTTTCTTATTTTGTCCCTAGCTTCTTGAAGTTTTCTATTTTTTTCTTTCTCAATTTCATCAGAAATCTGTCTTATTTCATTTATTATGCTTTCTGACTCTTCTTTTGCTTCCCTTAATATTCTTCTGGCTTCTTTTTTAGCCTCTTTTATTATTTCATTTCTCATATTATCAATTTTTTCTTTTTTCTCTAAAAGTTCTCGTTTAAGCTCTTCAATCTCTTCTTTTAATTGCTTTACTTCTTCTCTGTCCTTTTCAGTTTCTCTTCTATCCTTCTCTATGGTTGCTAGTACATCTTCAAATTGAATCTCTTCTTTGGAAACTAAATTTCTAGCATTTTCTATGATAAATTCATTCAATCCTAATCTCTTTGAGATTTCAAATGCATTAGATTTTCCTGGAACTCCAATTAAAAGTTTATATGTTGGACTTAATGTTTCTATGTCAAATTCCATAGATGCATTTTTTACACCAGGAGTAGTAAGAGCATATACTTTTAATTCGCTATAATGTGTTGTGGCAATTGTTATGATTTTTCTACTATATAAATAGTCTAATATTGCCATTGCCAGTGCTGCTCCTTCAGTTGGATCAGTACCAGCACCTAATTCATCAAAAAGTACTAAACTGTTATCTTCTACACTATTTAATATCTCAACAATATTTGTCATATGAGATGAAAATGTACTTAAACTTTGCTCTATACTTTGTTCGTCTCCAATATCCGCAAATATGTTGTTGAATACAGCCATTTGAGTTCCATAATCTGCAGGTATTTGCAGCCCAGACTGTGCCATTAAGGCAAAAAGACCAACCGTCTTTAGTGTTACAGTTTTTCCACCGGTATTAGGTCCAGTAATCACTAAAGTATTGAACTCATCTCCAACATATATATCTATTGGCACTACCTCATCCACATTTAGAAGTGGATGGCGTCCCTTCTTAATTCTTATATATCCTTTATCATTTAATTCTGGTCTTGTTCCTCTCATAGATAAGGACAGCTTTGCCTTGGCGAAAATAAAGTCTATTCTAGCTAATATTTTCTGATTTTCTTTAATGCCATGTCCAACAGAAGCCACATGCTGTGTTAATTCAGCTAATATTCTTTCTATCTCTGCTTTTTCCTTTAACTTTAATTCCTTTAATTCATTGTTTAACTGAACTACTGCCATAGGCTCTATGAAAAGTGTAGCACCACTTGAAGACTGGTCGTGCACTAATCCTTGAAAGCTTGACCTATATTCCTGCTTTACAGGTACTACAAATCTACCTTCTCTAATAGTTATAATGCTATCTTGGAGCATCTTTTTGTTTTCAGAAGAGCTGATTATTGAATTTAACTTACTTCTAATTGCATCATTTTTTGCTGATATTTGTTTTCTTATGTTTCTTAAAAGAGGGCTTGCATTATCAGAAACTTCTTCTTCACTGATAATTGCATTAAATATAGCATCTTCCACATCTTTATATGTGCTCAATCCATTTGCCAACTCTTGTAAAATTGGATATGTTGAATCTTTATCCCCTTTGTCCTGTCCTAAAAAGCTTTTTAATCTTCTAGTAGCTCTTAATGTGTCCGCTATTTTCAATAAACCTCCTGGAGAAAGAACTGAACCGATTTCTGCTCTTTTTACTTCAATTAATACATCATGTATTCCTCCAAGTGGTACACTGCCTCTCTTTATTAAAATGCTTACTCCTTCATCAGTTTCACTTTGAAGATATTTAACTTCTTTTAGCTCTGTACTTGGAACTAGCTTTTCTGCTATTTCTCTTCCCAAACTCGACTCTGTTCTATCTGAAAGCAATTGAATAATCTTTCCGTACTCAAGTACCCTTAAAGTCTTTTCGTTCATACTTACCTCCTTTTAAGGCTATATGCCTTAAATCATAATACTCCTCTAAAAAAATGTCCTGTTGTATTGCCTGTTTTGCTTTTTAGTTCCTTAGCAATTCTCTGCATTTCTTCTTCATCAATTATATCATTAATATAATCATAATATAGTTCTTGAATTAATTTAACATTATCTGTTTCTACAGTAAAATCTAATCTCATCATATCTATACCTGAAGAGAAAATCTTATTGATACTTTCCGTAATAATCAAAGGCTGACTGTTATAAATAACAGTGAACTTTCCTTTTCTCTTCATCTCAAAAGTCATACCTTTTCTATCATATAATCCATATCCACTAGCAAGTTCACAATTATTGCAATTCTCATCATTTTTACACCCTTTTACAATAGACATAGGACAATATTTTGTAACCATTAATGGATAATATCCATATCCAACAACTTCATACTCCATAATATTATTTTTACAGATATCTGATATTTGGCTTAACTTTAATTCTGGTGAGAGAGTTAAGCTTTTTACTCCACTGTCAACTAATAGTTTTACAGTTGAACTATTAAATACATTTAATCCTATATCACAGTGTATATTTGTATTGTATCTATTTTTAATAAATTGCAGTGTCCCTATATTTGAAGCACTGATTCCATCTATTTGATCAACTATTCTATCAAATATATTACCTAACCTATTAAACTCATCATTTGCTATAACTCTTTCTGTATATACATATACCTCTTTATTATGATTTCGCATTTCTTTAATTTGGTTTTCAATATCCTCATTATAAGGTAAATATATTCTGTCCAATTTATTTAAATCAAGCTGTTTAAAATGAGCTTGAGAGTCTATTTTTATACTTGTTTTTTTGACTCTAATTCTATCATTTTTTGGATAACTAAATACTTCTGAAATCCTTCTACTTAAGTCTTTAGTTGAAACTTGAATTCTATGATTAAAATTGCTTCTTTTTTTATTAAGCTCTTCTATCGCCTTTCTTCTTAAGCCATTGAGGACACTTACCGGAATCATAGCACCCTCATCTAAATCTATTTCTATATTTTCTGCATAGTATGGAGTATCACCTAGCTTGTTCAACTGTTTATTTATCTTTTCTCTGTCTAGTGAAACCTTTATACCTTTCTCCACAATCTCATCACTTATTACAGTGACATAATCTTGATCTTTCCATATTGTAAGACTTATTGGCTTACCTATTTTCACTTCTACAGCCATATTTATTGGAAGCTTTTTAAGATTTTCTTTATTAGTAAAAGTTTCATATGCCAAAGTATTAAGTTTTAAATCAAAGGTCTTATATACTTTTGAGCCAGATTCTACACCACTAATGCTCTTAATCTTTATTACTTCTCCTTTTCTCGCTCTATCAATAATATCGGCACCTTGAAAAATTCTATCTACTATTTGGCCATAACTATTTCCCTTTTTATCTGTTATCTCTATTCCATCACCTTTGCCTAAATCATCCTCTAGTTTTACGTGAATGAAATTTTTATCTACCTTGATAACTTCTCCTATATAAATTCCTCTATTATTAGGCTTATCGAAAGAAATAAAATCTTTACCATAGTCTCCTATTATAAATCCTTTTGTAAAGCCTCTATTAAACATTTGTGCCATATCTTTAATATCTTCTTGCGTTAAACTACTGCTGTGTTTTCCGAGGATTCTATCTAACTCTTTTCTATATCTATTAACTATAACTGCCACATACTCAGGCTTTTTCATTCTTCCTTCTATCTTTAATGAAACAACTCCTGAATCAATTATTTCCTCTAAATGCTCTATAGTATTTAAATCTTTTGGACTAATAATGTATTTTTCCTTAAACTTAGGACTTATTATTTTATTTTCTCCTACTTTTACTATTGAATAAGCCATCCTACAGGGCTGAGCACATCTACCTCTATTTCCACTTCTTCCTCCTATCATACTGCTCATCAAACACTGCCCTGAATAACACACACACAATGCGCCATGTATAAATGCCTCTAATTCCACATCTGTATTATCTTTTATATACCTTATTTCGTCAATAGACAACTCTCTAGCAAGTACTACTCTTTTAAATCCTAGATTTTCTAAAAATTGTATCCCTAAATAGTTATTTATAGTCATCTGCGTACTTCCATGGATCTCAAAGTCAGGTAGAGTTTGTCTAATAATTCTAGCAAGTCCTAAATCCTGAACTATTATTGCATCAACATCAATATTATATAAAAAGACTATATAGTCTATAACTTCCTTCAATTCACTGTCATCAAGAATAATATTCACAGTGACATATACTTTAACACCTCTTAAATGAGCATATTCAACTGCTTTAATTAAATCCTCATCACTGAAATTGCTCGCATATTGTCTAGCATTGAACAGTTTTCCTCCTAAATATACTGCATCTGCACCATTCTCTACTGCAGCATACAATGCTTCCATACTACCCACTGGAGCTAATATTTCTACCTTGTCTGCCATAAGCTCACCTCCTAGTAAAAAATATCACATAAAAAATAATTTATCGTATATAATCTTTTATAATAGTAAAAAATTAACAAAGTATTCTCAAAAAATTTTTGACAAGCTAAAACAGAAATTTCTTAATTCGTCATAAAAATAAAAGAGTAGTATCCTACTCCCATATAGTAAGCTATTTCCTATTATAAAGTTATTAGCTGTTGTGTTCAATAATATTTTATCTAATAATACTATTATATATACATCAATTCATGCCTAACATTTTCAATGCTTCTCTCAATTCTTTTCTAAGTTGAACCATTTCAACTTGGTCTTCAAATAATTTATTTTGCAAATTTTCTACAGTTTTAAGTGCCTCAGCTAATTCATCTTCTTTTTTCTTTAACTCTTGTTCATATTGTCTAATAGTCTTGCTTAAGTTTTCTATTTCTCTTTTTGATTGTAATAGTTCGTCTTTATAACTATTACATTCATCCCTCAATCCCTGTATCTTTAAATTGCTATTATTTAAGTCATTTTTCATTTGTTCAAACTTCTTTAAAGGCTCAACAACATTTTCTTTTATCTCATTTAGTTCCTTAAGAGTTTTAGTATATTTATCAGCCATATTAAATGCTGCTAGTATAGCAGCCATACTTTGACTTAATCTTTTATTCTTTTGCATAATCTCCTTTATATTTTCATCTACAATCTTTGCAATACTCAATATGTACTCCTCAGATTCATTGCCTAATACAGAGAATTCCTGCCCATTTATATTAACTATAACTTTTTCCTTATTCGTCACAGTAATCTCTCCTTTTAAAACATTACTTATTGTATTATTCTTTTTATTTATGTAAATTCCTCCTATATATAAAAAGTATTTGAACAAATATTTTTTTGTGAAAAAAGAGCAGTTACCTGCTCTTTTATTAGCTTCTTAATACTGCATTTAAGTTCTCTTTTAATTTTTCCACTATTTTATCATGAACCTTAGACACATCCTCATCTGTTAAAGTTCTCTCGTGAGATCTATAAGTGATTGAATATGCCACACTCTTCTTACCTTTTTCTATTTGTCCGCCTTTGTATACGTCAAATAGTTTTATAGACTCTACTATATTCTTACCGTTTTCTCTAATTATTTTCTCTATATCCTTAGCCATAATCTCTTCGTCAACTACTATAGCAATATCCCTAGTAACTGATGGATATTTTGGAAGCGGGGTGTACTTTCTCTCAAGGTTAGAAAACAGCACTAGTAGTTCAAAGTTAAGCTCTGCAATATATACTCTTTCCTTCATTCCATAGTTTTCTAATATATCAGGATGAATTTCTCCAATTACTCCTAATACATGATTTCCTAGGATTATATTAGCTGTTCTTCCCGGATGGAAAGTAGGATCATTTTCCTCTCTTATATATTCATGTCCTTTTATTCCCAGTCTTTCTAATAATGTTTCTACTATACCCTTAAGAGTGAAGAAATCACTATTCCCATACATTCCAATTGAAAGTGTCCTCTTCTCATATGGCAACTCCTTAATAGGAAGTTCTCTTGGAATGAATACATTTCCTATTTCATATGCCCACGCCTTCTCTACTCCATATTTATAATTCCTTGTCAAAACTTCTAGCATATTCCCAATAAGAGTAGTCCTCATTACACTAAAGTCTTCTCCTAATGGGTTCCTTATCTCAACACAAATCCTTTTTAGGCTATCCTCTGGTATATTTAATTTATCATATTGTTTAGGGCTAATAAATGAATATGTTGTAATTTCATTTAATCCTATACCAGTTAGAATATTTTTAGCCTTATCCTCAATTTGCCTAATAACAGATTTCTCTGCTTTTATCAAAGTCCCAACTAAAGGCTGTGGAGTAATCTTGTCTAATCCATAAATTCTAGCCACTTCTTCAATTAAGTCAGCCTCTAGTGTTAAATCTCTTCTAAAGGAAGGAACTAAAACAGTTATAATATTGTCTTCTAGCTTTGCCTTTAATTCAAGTGCATTGAGCATTCTTACCATTTCATCTGCTTCTATATTTGTCCCTAATAGCCTATTTGCTTTTTCAGGTGAAAGCTTAAGAATCTTTTCTTCTGACTTGCCATCATATATGTCTATATATCCATCTACTACAGTACCAGCATTTATTTCTTCTATAAGCTGACATACACGATTACAAGCAATATCTGATAGATTTGGATCTAAATCTTTTTCGTATTTAGATGAAGCTTCTGTCCTTAAGCCAATTTTACGTGAAGTAAGTCTTACACTTCTTCCGTTGAAGTTTGCAGACTCTATAAGTATAGTTTTTGTATCCTTTGTAACTTCACTATCTTCACCACCCATAACTCCTGCAACAGCTATAGGCCTGCTATCATCTGCTATAACCAACATTGAAGAATCTAATGTTCTCTCTACACCGTCAAGAGTTTTAATTTTTTCTCCATCTAACGCTCTTCTCACTATAATCTTTTTGCCTGACACCTTATCTAAGTCAAATGCATGTATAGGCTGGCCTATTTCTAACATTACATAATTTGTAATATCAACTATATTGTTTATTGGTCTTACCCCTGCTTCCATTAGCCTTCTTTGCATCCACATTGGTGACTGTCCTATTTTAATATCCTTTACTACCTTTGTATAGTATCTATTGCACAAATCCTTTGCTTCAACTTTTACTTCTTTTACATATTGATTAATATTATCTACCTGGTTATTTATTTTAATCACTGGATACCTCATTGTCTTCCCTAAAGTAGCAGCTGTTTCTCTAGCCATACCTATAATACTTAAACAATCAGGACGATTAGGAGTTATTTCAAAGTCAATAACTTCTCCATATAATCCAAGAACTTCTTTTATATCTTGACCAAGTGGATATTCTTTATCTAATATGAAAATTCCATCTTTATTTTCCTTTGGAACTACATTATCACTTATGCCTAGTTCACTAGCTGAACAAAGCATTCCGTTAGAATCTACTCCTCTTAATTTTCCTTTCTTTATCTTAATTCCTCCTGGCAGCTTCGCTCCAACTAGTGCTACTGGAATGTAGTCTCCTACTTTTATATTATTTGCACCAGTTACTATTTGAATTACCTCAGTTCCTACATCTATCTTAGTGACAACTAATCTATCTGCATCTGGATGCTGGTTAATTTCTAATATTTTTCCTACAACAACATTTTCTACTCCCTTATCTACGCTTTCAATTGAATCAACATGGGAGCCTGACATAGTCAATTTATCAGCAAGTTCTTTTGTATCAATATCTATATCAACATACTCTTTAAGCCATTTTACAGGTACTAGCATGTTTTAATCCTCCTTACTCCTTAAAATTGATTTAAAAATCTCATGTCATTTTCAAATAGCAATCTAATGTTATTTATTCCATACTTAACCATAGCAATTCTATCTACCCCTAGTCCAAAAGCAAATCCACTATAGACTTCGGGATCTATTCCGCAATTTCTCAGAACATTTGGATGTACCATTCCACATCCTAAAAGCTCCATACTCCAGCCAGTCCCGTTACAAGCTTCACATCCTTTTCCCATACACTTTAGACAAGATACATCCACTTCTGCACTTGGCTCAGTAAATGGGAAGTAATGAGGTCTAAATCTAGTTTTCATATCGCTTCCAAACAGCTCTTTTATAAACATATCAATTGTATGCTTTAGATTTGCCATAGTAATATTCTTATCAACTACTAATCCCTCCAACTGATGGAACATAGGCGAATGTGTGTCATCTACATCATCAAATCTAAAAGTTCTACCAGCTGATACTATCCTTAATGGTGGTTTAGACTGCTTCATAGCCCTTATTTGTACTGGTGATGTATGAGTTCTCAGCAGAATATCATCAGTTATATAAAAAGTATCAGATGGATCTCTTGAAGGATGGTTCTCAGGAGAATTTAAGGCATCAAAATTATTATATACAGTTTCAACTTCTGGCCCTTGTACAATGCTGAATCCCATACTCATAAAAATGTTTTCTAGCTCTTCCATAACTCCTATTAAAGGATGTCTATGCCCTTTCTCTATATCCTTTCCAGGCATAGAAATATCAATTTTTTCAGACTTTAGCTTTTCATTCTTAGCCTCAACTTTAAGCTTTCCTCTAATCCTTTCAATCTCATTTTCAATTATTTCTCTTACTTCATTAGCTAATTGACCAATAATTGGCCTTTCCTCTGGTGATAATCCTCCCATTCCTCTAAGTACTTGTGTTAACTCGCCTTTTTTCCCTAAATATTTGACTCTTATTTGCTCTAAATCATCTAATTTAGTTATTTGACTTAATTCATTCAAGGCATTTTCTTTTATAGTGCCTAGCATTTCTTTCATCTCTGTCTCTCCTTTCATTCTATGTGAAAATTTTTAGTATTAAAATGAATACTATATAAATTAAACTAGCTAATAAAGCATTTTTTAAAGTTTTATAAAACTCACTATTGCTCTTTTGCTTTGTGCTTTCTGAATTATTATTTTTTATTCCACCTTTTCTAGATTTGGTTTTAATCCTACTTTGATTCTCTTCTGTTTTAGTTTTAAATCTAATACTTTTAAAAGCATATGTAATTCCAAAATACACTAAGAAGAAGGTTAAAAAACTAATTACATATTCCACCTAGTCACCCCCTAGTGAAATAAATAAAAAATAATTAAATGAAATATATCGATATGATGAAAAAAGCCTCCGTCACACTAAGGGACGAAGGCTTTCCGCGGTACCACCCTAATAATTTGATTGTTCATCAAATCACTCATTATGTTAACGGCAAAAACCGGCTTAAGTCTACTATTATTTCAACCTAGCAGCTCAAGAGCGAACTTCTGTATTTCCTACTTAGAAGTGCTTGCAGCCTATGGCACTCCCTCTCTTAAAGTATTAAAAATACATACTCTCTCTTTCATCACTTTTATATATTAATATTATAATTAGTTCACTACAAGCGCTTTATACATTAGATAGGCGTTAATAGATCCAGTTAGCTCAAACAACTTCCAGAAGAAATCTGCATTTATCATATATAATAACACCTCTCTGAGCTATTTACTAAGATTATAGCATGAGGTTTAACAAAAAACAAGGAATATGTAAACTAAATTTTTTGACTTTTAAAACTTCAATCTCTGTCTTAAAACTTCATACATTATTACAGAAGATGCAACTGCAGCATTAAGAGATTCTGCTTTTCCTAACATAGGTATCTTAATAAGCAAATCAGAGTCTGCTAAAACCTCTTCTGATACACCTGAAGCTTCATTCCCAATTATGAGAGCAAAACTTTTTTTATAGTCCACATCAAAGCAGTATTTTTCAGCATTTAAAGAAGTGGTAATTACCTTTATTCCTCTACTTTTTAAATCTTTAATAGCTTCACTGGAGCTTTTATAATACAATAAAGGAACGTGAAAAATAGAACCCATTGTTGAACGAATCGTTTTAGGATTAAATACATCAACACATCCTTCTGTAACTATGACTCCATTTGAACCAAAAGCATCAGCAGTTCTTATAATAGTACCCATATTCCCTGGATCCTGCACCCTGTCTAAAAGCACTAAAAAATTTTCCTCTTTCAAAATATTATCTATTCCTTGTAAATTAAAATTTACTACTGCCAGAATCCCTTGAGGTTTTTCTGTATCAGATATTTCTTTAAATAGTTTATCTGATACATAGATCAATTTCCAGTTCTTCTGACTTAAGCAGTTAAAAAGTTCCTCGCCTCCATTAGTGTCAAATAACATATCTGAATAAACTATATAAGCTATATTAGCATTTGATTTAACGCACTCATCAACAATTCTAACCCCTTCTATAAAAAAGGATTTTTTAATCCATCTATCTCTTTTTTTATAAAGTGATTTGATTTCTTTAATTATAGGATTTGAAGAGCTAGTTATCATTTCATGCATATTTAATACCTCAATCTACTTTTTTATGGTTAGATTTGTCTCTTTTAACATTGTAATTTACATTCCTTAGAAAAAGGAAGATTTAACATAAAAGAACAGACAATCTTCTGCTAATGAAAAGTTAAATATTAATAATATTACAATCATAACTTTGCCAAATATAAAACCTAATGTCTTGCTATATTTTGCATATATTGTATATCAACTTATAGCATATGCTGCTATGAAACAATTAGATAATTAGATAATCAGATAATATTATTATATCATGTTAATGAACTAATATTAAAAAACAATAGTATCTAATTACCCTTAAAATATTAAAAAACTTCTGTAAAAAATTATTTCATTAAAAGCAACCAAAAAATAGCATTAATAAAAATGCAACTTTTCTTAATTTGCTACATAGGCAACTTAAGCAAAATCAAAGATTTTTGCAATCTGCTAACAAGTTATTAATTTACAAAAATTATAGAATAGAGTTTTCCTATTCGTCATAAAAAAAAGCTCCGCTAACCGGAACTTTTTATCTAAGCGTTTTTTGCAATTTCAACTAGTTTTGCAAATCCTTGTGGATCATGAATTGCCATTTCAGAAAGCATCTTTCTGTTTACTTCTATATTAGCTTTCTTTAATCCATTTATAAAAGTGCTGTAAGACATTCCATTCATTCTAGCTGCAGCATTTATTCTTGTAATCCAAAGTCTTCTAAAATCTCTCTTCCTTAATTTACGTCCTACATATGCATATTGTAAAGATCTCATTACAGCTTGGTTAGCTGGTCTATAAAGTTTACTTTTTGCACCATAATAGCCTTTTGCAGACTTTAAAATTTTTCTATGTTTTTTCTTCGCATTTACAGCTTTCTTTACTCTAGCCATTTTCTTCTCTCCTCCTTGTTCATCCAATTAGTATGGTAATAATGGTCTTATTCTTTTTTCGTCCCCAGCGCTAACTAATGTAGCTTTTCTAAGATTTCTAACTCTTTTTGGAGATTTTTTTCCTGTTAAGTGGCTCTTATACGCTTTATGTCTTCTTAGTTTTCCTGAACTTGATTTCTTAAATCTCTTTGCAGCTCCTTTATGTGTTTTCATTTTTGGCATAGTGTTTCCTCCTTCCAAGTGATTAGTTTTTTGGGTTCAAATTTACTACCATATTTCTGCCTTCTATCTTTGGCTGTTTATCTATGACTCCATACTCTGAAATTAGCTCAATAAATTTATTAATTACTTCCTCGCCTTTTTCAGTATGGCCCATTTCTCTTCCCCTAAATCTAACTGTAACCTTTACTTTGTCTCCATCCTTCAAAAATTCAATGGCTCTTTTAGCTTTAACATTTAAGTCATTAGCTTCAATACTAGGTGTAAGTCTAATTTCTTTAACTGTAATAATTTTTTGATTTTTCTTTGCTTCTTTTTCTCTCTTGGCAAGCTCATATTTATACTTACCATAATCCATTATCCTACACACTGGTGGCTTTGCATTTGGAGCAATCATAACTAAATCTAGCTTTCTTTCATCAGCAATCTCCAAAGCCTTTTTTGATGACATAATGCCAAGCTGTTCCCCATTGACATCAATTAGCCTAACTTCCTTTTCCTTAATTTCCTCATTTACTTGAAGTTCTTTAATATTAGTACACCTCCTGAATACTTGTTATAAAAGTAAAGCGAGTAGTAAAAACTACCCGCTTAATTAACGACAAAAAAGCACAATACTGCCTAAAAATTTCGTCGATATTAACCTTATGAACTCTCAGGTTATAAGGTGAGAAGCGGATACTTCTACTTTGTTGTTACTATACTTATGCATTAACCTTAGTATATTATATGCAATCATAGAACACTTGTCAAATATTTTTTGCAAACATTATCTATCATTATAAAAAATTATAAGAAAAATATCTAAATAAAAACAATAATATATATAATAGCTTTTCCCAAAACTCATATCAAATTCAAACAATAAAAAATATATGTTCCCACTTATTACAATAGAAGTTTTTATTTTAAATAAGAAAAGGTTTTATTCTAAAATTAAAATCTTTGATAAATAACTATTTACAGTTGTAATATTCATATATAAAAACTTGAAAAAATAAATATTTTTGAGTCCAATAATATCAGAAGTTTTATATTTTTTCTTTTTCTGCTATCCTTATTTATCTAATATAAACATAAACATTGGTTAAAATAATATTGTCAATCTAAATTCTTCAGCAAAGAGGGTGGTAATATATTGAAAAAGAAAATGACATTTATTATTATGATAGTTTGCCTTTCACTATCAACTTTTCTTATATATGAAAAGTATTATTCTAACATAAAATTAGTAAATATTTCAAATGGAGATAGATTTTTTATTTGGTTTCTCACATTAATAGTATTAGTTTATTATATAAAGCTTGATTCAAACCCATCTTTAGTGCCTGCTTCTTTTAGTAGTGAAAAAAAGAAAATTGATGATACTAACAGTGATAATAACAAGCCCAATGTAACCTTTAAAGATGTAGCTGGTCTTGATGAAATCAAGGAAGAACTGCAAGAGATCATAGATTTTATAAACAACTCAGAAAAATATATAAGAATGGGAGCAAAAATACCTCGAGGAATACTGTTTTATGGCCCCCCAGGAACAGGAAAAACTCTTTTAGCCAAAGCTCTTGCTGGGGAAACAAACTCTACTTTCCTTTATGCTAGTGGGTCTGAATTTGTTGAAAAATATGTAGGAGTAGGTGCAAAAAGAGTTCGTACATTATTTGAAAAAGCAAAAAAAGAAGCACCTAGTATTGTGTTTATAGATGAAATAGATGCCATAGGTTCAAGAAGAAATTCAGATAGTAATAATGAAAAAGATCAGACCTTAAATCAGCTTCTTGTAGAAATGGACGGATTTTATAAAGCTCAAACAGTGATAGTCGTAGGCGCTACAAACAGATTAGACCTTTTAGATGAAGCTCTTCTAAGACCTGGAAGATTTGACAGACATATTTATGTAGGAAACCCTAATGTAAAAGCTAGAAAAGAAATATTTGGGGTTCACACTAGAGATAAGCCTTTAGACGCTAGTATAGATATAGAAGATTTAGCTCGAAAAACCCACGGTTTTTCTGGTGCACAGCTAGCTAATATTGCAAATGAAGCAGCTATAATTGCAGTTAGAAAGAAGAAAAAGGTCATAGACATAAGTGATTTTAACTCTGCTATTGAAAGAGTTATAGCTGGTTTAGAAGTAAAAAATCCTTCTGTTTTAGATAAAGAGAAAAAAATAATAGCTTATCATGAAGCAGGACACGCACTAGTTGGAAAACTTTTGAAAGTAGACATGATTCAAAAGATATCAATAGTACCTAGAGGCCAAGCACTAGGCTATGTATTGAGATTGCCAGATGAAGATAGATACTTATTAACTGAAAAAGAGCTTCGCGACAAAATAAAGGTTCTCCTTGCAGGTAGAGCAGCTGAATATGCAATATTTGGTGAAATAACAACAGGAGCAAAAGACGACCTTGTTAAAGCAACTGAAATTGCCCAGGAAATGGTATGCAGCTACGGAATGAGTAGTCTTGGGAATATATCTATAAAAGAACAGTACATTAAATATTTATTTAACAAAGTAGATAAAGAGATAAAAAATATTATAAATAGCTGTTATGAAGAAGCATTAGAGATTATTAAAGCTAACAAAGATATACTATGTGTAATTTCGGAACATCTCATAGAAAATGAAACAATGACTGGAGAAGAACTAGATAGTATATTTGAGCAACATAACAATTCTCAGCTTTTAGCAACATAAAAAACTTAGACTAAGATTAAAAAATTCAGGGAAAAATCAATTACTCCCTGAATTTTTTAGAGTTCATTATATGAAAGCAACTATAAGTCCTTGAACTATGCCTATGATAAAGCCTAAAACTCCTCCTAATATTTCTATGTGTTTCAACTCTGCTTTAGCTATTGAAATAATAATCTCTTCAATTCTTTCTATATCAAAGGAATTTATTTTCTCTTCTACTATCTCAGATATTCTTATATCATTAGAAGCCTTATCTATTGCTTTCCTTATTAAGTCTTTTATAATAGTTTCTCCCTCTTTTTCAATCAAATCATCTATATAGGAAAAAATCATATTCTTAAACATATTAGGTATAATAGATGGAAGTTTGTCCCCTATTATCTCATGGATTTTACTTTTTATCATAGCCTTTATTTGGGATATATTTTGCTCACCTATTACTTTATCAGCTATTTCTTCTATGGACAAAAGTTCTTGTTCTATAACATTACCTATGCTCTTTGCTATCTCGTCTCTACGTTTTGGTATTAAACCTTGTATTGTGTAATTGAATAAAGGTACTTTAATAGGATAAAGAGGTCGAAATAATAACTTTATTGCAATAAGATTTGTAATCCATCCAATTAACGCTCCTATTACTGCCAATACCAGTATTTTTACTGCTAACATTTTCTCACCTTCTACCAACATTATGCGACTTATTATAACATATTTTTTAAAAATAGAGAATATAGTTATAGTATTGACAGCTTATTTTAAAATAAAAGTATTTGTATTAAGTCATATCAAAAGCTGTAATCTCTAATTAAAAAGCACTAAAAAACCTTTCAAAGCTTAATACCCTTTGAAAGGATGAGATGAAATATCACTACAGCACAATTCACAACCTTCACATATTGTAACTTTATTTATAAAAATATTTTTTATTATATTGATTATATCAAAATTATTTGTTGCGCTATCTAAGTGAATAACAATTTGTTTTGGTGCTATAGTTATTAAAGAACTTATAAGTAAATCATCATAATTTATGTCAATTTCAGATAGCTCTTCACTTAATTCTTCTAGGAACTCATTATTTATCACCAATCTTTTTTCATCAATTAATTTATACCTATTGTTACTAAATATTATGTTTACTATTTCTCGTTTTGGCTCTTGAATCTCAACAAAATATTGAAGGATTTTTATGAATTCCCTATATTCCTTTTCAGTATAATAATCTTCGATATTTTTATCTATAGCATCTTCTATTGTATCTAGATAGTATTTTAGCCTAAAATTAATAAATCCCTCTATATTAATAGAATCATTTTCTTCTAAGAAATCCATTATAGACTTTAAAATCCTAGATTTTTTGCTTATTTTATATATTATACCCTCTGTATTAATATATTCATTTTTCTTCAAATAATCTAGAGTGTTTGCCTTAATCTTTTCTTTTTCATCTTTATCAAAATAATACAGACTATAATGTAATAATCTATCCACTATATTTTCTTGATATATATCTATTATTATATCAGCAATACCATTAGCCACATAATGCTTAAATACATTTTTAATATTCTTATATTTTTTACTGCTTTTATTGCTTAGCTCATAATCTACTACATAAAAATCTCCGCACTTGTTAGTTTTTTTTTCTATAATTAAATCTTCCTTTTCAAAAACATCTATATATTTACTTAATATATTATCTGATTCAACTTTTGACGTAACTGTAAGTAATCTCAATTGTTTCACTCCTTTCTGCTGTAATAGTAGTATATGTTCAATACAAATGTATATTCTTTTAGCTAGAATGTAATTAATGTATTAAAAAGTAATAATTGAACCTATGTCAATTATTTTATTGTTACTCAAATAAATTGGTTTTATTTTATGTTTTTTCAAAAAAATACGTATTTCATTTAGACTAGGATGTTCTTCAAGGGTTCCAGTTATGAGTAGTTCATATTTTGACATCATACCTGTAGCCCCTCCAATGAAGCCGTAATTTAGGCCGGGTAATTGGATTGATCCTTCTTTTATTAAAAGCACGTCCATATTATGATTTTTTAACATCTTATAAATAGAAGGGTCAGAAGTTATGCCAACATTTTCACCTATTATTGCCAAGGAACATTTTGTGTATCCTTGATTTACATTAATGAAATCTATTCCTTCTTTTATTAAATAATATTTCAGTTTTTCATCTGTGAACTTTGTATTATGTACAGCATATCTTGAAATCCTTGCTACATTATATGCAATGTTTTCAGGATAGTTTCTACTTAGTTTTCTTTCCCCTTTAATTACTTTTATTCCAAAAAACGTAAGTATATCCTTGTAATAGTCATATACATTTGGAGCAACTACTACTGTATCATAGTTAATTGGGTGTATTACAATATCAGGATGGTAGGATATAGCATCATAAAGCTCTTCACATTTACAAGTTTTTATTATTTCTAAGCCATATCTTTTTAAGTTTTCAATAATTTCATTACACACTCTACCATCTATAATCGCTATACTAGCCTTTCCTTTAGGAATAAACGGATTAACATACATAATATAATCTCCTATTCTTTGTGTTATTTAAGATATACCACAATATAAATAAAAGACACAAAAAAAAGTCTTCTTTATTCCTTTAAAGAAGACTAATATTTTATATGTTTGGAGGCGACACCCAGATTCGAACTGGGGAATAAAGGTTTTGCAGACCTCTGCCTTACCACTTGGCTATGTCGCCAAACTAAAAATAAAAATAAAGCAATAACTAGTAAATCGATCAATTTAGCCCTTACGACACAACTATTGTTCCATTGTTTCATTAAGGTAATTTAATGGAGCGGAAGACGAGATTCGAACTCGCGACCCTCGCCTTGGCAAGGCGATGCTCTACCACTGAGCCACTTCCGCATCGTTATTAGTATATTTTGATTCTTTTAATTTTATTCCAAAAAGCTTCTTTAAGCATAAACTATTCGCAAAAGGCAACCCTGAAGCTGGTGCCCAGAGGCGGAATCGAACCACCGACACGGGGATTTTCAGTCCCCTGCTCTACCGACTGAGCTATCTGGGCTTAATTCCTCCCTAGCGACAAAATTTAGTATATAATATTTTGAGTACAATGTCAATAGTTTTTTTAATAACAAAGAGCCAGCTTCCATATATTTTTTAAGAAATAGCTTCATTTAGCAACCTTATAAGCTCATTTTTGTCAAAATGATATTTACTATTGCAAAAATGACATATAAGTTCTGCTTCTCCATCTTCCTCAATTATTCTTTGCAATTCTTCCTTTCCAATAGCCACTAAAGCTTCTTCTATTCTTTCTTGTGTGCAGTCGCAAACCAACTTTGTCAAACTCTTCTCTTTTATTTCCATATTGAAACCACTGCAAACATGAAACATTATATCTTCTGGTGTATATCCTTTTTCAATCAGCGATGATACAGGTTCAATATTAACTAAGTTGTTTTCAAGTCTATCTATTGCTTCTTCTGTTGCGTCTGGTAACACTTGAATAATATAACCCCCAGCTGCTTTAATCGAAGTATCCTTGTCCACGAGCACCCCTAAAGCTACTGCTGATGGCTGCTGTTCAGAATAAGCAAAGTAATTAGTTAAGTCCTCAGCTATTTCTCCTGAAACTAAATTAGACTGTCCTATGTAAGGTTCTTTAAGTCCAAAATTTCTAATTACTATAACTTTTCCATTTCTTCCAACTGCACCTCCAACATCTAATTTCCCATCTTTTTTTAAAGGTAAATCAACATTAGGGTTATCCACATATCCTTTTACTTCTCCCTTACTATTTGCAACAGCTAATACTGTACCTATTGGTCCATCGCCTTTTATCTGAATAGATATAGTGTCCTTTTCGTTTTTTAACATAGTACCCATAATTGAAGCTGCAGTTAAAGTACGACCTAATGCAGCTGAAGCAGTGGGTGTTGTATTATGTATATTTCTAGCATCATTAACTAAGGAAGTAGTATTGGCAACAAAAATTCTGAAATTTCCTTCTCTATCTATAGCCCTTATAATGTAATCTTCCATATTTAACCTCCCGTAAAATTTGAAATTATAAATATATATCATATATTTTACTTGATTAAATAAAAATAATCAAAAAATTATAAAAGCCCCACTAAGGGGGCTGTGCTACCGTCAAAAACTATATATATAAAGTTCCGCGTAATAGTCGATTATAGTTTTGTAACATTTGTAGCTTGAGGACCTTTTTCACCTTGAACTATTTCAAATTCAACGCTTTGTCCTTCGTCTAATGTCTTGAATCCATCTCCTGTAATAGCTGAGTAGTGAACAAATACATCTTCACCATCTTCAGTTGAGATAAATCCATAACCCTTTGTTGCATTAAACCATTTTACTGTACCTTTAACCATTTAAAACATTCCTCCATATACTGAAAAATTTGCAGATGAAATACTTAAGATACTTATGTATATCTACATATCCACCTTCAAATGTTAGTGTATCATATGTAGATACCTTTGTCAATTAATATTCCCGTTTAAAATGCCATTTATTCAAATTTGAACTGAGCAAAATGTGTTATTTTATGGCTAAAAAAGTTAATCTTTCACTTTTAGGGTTAGGGATTTTTCTCGAGTATTCATCATAAACAGAAATTATACTAAATCCTGATTTTCTAAGAGCTGTTTCTATCTCAGAAGAAGTATATGCCTTTTCAACATGTAGTTCATTAAACCTTCTATATAGGCCTTTATCACTGTCTTTAACAAAAAAACTTATATAGAATTGGCAAGTATTATCTATTTCATCATATTCATTTTCCCAGACATAAAATACTTCCTCATTATCTTCTATAAATACATTATTTCCTATTATATTTTTTAGCTTATAGAAAGAATTTATATCAAAAATAAATGCCCCTCCAGGCATTAAATGAGAATATACATTATTAAAAACTTTTATAAGCTGTGAATATTCACTTATATAATTTATACTGTCGCATACTGATACAATCATATGGAATTCCTTATTGATTTTAAAATCAAGCATATCCTGTTTTATAAGTTGAACATTTCTATATGGGTTTAACTTGTTATATGCAACTGATAGCATATCTTCTGATGAATCAAACGCAATCACATTGTATCCTTCTTGGCACAAGAGCCTCGTAAAATTTCCAGTGCCACAACCCATTTCTAATACATCTTTCGGTCTCATATTATTAGCTTGTAAAATATCCTTTATAAAATTTAGCCATTTATTATAGTCTATATCCTCCATTAGCCTATCGTATATATATGCAAATTCTGTATAAGCATCCATAGTCTTGTCCCCTTTAAATTCTACTTTCAATAATTGTCCGTGTGTATTTAATTTTAGTATAGTTTTTTTTATTCTTCAACTGTCTAATTTTACTTCATATCTTTTTCTTTATCTTTTTCTTTTTTTCTACTTCTTACTGTCATAAGTCCTCCAATTCGTCCTGTTTCTTTTGCAGTAAGTCCTCCCCACCCAACTTCCTTAATTTTTTCCATAAGTCCTAACTCTTCAGCTATTTCATACTTTAATCTGTCCTGCGGTGTTTCAATTTTCATCTTTTTCCTTTTCATAAATATCATTCCTCCTCTTAACTATTATTCGTAAAAGGAGAAATTTTATTCTTTTATTATTTTTAATAAAGATATTACCTAATTTAAACAAATATTAAGATTGTGTAAAAGGTAACAAATCTCCTTGATTTATTTTTGGTGTGTATGTTAAACTATTCCCTGTGAAAGATACTACTTTCCCACTCCCCCTTTAATATATATTTGTATATATTAAATCACATTATAAAGGACCTACTCCCCCAGGTAGGTCCTTTGTTATTTCTATTTATCTTATAAAATACATATAAGTTGTTAAAATAAATAGTAATAGCACTATCAGGATTGGAACAAAAGAAATAATCCTTCCTATTTTAGTACTTATTGTCTCGCTTTTAGAATCTATCTCATCAATGAAACTAGATTCAAAATCATCAATTTCAATATTCTTAGCCTCTGGCAATAACTTTAAAAGTAAAAATACTATTACTCCACTTATAATAGCTATAAAACCAATTCCTATCGCTCCTACAATCATAGTTAATGTATCCGAAATAACTCCTTGTGCAGCAACGTCAGCTGCTATTTCTGGGTCAATATTTATTTTCGATACCAGCATTCCCAATATCAATGCAAATGCATTATTAGTTGTATGAGCAATGATAGACGAAAATATACTATCAGTTTTATGAACAATATACCCAAATAAAATCCCTAAATAAATTGGCCCAAGTAAATTTTGGATATTGAAATGAAATAAACCAAATAAAATTGCAGAATATAATATACTTTTTATTACTCCCTGTCGTTCATAGGCCTTCATAACAAAGCCTCTAAACATTATTTCTTCACATATCCCCGCTGATAAAGCCACAACTATTAAGCCAATAATCATTTCTTGACCACTTTCAGGTATAGGAACAGTATTAGCACTTACTTTCCCAAAATGATTTAATATTATGAACATCAAATAATTAAAAAAAACTCCAATGGGATATGAAAATATAACAATTATTGGAATAAGCAATGCCTGTTTAATTGAAATTCTATTTAACCTTAGTACTCTTTTCAGGCTATATTGCCTCATTTTTAAATAAAATAGTGTTGGGACTAATATTATAATAAATTCTGTAATAAGCAATCCCAGATAAATGCTTTGATTTTGAACATATGAACCTAAAGTCAATAAAATAATACCAATAAACAAATAAAAAAAGTTCGCCTCTAAAATTGAAGGCCTCGAATTATCTTTTAGCATTTCAAACCTCCTGAAACAAAAAATAAATTCTTGAATCTATTCTATCATTTGTTGTCCACATAATTCAATTATTATTAGTAATTCTGTGTCTTTTTTATGTTTATGATAATATATTATATTTTAGAAGGTAGAAAATCTAAATAGTTTTTGTTAATCTAATTATAATATAACAAATAAGGAGGGTTTAAATGGCTTTATTCAAAGGTTCTGGAGTTGCAATAGTTACACCTTTTAAAAACAATCAAGTAGATTTTGAAAAACTTGGAGAACTATTAGAGTGGCATATTAGTGAAAAAACTGATGCCATAATTATTTGTGGAACAACAGGTGAAGCTGCTACAATGACAGATGATGAAAAATTAGAAACTATTAAATTTACAGTAAATAAGGTCAATAAAAGAATACCAGTCATAGCAGGTACAGGGAGCAACAATACTCAGCATGCAATCGAAATGAGTAAAAAAGCCGAAAGCTTAGGAGTAGACGGACTTCTTATAGTAAATCCATACTATAACAAATCCACTCAAAAAGGTCTTATAGTTCACTACAATACTATTGCCGATAATGTAAACATACCTATAATTGTCTATAATGTTCCCGGAAGAACTGGTTTTAATATCAGTCCTAATACTTTATATGAATTGTCAAAACATCCTAATATAAAAGGTGTAAAAGAAGCTAGTGGAAGCATTAGTCAAGTTGCTGAAATAGCTAGATTATGTCCAGATGACTTTGCAATTTACTCAGGAAACGATGACATGATAGTTCCAATTTTATCTTTAGGTGGCATAGGAGTTATATCTGTAGTAGCAAATATACTCCCTAAGGATACACATAATATGGTATACAGTTTTTTAGAAAATGATATTGAAAAAGCAAGATATCTACAGTTAAAAATGAAGCCTTTAATAGATGCACTATTCATAGAAGCAAATCCAATTCCAATCAAAAAAGCTATGAATCTTTTAGGAATGGATGTAGGAGATTTGAGACTCCCATTAATTGAAGCATCAGAGGATACTACTAAAGTACTTATAAAAGAGCTCAAAAACTATGGTTTATTATAGGGGGGATCAAATGCTAAAAATAATAATAAATGGATGTTATGGAAAAATGGGAAAAGTGTTAGCTCAAGAAATTGAACTTGATGATGATGTCCAAGTAGTAGCTGGTATAGATAGAAAAATACAAGAAGTCAGAAACCCATTTCCAGTATATGATAATATATTTAATTGTAAAGAAAAAGCAGATGTGATAATAGATTTTTCTAGACCTGATGCATTGGAAGGGCTCTTAGGTTATGCTGTTAGCAATAATACTCCTTTGGTAATTGCGACTACAGGATTATCTAAACAGGATATTGAAAACATAATTGAAACTTCAAAAAAAGTACCTATTTTTCAATCTGCAAATATGTCTCTTGGAATAAATGTACTAATAAAACTGGCTCAAACTGCATCTAAAATAATTGGGAACTTTGCAGATATTGAAATAGTTGAAAGACATCATAATTTAAAAATAGACTCTCCCAGTGGTACAGCTTACTTAATCGCTGATAAAATAAACAGCAGTTTAAATAGTCCTAAGGAATATATTTTTGGAAGACATACTAAAACCGAAAAAAGAAAAAAAGAGGAAATTGGAATTCACGCAATAAGAGGAGGAACTATTGTAGGAGATCATACTGTAATATTTGCTTGTAATGATGAAATAATTGAAATATCTCATAGTGCAGCGTCTAAGAACATATTTGCTCTAGGAGCTATAAAGGCCGCTAAATTCATAGTTAATAAAAAAGCTGGCTTATATAATATGGATGATTTAATTGAAAATTTTAAGTATAGCTTTTAAAAAATCTTTTCTTAATCCAACAGAAAAGACTTAGTAAAGATATTTATACAGTCTATTTAAAACTCACTTAGTCAATTTTTTATTAAAATAATCTAAAGTGAAAATATAAAATGATCTCACAATAAAAGAGCTGAACTTCAAGGGTCAGCTCTTTTAAATTAATCAACAAATGAAAAGATATAAGGAATATTTCTATAATAATCTCCATAATTCAATCCATATCCAACTATAAATAGATCTGGTATAGTAAATCCTACATAATCAGGTGTAATATTAGTCTTTCTTCTTTCAGGCTTATCAAGCATAACACATGATTTTATGCTTCTTGGGTTTTTCTTTTTTAAGTGCTCTAGTATCTTTTCCATAGTCAACCCAGTATCCATAATATCATCAACTACTAAAACATCTTTGCCTTCAATATCATCTTTTATATCATTAATAATATTTACTTGCCCAGATGACTCTTCACTATGACCATAACTAGCAGTAGTCATAAACTCAATTTGTGTAAGCACATCAATTTCTCTTACTAAGTCTGCAGCAAAAATAAAACTCCCTCTAAGGAGAGAAACAACAACTAGTTCTTTTCCTTGATAATCCTTACTTATCTGTTTACCTAGCTCTTTAACTCTTTTATTAATATCCTCTACTGAAAATAGTATTTTTTGCTTTTTATTCGATACCATATAAATTCAACCCCTTTAGGAAAAATTTGTAAACATGTAATAACATCCTGCCTATTTTAAACTCATTCTAAACCAAACAATATGCTTTGTCAATAATCTCATAGTGATTTTTAGAGAACAGTAAGGTTTCTCTAATATATGACTAAAATATAATAAATAAAAAAAGGATTTTTATAAAGTGTATAGAATATATCTTAATAGTAAAGTTTTTTACAACAACTTATGATTTTTTAGAGATATAATGTATTTTTTGTCATATATTGACTATAATTTAAATATACTATATATTACAAAACTTGATATCGGAGTTGACCAAATATGATAAATGTAAAAGATATTAAAGAAATAGAGAAAAAACTATATGAGCTATCAGCTTCATTTGTTTTATTATTAGATAATCTTAAGGAAAAAGGTATTATTACACAAGAAGAATATGAAGCTCATACTAAAGTAAAAAAAGATTTCATGAATAAACTAAAGTGTATGCAATAAATCTAGTTTATCTCCTTGTCTATTATCTTTATTTCTTTTGAATTTAAGCCAAATATGTGAAATATTAATTCATCTAATAGGCGATACAATAATTCCCCTTTTTTTACGTATTTATGTTTATCGCCTATATCTTTATCATTTATCAGTTGATTCAAATATATTATTTCGTCTACAATACTTTTTACTTCTTGTTGTACAGATTTATGAGGAATATAAATAGGACTATATTTAATGTGAAACACCTTAAGCTGGGGAAATAGTTTTCCCTTTTCCCTTATTAAAGTACCATATAAAAAATGGATAAGCTTTGAATTTAATAGACCTAATAAATATTTAATATCTAGTAATTCTTTATATTCTTCACGTATTTTCAAAGAATAAAGAGTATTTAATATATAGTATCTTTCATTATCATATGAGCAAATAAACTTATCTGCAGTTTGTCTAATAATTAACTTTTCACAGTTAATCATATCATCTCGCATAAAAGTAGCATATTCACCTTTGTCTTTGTCTATTATGCTTTTATCATCGATAAAATACAGTCCTGACCATTTATGATAAAATCTATGTACATTTTTCCCTTCCAATATCTTTTTTGCATGTAAATTACTCCCATCAGTAGTTAAAAGTTTTTTTCTAATATTACCTGTAGCAATACCTGCTACTACTTCAGCTACATCTTTAATACTTAAATTACATTCATTATATATCTTCTCTCTAAGTTTAAAAGTTTCATATGAAGAATCAATATCAAATACATTTAATAAGGTATTCTCATAGAATACTTGAGGTATTTTTTTATACTCCTTAAGTCTAATATCTCTTTTTTTGTCCTCACTGCTAGAAATATTTTTACAAGAGATCAAATTGTTTTCTTTATCCATATCTTTACTCATAGATATAATAATCATATTCATACCTACATCTTCAAAGATTTCTTCTCCTAAATTCAAAATATTTGTAATCCTTGTATTATCTAATATGAATTTTCTAATAAATGAAAAATTATTGTTGGATAATAGATTACCAGGCACTATATAATAAATATATCCTTTATCTTTAAGAAGTAGTATTGATTTTTCAATAAATAGCCCATAAATGTCAAATCTACCTGTTGCAGTATGAAAAATTTTTTTTAAATACTCTTTATCATAATATTTATTTAGTCCTCTATTTTCAAGATATGGTGGATTACCTATTATGAAATCAAAAGGAATAGAATCTAATATAGAATTGGTTAAAAAGTCTATGTTATAAAAATTATATTTCAAGTCACAAAGTCTGCCAGTTTTCTCAAAAATTTTAATCATCATTAAATACTTACAGATTTCTATTGCTTTAGAATCTACATCCACTCCATAGATGTTGTTTTGTATTATGTTTTTACATATATGTACACTACTATAGTTTGTCCTGCTTGTATACAATTCATATAAAGCATCAAAAAGATATATTAGAAATATACCACAACCACAGGCTGGTTCTAGTATTTTTATATCTTCTAGTTTATTGTAATTACATAAATATTTTTCTACTAAATCATCTACCATAAATTTAACTATCCAATCTGGTGTATAATAGATTCCATACTTCTCTCTTTTATTCCCCTTCTTAGTTATTATATATTCATAAATTTTTATTAAAGTCTTATAGTCTTTCCAAAACTCATTCAGTTCATCACAGGCAAGCAAATAATAAGTGCTGCTTTTCTGTACCTTTAATAGCTTATCCATACCTTTTATCTCTTGTTCTTTAATTCCATGACCTTCTAAAGTAAGTAAAATTGATGAATAAATAATATCCTCATCAATTGTCTCTAGCATTGTTTCAGAACATTTTTCAAATATATTCTCTATAATTGCTAATAAAGGCTTCATGTTTTCACCTGCTTTTTATGTATTGATTTTTTTCTGAGATAACACTTTTTTAATTTCTTTTAATTCTACTAAAATTCTATTCATCGTGTACTGCATACTAACAATTATAGTTAAAAAAACGAAAAGTATAATTAATTTGTAATCCATTTTATCACCTCAATAGAATTATATCAAAAAACAAGACCTTTTAAAGGTCTTGTTTTTTCTCTCTATTATTATCTTCTTTAACATATTCAAGCTTTGATATTGAAACCTCAAAAGCTATCTTGTTCAAAACTTCTCCATCGCTTGTTCTCTTCTGATACTCACGGCTTTGAACTCTTCCCCATAGTTTTATATGATCACCAATCTTAAGCTTTTCACAGAATCTTGCATTTCTTCCCCAAGCTATGCAAGGAATATAATCAGACTTGTTATAAGGCCTATTAACTGCTACTAATAAATCTGTAATCTCTCTACCAAATGGAGTTGTCCTGTAAACAGGTGTTTTACAAATATATCCATCAAGATATATTTCATTTGGTCTCTTTAGCAACTCGTTAAGTTCCTCTTCTGTTTCAGGGATACGTGCATCCCTTGCAAATACAGTTAAAATTAATTTGTTGCTACCATTTACATATCTATTGTAAGACCTTAATTGCCCTTCGACGACTAAATATCCCCCTTGTTTAATATCCATGTTAATCAAAAGTCTTTCAGATATTGTAACTGGCAACACATCAGAATAGTCACTTAATCTGGGTACCTCTAAATTAAAAGTATAAAAACCCTCCCCATACATCTCGTGACTAAACTCCTTCTCAGTGATTATCTTGCCTACTACGGTTATTGAATTAGTATCAATTACCTTATCAGCCATTAGACCCCACTCCCCTTCCTATTCTTATGTTTTTTAATCTAAAATATGTTTATTCTAAGATATTTAATAATATGATTTTTTTTAAATCATTAGTATAAAAAAATAATTTTTTAATTTAAAGAAGATTTTGTATAATGTAATTAGACATAAAAACTAAAATTCCTTCTAAATGCCACAATTTATTATAATTTCCTATAATAAAAGCTTCTTATGTTAAACTTTTCTATATAAAAACTATGAAAAGTAGCCGTTGCTCAATAGTAAATAAAACTCTTTAGTCTACAGTTTTTTATAAAAATCCTTAACTCGTTACAAACGTATCGTATTATTAAAATGTACTTTAAATCAAACAATTGAGTAAATACAAAAAATATCAGTTAAGTTTTAACGTTGATTTTTTACTTAAAAAAAGAAGTATCGCTAACTACTTATTAAGCAATTTTACGATACTCCTTTTTATGTACTAAATATGTTTTTTATAATTTCTCCTCCAAGATTCATCCCCTGAGCCCCTAACATCAAGATTAAATCATTTTTTTCTGCTATTTTTAATGCTTCACGTAAAGAATCTTCTAATTTATCATATAAGACATATTTAATACCTATACTGTCAAGTACATTCTTATATGCTAAAACTTCTATATCTCTTACTTTATCTTCTTTTCCAGTCGTATCTCTACTAAGTGTCAAAATTAAAATTACATTTTTTATAACACTACACCATGAGCCTATTACTTTAGCATTATTTCTATTAATTGAAACCCCCCTACTCCCCCGTATGGAGTTGACAATAATTAATTTATTAAAGTCTAATGCCTGTATAGTTTCAAAAATAACTTCATAGCCTGATGGATTATGACAAAAGTCATCAATTATGGTATACTCTCTATCATAAATTATACTAAGCCTTCTGTCTAATCCTGAAAATGTACTTAAAGACTGGGCTATATCAAAAGGCTGTACTCCAAAGCATAATGCTGCACTAATAGCTGCTAAAGAATTATATATATTATGCCTTCCAATTAATTTTAAAGATATAGGAATTTCCATAGGCTCTATTTCAACACCATTTATTGCTGTAAGCCCTCTTTGAATATATAGATTGAATTCAGTTTTATCCTGTAGTTTTAGACTAGAAGCAGTAATGCTAGACTTAGGATTTAAACCATAAGTAACTACAAGTGTATTTGTATTTCCTTCTATAAGCTTTAGTCCTTCTCTATCATCCAGATTGATTATTGAAATTCCATTTTTCTTTAAAGAATCAAAAAGCATTTTCTTAGATTTTATATAATCGGTTTTAGTTTTGTGAAAATCCATGTGGTCATATCCTATGTTAGTATGTATAGCAATATCAAAATCTAATCCATAAACCCTTTCTAGCTTAAGCCCATGAGAAGATACTTCCATAATAGCTACTTGTACATTTTCTTTAACCATTTCATTAAGCTGATAAAATAAAACCTCTGGTTCAGGTGTGGTTAGATTTGTACTTATGTGATTTTCACCAAATTTAATACCTAGTGTTCCTATAATACCTGTTTTAAATCCAGCCTCTCTTAAAATGTGTTCTAAAATATATGAAGTAGTTGTCTTTCCATTAGTTCCCGTTATTCCCACCAAAAATAACTTGTGTGATGGATAGTCATAAAATTGATTAAGCATCTCTGCTAGTTTTCTTCTCGCATTTTGGACTTTTATTACAGGTATATTATCTATAACAATATTCTCCTCAGTATATATGATACTTGCACCATTTGCTATAGCCTCACTTATGTATTTATTCCCATCTTTTCTAGTTCCCTTAATAGCTACAAATGCATAACCTTTTTGTACTTTATTTGAATCGCTTGTTATGCCTGTAATATTTACTCCATCTATTTTCATAATTTTGTTCTCCTTCTAAAATCTTATAAAGACTCCAAAATAAAATTATGGAATCTTAGCTTAAAACTACTTCCAGATTCTCTAATAAAACATCCAGCTAATGGTTTCTGCTAATATAATACAAATCTCATAAATATATAATATATGTTTTCCTTTACAAAACTTTTTATGTGCATACGTGCATTTACCTAAATAATTCCGATAAATTCCAATAATATTTTTTTAAATAAATCAAAGAATAAAATAGAGGTGATGTAAATGAAAAAGAAAAATATTTCTCCCAATGCTAGGCAGGCTTTTCAAAACTATAAAGAAGAATTAGCAAAAGATATTGAGTTTGACCTAAGAGATAGAGACGATCATATTACTAAAATGGTAGAAGATGAGAAATCAGACAAATATACTCATCTAGGAAGGTCATAACTATCTCTCCTTAGCTTAGAAATAAGAAATATTTGCCTTACTACTGAGCATATATTCGTCATAACATAGGTCATTAAAAAAGTAAAGTAAGACTGTAATAGTCTTACTTTACTTAATTTTTATCTGCTTACCGCTGTTATCAATGTAAAAATTGTCTTTATAAATTAGCTCTGATACCGGAACTATTTCATATCCCTCTGCTTGTAATTTCTCTAACACTATAGGTAAGTACTGAGATACATACTTAGCGTTATTGTGAAATAAAACAATAGACCCATTTTTTACATTTCTAGTAACTCTATCTACTACTGGCTGTACTCCATATTCCTTCCAGTCAAGAGAATCCACATCCCATTGTATTACATAATAACCATTTTCTCTACAGACTCTTATTAATCTATCATTGTAATCTCCAAAAGGCGGTCTAAATAATATAGTCTTTTTACCTGTAATTTTCTCTATACTCTCTTCTGCAGTCTTCAACTCCTTAATTATTTGCATTTCATTCAGCTTAGACATATAGGGATGATTTGTAGAATGGTTCCCAATTTCATGACCTCTTCTATCTATTTCCTTAACTATATCTGGATATTTATTTACCCAAAAATCTACAAGGAAAAAAGTAGTTTTTACATTATATTTATCTAAGATGTCTAATATATCATTTGTAAAATCTGTTCCCCAAGCAGCGTCAAAGCTTATAGCAATCTTTTTCTCAGGTGTATCAACACAATATATTGGAAGCTCCCTAGTATTTGAAAAAACACTTATTATTCCATCTTCTCTAATAAATTCAGTTAAAGTTATTGACATGACTACAAGCAATAGTACTGCTACTATTCTTATAACAACCTTTTTATCAAATATATAAACCTTCATTTGTCCCCTCCTTAAAAGCATTTTTAATATAATTTATTCCATTATTTTATTAATATTACTTTATAAAAGAAAAAAAGCTGTGATAAACACAGCTTAATGAATAGATAGTACTCTATCTTGTTTTTCTATGACCTGATCATTTTTCAATATTTGTTTCGTCCTATCTCCATTTAATGCGTCTAAATATACTATTTCTTCTGGTACTATTTTAATAATATTTACCCAGTCTTTTTCAATAATTAGCATTTCTTTATAAGGAGCATATTTTTTTGCTTCATCAATTAATTCTGAATGTTTTAGGCTAGTATGTGCCTTGCCAAATATCTGTACCCCTTTTATTTTTTTGTAGTCTACATATTCAGTATTTACTAATAAGCATACATTTGGATTTTCTTGAATATTGTTAAACTTTTCTCCTCCAGAAGATATAACATATATATCTAAATCATTCCCCGTAAAATATTGTACAGGACTACATCTAGGTATATTATTTCCACAAGTAGCTAATGATGCTAAATTGTTTTCATTTAAAAAGCTTTTAATTGCTTGTTTTAATTCAGAAGCACTAAGCCTTTTATCCATTTTTTCACCTCTTTATTATATTTTATTCACAATTATTATTTGCAATTGTTAAAAAAATAATCGAATTATTTTAAGTTGAACATTTGCTAAAAAAATAAACATATATATTTAATGTGATCATATTAAGATTTTTTAGGAGGAAAATGATTTGCTTAAAAACATCTATATTGTTTCACTTTTAGGAACCATTGGAGGTCTTGCATTATTTTTATTTGGAATTAAACAGATGTCAAGATCTTTTGAACAGGTTATATCATATAAGATTAGACAAAAAATAGATAAGGTTACCTCCAGTAAATTAATGGGAGTTTTTATTGGAATTGTTGTGACTGGACTATTACATAGCAGTAGTGCAACTACAATAATTATTATTAGTTTAGTTCATGGAAATCTACTAAGTATATATAATGCAATACCAATAATAATGGGGGCAAATATAGGAACTACTTTTACAGCTCAACTATTGGCCTTTGATATAAAAAACATTTCAATATATCTATTCATATTAGGTATAATTTTGATGATTTTTTTGAGGAATAAAAAATACTATGTCTTATGGAAAACTGTACTTAGTCTATCTTTTATATTTGCTGGAATGGATGTAATCACCTATTCCATATCTAAAATTAAATCTACAAAATTCTTCTTTATGCTAATTCAATATCTTAGCAGAAGTAAGAGTGCAGCTATATTGGCAGGTTTCATACTTACTGCAATTATTCAAAGTAGTACTACAGGTATAAGCATACTTCAAGTAATGACTGCTAGTAATATTATACCAATTAATTCTGCTATCCCTATTATTTTAGGGCAAAATATAGGAACCTGCGTAGATACTGTAATAGGAAGTCTCGCTACTAATAAAGCAGGTAAACAAGCAGCTCTAATTCATGTTCTCTTTAATTTATTTGGAGTCATAATATTTTATTTTTTCATCGATTATTTTTGTACTTTTATTATCTGCTTGTCTCCAAATAATCCTGCTAGGCAAATAGCTAATGCACATACTATTTTTAATATTGTAACTACTATTATTTTGCTGCCCTTTACTTCATTATTGCTAAAAATCGCGCAAAAAATTATAAAATAAAACAATGCAAAAGGAGTAGAATAATTCTACTCCTCATCATAAATATAAAGTTCTTTATCCCCTAGTTTATTCTTGTCAACTTTTTCTTCAAATTTCTTTGGAACAGTTATAATATTGGGATTACCATCACTAATATATCTTCTATCAGGATTTTGGTCAAATACTTTAAGCCAATCATAAAGCCCAACCCCATCTACTTTTGTTTCACTTGCCCTTACTCTATGTATTGAATAAGGGTCAAAATCCTTATCTACAGGAGATAAATATGGATCCCAGCCTACATTTAAGATTGCAATATTCTCATAAGATTTTCCCTCATACTCTCCTTTTTGAAGGTATGGATATAAAGACTTATCCTTAGGTCTTGCACCATAGCTGAGAGCATAGGTATTAACTTTATAGCCTGGAATGAAACTTTCTAAATATGCTGCCTGTTTTGCAATAACCTTTTGTATTGTATCTGCATCATTAATCTTTGACATATCATTATGTTCCAAAGTATGATTACCTATATCAAAGCCTTTTTCTATTAAGTATTTTAATTTGTATTCTATTAATTCTGGCTGTCTAAATGGATTCGAGCCATATAAGAAAAAAGTAGCTTTAAGTGGAAAATCTGGGTGCTCTTTATTAAATTCTTCTAGAATTCCTACAGCACAATTTGGATCAACTATTTTTTCTCCATCTTTTTCAATAATATTAAAGTTATTTTGATTACCATCATCAAAAGTTATTACAATTGGTGTCATGCCAGCTTCTACATCAATGTTGTTATTAACATAGTCTGAGAGACTAATAGGTCTATATCCTTTTTCATATAGAGTTTTCAAATCTTTTTTAAAGTTTTCTGGAGTCCTTACCCACTCTGCTTCTTCCTCTCCAATATTATGATACATAAGAACCATTATCTGTCCAGCCTCATTTGGTTTAAGAGATAAATCTATTTCATCTTTTGACTTTACTTGAGAGATATCATTATCTTTTGTATCGTCTTCATTTTCTTCATCCTTGCTTTCATTTTCATTAGATTTTTCCTCATCATTTTGCTGAACCTGATTTTGAGATGTATTAATATCATCTGCATTTGTTTTATTATTTCCTGAACAACCTGCTAATAGTAATAATAGAATTAGTGCAATTGATATAACTTTAGCTGCTCTATTCAACATATTCTCCTCCTTTGTTATTTTTATAATTCTTCATTGATAAAAAACTCTAAAAAAATAATATTTTTGTATTTTTTATCAAATATTGAAAATGTGTATAATATAATTATATTTCATGCAAACTAGTAAGGCTATATTATAATGATGACAATTTTATTACATTTCAAATTTTCATTGTAAAATCCTGAAAAAATTTTCTATAAACTTTATTTAGTTAGTATTAATTTCTAGCATATAGAGTATATCACTTGGTTATATTATTATTACAACATCAAGATGATGTTGCATTATAAAATTATAAAAATATCTATTTGGAGGGAAAGTCATGGCAAGATCAAATAGAATAGTAGTCCCTGAAGCAAGAATGGCTTTAAACCAAATGAAAGCTGAAATTGCCAGCGAATTAGGTTTAACTAACTATGAATCAATAGACAAAGGAAATCTAAGCTCAAGACAAAATGGTTACGTTGGCGGTTATATGACTAAAAGATTAGTAGAAGCTGCCCAAAGAAACTTAGCAGGTAAATAAGCAATTAATTAAATAAATAAAAAAAAGAGAAGTGGTCCAATACCGCTTCTCTTTTTTTTATGATATAATATTTTTATATTTAGTTCTTTTTTGCAAATTATCATTTATCGTATAGAGGGTGATATATATGTTTATTGATAATAGTAAGGAGACGGCACAGTATAAGCTTCTTATTCTATACATACTAGACACTGCTGAAATCCCTATGAATAACTCAGAAATCACTCAATTCTTGCTCGAAAATAATTATATGAATTATTTTCTTGCACAGCAATTTATAAGTGAATTAGTAAGCTCAAAGTTTATTGAATTTTCTATAAAGGATGGCCAAGAGTACTATCACTTATCAAGTGCTGGAAAAGACACTCTTAGTTTTTTCAATGATAGGATACCCCAATCCTTAAAAGATGAAGTAAATCAAAAATTCCAGAAGAAAAAAGAAGAAATGATAAAAGAAAGTCAGATTATTGGAAATTATTACAAAAAAAGTGATTCTGAATACATTGTAAATTTAAAAGTAATTGAAAAAGACGTTAACTTATTCAGCATGTCTTTAAATGTGGTCTCAAATAAGCAGGCAAAAATGATATGTAATAATTGGAAAGAAAATCCTCACAAAATTTATAAAAAAATAATTGAACTGCTAATAGACCAATAACCTATATTTTTGGTTTTTGGTCTACTAGTATAGTATTAGGTAACTATATAATAATTAAACCATTTGGCTCAACACCTACTTTAATGCTACATATTATTTTCCCTTGAATATAATCAAAGATTACAACTCTATTATTAAGTGCATCAGAAATAAACAATTCCTGTTCTTTCCTAATTATATTATTTGGCATCCCGCCTATTTTATATACTGATCTAATTTCATATTGCTCCAAATCCATTTCATATAAATTCCCATCCTCCACATTAGTTATATAAGCTGTTTTCCTATCCTTTATAATTACTAGATCAACTATTACACCTTGTACATCTATTGTCTTTATCTCTTTCTCTTCTTTTAATGAATATATTACTAGCTTACTATCTATCATTCCATTAGAAGGAGGACATAGTACAAACATAACATCATTTTCGATAGCAATATGAACAGGATTATATTTAAGGTTTATTTTAACCTCTGTATTTGTAGTCAAATCAATTACATGCACACTATATCCATTATTATTTGAAATATACAATTTATTATTTAATTTGTCTAGCTTTATATCGTGTGGTCTTTCACCTGATGGTATATTCTCAATCACATTAAAATTCTTCTCTTCAATTACTGATATAGAATTTGAGTCACTATTTGTAACGTATATATAACCCTTATGCAACACTAAGTGACTAGGAAAACTGCCTACATAAACCATATCCTCTGTTATTTTTAAATCAATATTTACTTTATATACGCTATTATTGTAGGAATTAGCACAGTAAATTATATTATCTTCCTTAAAACATATGTGATGTGGGCCCACATATGGTCCATTAGAAGTAGTTTTTTCTCTGATTTGCATTGACTCACTAAGGTATATAGTATCTAACAAGGTATAAGAATCAATGTCAATAATAGAAATTGAGTCACTTCCTGTGTTTGCAACTATAAGCTTGTTTTTAAATAACTCCAAACCCATCACCTCTCGCAAATCACTTATATATCAGTCTATGCTTTTTATAAATTTTGGTGATTAGGGTTGAGAAAACAATTAGCTGATTATTTGAGTTATTATATTACAGCTTATATATTTACTAATATAGAACAACATGCATTAATACAGCCTTATCTACAATTAATATTTACTATAGTTTTTTATCTTTTCCTTTAACTCAGAGCGAAAAGCATTAATGTCTAAATCTAAAAGTACTTTTACTTTCCCTTTATTTTTATTTTCATTTTCAGTACGAAAATCTTTAATCGTCATTCCTCTAGTAAGTCCCTCTTCTGTTTCTATATAAATATCAATATTTTGATATTGAAAAATATCTAAATGTTTAATTGCCATTAAAGCAACTACATCATGTAGGCACCCGCTATCCATTTTCACATAAGGTGAATCATTAGTCATTATATCAGCTAAAAATTTACCCTTATCATTTAGTTGGCTAATTTCCGAAAGAAATTCATTAGTTATAGTTGCCTTTTCAGTTACATCAAGACCTGCCATTATTATTTCCACACCACTGTCAAAAACAATAGATGCAGCATCTGGATCTACATAAAAATTAAATTCGGCTGCAAAAGTAGTATTCCCTCCCTTTAATCCTCCCCCCATAACAGATAATAGCTTTATTTTATCCTTAACTTCTGGATAGGTCAAAAATAATCTTGCAATATTAGTAAGTGGCCCAGTTGCTGAAATCACAACGGGTTTATTAGCTGACATAATTATGCGACGATAAGCTGTTAAAACATCTTCATCTAGCAGCGGTGCTTTATTATCATTAGGATAAATATAGTTATTCATTCCATTCTTCCCATGTATATTTTCAGCATAATGTGGTTTCTTTAATAAAGGTCTTTTGGATCCTTTTACTATAGGCACATTCTTTTTTGTCATAGCTACAATTCTTTGTGCATTATCAGTAGTAACATCAACAGGTACATTGCCTGATACAGTCGCTATTAGCCTAACATCTAAGCTTTCATCAGCTAATGCATAAAGCAAAGCGTAAGCATCATCAACACCTGGATCACAATCAATTAATACAATTTCTTTATCCATTGCCCTACCCTCATTATAATAGTCTATAGTAATTAAAAAATAGCAATTCACAATATTAGATTCAATTTTTCAATAAATCACTTCCGAGTTTATTATATTTACCAAACATATTTCCATATAAGTTAAATTCCAAATTATTCTGTAAGAAAATCAAAAATGTTGTACCATAATTGGTCATAAGATTCCCAGTTAAGAAATTCATTTGACCCCCAGTGAGGAGAACAATCAGTTGTAAATGCCATTGACTTTCCTTTTCCAAAATATCTATATGCTAAAAATGGATCATCATTAAACTCAGCTACCAATACAGCATCCTTCTTAATTCGAGTTTTATTATATCCAAAAAACTGTGGCCAAGATTTAGACACACCTCTAAGTAACTCAGAATCTGGCAATAAAATATTTGGAATTACTCCCTCTGGAGCTTCTACACGGTCATCATAAGGAAGACAATCTACAGGAAGTACATCATTAATATGAGTCATACCATATCGTGCTTTCCCTTCAATTCCAGAAAATGAATAATATCCACCAATCATAAGTAAACTCTTTCCAGCTAAAACAAACTCTTTGATCATCTTACACTTATTAAGTTCCTTTTTACCTTCTGAAAAAACAACATCTGAAAGAAGTAGAGAATTACTTCCAACATCTGAAATCACTACAGCATCATATGTCATTAATTCCTCTTGAGTCTTAGGAAAATCGTATTGAACTCTATGTCCAGGCACATAAGTTACTTCGTATTTCTTGTCTAATATCTCCTTCAATTTGCTATGTCCTTCTTGATAATGTGTACTTGTAAAAATGTCAAATCCCTTCTGATGGATAATATGCTTCATCCATGTTTCACCCAAAAACAAAATTCTCTTCATATTAATATCATCCCTTTCGTCTTAATATAATACATTTTCCATTAGCTATATTCAGGAAATGGCATTTTTAATTCCTTACCATTATGAAATCTATAACGTAACTGTTCAATACTACCATTATAAAAATATCTCAATAATCTCTCTCGTCCATTCTTAGGACAATGTTTTTGCACATAAGAATCATCAATTAACAGTACACTGAAATTATAGCCAGGTTCTATAACACCATATTTCCCAAAAAAAGAACCATTTTCTTTGGTAACTATCCTAAAACAATCCCATATAGTCAGATTGCTACCATCTTTTTCTGTACCTACAATGTTAGAGTATCTCAACATAGCTACTATGTTATGAAATGGATTAATAGTTCCTGCTCCCCCAATATCACTTCCATAACCTATATTAACTCCACATTTAATGAATCTCTCAATTTGAACATTTCTATCACTAGGATTATCACTTAATGCTGCAGGACAATGAACTAATTTTATCTTGTTCTCTACTAAAATTCTAATATCTTCTTCATTTGATGAAATTCCGTGAACTAATAAAGTCTTATTAGGACGCAATAAGCCACATTCCTTATATACTTCAGCATAACTTTTATCTCCAAACCGTTCTCTCACTATTTTATAATCAAAATCACCTTCAGCAAAATGAGTTTGTATAACTAAATCCATTTCCTCTGCAAGCTTTCCTAAAGATTTCAAAAGCTCTTCCGAACATGTAGGAATAAATTCAGGAGTTATTACAGGGCTTATACGGTTACTTAAATTAGATGCATAATTAATTAACCTTCTAGTAGCTAATAAAGACTCTTCTGTAGTCTCGCGAGCTTCATTAAATCCCGAATAATCAGCATTCATCTTTCCTACATATGCAGACATACCAGCCTTTTCAAAGCAATTCATCAAATCTATTGCTGGTTCCACATTAATTGAACAAAAAACTGCTGACAACAGAATTCCATTTCTCCAAAGTTCGTTTACAAGACGCCTATTTATGTTTCTATAATTTGGATAAGTATCATAATGCAACTCTGATGGATACAATACATCAGAAAACCAATCGTCTAATGAATTATCATAACCTTGTCCACTTATGTCCAGCTGAGGAGCATGTAGATGTAAGTCTACCATAGAAGGAATCATAAGAAGATTTCTAAAGTCAATAGCATCCTTATGTTTGCTTTCATCAAATGGATTTATTGAACAAATAACTCCTTGTTCATCTACTTCAATTACCTTATTTTCATGGTACTCTACAGCACCTTCACTATTACAAGTTACATAAGAGCATAGATAATAAGGCATAACTATGCCCTCCTTTTCCGTTTTGATGTACTGACAGAATAAATAAATATACCCAAGATTGTAGTAATATATGGTATCATTTGAATAAACTGAGTTGGCACTTTTAGAATTTGCAATGAATTTGCTGCAGAATCTGCTGCTCCAAATAATATAGAAGCAAATAAAGTACCTAAGGGTAGCTGATTTCCCATAGCGTTAGCAGCAATTCCTATAAAGCCACGCCCTGCAGTCATATTAGCAGTAAATCCATTCATATAACCCATTGAAAGAAAAATCCCAGCTAAACTTGAAAAAATTCCACTTATAGTCAAAGCTAAATATCTTATTTTCTTTACATTAATTCCTACAGAAGTCAAAGCCTCTGGGTTTTCTCCTGCAGTCCTAATTGATACACCTGTGGTAGTTCTAAATAAAAAAATATGAGATATGATTGCAACTATTATTGCTACATAGGTTAAGATATTCTGCCCCGATAAAATTTCACCAACAATAGGAATGTTTTTTATCAAAGGTAACTCTATATTAGCAATTTGCAAACTATTTAATTGTGCAGAGTTTCCCTTACTTCCTGTTAAAGTGTAAAGAACAAATACTGTACCACCTTGGGCTAGTATATTTAGAGCAAGTCCACTCATTATACTATTAGCTCCTAGATTCAAAGTTAGTAGTCCAAGTGTCAGGGACATAAGTACACATATTAATATAGTTACCAAAACGCTAACCCATATATTACCGGTATAAGCTGAAATAATGACTCCAGAAAGAGCTGCTGTAAGCATAACTCCCTCAATTGATACATTGATAACACCTGAACGTTCCGCAAACACAGCTGCTAATCCTGCAAATATTATTGGAGTACTAACCCTTAAAGTAGAATGAAAAAAGCCAGTGGAAAAAATTATATCAAATAGCTGTTCCATTGTTACCTCCTTCGGACGCACCATTTGCCACTTGTGTATCCATGTTACGGTTTATTTTTCTATCCTTAAGCAAACTTACAAGCAAATTAGCTGTAATAAAAATCATCACTAGACCTTGAATAATATATACCATTTCGTTTGGCACTTCACTTGTGCGCGCCATAACATCTGCTCCTGTTCGTATATATGCAATAAACAAAGCACCAAGAGGAACCATAAGAGGATTATTAGAAGCTAATATTGCAACTGTCATTCCATCAAATCCAAGACCAGGAGAAGTTTGCCATTGATAACGGTCATACATCCCTAAAATTTCAACTGCTCCACCTAGACCAGCCACTATTCCTCCAATAATCTGAACAATAAAAATAATAAACGACAATTTTGCTCCTGAGTAAAGAGCAAAGTTTGGATTAAATCCGACCATTCTGATATTATATCCTAGCTTAGTTTTATAAATCATAATATATGCTAAAATTGTAACGATTGGCGCAATTATCAATCCAAAATGAATTCTAGTTCCTGGAATGAGAATAGGTAAGTGGTATTTCTCAGGTATTAAGAAGGAAGCTACAAAACCTGAGTTTGGATCACGAATTACATTTAGCAATATGTACAAAGCAAAGAGCTGCAATATTGAGTTCATCATCATAGATACTACGAACTCATTTGTTTTCCATCTTGACTTTAAATATGCGGGAATCAGTGCACATGCTCCTCCAGCTATTGATGACATAATAAATATAATGAGAATTGTCAAGATTGGCGGTAAGTTTAGCTTCAAAGCCAATATTGTTGCTACTAGTCCCCCGATAACAAAAGCACCATCAGCTATTAAACTGAATTGCTTAGCTTGAAACATTACACTTGCAGCTAAACCAGTAAATATTAGAGGTATAGTCTTTTCTATAAGATTTCCAAATCTTCTACTTGTTGAAAAAGGTCCTAGTATGAAAGCTTTTAAAGCGTTTAAGGGTTCATCACTTACAAAAAGAATGATAATAAACGAAATCAAAAGTGCTAATGCAACAGATAGAATCACTGCTATATTCTTCTTAAATCTATTCAACTCCATATGGTATACCTCCGTCTTTTCGTTGGTCTTTAATTCCCAACATGTAATAGCCTAGTTCAGTCTCTGTTAGGTGAGTAGAATTTTCAAAGTATGCTGTTATTTCACCGCCATACATGACAATCACAGAATCTGAAAGCTCCAATATTTCATTAAGATCTGATGATACCATAAGTATTGCTGCACCATTATCACGCATTTTTAAAATCCTACGATAAATAAACTCTGCAGAACCTACATCAATACCTCTAGTTGGTTGATTTACTATTACTAAGTTTGGATTAGACGAAAATTCTCTTGCGACAACAACTTTTTGCATATTACCACCAGAAAGCATCCTTACAGTGGAATTAATAGAATCACAACTTATACCATAATCATTAACTAATCTTTCACTTAGTTCATCTATCTTTTTTTGATCTATGAGATTAAACTTTTTTAAGTCTTTGCTATTAAGCTTTGTAGAAATTAGGTTCTCTGATATTTTAGCATCTAGTGCTACTCCATCAGTCATACGATCTTCTGGTATATAAGCAACACCTAACTCTCGAATTCCTTTTATACTTAGTTTTCTTATGTTTTTATTGCATATAAATATATCTCCACTGTACTCTTTATTTAAGCCACATATGCACTTAACCAAATCATTCTGCCCGTTACCTTCAACTCCTGCAACACCCAGAATTACACCACGATTTAAAGATAAATTCAAATTATTTATTACTTTCTTCCCAAAATTATCATATAGTCCAAGATTTTTAATATCTAAGACAACTTCACCCTTTTTTACTGGTGACTTATCAAAGCTTCTAACTACCTCACGTCCTACCATGAGATTTGATAATTTTGACTCAGACACTTCTGAACTATAAAAAGTACCTATGGTTTTTCCTTTGCGTATTACTGTTATTCTATCTGATATAGATTTAACCTCATTCAGCTTATGAGATATAAAAATTATCGAATGTCCAGCATCTTTAAATGCTTTTAATTCAACAAATAGTTCTTCTGTTTCCTGTGGTGTGAGGACTGCTGTTGGTTCATCTAATATTAATATTTCTGCTCCTCTTGCTAAGGCTTTAAGGATTTCAACCTTTTGTTTTTCACCTACTGAAATATCTCTAACTAATGCTTCAGGCTTTATTTTGAACTTATACTTTTCTGCAAGCTCTTTTGTCATCTGAATCATTTTATCCTTGTCTATAAAACCCGCTTTTTTAGGCTCAATACCCAAGAAAATATTATGTGCAACCGTTAAGGAATCCACCAGTTTAAAATGCTGGTGTACCATTCCTATTCCTTTTTCGATGGATTGTTTAGGGGAACTAAAAGAAACTCGTTCCCCTCGCAATATTATCTCTCCATCTGTTGGTTTTATTTCACCAAATATAATATTCATAAGTGTTGATTTTCCTGCTCCATTTTCCCCGACTATAGCGTGAATTTCTGACTCATATATAGTTAAATCAATACCATCATTAGCAACAACACCATTATCATATACTTTTCTAATATTCTTTAGTTCTAATATTTTATTTGTCAAAAAATTCACCTCTCAACTTTAGCTATGGCCTTACAGACTCAATTAATGAATGTAAATCTTCATTTGACATTCCATATGCAGTAGATACTTTTATCTTTCCAGCAATTATATCTTGTTCTGCAGATTTTATTTTTTCTTTAAGATCGTCTGGAACAAGCTTTTCATAATACTTATTATCTGTCAAAGAAACAGCGTCATCCTCTAATCCTAAAGTTTCTGCTTGTCCAACTGGTAATTTTTTGTTGACGTATAAATCGTAAGCACGTACTAAAGTCTTATCAATATTTTTTAGAGTTGATGCTGGGATTGAATTAGAAATAGCTGGATTTGATTCTTCAAATAATAATGCTTGGTCAGAGTCAACTCCTATAGCATATTTCCCTTGAGATGCTGCTGCTTCAAGTGTTCCAATACCAGATGCTCCTGCTGCAGTAAATATTATATCTGCACCCTGATTGTATTGAGCTAAGGCCATCTCTTTAGCCCTTGGACTATCAGAAAAGCTTCCAATATAACCAACAATAACCTTTATGTTTTCATTCAGAGATTTTGCACCTTCAATGTATCCTACAAGGAAGTCATTTATACCTGGACCATCTTGTCCACCTAGAAAACCAATAACTCCAGTTTTTGAAAGTCCAGCTGCAAGAATACCTGCTAAATATGATGCTTCATTAACCTTATAATTAATTGAATATACATTTTTATATTCTGACTTTTCATAGTCAACTGATGCGTCAAATAAAATATAAGTAATATCTGGGTATTTTTCTGCAACATTCTGGAATGGCTCTTGTAATTGCCAGCCTGAACCAATTATAATGTCATAGCCATCATCTGAAAAATCAAGAACATTAGTTTCATATTTTGTAGAGTCTGAACCCATTTCAACAACACGAACTTCTACATTATCGTATTTTGCAAGAATTTCGTCTGTACCTTTCTTTGCTGAATCAAGGAAAGACATGTCTCCAAGATTTCCAGATAAAAGTAATGCTATTCGTGTCTTATCTCCATCACTTTTACCTCCATTGCTGCAAGCTGATAAACTAAATAACATTATTGTAACAAGTATTAAAGCTAATAACTTATTACTTTTTTTCATTTTACTTCCCCTCTCCCTTTTTGCTTTTTTATTCTGGCGCTATTTCTAGCGCTAATTCCATCATTTGAGTATAGCCTTGTTCACGCATCTTAGCTGTAGCTTTAGAATCTGTGTGTTCATCATCACTTATTGTGAACATAGCAAGTGCTCTTTTCCCCAAACGATTTGCAACAGTATATAGTCCAGCAGATTCCATATCTGCAGCAATTGCACCATACTCTTTGAACTTTTTAATAGCTTCTTGACTACTGCTAGTATCATAGAATTGGTCACCGCATACAACCATTCCAACGTGTGTAACAATTCCCATCTCCTTTGCTTTATTGTATGCTGATAATAAAAGTTCAAAATCTACAGTAGGACAATAGTTAAATCTGCCAAACTCTCCCCTATTAATAGATGAATCTGTACTTGATGTAATAGCTAAAACTATATCATTCATTTTTACGTAAGGCTGTAAACTTCCCGCAGTTCCAATCCTAATTATAGTTTCTACCTCATAAAACTTAAATAATTCGTAATAGTAAATCATCGCAGAAGGTATGCCCATTCCTGAACCCATTACTGAAACTCTTTTCCCTTTATAAAATCCTGTGTAACCTAACATACCACGAACTCTGTTAAATTGAGTAACATTATCTAAATAGGTTTCAGCTATGAACTTAGCCCTTAAAGGGTCCCCAGGCATTAATACTGTATTTGCTATTTCATCTGGACTCTTTGCCTCAATATGAGGTGTTGGTATTTTGTCTATCATATTATCCTCCTTTTAACAGTATCTCTTTTAACTAAATGTGGTTCTATAAATATTTTTTTTGCTTTTATGTCTTTCTTTTCAATCATATTAAGCAGTATATGTATAGCTTTTTTACCAATGTCTTGAACACACTGGTCAATAGAAGTTAAGCTTTCATATGATGTTTGTGCATACAAGGAGTTATCATATCCAATAATTGAAATATCGTCTGGAATTGAAATTTTCATTTCTCTAAATGCTCTCATTGCTCCTAGAGCCATTAAGTCATTAAAGCAAAAGACTGCAGTTATGTCATTCTGCCTCTTAATTAATTCCATAGCACTAGAATAGCCACTTTCAAATGTATAGTCACCTTCTAAAATATTTTCTTTGTCTACTTCAATACCAGACTTAGCACATTCATCAAGAAAGCCCTTTAGTCTTTTATTTGAGTTAGGCGAATCATTTGGCCCTGTAATACAAGCAAGCCTTGTATGCCCCATTTCGATTAAATGCTCCGCTGCAAGAACACCTCCTTTTATGTTATTTCCTGTTACCACATAAATATCTTCATTATCAACTGATTCATCTAAAAGTACAAATGGCATAGTATTGATTAAATTAGGATAATATTTTTCTAAGTCAAATTTTTTTGAAACAATTAGTCCTCCATCAAATGTATTACTTGCAAATAATTTATATATGTTTTCCTCACTTGTTAGCCTGCCTGAGCTGTTAATTAATGCCAACAAAAACTCGCTGTCCTCTAATTCCATCATAATGGCTTGGGCTAATGCAGTATAAAATGGATTTGCTAAATCTGGAACTAACAGTGCTATAAATCCACTTCTTTGTCTCTGTAGATTTCGCGCTCTAGTATTAGGCACATATCCTAATTCTTTCACTGTCTTTAATACAGTTTTTGCAGTTTCTTCACTCACCTCTCTCAATCGTCCATTTAAGACGAATGATACGGTTGTTACAGAAACTCCTGCTTTTTTTGCTACATCTTTAATTGTTACTTTCATATTAACCTCTTTCTAAAACGTTTTAGTATTTATTTTAAATATATACCAACGTGCAAACGTTGTCAATAATCGTTGGTTAAATTTTCTTAAATTTATATATATTTTATAAATTACTATTTATTATAATACTTTTCGAATAAATTAAAATTTAGTGTAAATATCGCCAAAAATGTCAAATAATTAACCACGAAAAGATAATCTTAATATTTAGAAAATTTAGATATTGACACCCTAAATATATTAAAATAATATGAAGTTAATACAAGCATAAAATATCATTATGTTACTAAATAATTTTACTTTTATGAAATTGCAATAATTTTATGATTAATAGAACCATTTAAAATAATACTTAACAGCAAATAATAATTTTTTGATAACACAAAAGCAATTCTTTTAACTAAATAAAAGTATTTTGCGAAAATAATAATTTAAAGGGGGAGTTTATTATGATGTATAAGTGGGAAAACTTAACAAGTAATGAAATTGGAAAGTTAGATAAGAAAAAAAGTTTAGTCATACTGCCTCTTGCTTCTATTGAGCAACATGGTCCTCATTTACCTGTAGGTACAGACACTATTATCCTCCAATCACTAATTGATAAGATAATTAGGGAAATAGACATTGAAGGATATAATATTGTTTTTGCACCTTTATTGCAAGTAGGTAAAAGCAATGAACATATCGGATTTCCAGGAACTATAACATTTTCAACAACAACATACTATTCTCTTATATTTGATATTGCAAAAAGTATCGCTTTAAGTGGATTTAAGAAATTATTGCTTTTTAACAGCCATGGCGGAAATACTGATATGCTAAATATGATAAGCCGTGATTTGAGAATTGAACTTGGTATTGAAGTATTTGTATTTGATTGGTGGTTTACACCTTTTTGGAGTGAAGCTCTTGAAGAATTAAAAGAATCTGGAAAATATGGAGTTTTTCATGCTTGTGAGCTTGAAACATCATTAATGCTCAATGCTAGACCTGAAACAGTACATATGGAGCTAGCAGTTGATGAAGATCCTAATAAAAACTTGGATAATTATAATTATACAATATTAGGTCCATACATTACAGGGTGGAAAACTTCTGATGTCACTAAAAGCGGCATAATCGGAGCTCCTTCTTATGCAACAGCAGAGAAAGGAAAGAAATTTTATGAATATGCAGTAAAAAAATTAAGAGATATTTTAGTTGAGATTGCAAATATAGAGTATATTAATACAAATACTCAGCAAAGCATATAGAATACTGTTCTTTAAATGTTATATGATTAATCACCATATTTTTAAAAAATCGCATAGCTCATATAATCATTGCTAATGGTAAAGCGGCGAAAAAAGTTCGCCGCTTTTAAGTATAAAAAATATTTCTTATCATAATACTTTTTTCTAATTTTATTTTCCTTATTTTCATTTCTTTTATCAACTCATCCAGTATAGTAATTTGAGACATGTACATATCTTTATCACTTTCGTAAGACATATGCTTTACCCTATTTATTATATCCAGTGTCTTCATAACCAATTCTTTGTCAGTTAATCTTTTGTATTGTCTAAATCTCAGTATAATTACATATCCCTCCTAATGAATAGAGTAATATTATTCTATTCATTAGATAGAGAAAATATAATTATTTCATATTCTTTACTATGGTCCTAACATCACCAATTAGATATAAAGATCCAGAAAATACTATGAGGTCATTTTCATCTGCCATTTCAAAAGATTTTTGAACTGCTTTTTCTATATTACTTTCTATAACAACATTATTATTATACTTTACTATCTTTGCTGCTAAATCATCCGCTTTTAATGCTCTAAAGATATTAGCTTCTGTTACTATTATTTTGTCTGCTATAGGAGCAATCTCTTTAATCATATGTTCTACATCTTTATCTGCTAGTATGCCTATACCTAATATAAGCTTGTCATATTTAAATATATCTTTTAAAGTCTTTTTTAAAGCCTGTATTCCCTGAATATTATGAGCACCATCTATCAAGAAAGTTGGTTTTCTTTTAAGAACTTCAAGACGTCCATTCCACTTTGCACCTTTTAAACCTTTTCTAATAGCTTCATCAGATATGGACACTATTCCTTCTTTTCTAAGAGCTAATATTGTAGTAAGAGCAGTAGCTGCATTTTGAGTTTGATGTGCACCTATAAGTTCTATTTCAACATCAGTCATCTTAATATCATCAAATTCAAAATTAAACTTACTTCCAAATTCATTAATCTCTAAAACCTGCAGCTTATTTGTAGGTACTTTAATGAGTCTTGCATTTTTCTCTTTCGCCACTTTTTCTATAACTTCCTGTGCTTCATCTTCTTGTGGGTAGCAAATTACAAGACCATTATCTTTAATTATCCCTGCCTTTTCATAGGCAATTTTACCAATAGTATCACCTAATATGTCCGTATGATCCATTGAAATTGTTGTAATGACAGAAGCTGCTGAACTTTCAATAACATTTGTAGAATCATATCTACCTCCAAGCCCTACTTCAAGAACTACAAAATCAACCTTTTCTTGTTTGTAGTATTCCATAGCTATTGCTGTTACTATCTCAAATTCAGTAGGATGTGCCATACCTTTGTCAAGCATTTCATCAACTTTCTCTTTTACTTTAAATGTTATTTTTGCTAAGCTATCGTTGTCTATATCTTGATTATTTATTCTTATCCTTTCATTAAAAGTTTCTAAATAAGGTGAAGTAAATAGTCCTACCTTATATCCACCCTCAATAAGAACATTTGAAATAAATGAACATGTAGAACCTTTACCATTAGTCCCAGCTACATGAATAAAATTAAGTTCATTGTGTGGGTTCCCTAATAAATCTAATAATGTTCTTATATTGTTAAGGCCAAGTTTGCTTCCAAATTTCTTTGTCCCATGTATGTATTCAATAGCTTCTCTGTAGTTCATTATCTCACTCCCATAAATTTAATCCACTATATTTTATACCTAATTTTCATTTTAGACAAGATAGAAAAACACTAACTTAGTTAGTGTTTCTAAAACAAAAATGGTATAAATAAATAATTTATCATAATATGGAAATAAACTAAATATACTGTATAAACCTTATAGCTTTGTGGCTCATCAGATTCTTTTTTATATAAAAATGCAAACAAAGCTGCCAATATTGCAAATACAAAAGGTATCAAATATTTTACACTATTTATAGTTAATAGTTCTGGCATCAGATAAGATTTACTATAGTAAAAATCCATAGAAATAACTTGGGACACTAAGTAAATTCCCATGCCAATAAATAGATAAAAATAATACCTTTTTTCTATTTTATTATACATCATAAACATGCATAATAGCCAAATAATTGCAGGAAATGCATTAAAGAGTCTAGCACCAACTAATACTATTATAAGATTAAAAAGGTATGGTATTTCCTCTTGAACTGCCATTTTTACGTCTTCTGCTGTTATATTAGCATATCTGCTTATTACATTGTAATTATTACTTGTTCCCATAATTATGGTTGAACCAAAACCACCTGATTCTTTCCAAAATACATAGTCAGTATTATTATTTCTCAAAACAGCTACTTGATTAGACCATTTTTTGGTATTTGATACTAGTTCAGCTTCTTCAAATCCTTCCCTTGTAAGCTTAAGTTTTATTACATTTGAATTGTCAACTCTTATATCTAAATTGTTAGGTGCAGTAGTAAATATCGTAACTCCTACATCATCACTATCAAACATAACAGGTATGCTCGAAAATTCTTGAACCTTTAAATCAATAGCCCATTTAGCTTTACTTTCTGGAAACAGTTCTTTTGTTTGCCTATTATATCCATTAATTATATAAGTAAATGTAGTTTTATCATCACCTTGAACAGAAGAAATAGAATAGATATAATCCTTATCTATAGCAAGTTCCATATCTTTTATATAATTTTTCACTTCGATTAGAGATGTCATGTAAATTGGTTCACTCCACCTATTATCCTTGTATTCAGAAATATAAACTTCCTTCTTCATATTTTCATTATTATATACAGCTAGCTGTAAATATACTACATCGTTATGGAATTTTATATTAACTATCTGTACATTATCTAACATACTTGGACTAATACATTCATTATATTTTCCCTGAACATTTTCATATAAGCTAACTTTATTATCAAAAAATACAACTGCTAAAAAAGCACCATTGTCAGTTACATCAAAATCCAAAACATTTTCTTGAAGTATTTTTACCTCTGTAAATTTCTTATTTTCATAATCTAAAACAGATGTATATAATATGTTCTCTTTGTTGTCTCGCCAGTATAGTCTTCCTTTCACAAAAAGTACATCATTTAAACTAATCTGGTTTATATTAAATTTTTCTATACTAGCTGTATACTCATCTACTTTTTCCATATCTTTGTTTAACTTAATTATATTTAATGCGTCCTTCCCTTCTTTAACAGGAGTTAAAATAACTATATCTCCTTCTTCTGTTATATCTGCAATTACATCTCTTGTAAAAGGTTCTGTAGCAACTTGAAATCCTCTACTCCAATTAGGTGATGGTTGTCTCGCTATAACAGTTGCATTGAAGCTTATATGTATAATAGAAATAATCAAAAATGAAATGATAAAATATAATAACAACTTAATAGGAAACCTCTTCTTCAATTAATACACCCCCATATACTACATTTTATCATTGCAGCAATTTTTTGAATATTTAAATGTTTAAAAATTAAGTTTTTTTAATATTGTGAAACTTAAGTGAAAATATTCCTTAACTCACAAAGTTTTTCTAAAGAAAATTATCAGGTTAAAGCAAAAAGAAGGATTTTGTATAGCTGTACTTATGTAAAAAACTCATCAGTCTAAAAACTGATGAGTTCATTAAACTTATCTTATTTTTTTACTTTTTTAAGCTAGCTAATCTATCTAGTACTTTTTCCAGCATCTGCTGATACTTAATTTCTTTTTCTTTTTCTTGCTCTACCACTTGCTTAGGAGCTTTGCTGATGAAACCTTCATTTGAAAGCTTACCTTTTACTCTCTTAATCTCATCTTCAAGCTTTTCTCTTTCCTTTTCTAATCTCTCTATCTCTTTTTCTACATCTACTAATTCCTCTAATGGTAGGAAAATAGTGCAGTTACCTACTACTGCTGACATAGCGTCTTCACTGATATTGTCTTTATTTTCTACTATCTCAATCTCTGAAGCAGAAGCTAAAGTTTTGAAAAATCTTTCTGATGAATTAAGAATTTTCTTCAATTCATTATCTGCTGTCATGAAAATTGCCTTTGCCTTCTTAGAAGGAACCACATTCATTTCAGCTCTAATATTTCTTATGCTCTTAACTGCTTCCATTATGAATTCTATAGCTTTTTCTGCATCCTTATAATTTCTATTCTCATCATATACAGGCCAGCTTTCAACTATTAAGTCATTAGCTTTTCCTGGTAAGTTGTTCCATATTTCCTCTGTAATAAATGGTATAAATGGATGAAGAAGCTTTAGAATGTCTTTTAAAACTGATAGCAATACATATTTAGCTGTATCCTTATCCTCTTGGTTTTCGCTAAATAGCCTTGGTTTAACCATTTCAATATACCAGTCACAGTACTCGTTCCAAGTGAAGTCATAAATCTTCTGAGCAGCTATGCCTAATTCAAACTTTCTTAAGTTCTCAGTCACTTCTTTAACTACAGTATTAATCCTTGAAATAATCCATTTATCTTCTTCAGAAAGCTTTAGATTTGACATATCGTTAGGTATATCAGCACCTTCTAAATGCATTAATACAAATCTAGAAGCATTCCATAATTTATTTGCAAAGTTTCTACTAGCTTCGACTCTTTCAATATAGAATCTCATATCATTTCCAGGAGTATTTCCTGTAACTAAAGAAAATCTCAATGCGTCTGCTCCATACTGTTCTATTAAGTCTAGTGGATCTATACCATTTCCAAGAGATTTACTCATTTTTCTTCCTTGAGAATCTCTAACAAGACCTGTAATAAATACATTTTCAAAAGGTATTTCTCCAACATACTCTAGACCTGAAAATACCATTCTTACAACCCAGAAGAATATTATATCATATCCTGTAACTAATACATCAGTAGGATAGAAGTATTTTAATTCTTCAGTGTTTTCTGGCCAGCCTAATGTAGAGAAAGGCCACAATGCAGAAGAAAACCAAGTATCTAGAGTATCTGGATCCTGAACAATATTTGTGCTTCCGCAGTTGCATTTCTCAGGTTTTTCTCTAGAAACTATTACTTCACCACAATCTTGGCAGTAGTAAACTGGTAGTCTGTGCCCCCACCATAATTGTCTAGAAATACACCAATCTTTTATGTTTTCTAGCCAATGAGTATAGATTTTTCCAAATCTTTCAGGTATAAATTTTATTTTTCCTTCCTTATACGCATTAAGTGCAGGTTCAGCTAATGGCTGCATCTTTACAAACCACTGCTTTGATATAATTGGTTCTACTATTGTATTACATCTTTCACAATGACCTACACTGTTAGTGTGATCTTTAACCTCAACTAAAAAGCCCTGTTCTTCTAAGTCCTTTAATATTGCTTTTCTGGCTTCATATCTTTCTAAGCCATTGTATTTTCCACCATTTTCATTGATATGTCCGCGATCATCCATTATTTTAAGCTGTCCTAGATTATGTCTTGCTCCAACTTCAAAGTCATTTGGATCATGGGAAGGAGTTATTTTAACTGCTCCTGTACCAAACTCCATTTCTACATATTCGTCAGCAATTACTGGTATTTCTCTGTTTACTAATGGTAGAATCAATGTCTTACCTATTAAGTTGCGATATCTTTCATCCTTAGGATTTACTGCTACTGCTAAATCTCCTAACATTGTTTCAGGTCTAGTTGTAGCTATAACTATGAATTCATCACTATCTTTAACAGGATATTTTATATACCAAAGCTTTCCTTGAGACTCTTCATGCTCAACCTCTGCATCAGAAAGTGCAGTTCCGCAGCAAGGACACCAGTTAATTATTCTGTCTCCTCTGTAAATCAGTCCTTTTTCATAGAGTCTGATGAATGCTTCCTCAACAGCTTTACTAAGTCCTTCATCTAATGTAAATCTTTCCTTTGACCAATCACATGAAACTCCTAACTTTCTTAGCTGCTTTCTTATATTTCCACCATATTTTTCGGTCCAGTCCCAAGCCTCTTCAAGGAATTTTTCTCTTCCAAGCTCTTGCTTAGTTTTTCCTTCTGATTCTATTTTGGCAACTACTTTTGCCTCTGTAGAAATACTAGCATGGTCTGTTCCAGGAAGCCAAAGAGCCTCGTATCCTTCCATCCTTTTCCATCTTGTTAATATATCTTGTATTGTGCTATTTAATGCATGACCCATGTGTAGGTTACCAGTAACATTTGGAGGAGGCATCATGATTGTAAATGGTTTTTTATCCTTATTTACATCAGCTCTAAAATGTCCTTTTTCATTCCAATATTCATAAATTCTTTCTTCAAACTCCTTGGGATTATATGTTTTAGCCAATCCTTCACTCATAATAAAACCTCCTTGCTTTAGCATTAGAATTTTTACTTACCTATAATCATAATTATGGTTGCTAAAATGGTTAAACCTAAACCGATTGACTTAGCTTCTAATAAGGATTTTAGTGTGGTTATCTTGCCTCGCTTAAAAAGTATATCAGAGCCAAAAATAATAAATGTTCCTGCAATAAATAATAATAATCCTAATTTTAAAAGCAACCTAATCACACCCTACTAAAATATTAAAAGCCCTTCGTCAAAATATAAGGACGAAGGGCCATAATCGCGGTACCACCTTACTTCTAGATACAAATGTATCTAGCACTCATTAAAATAACGGTTTAACCGTTCAAGCTTACTCACTTTCAGCCTGAAAGCTCAGAAGCTACCTTCAGTAAACATTGCCTAGTATAGTCTTTCAGCCTATGAACTATACTCTCTGGATAGGATATTTACTTACTCCTCTTCTTCATTGCAGTTTATATTATTTTTAATTATTATTATGATATATAACAGAAATAAATTTGTCAATATAATTTTAATTCTTTATAAACTAATCTAAATTGCAAGTTTAATTGCCTTACATATTCTTACAGAACACTGTTTTAAGCAGCCATTTCATTTGCAGTTCT